>Ga0210408_10001730_pt1 | contig 22232 bp, 10 predicted proteins | sample IncBWH4MmetaG_FD_155471 | JGI IMG/M metagenome (GOLD analysis project Ga0210408, IMG submission 155471) | Forest soil microbial communities from Barre Woods Harvard Forest LTER site, Petersham, Massachusetts, United States - Inc-BW-H-4-M | ecosystem: Environmental > Terrestrial > Soil >...
GAGGCCGCAGTCCGCCTCGGGCCTGTAGTGAAGACTTTCGGGCGAGATGCGCCAAAAATCAGGGCTTTCTGCAAACTGCCTGGCTGAATTGCGAAAGTCAGGCTAAGTTAACGATGAATCCTCAGGCGCACGAATTGCGCCGTGGCGGGAGGTGTTCCAAAGTCAACGGTCGCCTTTACCGCCTGATCCGGGGGCAAAGCCGAAGGGGGCCCTTCGGTTGCGGATGCGGCTCCGAAAGATACCCAGCCTGAGGCGGAGGTATAGGTCAGCGCTGTGGTCCACGCGGCCAGGTCGGGAGAGGCCTCCAAAACATAGACTAAATCCGTTGCCGAGGCGTTGCGGTTAAACGAGACCTGGCAATGACCGCCCACGACCGCGGCGCTGAGGGAATTTCCCGGGCTGGCAACGGTGGGGTCGCTAGCCAGGGCATATTCCAGCAGATTCACAATGCCATCCCCATCCGGGTCGGCAAAATCGCCGGCGATGGCGGAATTCGTGGCGTTGTTGCCAAAATGAAAGGTCTTCCAGTTCAGGCTGGGGTTGGTCAAACCAAACACGGACACGGCGAATTGCGCACCGGCATAGACCTTTCCGTTGGCGACCATGGGCGAGGCGAATTTAACGCCGTTGGCCAGCGCATCGCGGTTTCCCGCGGCCTGGGCGCTGTTGTAGATTTCCGCTGTCACATTGGTCGCATTGTACGCGGTGAGCACCGCCGGAGCGCTAAAAGCGGTGGACCACGCAATCCCGTTGTTGGTGCCGGAGGCAGAAAGGACCGGCGTGCACCCCGGGAAGGCAAACGTCCGCGGGCCTGTCGAGGTTGGGGTTTTGGACAAAACACCATTGGAAATCGCGTAGGATTTCATTTTGTCGTTCCAGGAGCTGTAATAAACAGCCCCATTGAAATAGGCGGGGCCGGTCATAAAACGGCCGGGGAGGTTGGTAAACGTCTGAAGGATAGCGTCGGTGTTGCCGGTGGCATTGTAATGGGTGTTGTTGCTGGTGAGTTGGTCGCGATTCACCACATAAAACTTGCCGGATTTGCCGCCGCCGACCAGGAGGTGAGCATTGGTGCCCGGCAAATCCGGTACTAGCATCGGCGCGCCGGAGCCAAGGTCGGTATCGTTGAGGGCAAGGGTGGCTTGCTCCCAGGGGGTAAAATAATCCGCGACTTTCAGCCCATTGGTTGTGGAAAGGCGCATAATCGAATCGCCATACTCGGTGCCGCCACTCCCATTGGTCGCGGTGAAAGTGCCGTTGCCTGTCTGGAAATACAAATTGGTGTTGGCATCCACGCAAATCCCTCCGCCACCCATCCAAATGCCGGCCTCGGCCGCATTCGGGCCAAAAGCTGAGGTCGCGTTTGGAGTCGTGTTGAACACATAACCGGGCTTGATTTGAAGCGAGGTCTCATCATACCCAAGAATCCAGCCGTGGAACGGGTCCGTATCGGCGTAGCCGCTGTAGGCGATATAGAGAGTGTCCCCGGCCAGGGTCAACGCCGAGCGTTGAATCTGCTGCATGGCGCTGAAGGTGATGATTCCCCCGACGCTGTCCACCGCCGTGCCCGCGATGGATGCGGCGACGACGACCGGGCTGTGCAGTTGCTCGGACCCATTGGTAATGTTCAACGCGTGAAGCCGATGGATGAACCCGGATGCCTCGCGGGTGAACGCATCCACAAACAGGGTCCCCCGGCCAAGGTCAATGACCGGAGTGCCCGTGATGCCCACTTCATTCGTGATGTCCGTGTACTGTCCCCCATTATAGCGGTTGCCGAAAGCGTTGGTGGGTGTGATGGCCGCCGGACCGAAGTTCACCTTCCACACCACTCCGTTGGTGAACCATTTATTGCTGTCGGCTTCAAGCGCGTAAACACTGTTATGCTCGGTCGCGACATACAGAAGATTATGAATGCCCTGGCCGGGTACCACCACGCCCGAGACATAGAGCGGCTGTGCGAACACGTACCCATCCACGTTATACGTGAACAGTTTGCCAAACGTGCTTGAATTCACGTTCGCCGGCGTCAAAATCGTCTCGTTCGTATTAAGGCCGGTGCGGAAATTGTCATTATGATACGTGAGCACATTCGCCCGCGGAGCGCCGGCCATTAACGAGCCCGCCAGGGCAAAGCAAAGCAGCGGCGGCAGGAACAATCGAAGGCTTTTCACCCTCGGACAATAACCGAGCCTCCCAGACGGGTCAACTCGCGTCACCCGTCACTCGTCACCGGTCATACCGTCTTCCTCGTCCTCCTCCTCTTCCGGCACCGGACGACATGGCAAGCCCACGCCAAATAAATCTTTGAGCTCTTTGTGATCTTTCGTGGCCAACCCCCCCCATTTCCTTTTCGTGCATTTTTGTGCCTTTTCGTGGCAATCCCTCCCCCACACCCCGCCATGAACGGATAACCTAACGGATTAAAAACTAAAAATCCCCCATGTTTACCGGCCTGTGACGAGTTTCAAATTCACAAAACCTCGTGTTTACCGAGGTTGTAACGACCGTAACGACCTGTAACCGGTGGTAACCGTGGGTAACCGCTGGTAACCGTTGGTAACCAAAAACTTTTTTCGCATTAATCCACCACCGTCGCCCGGCGGCACGGCTCCGGCACGGCTGTGGCACGACTACAAAATGCAAAAACCTCGGCAAACAGGGCTCTGGCACGACGGTACGGGTAAAATACACATAGTGTGCGCGCGCGCTTCCCGGTAGCGCAGATTTTTAATCTGCTGTATCGCAGAATTCTATTCTGCAGTTGGTCGGACTACTTAGACCTTGGACCTTGGACTTTGGACTTTGGAAAAAAAGTTTCAGTTAATTTCACTTGCTTACAGTTAATTTCACTTCATTGCGCCAAATTACACTTCGCTGTTTTTCGCGCCGAACTGAAATTCCGGTAAAACGGCCTCTTTGGACTTTGGACCCCTGTCGCCGGTAGCCGTGCTACCGTCGGTGGTATGTCTACGGTAGCTCGCCGTCGCTGTACGGTAGGTGGCGGTAGCCGTACGGTAGGTGGTGGTAGGTCCTGGTAGGTCCTGGTAGGCGCTGGTAGGTTGCACCCCCGACACTCCCTTTGAGCTTGGGATGGGATTTGGTATTTGGTGCTTGGTGTTTATTTGGTGTTTGGAACTTGGTGTTTGGTGTTTATTTCGCGTTCCCGGTTTGATTTCCCAAGCGGCCCGGTCTGTGCCAACATGCGGCCGCAGTGGCCCGGCCCAAATGCGTTTCTTATCTGTAGCGGACCGCGAACTTCGAGCCGCCGCGCGCCAGAAGGCGACTTTCCGCGCGCGCTGGATTACTGCGGCGCTTTTCTTCCTCTTGCTCCTCTGGCTCTTATGGGCCTTCCGCGGGTTCACCCGAACGGGGGTCGCCCCGGTCATCTTCAAAATCTTTTCCGTTTTGACTTTCCTCTATTGCCTGTTCATCAGCACGGCCCGCACGGCTGATTGCATCAGTGCCGAAAGACGCGAGGGCACCCTGGGTTTGTTGTTCCTCACCAACCTCAACAGCCCCGAAATCGTTGCCGGCAAGCTCTGCTCCACCGCGCTGGCTTCCGTCTATGCCCTGCTGGCCATCTTCCCCATGCTGGCGTTGCCCCTCCTGATGGGTGGAATCACGTTCGGAAACTTCGGGCGGACGCTCTTAGGCTTGCTCAACGGGATCCTGTTTGGTTTGGCCGCTGGTTTCCTCGCTTCGGTCGTGTCCAAGCGGCAATTCACCGCCGTCGCCCTGGCCCTGGGTTTGACCCTTGCGCTGGGCGGTGGCCTGATGCTCGGAGCTGCGGCCTCAAGTTTGTATGCCGCCACCCGCCCGCTGGCATCCTGGCTGGCGGCCTTCAGCCCCCTCTACACCCTGCTTGCGGCCGACGGCACGCGTTATTTTGGAGTGAATCGCTTCTGGCCTTCCGCGGCTGCGGTTGCCGGCATATCGCTCAGCGGTCTGGGGCTGACGACGTTTCTGCTCGCGCGCACCTGGCGCGACCGGCCGAAAAACGTTCGCCCCTGGCATCGGTTCAGGCTCTGGCCGCATTCAGATAAAATCCCCTCCGCGGGACGTGTCGCATTGCGCCGCCGCTTGCTCCCCATCAACCCCCTGTTCTGGCTGGCCGCGCGCCAGCCCGTCAGCGCGCCAGTCTTCATGCTCCTGGCCGTGGTCCTGACGACGCTCACGGTCTATGTGGCGGCGCCTTATTTCGGGCGCGTGATGGCGGCGGGAACAGTCTCCCCGGTGCTCGGGCATTTGTTTTCCTGGCTCTGGAGCGGCCTGGCGCTCCATGCCCTCGTCCTCTATTACGCGGCGATGACGGCGTCCCAACGCCTGGCCGAGGACAAGCAAACCGGCGCCTTGGAGCTGCTCCTCAGCACGCCGACCACCGAACGAACCATCTCACGCGGACTCTGGCTCGCTTACGCTCGTAAAATGTTATTCCCCGCGCTCCTGGTCGTGCTGGTCCACTGGTTCTTCATTTGGATCGTGCTGGTCATGATGACGCTTGATCCTCCGGGGCAACTTCCCTTCGGCGCCACACCCGTCGAGATCTTCTGGAGCGCCCTGCTCGGCCAGCCCCTCCGCGGCCGGGTCCTTGACTGGCAGTGTGGCTTCATGCTGCGCATCGTCTTGCTCATTCTCCTGCAACTGATGGTGGCCTGGCTAACACTCGGCTGGGTGGGCCGGTGGTTGGGATTGCGGATGAAGCATCCGGGGTTCGCCCCCATAACTTCGCTCGCGCTCTTGTTTGTCCCGCCCATTTTGCTGTTCAGCCTGGCATGTTACCTGGCCGACAAGTTTAATCTCACCCGGCTGCCGGAGCGCCAATTCCTGCCGATGATGATGTGGCTTGCAGTCGGCATCGGCGTCGGTCACTGCCTGGGGCTGTCCGTCTGGGCCGCGACTTGCCTGCGCCACCGTTTGCGTTCCGTCGCCATGAGCCGCTACCAACCGCTCCCGCCCTGGCGGTGGCGGCTTCCAAGCCGGCGCGCCGTCCGGCGTTTTGCGGTTGGCGCCGCAGTTTTTACGGCCGTTGTGGCCTCACTGGTCCTCGGTTATTACGGCTATCAGAACTGGCGCAGCAAACGGGCCTGGAGGACCTTCCAAACCTCGTTGAAACAACGCGGGGAGGCGCTCACGATTTCTACGCTGTTACCCGAGCCGGCGCCAGACGACGCGAATTTCGCCCGCTCCCCTGCCTTTCTCCGCCTCCTGAACAATACCAACCGCGAAATCACAGGCTTGTTTGAGCAGATGAGGCAGTTTGAGCTCCCAGCCGGCGGTTTCCAGGTGAATCAGGCCCTGATGGAATGGAGCCACCAAACCAATTCAGCGCTCCAACTCTTCGCAGACTGGACCAGGCCGCAATCCAGACGACGCTCGAGGACCAAACGCACAGAGGACGCCACGGCCATTTTGCAGGACCTGGAATCCCAGAGCGGAACCTTGCGAGAACTCGCGGCCGCAGCAGCCCGGCTCACCGCTTTTCAAACCTCGACCAACCGCGATGCTCGCGCGGTGCTTGCTCCCGTTGGGCAACCCATTCTCTTGTTCGAGCGTTTGCACGTGCTGTTTCGAGTGCGCGCCTGCGCTTCGCTCGCATTGGGCCAAAACGCGGACGCGGCTGAAGATGTCCTGGCGGGCCTCCACTTGGCTCGGCTGGCCCGGCAGCTTCCTGATACCCGCTCAACGGTGCGCGTTCAGGCGCTGCTGGCGCACTCACTCCAACCCGTGTGGGAAGGACTCAGCCTACATGCCTGGACCGAACCCCAGCTCGCTGCTTTTCAGCATGAACTCGCCGGTTTCAACCTGCTCGCCGACTACACCAACGCCGTCCGCCGGGTGGTCCTGGCGCACATCGAAGTCTGGCGCGCCATTCCTGACAGCGCCAACCTGAACGCCGCCCTTCCAGCAGGGGACGGCAGTGACTTGCGCGAGCCCGCCCGGCAACTGCAACCCCGCGCCTGGTGGTTCGATAATTGCATTCAACTTCATAACGCCGGCCGGGATGCGATTGACCAAGTGGATGTTGCCGCCGGCCGAATTCAACAACCCAATAATTGGTCCGACCTGAGCGGGCTGCCGTTGGATCCCCCAAGCAGCGACTTGCTCCAGCAGTTTTCATGGTGGGGAGCAAATCCGGCCTCGGTTGCCTTCGCCCAGACTTCGGTGAACCAGGCAATCCTCGCCTGCGCCCTGGAGCGTTTCCGCCTGGTCAACCGCGTCTATCCCCAAACTCTGGAAGAACTCGTCCCCGCGCTTCTGGACCGTATCCCGCGCGACGCTGTTTCGGGCCGGCCGCTCATTTACCAACCCGGTGCCGGCGGCAGCTTCATCCTCCGCGGCGTCGGCCCCAACGGAATCGACGATCGCAAGAAACCCGCTTCCGACGACTGGCTCTGGACCTACCCCACCAACACACCCACCGCGAAAAAATAGATGCCTTGAAGGGCTAATCCAGCGGTAATTGATACGAAGAAACTGAAAGGGCGACTGGCTGCGATTCTCCCTCTCCCCACGGGAGAGGGCCGGGGTGAGGGGAATGCTTCTTGCATCGAGGAAGTGGAAATAGAGATTCGGGCGACCGTGGTTTTATGAGCGCCGCTCCGTCATTGCTTCGACCAACGGTTCGAACAACCACTTGTAGAGCGGGCTGTGAAACTCACGCGGCGCCGGGATTTCGGGCAAGGCACGCCCATTGCGGACAGCAATCAGCTTGAGACTGGGGACCACCAGCACGACCTGATGCCCGGCGCCGGAGCCCCAGAACGCATCTTTCGGCAACCTGGCGCATGGCCCCTCGTTGTTGCTCCACCAGCCGATGCCGCAAGTGCCGGGCGTGCCGGCGTCCGAAGTCACCAGCCGCACCGCCTCCGGGCTCAGCAGTCGTTTGCCGTTCCAATCGCCCTGCCGAAGCATGAGCCGGGCAATGCGCGCCACCGCCCGCGCGGTGTAACTGCCGCCGCCCCACGCAGGCACCAGCGGCAGGCCATCCACAGTGATCGTCTGTTTGTAACCAATAGTCCACTCCGCGTCCGGCACCCCGATAGGCTGCATCACCCGCTCACGTAAGAGCCCGCGGATGTCCTTCTTCGGGGCGTCTTTCAAGGCGGCGGTCAGGGCATAAACCAGCATGCCAATGCCGGGATTGCTGTACGCTTGTTTTTCCCCAGGCTCGAAGAGCATCGGCGTAATGTCGCGCGCGATCGTGAACGGGTCCTGCGGGGGATTCAGGCGCTTCCAGAAGTCTCCCTGCCATCCCGTGAGCTTCTCGTGTGGCAGGTCCTGGTCTTCGGCATCCGCCAGGCCGGAAGTGTGCGAGCCGAGTTGCCGCAACGTGATGCGCGATTTGCGCGGCTCGGCCTGCCATTGCGGGATGAACTTTGCCGCCTTGTCGTCCAGGGCGACGCGTCCGTCGGTGATGGCCACCGCCGTTGCCACGCCGCCCACAATCGCTTTGGCCATCGAAGCGGTGCCGTGCGGGATGGTGGGGCCGGCGTCGCGCGCATACCACTCGCACACGATCTTATCGTTGCGTATGACCAGCAGCCCCGAGGTGCTCCGCGCTGCCAGGGCGTCGGTCATCTCCTTGAGCTTTTTGGCGGACATACCCTGGCTTTCGGGAGAAGCCGTTGTCCAATCCCATGTTGAGGAGTTGGGTTGCGCCAGCCCGGCGATTGGCGCAAGCACATACATTGCGACGCAGGCCGAAACAACGAACGTTCCTTTCCTTGTTTTGGATTTCACGGGTTTTGACTTTTGTTCGGGCATGATGAACTTCGCTTCGGCAAAGCGCCAGGCGGAACGGAGGGAAACCTGGCAGGTGGAGTTTCGTAATCTTAATCGTAATCTTGGTCGTAATCGTCCGGCCAAAATGCGCCAGGATTAATCGCCACAAAAGAGCCAAAGAGGTTGCCAGGACGTGGAAAACCAAACTAACAATCTTACTTGCGGCGACGGAAGATCAACAGCGTCGCGGCGCGCCGTTGTCTCGAAACATTTGCGCCCGGACGTTTGTGCAAGGGCGCATTTCACATTTCTCGGACTTGCCGAAGGTGTAGCGCAGATTTTTAATCTGCTGTATCGCAGAATTGTATTCTGCAAGGCGTTGAACTTGCTTGCATCATCGAGGTTTCAAACGGGCAGCAGATTGGAAATCTGCGATACAGCGATTAAAAATCTGCGCTACGCTCGCGGTGGCCCTGAAGCAACCCAAGAATGTGTGCCTGGTCTCCGGGTTTTAGGCCTGCGCAGCATCGTCGCGCTTAGTATGCTGCGCGACTATGACGATGCACGGAGAAGAGGCGGTGGTAACTGCATCGTTTCTCGTCCTGGCCTTCCTGGCGGCAACCGGCACCACGCTCCTGGCGCAACCCGCGCAAGTCTCCGTGCCGTATCCGCCCAGCCAGGCCATCCGGCACCTCGACTGGGCGCCAAAGGAAACCATCGTCCGCAAGGCCCATGACAGCGACAACTGGCCGATGACTTGGGCCGATGACGACGCCCTCTATACTGCCTACGGCGACGGCAGCGGCTTCGAGCCTTTTGTCCCGCAGAAACTGAGCCTTGGGTTCGCGAAAGTCACCGGCGCACCCTCCGCTTTCTTCGGTGAGAACCTCCGCGCCCCCTCGCTCGAGCAGCGCGGCGGCGGCCGACGAGGCCGCAAAGCCAGTGGCTTGCTGTGCGTTGACGCCGTGTTGTATCTCTGGGCGCGCAACGCGACCAACTCCCAACTGGCCTGGTCCCAGGACCATGGCGCGACCTGGTCATGGGCCGATTGGAAACTCACCAATAGCTTCGGCTGTCCGGCCTTTCTCAATTTCGGGCGCAACTATGCCGGGGCGCGCGACGCATTCGTTTACATCTATTCCCCGGATAGCGACTCCGCCTACGAGGTTGTTGACCGCCTGGTCCTGGCTCGCGTCCCCAAAACCAGAATCCGGGACCGCGCCGCTTATGAGTTTTTCACCGGCCTGCACGCTGGGCAGGCCGCCTGGAGCCCGGACCTTGCGCGCAAAGGCGCTGTCTTCTCCGCTGCCGGCCTATGCTGTCGCGTTGGCATTTCCTACTCTCCTGCTTTGAAGCGGTTCCTGTTGGTGCAGCCGGTCCCCACGGCGGCCTCGCGCGACCGGGCCGGGAAAATAGACACTCGGTTCGCCGGCGGTTTGGCCATCTATGACGCCCCTTCTCCCTGGGGCCCCTGGACGACCGCCTTTTTCACGAGTCAATGGGACGTCGGTCCCGGCGACTCCGCCAGCTTTCCCACCAAGTGGATGAGCGCCGACGGCAAGACCCTCTACCTGGTCTTTTCCGGGGACGACAATTTTTGTGTGCGGAGGGCCCAGCTCGAACTTGCCGACTGAACCGTTCTTCAGCTTTGACCGGTGGCGTCCTTCCTATCCAATGAACAAGGAGCCCGGAATGCCGCGGTCCAAGGTGACGAGCCGGACAGAGTGCTTCCCGGCCAATTCAGCGTGTCCCGTGGTTGTGAGCCAACCTCTGGTTGACCCGGTTTTCCGGACCATTAAAGGCAGCAGGCCGCTCCGCTTGCAGTCAAGGAGCGCCGACCTGGTGCAGGCGGAAGAACATGAGCGATTGCAGCGGTACTTGCAGGGTAGCCGTGCCCCCGGAAATGTTTGGTGTTGTCCCGGTTACCGCAGCCCACGACACAAGGTCCGAGGATTGTTCGAGGAACCAATCCGACAGATAGTCCGGCCACTGCACCACCGCATTGGTCCCGGCGACCTGGAGTTGGAGCACCGCGCCGGGGCTGTAGGAAACACCGCTGAACGCGAGATCAAAAGTCGCATCGAGGGAATCGTGCGGCCCTGGAAGCGCTTGATGCAGTTCGACGGCAATGAGGTTGTTGGGTTTGTTTGCGGCGGTGAGCAACGCCAGCGGAACGGGAATGGAATCCACCGCGGGAAGACCCTGGTAGATCCCGGGACCATTCAGCACATTGGTCAGCGCCAGGGTGTTGAAGAGGATGTTGGTCCTCGGCATGTCCGGTCGGGCGATTTCCTGGCCATTGAGATACACGACGGCGCCATCCGCCCGCGTGAGGGTGAAATAGCCGTAGTTGAAAGTACTGAGGTTGTTGGTGAAGCTCTGGCGAAAGTAGTAGGTAACGATCGCTTTGCTGTTAACAATGGAGCGGAGAATGGTCGCCTGGTTGGGATAGCCGAAACCGAGGGGCGCGCTGCCCCGGGGCCAACTGTTGTCGTTGAAGGCCAGCGAGCGCCAAATCGTGCCCGCGTTGGTGCCAAAATCGCTATAGCGCCAGAAAGAACCATTCGTCAGCACGGGCGGCGCGACGAAGAACAGCCGCCCCTGGCTGGTGCCGGACAAGCCGAAGGAATCGGTGGCCGTCACGCGAAAGACGTGCGCTCCGGGTGTGGGATTCCAGGCCAGGTTGTACGGGCCCTGGCTCAGTGTGCCGACGCTCTGGCCGTCGATGAAGAAATTAGCTTGCGGGCCAGAAACTGTGGTCGGGTCATAAATGCTGGCTGCGAGTGTAATCGTCTGGTTGGTTGGCAGCACAGCTCCTTGCTGAGGCGTCAGGATGGTTATCGCGGGCGGCTGGTTTGAGAGGGCCAGGCTGATTTGCAGCCAATTATAGCGACCCACGTCGCCGTTGGTGTTTGGACTGTCAAAGGCCAGCCGGAGCACATGCACGCCGGCGGACATCAGCAAATCATAGACCGTCACGGTGGTCCAGGTATTACTCGTATTGGGCACGAGGGTAGAGCCGCCGTTCCCCGACGTTCCATCTACGGCAAAGTGAAACGCCCCGCCGTCCGCTGCCGCCGCCAAGCGCACATCCACCTCATAGAACCCATCGGCCGGCGTCTGGATGGTATATTCCATCCATTCACCGGGCTGCGTGCCGCCGACGCAAAAGCCGCCGTTGGTATCGTCGCAGGCGTAAATGTCCACCGCCTCGGTTTTGCGATACAGGCCGCCTTCGTTGACGATGGTTAAATCGTGATAACCCTGGCCTTCACCGCCGAGGTCGAAATTCACGGCGGGGATCTGGACCGGCACCTGCCAGCGAACGCCACCCCAGGGCGCTTTGGGCGGCGGGGCCAGGCTTTGCAACCGCAGCGTCCGCACCTGCCAACTGCCTTGTCCATGCAGCCGTGCGACGTAATAGATTCTATCTGCGGCGGGGACAATGAACCGGATATTCGCGTCGGTGATGCCCGGCTCGAAATCCTCGATTAGGGTTGCGGTTTGGCCTGGCGCCGTGGCCCAGAACTCCCGGCCGAAAGGCGGCCCGCCGGCAGTGAAAACCAAAGCGCCTTGGAACGACACCAGGTTGGAGGGAGAAAACATGGGCGGCATGCACGACCCGAAGTCGGCCGCCACTTGCGCCTGGCCGGTTCCATCGGTTGACCATAGGTTCGTGTTGTCGGCCGAATAAAGCAGGCCCCCGGAGGCGCTGGATTGGACCACAGGCGAAGGCAGGTTCGTTAGCAGGAACGTGCCGGGGGTGGTCCCATCGGTTTGCCAGAGTTGGGTGCCGGTGGCGTAAAAGAGGTAATTTGTTGAAGAGCCGTTGGTCAGGACCGAGATTTGCCCGGGCGAGCCGCTGACAACGAGGACCGTGCCTTCCGGCGTGCCATCCGTCCGCCACAGGCCATTCGTGATTGTGTTATTGATGAAATAAACCGCGCCGGCAAACGCGGTGTACTGGCCCGGGGCGGCGTCATTGGTTCCGAAACAAAGTTGTTTCAGAAATTGCGTGCCGCCGGGTTGGCCGGTGCTGGTCCATAACTCGCGCCCCAAGCTCCCGGATTTGGCAATGAAATAGGCCGTGTTGCCCACCGCTCCCATGTCGCCGATTTGGCTCGAGTCCAATCCGGGCACGATATCCTGGGCCATATAAGTGCCATTGGACGTTCCGTCGCTGACCCACAACTCCGCTCCATGCGCGCCGTCATCCGCCACAAAGAAGAGGAGGCTGGTGCCCGCGGTGAGCTGGGAAGGATTCGAGCCGGCCGGACCGACCCGGCAGTCCCTTACCATGTAAGTGCCAGCCGGGGTGCCGTCGGACCGCCAGAGTTCCATGCCGTTGGTGCCGTCGTTGGCGGCGAAATAAGTGCTCCCATTACAGGCGACAAAACTCGGGACATTGAACGTGGGAGGAACGAAACTTCGGAGCAGAACTGTGCCCGCTGGGGTGCCGTCCGACCGCCACAGGCCGGGGCTGTTCGTGCTGTCGGCCGCCGCAAAATAAACCAGGCCGTTGGCGGCCGTGAGGTTGGTTGGGCCAAAGCCGGTCGAGCCAAATCGTCGGAGCGAGCTCGTGCCGGCGGCCGTGCCATCGCTCTTCCACAGTTCGATTCCCGATACCGCGGACGGCACACTCAGAACCAGGTTAGTACCCATCGGCACAGCCTCGAACGGCGGCGGACTGTCACCACCGCTGGCGATATCTTTGAGCAGCCCGGTGCCGCCGGGTGTGCCATCGGAGTACCACAATTCCATGCCATTAATGCCGTCGTTGGCGGCGAAAAAGGTATTGCTGCCCAGCGACCCCAGCAAAAAACATGGAAGGCCCGATAAAACCCGCGTCCCGCCCGGGGTCAAATCTGAAACCCCGAGGCCGGAGTAGAAATTACTTGTGCCAGTGAAGAAGAAGCGGGTCCCCGCCTGCTCGAAGGCGCTCGGTTGAAAGCCGGCGGCGGTAAAATTGTAAGAAACAACCGTGCCGTTGACGGTTCCATCCGTCCGTTCAATAATCGAGCCGCCGGGCGTTAGACTCCAGAAATAGGCCGAGCCGAAGATGACCCCGACGAGATTTTCGCTGTGCAAGGGGAGCGTGACCGGGGTGGAGGAGTTGTTGGCAACGACGTTATTCGAATAGAAGAAATCGGGAGGGGATTCCGGGATCAGGACTTCGAGTTGATAGACGTAATAGAGCCGGCCATTGATGGATTGCAGATTGAGGATGTCGGATGGGTTGTTACAAGCGTTATTAGTGTCGCAGTATTGCAAGCCGTGATCAATCAATTGCGAGGGCGGACCCGGATTCAGACTGCGCCGGAGAAGATAACGGGAGTCGGTTTCGGCCCCCGTATTGTCGATTTGAGAGTCAACGGCCCGGTAGTAGCACATCGGATCGACGACGGCGATGGCAGTGATGAAGCCGTTGGTTACGCCAACCGATTCCAATTGCACGGTTCCCGGCACCGTGCCATCGGTGCGCCACAGGGTATTGACCGAGGCGCTGTCCAAGGTTGCAAACACAGCGTTGCTGACGCCGGTGGTCCAGGCCTGCAAGGGCAAGCTCGTCAGCGAACCACTTGGCCCGACCAGCTCAACGGTTCCGCCCGAGGTGCCATCGGATACCCAAAGGTTCGTGCCAATCTGAAAATAAACCTGGTTCCCGGCCGCCACTATCTTTCGGATATCCGAGTTGGCGGGGCTCGGCGTGATGCTGGCCACCAGGACCGTGCCGGTCCCGGTTCCATCCGATTTCCAAAGCTGGTTTCCATGCACTCCATCATCCGCAAAGAAAAACACCTGCGTTCCGGCGGCGGTGAAGAAGCCGGGCGAGGAATCCGGCGGCCCCGGATTGATGTCTTTGAGCAGCGTTGTCCCGGCGGCAGTTCCATCCGACCGCCACAATTCCCGGCCGTTGCTGCCATTGGGGCCGTCCGTGGCGGAGAAATAGAAAACACCGCCCATCGCCACGCCGTTGGTGGGATTGGAACTGAACGCCGCTCCGCCGGCGGCGGGCAGATTGGTGACTAATTGCGGGTTGAAGACTGCCGCCAGCGCCGGACCGGAACATGACACCCCCCCTAAGCCCGCCCAGCACGCCAGAAGCACTGGTCCCCAGCCTCTTCCGTCCCAGGAATGTCGAGTCCCGCCAGCCATAAGGTTTTCGCTGCGGCACTGTGCCCGGCCGGTTTGGGACAGGTTAATTTCTCATCCCCGGCCCTGACCGTCGCCGCACCCCGAGTACAAACGTCGTTGCGTTTGTCAGCAGGTATTTGCGCCTAATATCATTCATAAGTAAATCGGCGCAAGCGGGAAATCGGCCAGGCATTACCGGACCAGAGCGTCCCAGGCAGCGGCCCGCTTACCACCACTCCGGCCATTCCTGCCCGCCCGAAGGGGTGGCGCCCCAAGCTTACGCCTCATGACGACGCTCCAACAGCCAAGCTCAGGCACGGCCGCCGGAGCCGGACGTGGCCTGCAAAGATGACGGTCGAGGTTCATAAAATCGGTCAACTGCGGGGCGCGGCGGCTGTTGCCTGAAGCGCCGGATTATGCGGCGCTGTGCTCATCGCCGGTCGCGCCCGATCACCGCGTGACGCTCGCCAGGAACCGCTCGGTCGCATACCTTTCGATCTGCGCGCCGGGCGTGTTGAAGTTGACGAAGTCGAACGCGTGGCCGGCCCACGGCAGCACCACCAGCGCGTGCGGCACGCCGGCTGCCGCGAGCTTCCGGTCGAGCACCTCCGCCTGCTCCACGAACACGTTGATGTCCAGCCCGCCATGGAGGATCAGCGTCGGCGGCGCGTGCGCGGTGACCAGCATGGCGCCGCTGGCGCTTTGGTAGGCGGCGCGGTGCGTCTCCGGACTGCCGCCGAGGAATAGTTCGAGGTTGTAGCGGTGGTCGAGGCTGCGCGGGCGGGTGGCCACTTCCCACGTCCGGAAGAAGTCGGTCGGGCCGTAGATGTCGACGATGCCGCGGACGCCGGGAATCACCTCCGCGTAGGCGGCGGCGGTTGCCATCTGCCCGCCCGCCGACCGCCCGAGCAGCACGAGTCGATCGGCGTCGATGCCCAAGGCAGCAGCGTGCTGGCGTAGGAACCTGATGGCCGCGAGAAGGTCGTCGCGCTGCGCCGGCCATTTGAACTGCGGCGAGAGCCGATAATCGATTGACGCCACCGCGTACCCGAGCCCCGCGAGCCAATCGTTGAGCCACCGCTTGGTTCCGTCGTCCAGCCGGTTTCCGTGCAACCAGCTACCGCCATGAATCACGATGACGCACGGTCGGGGCGAGCCGCCGGCGGCGGTGCCGGCAGGGCGGTAGAAGTCCAGCATCAACCCGTCGGCATACTGCATTGTCTCAATCGCGACGGGCGCGGGATTGCGCGGCACAACAGCGGCGGCCAGCGAGAACGGCCGACACGGCGGCGGTACCGGCGGCACGCCGAACGCCGCGTCCAGCGTTCGTCCCAGCCGCCACGCCTGCACGACCGGCTTACAGAACAGGATCACCGCGGCCGCGCACAGCACGACCGTGATCCCGGTGAGCCAACGGCCTCGGCGCCGGCCGAGCCACAGCGCCGCGGCCGCAAAACAGACCGGCAGCGGCACGAGCCACAGCGCGATCTCGGCGACCACGAAGCCGACCGGCCACGTCTCCGCACCCATCTCGGGCGTCAAGACGGGCCACGGAACGACCGTCAGCAGCGCCGCCAACGCTGACACCAGGGCGTCAACCAGCAGCGACCACCGGATCGTGGTTACGAGCCGTCGTTTCCAAGGTGAGGGGCGCATCTGGCTCTATATTGCTCGGCGGGTGCGGCTCGTGACACACGTGCCGTGATTCGGCACGCCGCGTGCCGTCCCGGCGCCTCCGACCGCGCCGCGGGGTTGAAAAACCGCCGCTTCATCATCGCGCCGTTTCCCACCGCATAACGGTTCCGGCCAGCGACTCCGCGCCAGTGACCCCCGATTTGCAAAACCAGCGCAATCGCGGAGTTCGCTGCTGGGGTTAAGCGGCGCTGTCATGACTGTAAACTCCTGCGCCGGCGCAACTCAAATAGCATTGGCCGTGACCCGATGAATAAAATGACAACAACGATACCGCAAAAAAACACTGGAAAGGAGAGAGCGCCAAGCTGCCACGTTAAAAAGCCAGCAGCCGTAAGGAATAACCCGGCCAACGTGTAGAGAACGGTCACGGCCCGACGAAGCTCTCGCTGCGTCCATTCCTTTAACGGTTTTTGTGGTCTCGTGAAGGGCATAGGTGACGCCGCTTAACGTTCCGAATCAGCGAGCCCGCGCCACTGACCACGGACATGCAACCGCGGTGCAGTCGCGGGCTTCGCTGCATTCGGTGTGCGCCTGACATGGGCGTGAACTGATGGGGTGAAAGTCCCCTGTGCGGGAATACGGTCAGGCTGCCTCTCATAACGAGAGACAGAATGACTCAAGCACTAGACCGAAGCAACTGCGGAACCGCGAGGTTTCGTGGGAAGGAAGCCACCGGTCAAAGCTGATGAGCCGACGAACAGAAAGACCATATCAGGTTGACGGAGTGGGCGAGCACGCACCACAGGGCGCAGCCCCGTGTTCAGCTCCGCAGATAAATGGTCCGGTTGTGCAGCGAGAGTTCACGTTCTTACTCAGGGAGACCTGTAGCCCGAGCCCGCCGGCAACGGCGGGGGCGGCGGCCAGCAATGGCCCTCGTGCGGGAGCAGGAGTCAGCCGAGGCCGTAGTACCGAGAGCAACGAGCCGGGAAACACCGGAAGGCCTCACAGCTCGGGAAGGGCCGAACCAGTCAGTCGAGGTTCGACTGCGACAGTCTTGCCGGAGACGATGAAGCCGACTGGCCGAGTCATCGCGCAGCGACTGTTGCAGCTAGAGCATGGAACCTCTTCAGAAGACCTGTTGGAACGAATCCTCTGTCCGGAAAACCTACAGCAGGCATGGCTCCGGGTGAAGGCCAACGGCGGGGCAGCCGGAGTCGATGGGATGACCATCGCCCAGTTCCCTGCCTTCGCCCGGCAACACTGGCAGGAGATTCGTTCGCGCCTCATGGCAGGCACGTATCACCCAGCGCCCGTGCGCCGGGTGTTCATCCCCAAGCCCAACGGGGATTTGCGTCCCTTGGGCATTCCGACGGTCCTGGACCGTGTCATACAGCAAGCCATCGCGCAGGTGCTCACCCCGCTGTTCGACCCGCACTTCAGCACGCACAGCTATGGGTTTCGTTTCGGTAAACGAGCTCACCAAGCCGTGCGCAGCGTGCAGGCTGCAGCCGAGGCGGGTTACCAATACGCGGTGGACTGCGACCTCAAGTCGTTCTTCGATACCGTGAAGTTCGACCGACTGATGCGCCTGCTGGCGCAACGCATCTTCGACAAGCGGGTGCTCCGGCTAATCGGAGCTTACCTGCGTGCCGGAGTGAAACTGCCGGAGGGTAAGCTGGAAGCCACGACGCAGGGTGTGCCGCAGGGCGGCCCACTCTCGCCGTTGCTGGCCAACATCATGTTGGACCCGCTGGACAAGGAACTGGAACGACGCGGCCTGCGCTTTGCGCGCTACGCCGATGACTTCCTGATTCTGGTCAAAAGCCTCCGTGCCGCGCTACGCGTCATGCAAAGCATCACCCGGTTCGTGGAGGTCCGGCTCAAGCTGGTGGTTAACCGCCAGAAAAGTCGGGCCGCCGCTTTGACGGCCTGCGGCTTCCTCGGCTTTCAGATACGCCGGGGCAGAATCGTGTGGACCGATAAGGCATTGAAACGGTTCAAAGAGCGGATACGGGAAATCACCAGCCGCAGCCGCGGGGTTTCGACCTTCTGCATGCTGCGGGAACTCCGGCGTTACGTGGTCGGTTGGATGAATTACTTCGGTATCCACCAACTCTATCGCGTCATTCCGGAACTGGATCAATGGCTGCGGCGACGCGTGCGCCTCTACTACTGGAAACAGTGGAAGAACCCGCACGCCCGGCGGCGACAACTCATTCGGTTGGGCATCCATCCGAGGGAGGTGTACAAAGCCACGCGCAGTCATCGAGGTTACTGGTTTATGGCCGGTACGGAAATCGTTCAGCGAGCGCTGGACAACCAGTGGCTGGCGGAACGGGGCGTGCCAAGTCTAAAGGAACAATGGGTCCAGATGCATTACGGCAAGCAGAACCCGCAGTTTAACCCTGCTGCCGTTAATCTGACCGGAACCGCCTGATGCGGACCCGCATGTCAGGTGGTGTGGGAGCCGGGAGGGCAATCCTCCCGGCGACCCGATTCGGCAATTCGCTCATGCTCGCCTCCAAAGCATGCGATCTGCTTTCGCGATCTCTTCTACATTCCATCGCGGCAAGGAGTCGATCATCGACTCGTAATCCCATCCGGGGCTGGCGATAACGCTGACCCACATCCCTCGCTGTCTGGCTCGATTAAATAGCTCCACGAGGGTTGGCCAGAACAGGCGCACGAAGCCGTCGCCAGAATCTACTCCCTTCAAGCTGTCGAGGCTGCACGGCTCCCAAATCCCCGTCGCTGTAAGGCTTACTCTTCCCCCCTTATTCAGCACAGATGGCTTGATGCCCTGCTCCAGCATGGCGTGGATAGGCGACCATTTCGTGGTCAGCATGCATGGGCTTTGGGGATGGTAGCCGCCAGGAAAGTAGCGTGAGAAGAAACTGCTTTGGCGGGAGAGCAGGTAAGCGGCGTCCAGCGACTGCTCCTCGATGTCGAACAGCCAGGTAAGTATCCGAGAGGCAATCTGAGGGTCGGATATTTTATGGTCTGCGGAGTCAGTCAGCCCAAGCAGGTAGGCCAAGGACGGACATTGCCTTGCACCTGCCAGGCTCTCGAAGCTGTAATCGTTTGCGGGATCGAGATTCATGCCGAACGACCAGCATCAGCGGTGCGAGCCAGCCGCCAAGGACGTCCGAATTGCGACTGACATAAACCGCTGGCTCGCATCCGCTGAATGCTGTGGTTGGGCGGCGTCATGTGTGTGCTGGCTGAATCATTGCCAATACAAGGAGGTAAAATACTGAAAGTGCAATGCATATCCAACCAAGGCGCTCCTGGCTCTTCAAAAGCAAAACGCCTCGAATAAGACACGCCAGGGAACTGAGAATCCAAAACGCATCAAGAATCAGAAACCACAAATGTGAGTCAAAGTGAACCTCAAGAGCGGACGCCGTGCGACCTACCGCCAACAAAACGAGAAGCAATATCGGCGGCAAAATCAATAGAATCCTGGTCACATGCTTCATGGCGCGATAGCCGCCCAACGATTATTCAACGAACCATCCGTTCGTATATTGAACAGCGCCAGACTCATGGGCAGGCTTCTTATGATGAGCAACTTACACCCAATTTCCAGCACGGACCACCCCCAAAAACTGGCACCCCGCCTTTTCCGCAAATCCGGCCGGAGCGCGCACTTTCCTGTCCGCAGCAACTTCCGAACGCCAGCAGGGCCCGGATTTGCCGACAATCTCGCGCGTAATAAATTGCTGCGGACGGGAATGTCCGCGCTCCGCCCGCCGTCACTGACCGATTGCTCAACTTTCAACTTTCAACTTTCAACCTCCCGCCTTCACCCTTACCTTGGGTCATGGATTTGGAATCACTCGTGAGCCTGGCCCAGTCCAATGGCGCCAGCGATTTGCATCTGGAATCCGCCCTGCCCGCCGCCGTGCGCGTCCGCGGCGCCTTGCGCACCGTCGGCGAACCCCTTCCCGCCAAGCTCCTCCTCGAAATGGCCCGCACCGCCATCGGCGAGGACCAATGGCCGCGCTTCCTCGAACGCCGCTCCTTCGACCTTTCCAAAACCATCGCCGGCGTCCGCTGCCGGATCAACATCCTCCAGACCTCCCGCGGCATCGGCTTTGCCGTCCGCCTCCTGGCCTCTTTCCAGGCCACCGTCGAGAAACTCAACCTCCACCCCGACCTCAAGAAACTGATCAATAACACCACCGGCCTGATCCTCGTCAGCGGCCCGACCGGTTGCGGCAAATCCTCGACCATGGCCGCCCTCATCCAGGAAATCAACCTGACCGACACCCGCCACATCGTCACCATCGAAAGCCCCATCGAATACACCTTCCGCCCGCGCCGCGCCTACATCCGCCAGCGCGAAGTCGGCCGCGATACCCCCAGCTTCGAACAAGCCCTGCTCGACGTCTTGCGCGAAGACCCCGATGTCCTCATGGTCGGCGAAATGCGCGAACCCGAAACCATGCGCCTCACCCTCAGCGTTTCGGAAACCGGCCACCTCGTGCTGGCCACCGTCCATTCCTCGACCTGCGCCGAGGCCCTCCAGCGAGTCATCGGCGCCTTCCCGGCCGAAATCCAGAGCAACATCGCCGCCCAGGTCGCCGATTGCCTGCTCGCTGTCATCTCCCAGCGCCTCCGCTTTCGACCCGACCTCAATATCCGCGTGCCCGAATGCGAAATCCTCATGCCCACCCACGCCGTGCGAAACTTCATCCGCAACCGCGACTTCTTTAAAATCCCCTCGCTGCTCGAAACCGGCGCCGAACACGGCATGTGGACCCTCGCCCGCTACCGCGCCTGGCTCGATAAACGCACCAACTGGTCCATCCCCGGCCAGGTCCCCGAACCGCCCGACACCGAAGCCCCGGACGCCGGCCAGCCCCTGCCCGCCATTCCCGCACCCACGCCTTCCAGCACCCGGTTCGAACGCAAACCCGCCGCGGCGCCCCAAACCCATACCGCCAAATCGACCGACCGCATCGAGATCGAGCCTATCGAAGGCGAATTCGGCAAAATCCTCAAACCCCCCGGCACCTAATATATTATGGCTCAATCAACCCAATTAACCCAATTAACCCAATTAACCTTTTTAATCCTTTTAACCCTTTCCCTTTTGGGCGGCTGCGTTTCAAAATCCACTGCCCGGCTCCAGGCGCGTGCGGCCTACCTGGCGGGCCAGCAACAGGCGATGGAGCGCATGCAGCAGATCCAGGCCAACGGCCCAACCATCACCATCCTGGGCCTGGTCAAAGAACCCGTCTTGCCCTGGACCTCCGGGCTCACCCTGGCCAGGGCGATAGTCGCCTCGGGCTATTACGGCGCGGGCGACCCGGCGGAAATCGTGATCATCCGTGAAGGCCAGCAAATCCCCATTGACCCGAGGAGCCTGCTCGGCGGCGAGGACGTCCCCCTGCAGCCGCGGGACGTCGTCCAGTTGAGAGGCGCCCCCGCCCACCCACAGCCGTAACTCCCTGGCGCATCGTGTAGCGCAGCCGTCTCGGTTGCGAGTTGCAGCGGTGTCTCGCCCCGCGGGAGAACACATCTTCCAACTTCTATCTTCCATCTCCCAACTCCGCCTTCCCCTTTCAGCATTTGCCTGTATGATCTCTGCTTTCTACTTTCCCAATTTCAGCTTTTGCTTTTTGCCGCCGGATACGTCTTATAATAATCCTTGTACTTGTAATAATAATAATAGTCGGCGCTGCTGGGGCGCACCGCATTGAACACGATGCCCAGCACCTTCACCTGCCGTTGATACAATAACTCCAGCGCCGCGCGCGCCACCCGCGCCGACGTATGCTCCGCCCGCAGCACAAACAGCACCGTGTTGATATGCGGCGCCAGGCTCGTCACATCGTCCGCGGCCATGATCGGCGCCGTATCCAGCAGCACAAAATCATACCCGGCCTCAGCCTCCTGCAGAAACTTCGCCGTCGCGCTGCTGATAAACAATTCGCTCGACTCCTGCGTCGTCCCGCCCCGCGGCAGCAAAAACAGGTTGGGAAACCCGCTCGCCTTCACCAATCCCTCCCAGCCCGCGCCTTCCGCCAGCACTTCGCACAATCCGGCCTCGACTTGGATCCCAAACCGATTGTGCAGCACCCCTTTGCGCAGGTCCGCATCCACCAGCAACACCCGCGCGCCGCAATTCGCCAGCGTGATCGCCAGGTTCGCCGCCGTCAGCGACTTCCCCTCGTTCGGAATCGAGCTCGTAATCAGCAGCGTCTTGGGCCGCTGCCCGCCCTCCGCCATGTACAACAATGACGAACGCAGGTTCCGGTACGCCTCGACAAACGAATGCCGTTCATCCTCCTTCTCCACCAGCTTGAGCTGCCCGCGCTTGCCGTCCGCTTTCTCCCGCGGAATCTGCACCAGCACATTCTCATCGAACAAATCCTGCAGCTCCGTGAACGAATTAATCCGGTCATCCAGATGGTCCAGGAACAGCAGCAGGCCGATGCTCAGCGCGACCGCAATCAACCCCGCCGTCAGCAGCCGCTTGGTATGCTTCGGCTTGTCCGGAAACCCCGGCGACGCCGGTTCCATTATCGTCACGCTTTCCGGGCTGACCTCCTTGTTCACATCCAAAGTCTGCATCGTCGCCAGCAGCCGGTCGTAAAGCCCCTGGACCCTTTGCACGCTGCCCTTGAGCCGCTGGTAATCGGCCGATTTCCGGCTGATATCCAGCGTCTTCGCCTCCCATTCCTTCACATCCCGTTCCAGATTCTGGATCTGCATCCCCAGCGACGCCT
>Ga0210408_10001731_pt1 | contig 22230 bp, 14 predicted proteins | sample IncBWH4MmetaG_FD_155471 | JGI IMG/M metagenome (GOLD analysis project Ga0210408, IMG submission 155471) | Forest soil microbial communities from Barre Woods Harvard Forest LTER site, Petersham, Massachusetts, United States - Inc-BW-H-4-M | ecosystem: Environmental > Terrestrial > Soil >...
CATTTTCTGATTGGCCTCGCATATGGACGAGATAATGAAATCCCCAAAATCCCCACGGCTACATACACTACGTGGGCCTATGCCCTAGGGTGCGGTATGGACTTGAAGCTTGGGCACCGCGTTTCCGCCAGGTTAATCGGGTTCGATTGGATTACGACACATTTTCCCGTGAACAGCCCTGAAGCTCAGGATAACTGGCGCTTAAACGGCGGATTTGTCTTTCACCTTGGCAAATGAATTCTTCGGGGCCACACCGCAGACAGGGCAGATCCTTCTCGTGGAGTTGGGAGAACGCGTATAGAACCTATTTCGCGGGGATGTATTCACCCCAGCCGACGCGCAAGCCGAAAGTATCGGTGCCGGGATTAAAACGAGTCATTTGCGCGTCGGAGATGTGAAAGTAGCGGAAATCAACGCTCCAATGATATTTCCCGCGGAGAATGTTGACGCCAATCGCGCCGGTGGGAGTGAAGTTGAAATGCGATTCCCCGAGGGGTATCTCACGTGTGGAGATCAAACCCCCGCCACCGAGTTCGATGTATGGCGAAATTCGCCGGTGCGTCTGGAGATTCCACTTCATGATCCAGGGATCAAAACCAAACCCGTACGCCGGGCCGCCGGGCTGAAAAACCAGGACCATCGGAAGGGCGTCCACGGCATATTCAAACCTGCCCCGCAGGAAACCTGGGCCATGGGCGTCTGTCAGGATCCATCCATATCGGAAGCCCGCGTTCCAAACTCGATTGCCTTGGGTAATCCCGTTGCTGCCGATCGGGTCGGCGCCAGCTCCTGTCCATATTTCCCATTCGCGCCCTCGTTCGGGCCGGCGATCGCCGCTATCGGGAGCCGATGTCGATTGGGCCAGTAACGATGGGGCGGCGAATGACAGCAGACTGATCAAAATCAGAAATACAAAATTGCCGATGACGCTGATCGGTCGGAAAAAATTCAACTAGGTCTCCTTTTTTGACGCGCAAGGAACTTTAACACAACCCAAATCCCGTCCCTTGAATCAAATCTTTTGCCTGGGACCGGATACGCATTGATTTTCAATGAAATCGACTGTGTACCTTTTCAAACGAAGTTCCGATTGCCGCTTGACAGGTTCTCCTACCTTGATCAAACCTTTATTGAGCCCATGCTCCGTAGCCAAAGTGCAAGCTGGTATCTTGTCGTCGGCCGTCGCGTAGCCGAAAGGAGGGCCAAATCTCCGATCTGGGATCCGGTAATCGTTCAATTAGAATCTTAGCGGTCATTCTCTCAGCCCTCTTCATCGTGGTCGCCGGAATTCTGCTGGAAGGTTCGCTCGTCAAGCTTCCCAGCATTTCGAAATGCAAGGACGCCTACGAGCGCGTGGGTGTGATTCACGTTCATACGATTGCGTCCGACGGCAGTGGGACGGTCGCGGAAGTAATGGCCGCCGCCGAAAAGGCGGATCTCTCCTTTATCGCGATCACGGATCATAACGTCGCGTTGACCCAAAGCGAACTTGCTGAAGATCCCCCGGACCTACCCATCATTTCGGGAGTGGAGATTGGCACAACTTCCGGACATTTCATCGCTCTCGGCATTCCAGCTTCCTGGACCCAACCGAAAACAAAAGACGATCGCGAACTGTTGGCAGCGGCCCGGGCCGTCGGCGCCTTCCGGGTTCTCGCCCATCCATTTCATCCGCACACGCCTTGGACTGACTGGAAGACGTCTGATTTCGACGGCATGGAAATCTGGAATGAGGACGCCACCTGGCGCCAAAACAATATTTTCGGCTTGCTGGATGCTCTGCTTCTCTATGGTGTAAACGATCAACTCGCGCTCGTGAGGCTTGCGCGCACGCCGGACGAGAACTTTGCGAAGTGGGATGAGCTTCTTCAGCAGCGCCCTGTCGCAGGTCTATGTGCCGCCGACACGCATGCCCGAATACGTCTGGGTTTCGGCAATGACTGGCGGTTCCCTGGTTACGTGCCATCCCTTAAGGTAGCGCGAGAACACGTGCTGGTCCGCTCGGACGCGCGCGGTGGCAACCCTGCGCCGGCGAGTGCCGCCGAACTCGTCGACACACTTAAGAATGGCCATTCGTTTTGCGGTTTGGACTCTCTCTATCCGACCGACGGATTCTCGTTTCGCGCCTCAAGCGGCAACCGCTCCGGCGGCCCCGGCGACTCTCTGCCCTGGACGGGAGCCGCGCGTCTGCAAATCTCCACGCCTGCCGGCTCAAGCCTCCCCTTGATTAAGGTCTTTCGTGACGGGCGGGAGATTGACGAGCAACAGGCTCGGACAATCGATGAGCCCATCAATGGCCCCGGTCACTATCGAACAGAAGTTTTTCTGCGCCAGCCCGGCCTTACTGGATGGGGGCGGTGGACTCTCTGGGTCTTCACAAATCCTATTTATATGACTGCTCAATAAGCGCCCCCCATTTTGACCAAGTCTTTCCGCCAGAAACTAGTTGAACGAGCCATGAATCTGAAATTGAGTGTCTGCCCGCTGCATTGCGGTATACTCCTGCCAAGGCGCAACCCAGCGCCCATGGATTCCGGCAGAGACGTTCTGCAGGATGGAGCCTTTGAATAGTTCGCGCTGCGTCCTGGCCGGGATATCTTGTCCGTGGAGACGGCAATGAGAAAAACGCTGTGCACTGCTCTATTTGCCACATTCCTTGCAACTTCCGCGTTCGCCTCTCCGGGAGGCGACATCTCAGGAATTGTCAAAGGCGAGGATGGTTCTCCCTTCCGAGCGGCCTTTGTGCGGGCACAAAACGTAAAAACCAAAATGCTGATGATGGTTTTGACGGACAACCAGGGCCAGTACCGAACCGACAGCCTTCCCGTGGGGACTTATGAAGTCTGGGCGACCTCGACAGGATATCGGAGCGACCCTTCACGCCGCGCCGATGTGAATGTCCAAGAAGGCAAGACCGCATCGGCCAGTTTCACCATGAAGAAGGGCGCGGTGCAATGGAGCCAATTAACAAAGTATCAGGCCGGAATTTTGTTGCCAGAGGCGAAGGGAAAAGGTGTGGTCCTCCAGGAATGTTTTAATTGTCATGCCATGAGCAGGATCGGCGTCATGGGGCGTGACCGCGAGGGTTGGCTCGAAGCGATCGAGCACATGCGTCAAGTCGGAGTCGCAGATATAAAGCCAGACGTTGCGGCGCAGGTGTCGGAATACCTAGGCACAGTTTTCGGCCCGGATGCCGGCACGCCCGCCTCGCCCGCTCAGTTGCCTGAATATCAAAAGGTCAAGCAGGAACATGATTACTTTGCTGACGATGCTCTAAATCTCGTGTACGTCGATTATCAATTGACGGGAGAGCCGAAGGATCGTCCAGGGACCGGGAAGCCGGACAACGAGGGAAATATCTGGATGGAAATGGGCGGCGGCCTGTCCAGGCTCAATCCCACGACAGGCGAACTTCACACCTGGAGATTGCCGGACCCTACGCGACCATTCATTCATGAAATTCTGCCCACGGCGGATGGATCTGTGTGGCTCACCATTGAAAGGCAAAATGCCCTCGCGAGATTTGACACGCACACCGAAAAGTTTGAAGTATATGGTCAGCCATACGATGGCCCGCCACCTGCGGAAATGGAACCAAACGCGCCCTGGCCCAATCTGCGCTATACCGCCGGGGGCCAAACTGGAGCCCCGCGCAGGCATACCGCCATCGTGGACCTGCAGGGAAATATCTGGAGTTCGGGCCGCCCACTCAGCAAATTCGATATCGAGACCAAGAAATTCACATTCTTCACTGAAGTCCCGGACACGTACGGCATTGCTCTGGACAAGGAAGGCAACGTCTGGTTCGCCGAATTCAATTCCAGGGATCATCGCAGCATCGGCAAAGTAGACGTGAAAACCAACAAGGTTACGAAGTGGACTCCGCCGAATTCCGATACGCGCCCGCGTCGCCTAAAAATTGATTCCCAAGGAATGGTCTGGTTCGGCGACTATTTTGGCGGAAACCTGACACGATTTGATCCCAAAACCCAGACGTTTAAGGAATTCAAGTTGCCCGGACCGATGCCTACTCCCTACGGAATAGGCGTCGATCACAACGACAACCTCTGGTATGCCTCTATGTACACGGATGTGATCGGAAAGCTGGACCCCAAAACCGGCAAGGTCATCGAATATCCCACTCCCTACGGCGAGCGCGGAACTCGTGACATGTTTGAAGATGCCCAGGGCCGAATCTGGTACGGCGCACAACCATACGGAAAAGTAGGCTACGTGCGACTAAGGGCTGAATCGGAGAAGGCGGTTGCACAAAAATAATCCGGCGCGACGGAATTGGCGCTTCTCCGACGTTCATCTTGCTTTCACAAAAATCGCTTTCGAGATCATCATGTGGACGCCCTTGTTGCCGTCAACGACTTGGGTGATGTGAAGGTCGGCGGCAACACTGGCCAGCATGTAGGCGTCCTCGCGCGTCATGTGCTTTTCCTGCATCAGAAAATCGATCATTTCGCGAACCGCCATCTTGGTTGCCTCGGTCAGATCTTCGTCGAGTCCCATGGTGATGAACTCGGTGGGCGTTTCGGCGCGGGGCCAGCGGAGACGCATGTCCTTTCGCACAAAAAACTGGAAGGTCCCGACAAGTGAAGTTTCCATCGCAGTGATATCCACTTCCCCGTCGCCTTGGCCCGCGTGGCCGTCGCCCGCCTGAAAGAGCCCGCCGGGTGCATGAATCGGAATGAATAGTTTCGTGCCGGCAACCAATTCTTTGTTGTCCAGGTTTCCAGCGTTGACCCAGGGTGGAGCGCTGCTGACGCGTCCGGAGCTCGCCGGCGGCGCCACTCCCATGCTTCCGAAAAATGGGTGCAGCGGGATCTCGATGCCGTCCGCGAACTGCGCGACCATTCGTTTCTCGTCCAGCGGAATCACTTTCACGCGTTCGTAAGGAAAATCTTCCGGCAGGAAGCCGCGCCCCGGCGAGAAAGCGTTCAGAGCATACGGGATCGCCAGGCGAATCTTCTGGATACGGACCTCCAAGACGTCGCCGGGCTCGGCGCCTTCAATGTAAACCGGGCCGGTCAGCATATGCGGTCCCGGACCGTAATCTTTTACCTGATCGTAAATTTCGCGCCACGCCGGCTCGACACGGTCAGGCCAGAGGCCCGCGCTTTCATAGCGCTCGCGGCTTGCCGTGATCAGCGTCTGAATTTCCACTGTGTCTCCGGACTTGACACGCAGCACCGGAGGGGTTTTTGCATCGTAATAGCCCCACGTCGCTGTCTTCGGCGACGGCTTCAATTGGTAGGTGTCTCCGGCCTGACGCGTGGCCTGTTGCGCGTGCAAAGAGGTCGCGAAGCACATGAACAGAAGAACTACCGAACATTGCAATCGGGTCATGGTTTGCTCTCTCCTCGTGTGAGACGCTGTAGAATGATTTGCCGCAATCCTCGGGATGGATGCAGGGCGATCGTCACGGATTATAGGGGAGGAATTCATGAAAATGCATTCCAATACCATTTTTATTACGGGCGGCACATCGGGTATCGGCAAAGGACTCGCCGAAGCGTTTCATCAGCTGGGAAACCAGGTCATCATCAGCGGCCGGCGCGAAGACCGTTTGCGCAACATTTGCGCCGCCAATCCAGGAATGCGGCATTTTGTTTTGGATGTAACGGATCTCGATTCCATACGGAATGCGGCGCGGAAAGTGGTCGAAGAATTTCCGAACCTGAATTGCGTATTCAACAATTCCGGCGTGCAAAGGAGGCACAATTTCGCCGCTGGGAAATCCGTCGACGATCAGGCGATGCTTGCGGAGATTCAAACAAATTTGCTCGGCTTGATTCGCGTGTCTTCTGAATTCTTGCCGCACTTGATAAAACAGCGCAGCGCATTCTTACTAAACGTTTCTTCAGGACTTGCGTTTGTCCCTCTCTCGGTTTTCCCGGTTTATTGCGCCACGAAGGCCGCCGTCCATTCTTTCTCGCTTTCGCTGCGGCAACAATTGAGAGACTCGAATGTAAGAGTCATCGAACTCATTCCACCGTATGTAGCCACCGAACTCGGTGGCGGCTCCCAGGCGCCCGCTGGCGCCCTTCACCAAATGTCTTTGGAAACTTTTATCACCGAGACGATGAAGGAACTTGCGGGGGACGCGGAGGAAATAGCGATTGGCGGCGCCAAGAACTTGCTGGCCGCTTCCAGTCCGGAGGGCGTAAAGAAAATTTTCGCAGGCATGAACCGTTGATCCCAGCCTTATCTAAAAGAATGTCTTAAGGCGGGACCTCCTCGCGATAGGCTGTGTTCCTTCAACGTCGTCTTCGCCTTAATGACTGCTTTTTGCGTGTCCGTTAACATGTCATGAAGAACATCGCGGGGGATGCTTTTCGTCAGAGGGTTGATCAACCAACCGAGCAATGCGGGAACGGTCCGGGTCAAGGTAATCGATTCGTTTTCAAGATATACGCCTCCATCCTTTTCTTCGATTCGCCAATAGCTACACAGGCGCCACATGTACCCATGATCGTTGCCATCGGTCCGCTCGTGTTCGTCCGGCGCGCCCGGATTTACAACCTCGACGATTCGCGTCGACCGGGATGTGCTTTGAACTCGCGCACTTCCAATCTGTGTCTCCACAATGTCGAAATAGGCATTCAAAACGACGGTGACAATCGACTTGCTGTAAAATTGAAGATAGATCCTGGACTTTTTTCCATTTTGTTCGATGAGTTTTGCTTTGCGAATCTCGGGCTTGTAAATATTCGGTTCGTTTTCATAATCATTCATGACAGCCAGCGTTTCAGAAAGTGTAGCGTTGGGAATGAAAATCACTCCGGTCCAGTGATGGACCAAACCATTCGGAATATGTATGGGGTGATTTCCTTCCAGTGTATGAGATTCTTCGATATAGATCTGGCCCATTTGAAGCTGCTCATAAGCTTCCTTACGCTGTAAATCGGGCAAGCGATCGATGACCAGGAATTGATCGCGGCGAATGTCATCATCCATTCTTGTTTCTGTAATCGCGATGTAGTGCTCAAAAGCAGCAACTGTTTCTGGTTTTAGTTCCGCGGCATGCGTGGTGATACCAGCCAGTCCAGATACAATCCAGAACAAAAAGACGTACTTCCACGACCGCCCGGTTAGAAGCCGTCTGTGTGTTTGGGACTTTGAGTGCATCAATGGATGACCACCCAGTCTTAAGAGAACTGTTTTTGTGGTGGCTACTCCACGATTATGTCACATCGTGCGAAGAATGTCGGATGGACAAGCAGCTAGCGCGCTTGGGTCTTCAATTCGGGGATGGCAAGGAGTCCCGGCGAATAACCACGGCTGCTATGTCGGCAGGCAATTAAAGTTGGCCGAAAAGTTGGACTAAGCCAAATCTAAACGACCGATGTGTCTCTCGAACGGTCCCAGAGGTTAGGCATTTCGATATTCGAATATCCCGAAATGAATGTCTTGCTCGTTCCATCCGGTTCATAAATGGATCGCTTCAAGGCTCCGATGTTTGCCCCGTAGACATGGATGCTGATGGATGGCAGGTCTTCAAGAGCATTCGAAACCCGATGGAAATCACCAATCGTCGGCGAAACGGCGGTTACTTCGCCTTTCTCCAGCCGAACAGGTGCACCTTGTTCCACAAACCGTCCATCGCTCGTGCGTGCGTAGCTCTGTTCGAATTCCGCGCCACGCAAGATGCCCACGATCCCCCAAACCGTGTGGTCGTGGATCGGAGATTTCTGGCCGGGGCCCCAGACAAAGCTCACCACGGAAAAACGTTCCCGTGAATCCGCGTGAAGTAAATATTGCTGGTATCCGGTCACGGATGACTCCGCGTAGCGCGCGGGCAGCCAGTCATCAATACCGACCAACTCCGCAAGCAAACGCGATCCCTCGCGAAGGATTTCCGGCTCGCCCGAAGCTGTCTCAACCAAATTGCCAAATGCGACGACGAATTCTCGCAAACGCGAGATGCGTGGCGAAGAAATCACTGTCTGCTGGGTGGACGCCATTTTCTATTTCCTTTCTTATTCGCCCGATGCCTTGCGACGCATATTTGAACGAGCATCAAACTTGCCCATTACCAAGCGATTCTCCCTCATCATCCCCTTAGAAGTCATCAATGTTGAAGAGTAGTGGCTCGCGATCCTCGCCTCCGAGCTTGACGCGGCTTGCGGATAGGATTGCCTTCGCGCAACCTCTCGGCGCGCCACCATTTCCGAGCCTCGTCATAGTCTCTTGGTGTATTCATGTTTTTCAAGACCAGCGCACCCGGATCGAGCCGGCGCCATTCGCCCGGGTGAACAACCTCCATGCGAAGCTCTCCGATGGCGTCGGTAACTTTTCGCACTCCCCGATCGAGAGCGGCTGCAATAGGGCCGCCACATTCACGGCGGTAGAGAGCCGCTAGCGGCTCCAGCCCGCGCGCGGATCGAGGAATGACGAGCTGCCTGCGAGAGAGAATTGCTCGAGAGAGCAGCCAGTCGAGCCACGCTCTTGAAAAGTACGGTAAGTCACACGCGATGATCAGGTTCCAAGGCAAGCGCGTTGAAGCCAATGCGGTTGCAATGCCTGCCAAGGGTCCGCGTCGAATACCGTTCGATTCTTGTTCCGCAGTGTCTTGATCCGCAATCGCGTGCAGTCCTGTTGTCGCATATCGGCGGGGCGCTCCGATCACTGTTACACTGGCAACGAGCGGCTCGATCAATCGAGCCGTGTGAACGACAAGGGGAACGCCTCCAAAATCGAGTAGGGACTTGTCGCGCCCCATGCGCGAGCTTGCGCCGCCGGCAAGAATAAAGGCAGCGACTTGGCGGCGGCGTTTCACAATAGTCCTGCAATTCTACGAGACTTCGCCAGTTCGCCGCTGAAAATCTACGCTGAGCTCGTTTCCGTCTCCAAAATGTGTCCCGATTTCGAGTGGGCTGCTCGCCATTCGCCGGAGAGGTCCTTCCCAGTGACGGCCTACTTCAGCGAAGCCATATCAATTACAAACCGGTATTTTACATCGCCTTTGAGAAGCCGATCGTAAGCCTGGTTGATCTGCTGAATTGGAATTACCTCGACGTCCGACGTAATCCCGTTTTCGGCGCAGAAATCCAGCATCTCCTGAGTTTCCCGGATGCCACCAATGGCGGAACCCGCAAGGCTCCTGCGCTTCATGATCAAATTGAAACAATAGACCCCTGCCGGTTTCGATGGCGCGCCGACCAGGGTCATGGTGCCGTCGAGCTTCAAAAGCCGGAGATACGCGTTCAAGTCGTGGTCCGCGGAGACCGCGTCGAGAATGAAGTTGAAACTGTTGGCGTGTTTCTCCATCTCGGCTTCGTTTTTCGAAACGACGACTTCGTTAGCCCCGAGCCGCAAAGCGTCGGCAGTTTTACCCGGGGAGGTGGTGAAAAGTACCACGTGGGCACCGAAGGCATGGGCAAATTTCACGCCCATATGTCCGAGGCCGCCAAGGCCGACAATGCCGACCTTTTGTCCCTTGCCGACTTTCCAGTGGCGCATCGGGGAATAGGTGGTGATGCCGGCGCAAAGAAGAGGTGCTGCGCCAGCAGGGTCCAGCCTATTTCCCACACGCAAGACGTAGGATTCATCCACTACGATGCTGTCCGTATAGCCGCCGTAGGTGACCCCGCCCAGAATCTTGTCCTGGCCGTTGTAAGTCAACGTCATGAACTTTTCGCAAAACTGCTCTTCCCCGGCGAGACAACTGGCGCAGGTACGACACGAATCCACCATGCAACCGACCGCGGCAATGTCGCCCTCCTTGAATTTCTTGACGGCGCTCCCGGCTTTGACCACGCGGCCAACAATCTCATGGCCAGGGACACAGGGATAGACCGTCGGCATAACGTCCTGCCACTCGTTGCGCACTTGATGTAGATCGGAATGGCAGACGCCGCAGTAGAGGATCTCGATTTGCACGTCCTGGGGGCGTGGGGAGCGGCGCTGAAGATTGAACGGCGCGAGCGGCGAGCTCGCACTTTGCGCCGCATACGCTTTCGCGGCGTAAGTCTGTGGTTTTGACGAGTCATCTTTTGTTTGTGGTGTTCGTCGCGCTGCTTCACTCATGTTCGTGTTCCTCCTGATTTAAACTACGAATTCAACCGTAACTCCGCGACCTACTAGCGTCACTAGCAAGACGCGTCAGTCTGCTTGCAACTCGCGCCAAGGAAGAAGAACGCCTGATAGGGACGGTCCGAGCCAACCAAGTTGAGCCTCGCTTTTTACTCCGAATTTGCGGATTTTTCTTTGGCTCTTATTTCATTACTTTCGCCGGCGATTTGAAGTTGCAGCCTCATAGAGCTGGGCGGCATGCGAGCTATTTTAAATTGCCGTCAATCGACGGCGAAGCAACGAATCTCTAGTTGTTCGGGGATTGAAGTGACTCAGCAGCATTCGATGCGCCGGTTACAGTGTAGTTTTGGTGGTCGATGATGAGGATCTTCTGCCCGTACCATCTGACCTTTACATACGTTTGATCTTTTCTGGAAAGCCAGAATCCATCGATTCTCTGATACTCGCGCACGAAATCTGCGCGTTCGATCCAGAAAGAAGGTTTCTTTGCCGGATGTCCGGCGATCCGGACGACGGCGAAGTCCTGGCTATCGATCCACACCTTTCCCTCGAACAGATACTTGTCCGGGCGTTTGGGCGTTGCTTGCACCAAAAAGCAGCGATAAGGCCCGACCTGTTGTTCGCCAAGCAGTTCCAAGGTGTAGTTCGCAGGTGTGATCGCGCTGTCGTGATGCTGCTTTTCGCTCGCGGCGTCAATCTCACTGGCGATCAGAGGGTTGAGCGCCAGACGCCGCACGATCACCGAGCCGGATTCCGACGTAGTAACAAACGACTTCTTGTCAGGGGCGTGATACTCCAATTGCCCGCTTTCCTGCGCGTGCACCTTCCCGGTCATGTCCGTCACTTCGTAAGTCCTCAGCTCCGTATAGGCGAGCAGCGCCGCATTCCGAAGCTGGTTGTGGGTAAGAAGTTCGGCGAAGATCTGCGTTTCATTAATGCCGGGTCGGGGCGCTTCAATAGGCGTCGTGGGATCGGAGCCGCTCTGGTCTCGATCCGATTGCGCGATGGCAGTGTCGACGGTCAACGTCATTCCGAGGAGAATGATGGTGACAAGAAAAGAATTGAATCTCGCAATCGGCATCGTCATTTATCTTGCCAATTTTCGCGATCCGTTTCAATCCTCAAGGCGCACTCTCCGCCGGTTGAAGCGGAGCATGCTCAATTGACAAGGTCAATCACAAGACCGTCGATGCGGTGCTGGAAACCCGCAAATTGCCCAAACAGCGGCGATGCAACGTTGTTATACACGGCGAGCGGATTCAGGTGATTCGTCAGATTAATGGTGTATATACCGAACCGAATTTTCCGCTTCGTCGAGCGCTCCATGAACGGAAGGCGCAACGGAAACTCGCGATAGATTCTCGCATCCAACGAGAAGTAGGTTGGGAAGCGCAAACTGTTCGGTTCGCCTGCGTAATTCTGAAGAGCGTCTACATTTGAATAGGGCAGCCCCGTGCGCACGTCGACTACCGGACTCAACGTCAATTTGAAAGGGAGCTCGAAAAGCCCCCAGGTCACTAGGCGGTTGGGGACATCGGACGGCTGAACTCCGGACACATTCGCCCGGATCACCGGCTGCTCGAACGGCATGAAGGTGTCCGAAAGCGTGTTCAGATCGCCTCGTGAGCGACTCCAAATATAGGAAACATTCAAATCGGCCCGCTCAAAAGGTCGAGCATGGATGGTGGCTTCGACACGGCGGTAGCGAGCAGCGCCGCTATTCGCTAGAGCGAGTATCGAGCCGCTGCCGGTTGAGTCGATCAAAGGATCCACTACGAAGAGGTTTCGGGTCTGGCTATCCAGATAGCCCACTTTTAGACTGACATTTCTACGAATGTCACGCTCGACTTCAACACTCCAAGTGAACGTGCGCGGGCTAGTCCTTGGAATCAGAGGACTGATTTGCGGGACGGATCCACTGACTGATTGCAGGTAACCGTTTTGGAGCAGGATGGGTTCACCGATCATTCTTCCCGAAGGGTCAAAGAAGTCGATCACGCGAGTGGGATTGTCGATGAAATCCGCACCGAGCAACGGTGCGTGCCCATAGACACTGCCGGCGCCCGCGCGAATCACAGTCTTTCCACTTCGCCTGGGGGAATAAGCGACACCGAGATGAGGCCCGAGAGCTGCCGCACGGCCAATCGTTTGGCTCGACACTCGCGCTCCCATATCGAAAGTCACATGGGGATCGAGGATCCAATGGTCTTCGACGAATTCCGCAAATTCCGTGGACGCCGCATTCAAGTGCCCGGTGCCTTGAAAAGCAATCTCCTCGGCCAAGCTGCCGTCCTGCCTCAGCACCTCGACCGGACGAGAAATGCTGGTTCCCTCAAAAGATCTGCGCGACACATCCAAACCGATTTTGAGTTGATGACGGCCGTGCCACGTTTTGTCCGCGAACTGGAATGCCGGCCGAATCTCCAACTCGTTGGCATTCCGCGACCACGAATTGAAGAAATTGCCGCCCCAACCGTCCGGCGTGACCAGCATGTCTTCAGGCCCCTGGCCATGCGCGTGGCTGTCGAATCTCGTATATCGAAAGACCGTATTCAGAAGCCCGCCGGAATTGAACTGATAGCTGTCCGAGACCCCGACCGACAGTCCATTCTGTCCATAGTCGGAGGATGCGCTTTGCGGAACCAGCGCAGTGATGTTTGCATACTGGACTCGCATCGGGAAAATGTTGAGATTCACGTCCAAGAGGTGCCGAGGGGAAAGGATGAACTGGAATTGTGTGAACGAGGCAATACTTCTGGTTTTCGTTTCGTTCACCGGCCAGGAGAGCCCACGCACGTCGAAGTTATTTACTTCATAGGTCAGTTCTTCCGTGAAATTAAGCTTACCCCTGATCAAAGGGCCGCCGAACACAAGCCGCGGGGTGAATTCGCCAATTCCAACAAGGTGGCCGTTCTTCCCCCGAACGCTGGGAGTCAAATCATGCAGCCTGAAATTCCATGCGTCGAGCGGCGGTTTGGTTTCGATCTCCGTCAAGCCACCGGAAAACCCACCGTACTCGGCGGTGTCCGGCGAGCTGTGCACGCTCATCGATTGAATCACATCGATGGGCACGAGAATCGCGAAGCTTCCTGTCGCAGGATCAACTGTTTCGGTCGAGTTAACCAGCAGGATCCCTTGGTTCTCCGCCTGTCCGTTAAAATTCATCCTCCCTTCTGGCGTGCGCACCACGCCAGGAGTGAGGGGCAGCGCCTCCGTAAATTTCTGCTGCGCAAGTGGCAGCGTTTCTAGCGTCCGGTCGCTGACGGTCGCGGTGATTGCCGCGCTGTCGGTGGAGACTTCGATGTTCTGCGCTTGAACTTCAATTTCCTCGTCAACCGAATTGATCTCGACGGTGGCATCTTCCACCGCAGCCTGGTTCTGCTCCAGTGTGATAGTCTTGCTCCATGTCCTGAAACCCTCCGCGTTAACTTCAAGCGTATAAGTTCCGGCCGACAGCTGCGCAAATTGAAAATGGCCATTCTCATCAGTAAGTGTTGATCGCAGCGCGGATCCCGAATTCGGACCCCCTAATTTCACTGTTACACCCGTCAGATTTTTTTCCTGCCCCTGGCCCGTGACGACGCTTGCCTTTCCCGCAATCGACGATGTGGCAGCTTGTGAGTCAATGGTCTTTGAGTCCTGCGGAAATCCAAAAGCCAGATCAGCTAGTGAGAGGCATGAAACTAGGCCCACTACAAAACGAAGAATCACGTTGTATCTGCGATTGCGGAAGAATCCCAGCTCAGCCATGAGCGGGTGGCCTTTCTTCAAGACGATTCTCGTATTCATGCGCATTTCAAAGGACCTAACTGCCTCCATATCTCTTAACGACCGCGCGCACTGCCGCTTCCAGGTCAACGTCTCAATCCTTTGACGCAAATTCAAATTCCGGCAACGGCTGCCTCCGAAAAGTGGGATCAAGCAGGGTCTCGTTCTTCCTCATGCCCATCCCCTGCTTGAATTTCAACCAGTTGATCCAACCTGCTCCGGATATTCCCCATCTGCCATTGGATTGCGCCCAAAGGCGGAAGATTCCTTTTTTTTCCACTTCAAATATGAAATCCTGCGGCTCCCTCTAGACCGCGAGGCTTGGGTGGCTGGCTGATATGTAAATTTTTCGAAAACGAAAAATTACACGAATGGCGGGAGGGCTGCTTCTAACCCCAATCCTGGCGATTCACCTTGTTTCACCCATCCTTATGAAGGGTTTGCGATTCCCGCTTGTGACGGCCTGGTTCATTCGAATTGCTATGAGAGGCGGTATTGAGCTGTCGTTGACACGGTCTGAAACGCGGAGCTGCCAGCATCAGGCCAGGCTCGAAAGGATCTGCGCCGATTGCTTAGCATAGGAGTCAAGCAATAATCCAAAATAAAGCTGGTGCCACTTCGGCGAATTCATCCCCGAAGATTTAATCCATTCACGTGAGTCGCGGGAATTGAGTGCGAACTAAGGGTATTTTCTGGCGCCGCCAGAGGTGAGGTTACTTCACATCTGGCGGCACCCGAACGAAGGTTTTGGCTAGAACGAAAGACTCAACGACATCTGAATCTGCCGCGCGCTGCCGATGGTGTGGACAGTCTGACCTAAGCCCTGAGGACAGAAATAAAAGCCAGGGGAGGCTGAGGATGTGCCGCACCCGGTGGGCAAAACCTGCGATCCCTGCACTGGAAATGGGCTAAAGGCCAGGTTTTGATTGACGTTGTCAATCGGTATGTCAAAGCTGGGATGGTTCGTCAAGTTGAATACGTCAAATGTATACTTCAGCGAAAACCGCTCCGTTATTTGCGTTACTTTCAGAAGCGATACGTCGGCACGCTTCTGCCAAGCTTGCCGGAAGATATTGCGCTGTCCACCGTTGGGGATGAAATTGGTCTCGAAGGTATCCCCCGGTGGAATCGCGCCGCCCAAATCGCCGGGATTCAGCAAAGGAAGAGTAAAGCACGAGGCTTTCAGAGCAGGCGAATTGGGGTTGTTGCCGATGGCTCCGGTGACCGCGTTCTGTGGTGTGCATCCCGATGCCAAAGGAACGATGGGATTCGTGATTCCATCATTGATGCTGTAAAAAATGCTTCCGACAGCGCCGGAGTAATCGATGACGCTGAAGGGCTGTCCGCTTTGCAGAATGACGAGACCCTGAATGGCCCATCCGTCAGCCACTTTGCCTTCCCACGTCGTTGTCGGGAAGAACTTAGGCAGCTCGTAGTGATAGTCGATGTTGAAAACGTGCGTCCGGTCATAATCCGACGGCGCGTATCCGCCCCGTAAATTGAGCGGGTTGCTGCCGTTGTAGAACAGCCCCATGGCGCTCTGCTCGTCAAATGAACGGGAGAACGTGTAGGAGACACCGGCTTGGAGTCCGTGGCTGAGTCTCTTTTCCACGTGGGCTTGCAAGGCGTTGTAAGCAGAAACCCCGGCGGCGGTATAAGACTCAGATTCACCCGCGTACCCGATATAGGGAACCCGCTCGTCGCCGTTTCCGCCCTCGGAATTGAACTGGTACGGCTGCCCGTTCGGCAAATTCGCTGTGCATTGCAGGAAAAACGCCGGGGTACACCCCGCCTGTTGCACCGTATAACCGTACGTGTAGAACTGTGCATGAGGGGCGCCCGATGAAGTTGGGTTCGGGCATACTGCCGCCGGACCGCACAGTGGGTTAGAAGGGGTCGCTATCCTGGCTTGATTAAATGGGAGCGGGACAATCTCATGCCGGCCAAGGGCATTCACGTACCCGATATCGATGGCGAGGTCATTGCGTGGCTGCCATTGAATGTCCAGCGTGCTGTTCATCGTATAGGGAAGCTTGTTATTGCGGTTATATACGCCCAAATAGAAGGGTATCTCGCCAAATTCTAGACCCTGGGCATTTGGAAGGTAGATTTGGCCGGTCTTGGAATCGAGACCCGCAATCGTGGTGGGATTCCCCGACGGAGCAGGCAAGAGAGTAGGGCCCCACGGGCAGGCGAGTTGGTTATTAGGCGGGCAGGCCGGATCGGTATTAGTTGGAATGCAAGAATTGAAGGTCCCCGCGAATTGGGTCGGGCAGAATTGTGTGCCCACAAAGGGTACTTGCTGGTTGATCCCAAATGGGCCGCCCGGCGTGATGCTTTGTGCGACACCGGGCGAGAGGTATGTGTAAAGCTCCCCGCGGTCGTAATACATTCCCCATCCGGCGCGAACCACGATCTTGTTGTTGAACATCTTCGGTGTCCACGCTACTCCGATCCGAGGTGCAAATCCCCACTGCCTTCCGGTGAGCGTTGAATTGCTAACGCCGGGCGATTTGTTTGGGCTGTTTCCTGCGACGATCAAACCGGTTGAGGTGATCGTGTCCGAGGCCGGATCATACGCATACTTCGAGGGGTCGAAATTCAGCAAGTTTCCATTTTTCTCCGTAAAGCCACCCATCCAGTCAAAGCGGACTCCTGCCGTGATGGTCAGGTTGCTGCGAAATTGAAACTTGTCCTGAAAATATTCGCCGGTTTCCTTGGAGCGAAAATAGCGATTCGGATCCCCGCTCATGAACAAGGTTCCGGCGTACACGTAGTCGTTGATGAGTTCGCCCTGCAGAAACTGGTTGATGGACTGTGAAGTGATCATTCCCAGTTGATTTCTGCGATCCCTTGCGTTGAGTTGCGTATAAGCAAAACTTCCGCCGAATGTGATCGTGTGCCTCCCCAAGGTCCAAATGGCATTGGCGGAAGGATTGAATCGGTTTTGGAATACCCCTACAAAGGCGCCCATGGACTCTCCGCCGGCGCCGACATTAAACAGGGGGTTAATCGACGGAAGGATAGTCCCCGGCCAGGAAATGGACATGCCTGGGAAAACAGAGGAACCGAAATTGTTGATCGTGCAATCGGCGGCGGATGCGCCGGTCAAACCCTGGCATGCTGAAGTGAATTGCGACATTGAAAACGGCTGGTCGACCGTGCTGTAAGCCTTTTCCCGAATGAAACCAAAAGTCTCCGCGACGCTCAAATTGGACTTAACGATTTGTGTGTGAGTGAGGGCGATGACCTGGCTCCCCGCGTCTAATCGCTGCGAAAACCCAGCGACGGACGAAAACGCGTAGGGGGCGGTGGTCGGATCATGCTGGTAGTAATACTTGGCGGAGAACGAATGCGTCGAATTCGGGTTCCAATCTAGATTGGCGACCGCCTGGTGAGCCAAGAAGAGTGCCGTGCCTGGTTCTTCGGCGTCCTCCGGGAAAGCCTGGATGAGCGCCGGATTCGTGGTATTGAGAGCGAGAGCATTCGGGTTGGCCCATGGAACGATGCAGTTTTTTGGGCATCCGTAGTTAAACAGCGTATAGGCGATCGGATTGATGTCGCCGGGAGCTGTTCCGATCGTGGGATTTATTGTCCCATCGTTTAATCCGAGGATACTTTTAAGATTATTGGTGTTCCCTACGTATGCCAGGCAAGCGGGTGACCTCAATCCAGGATTCGAACTGTTGGAAGCAATGCACGGATTGCTGGCGTTGTTGGGATCTGAGGTTTGAAACATCCCCGGCGGCACAGTCGGACGAAAAATGCCGATTTCCTGATCGGAGGCATGCGTGTATTGATAGCTGCCAAAGAAGAAGAGCTTGTCCTTCTTGATCGGCAGTCCGATCGTCCCGCCGGCTGTATACCGATGCAATTGGGGGTTCTTTTCGCTCAACGGGATATTCGGGTCGGCATTATTAAAATACGGATCCGCGTTCAACCAATTCGTCCCGCGGTGCACGTAAGCGCTGCCGTGAATGTTGTTCGTCCCGGAGGACGTGGCCATGTCAATGTGCGCGCCGCTGGTTGAGCCTTGCTGGGCGTCATACATGGACGTATTCACACGGACTTCCTGGATCGTTTCCTGTGCGGGTGAAGGAATGGACTCGCCAATCGCAAGGTAAACCGATGCGGTGCTCTGGATGGGAAGCGTGCTCACGGCTGACGCAGAGCTGACTCCGGTGGCATTGACAATGCGGGAGGAGGACACGTTGCTCGTGGTTTTGCCATTGAAAAGGTTCCGCGCGTCTACCCCGTTGAGCAAGAAGCTGTTGCTGGTGTCGCGTTGGCCGTTCGCCCAAACCGGTGCGTTTCCCAGTCCTGCATTGGCTCCCGTTCCGGATTGAAGTTCGGCGTTCACGCCAGGGGATAGGACGACCAGCCCGGTGAACGAACTCGTCGGAAGAGGCACGGCATCGATCTCGAGTTTGTCCATGACGTAGCCATTCGTTGTATCCACCATGTTCAGGAGCGGGGTTTCTTCGACTGTTATGGATTCGTTTACATTTCCGACTTTTAGTTCGGCGTTCACGGTCGCGGTGCGGTTAGCCTGCACTAAGATCGACGGAATGGTCTGCGATTGGAATCCCTGCTGCGTGAAGGAAAGCGTGTAGCTTCCGATGGGCAAGTTCACAAAAAGATAGGATCCGGTGGTGCTGGTGGTCTGGGTGCGGTTCAGCTTCGTCGCATCACCGACCAGGGTGACCATCGCCCCGGAGACCACGGCGCCGGATGTGTCCGTAACGGTGCCCGTGATTCCTCCCAGAGTTTGCTGGGCTTTTGCATTTGGAATGAGAAGGAACGCCACTACCGCAAATAACGCTAGAACCAAAGCGAAACGCTTCGTATGCGAACTCATGGACATCATCCCCCAGAAATTCAATTTTTCAACAAATTCGGAAAGGTCCGAATAATGTTGTGCTTCATAGCCTTGCCCCCGATTGCCTGCACACTTGCCGACTCAATAGGTTCCAAGAAAAGTACGCCAATTCCGCCCGCGTCAAAAACGAAATCTTTCGATTCGCAGCATTCATTAATTGCATTCCTATTTCGATTCTTTGAGCGCGGCATATTTTGGTATGTGCTTATGCGCCGCGCGTCGCGCGCTCCTCCTTCTGGCGAATCTAAAAAACTTGCCAGCAAAGCGGATCGCTTAGATAACGAAAAGTCGCCGTCTCAAGACGGCACCGTCCCTTGGATCATAGGGGGCCTATTTGTGCGTATAAGGTACCACCATGACCTCGGAACCGGATGTGGAAGCATTCATGTTCCTTGTGGAAAAGCGCGATCGCGGTGATGACGGTCTAACGGATTATGCACGAATCGTGGGACTATCACCTTTACTCTGCAAGCAGGAAAAGGCATTGAACTACTTATTGACTTCACTGCTCGCAATCATCGTTTCGATGCCTGCGGCGTTTGCGCAGCCGATTCCCGGCCCTGGCGCGAACCAGGCTTATCTTTTCGCCAGCCCTAGTACACAAGAGTCGCACACCGATGAGGATGCTAAACTACGCTTGACGTCCTTAAAGCAAGTCAATGCCACCGCAGTCGCGGACCGAGCAGCCTGCGCTCTTACCCACAACGTCCAGATTGCCGATAGTTTGGGGATCTACGATGTATCCTCTGAAAACTCATTCATAGTAGAAGCAGATCTGGAGCAGGAGCAATCCAAATATCTGGCCGCTCTCTTGGGGCTCTATTCTCGCCAGGAATTCGTCCTACTGTTTGTTGAAGAGGCCAGTGACCTCGATCAACTGTGGATCATCAAAACGCCGCAATCTTTGGAGGCCGTCCTAGCTACACTCCGTAAATTGAAACTCACGCCGGCTACGGTGCGATTCAAGAAAGGTCAGAACGAGATCTGGTTCGTTGATTCAGGAGATAAGCGCGCAGGAGACCTGAAAGTTCTCACGTCAGTTGTGAATGGCCGGGCCAGCATTACAGCGGGCGTCGCAGAAATGCTCGGCAATCATCGGCGAAGGATGGCAATAAAAGCGTGGCGGCAGCAAATCAGTGCATTCGAGGGAAGCAGCGGGCAGCATCTATCCAAGCAGTTATCAAGCAGAGGCTGGCGGAACGCCACGGTAGTACATACGTGCAGCAAAGAAATTGCGATTCCATAGGTCTGTCTGAGGGCCCGCTGGTCACCATCCGACAAATCGAACGGCCTGCCGTCCGCCGCTTACGGCTTAACGGAAACTTTCACCTGACCGTTGGTCCAGCAGCACTGGAATCCCCCGCCACCGTCTCCTGACCAATCGTTGGCTACCACGTGCAACACGTACTCGCCGGGCTCGCTGAACGTCGCGGTCGTCGTCGCCTTGCCGCTGAAGACAGGCGCGGCCTTCCAGTTGCCTTCTGCTTTTTCGACCGCAGGCTTGCTATTGGAAAACGTCACGGCACCAGGCCCTCGGTATTTGCTCCACGTCACAGTGACCGGTGGAGTATCCGGGAGCTTGCCACCCTGAAATGTCTTGGCGTCATCGGCGACCCACAGGTTCAGCGTGACCGGATTCCGCAACGTCGTCGAGAGCGCGGTACTGATTCCCTGCGGCCCCTGTACGGACGGGCCTCCTTCTTCAAAGCTGATGACGGGTGGCGTGTTACCGATTCCTACGTCGGAGAAGGGCGAGATCTCCCAGCGGGCGTCCAAGTGTGCAGGGACTGCAGTGGCCTGGCCATTGGCGATGATCGTCCAGGTGAGTTTGTCCGTCCCGAAATTCTGGGGCACCGTTACGGTGAAGAGGCCCCACTGTCTTCGAGGTAGAAAATGCGTCGGCTGGCCCTGGTCGGGTGGACCCGGCTCAAACCGGTTATTATCACCAATCGGGATGTCGAGCTCTTCCTTCACGTTCCGATTGAAATACCCAAAAAGAAGACTGAAGCTTCCGTCCGGATTCTTGAACCAACCTTCATAGGCGGCGGTCACGTTTTGACCGGACGTGTGCAAAGGCTCCATGGGCAACTGTCCGGATTGCCCGTTCACAGATGGTGTCGCCCACACAAGCGCCCAGCTTGCGAGCAGGATTGCAAGACATCGACATGTCACCGGCGACCGCAGCGCGCGCATCGAAGAATTCTCCCCCCTCACTTTGAGTTGTGTTTCGCAATCCCGAACGCTTCAGTCCAAAATGAGGAGCAGCAACTCCGAAAAAGTTGCTGCTCCTGCCAGCGTGTCGAGTTGCGAATTAGTGGCTGTGCATCATTTCGGGCATCGCTTGGCCTGGTTTATGGGTGGAAGCCCACTCCTTATAGTCCTCTTCGGTAATGTAAGTGACGTTCACCCAGGCGTGTGCCATCTCATCGATCGTGCGTTCGCCCCACCCGACCCACTGGTTGGGGTCGGGATTGTACGGGTTCGCTGCGGTGTTGTCATGCCAGGCGGTAATGCGGATTACCGTTCCCTTGGGAAGCACCGGCGCAGCGTCCTCTGCGTAAATGTAATTATTCATCCAATTGAAGGCGAAACGGTCAACGTAGCTGAGCATCTCTGTTGTTCCGTCTGGCAAGATCGCTTCCATGGACATCGCCTTGCCGCGCAGATGCATGTGCGGCTGGAAATTCTCAAACCTGGCGGGTTCCTTCAGCACGTGGAAAGATTGAGTCTCGGTGATCGTGTTGGGAGGAATATCCAGAACTCTGCCAAGTTGGTTTGCGTGAAATTCCATCAAGCGTGTCCGGTACTTCGGCGTTACGCCCTTGGGGTAGAGATAGATGCCCAGCTCGACATTGTCGCGAATCTGCTCACCGATGGAGTGATAGTGCACATCCCACCGAATCCTGGCTCCCGGCAGCAGCAATTTGCCGGTGTTGGAAGGGTAGACATCGAATTGTTTCCCGATCGCCCATTCCATCAAGAGCCCTCCGTCGTTGCGTCTCGCCTGCGCCAGTGGACCGATGCCGTCGTCGTCCGCGGCGCTGCTGACGCCCGGTTCGTCCTGCAGGAGTTGGGCGAGGGCATGATGAGTAACACGCCTACCCGCGGAAGTCCCAGGCCGCATCTCGACTGCGCGGACCCAACGCGGCTCGTTCACGGGGAGGGCGTCGCTCAGCGGCTTCCACCAGGCATCCTGTGCTACGGCCGGCACGGTGTAGGGCTCTGACTTAACGACGATATCGGGCTGGCCGAACTGTTCGGCCAACTGCCATCCTTCGTCACTCGGCCACATCTTGGCGGGCGGCATATCTTTCGCGTTTCCGGGCGCCTTGCCCGAATCGACCCAGCGGACAATTGTGGCAATCTGCTCATCCGTCAACGAAGTGTCGTTCTTGAATTTCTGGATTCCAACCGTTCGATCGAGGTGCCACGGTGGCATATTGCGCGTGGCCACGCGGTCCTTGATTTTATCCGCCCACGGAAGAGTCTCTTCATAGGTCACCAGAGACATGGGCGCCGCGGTTCCTGGATGATGACAC
>Ga0210408_10001732_pt1 | contig 22213 bp, 24 predicted proteins | sample IncBWH4MmetaG_FD_155471 | JGI IMG/M metagenome (GOLD analysis project Ga0210408, IMG submission 155471) | Forest soil microbial communities from Barre Woods Harvard Forest LTER site, Petersham, Massachusetts, United States - Inc-BW-H-4-M | ecosystem: Environmental > Terrestrial > Soil >...
AATCCGGGCCTCGCCCCGCATGTCGCTGCGCTTGTGCGCGTTACGATGAAGCGCGCTTACCGCCGGCGCATCAGGATGAGGTCGTGGGGATCGACGTAATCGAGCACAGCGCGGGCGCGTTCGTCGAGCAGATCGGGATCGATCGCGTCGGAGCGCAGCAGCGACACCCGGTGCTCCCAGCGCTGGCGCTCGAGCTTGAGCGCGTCAAGCTCGGCGGTGAGCGCGCTCATTTGCTGCGCCAAATCCTGGTTGGCCTTGAGACCGCGCGCGCCCGTGTAGGCGTTCACGCCGAAGTAGCCGATCAGCAGTGCGGCAGCGGCATAAAGGCCAACCGCGGCAAGAATGGAACGCAACCGTTTACGCACAACCATGGGCCGACCATGCCCGCGCGCGGTTAAGGTTGGCTAAACGGAGGACAGACGACGGACGACAGAGGACAGATGAATCCCTACTCCGCTGTCTGTCCTCTGTCGTCAGTCTTCCGCTTCAGATGATGTGCGAGCAGCACCAACCGGTCGTTGCCGAAGAAGCTGCGCCCGCCGGTCATGAAATACGGCACGCCGAAGACGCCGCGCTCCTGCGCCCGCTCGAGGATGGCAAAGCGATCGGCTTCGATCGCGGGATTCTGCAGCGCGTTGCGAAACGCGTTGCGATCGATGCCGATTTCCACCGCGCAATCCATACACGTCGCCGCGTCGATTTCGCTGCGGTCGTCGACAAACACCGCCGCGAACAACCGCTTCATCATGGGCACGCGTTTCTTGAGTTGCCCCGCCGCAAGGGCCGCGCGCACCAAGAGGCGCGCGTCGACGTTGAGGCGTCCCATCGGTTCACGAAACGGCACGCCGTAAAAATCCGCCCAGGCTTCCGCGTCCTGGCGCCGATAGAACCATTCGTATTGGCCCGAGATCGGCGGGCCCTTGAACGGATCGCGGTCGGGCGCGCGCAGTTCCTCGCTGAAAATAGGAATCCAATTGAACGACGCGCCGGTCTCCTCGGCGAGCCGGTCGAGCTGGGTGGACGCAAGGTAGGAATAACGGCTGCCGAGCCCGAGATAGGCGTCGACCACCGGCATCTTTTCGCCCCCTACAAACTTGCCTTCAGCACCGAAGATCCCGGGTAGATCGCCTGCGCTCCGAGTTCCTCTTCGATCCGCAGCAGCTGATTATATTTCGCCGTTCGGTCGGAGCGCGCAAGGGAGCCGGTCTTGATTTGCCCGCAGCCTGTCGCGACCGCGAGATCGGCGATGGTCGCGTCCTCGGTCTCGCCGGAACGGTGCGACATCACCGCGCTGTAGCCGGCGCGCTGGGCGGTGTGCACCGCCGCGAGCGTCTCGGTGAGCGTGCCGATCTGGTTGACCTTGATGAGGATCGAGTTGGCGAGGCCCTGCTTGATGCCGTCGCGCAGGCGCGCCGCATTGGTGACGAAGAGATCGTCGCCGACGAGCTGGATCTTCTTGCCGATGCGTTCGGTGACGAGCTTCCAGCCGGCGAAGTCGTCTTCCGCCATGCCGTCTTCGATCGATACGATCGGGTAGCGCGAGGTCAATTCGGCGAGGTAGCCAACCTGCTCGTCGACCGTGCGGGTTTTCCCTTCGCCCGTATAGACATAGGCGCCATTCTTAAAGAACTCGCTTGCGGCCGGATCGAGCGCCAGCACGATGTCGCGGCCGGCCGTGTAACCGGCGCTCCCGATCGCCTCCATGACGAGATCGAGCGCGGCTTGCGCTGACGGCAGGTTGGGCGCAAAGCCCCCCTCGTCGCCGACGTTGGTGTTGTGGCCGGCTTTCTTCAAGGCGGCGCGCAACGTGTGAAACACTTCCGCGCCCATGCGCAGCCCCTCGGCAAAGCTCGGCGCGCCGACCGGCATGATCATGAATTCCTGGAAGTCGATCGGATTGTCGGCGTGCACACCGCCGTTGACGATGTTCATCATCGGTACCGGCAGCACGCGCGCGGAGACGCCGCCCACGTAGCGATAGAGCGGCAGATCGTTGGCGATAGCCGCCGCCTTGGCGGTTGCGAGCGACACGCCGAGGATCGCGTTGGCACCGAGCCGGCTTTTGTTGGGCGTGCCGTCGAGCGCGATCATGGTCTCGTCGATCTTGGCCTGCGCCTCCGCGTCCATGCCGCCGATCGCGTCGAAGATTTCGCCGTTGACCGCGTCGACCGCGCGCCGCACGCCCTTGCCGAGATAGCGCGCCTTGTCGCCGTCGCGCAGTTCGACCGCTTCGTGCGCGCCGGTCGACGCGCCCGAGGGAATGCCGGCGCGCCCGCGCGTACCGTCCTCCAGCACCACGTCGACCTCGACCGTCGGATTGCCGCGGCTGTCGAGGATTTCCCGGCCGATGATGTCGACGATAGCGGTCATGTCAGGCAAAAGTCCTGTTGCTTGTAGTGGAAGGGGCTTGTAGCCAATGGCGCGCATGAGGCCAAGCCGCCGCCGTGATACGCTGGCCCCGCACGGAGAATCCCATGCGCTACGTCGACGAAGTGCTCCAGCCAGGTGAGACCATTCGCGGGGTCACAAGCGTGTCATGGGTTGGGTTCCTACCCGCGATTGCGCTCTGGCTCGTTGCAATCGTGTTGCTGATCTACATGACCCCGTGGTCACAGCCCTCGCCCGGTTGGGAGCTGTTGGGGTGGATCCTGTTCGCGGCCGCGTTCGTGATCGGCGCCGGTCTGCTGATCAAGCATTGGTGGCGGCGATTCACCACCGAAGTCGCCGTGACCGACCGCAGGGTCATCAGCAAGACCGGCTTCATCAAACGCCGTACCGTCGAAATGCATATGGACAAGGTCGAGAGCGTCGACGTCGATCAGACGATCATGGGGCGCTTGCTCAACTATGGTGACATCACCATTCGCGGGACGGGCGAGACGCTGGAAAAGTTGCGCATGATCGACCATCCGATCGAATTTCGTAATCACGTGACCGCCGTCTAGCTTATGGCACCACAGCTCAAGCATCTCGGCAGGCCCTCGCGCATCCCGGCCGCGCCCGATGCGGCGACGCTCGACCGGGTCGCCAATCCGCATGCGGACACGCGTTACGTCGCGCGTTTCACCGCGCCGGAGTTCACGGTGCTTTGCCCCATTACCGGACAGCCGGATTTCGCGCTCCTCATCATCGACTACGCGCCGCGCAAATGGTTGTTGGAGTCGAAATCGCTCAAGCTCTATCTCGCGAGCTTCCGCAACCACGGCGGCTTCCACGAGGAATGCACGGTCGGCATCGGCAAGATGCTCAACAAGCTGCTCGCGCCCTATTGGCTGCGCATCGCGGGCTTCTGGTATCCGCGCGGCGGCATGCCGATCGACGTGTTCTGGCAAACCGGCAAGCCGCCCGCGGGCGTATTCGTCCCGGAACTGGGCGTGCCCACCTACCGCGGCCGGTAAAATTTACCCGACGATCGCGTGCGGCACGAAGCGGGATGTGTTCTTCGTGATCGGACTTGCGTCCTCGCGCACCGAAAGGCCGCACGGCTTGCCCGCGGCGATCCACGAGCCGAGCACGGCGTAATTGCCGGCGAACTGCGGCAACGGCGCGATCGCCTGGCGCACGTACCCTTCCGCGCCATAGGGGCCGCTATCGGCATCGAGCGTCTCGCCGCTCACGATCACTTCCACGTTCGCGCCCTCGCGTGAGTAAAGCGGCTTCTTCACGTAGGAGCCGCCCAGCGTCGCAGCGGCGGGATCGTCCTCGAAATAAGCCGGCAGCAGGTTCGGGTGGCGCGGAAACATATCCCACGGCAGCGGCAGAATGCCCTTGTTGGCGAGGATTGCCTTCCACGGCGGCTCGACGAATTGCGTCGGCGCGCCCGGCAGCGAGGCCCCGAACGCATCGCGCATCATCCATTCCCACGGGTAGAGCTTGAACATCAGCTCGATCGGCGCGTTGTCGAGGTCGACGAAGCGGCCCTCGCGGGTGCGGCCGATGTCCGCCATGGCGAGCACGCGGGTTTCGAGGCCCGCCTGGCGCGCACAGTCTTCCAGATATGCGAGCGTGCCGCGGTCCTCCGGATTGTCGATGGTGCCGGCAAGATGCAGGCGCCGCCCGGCGCCGATCGTGCGCCAGCCCTCGATCAAGGTCTCGTGCAGCGAGTTATACTGGTCGGCTTTTTTCGGGACGATCAGTCGTTTGATCGCGTCTTCCATGGACAGGAATCACGACGGCCGGTTCGATGTTCAGTTTTGGGGTAACAGAGCATCAAAATGGATGCTTTCCTTCTGGGACGACAAGTTCGTCGGCCGCTGGACCCTGGTCGGCTATCACGAAGATGGTAGTTTGAAACCCACTCGTTTTGAGAGCTACGCGGCATACCGCAAGCGCTTGGTTGTTCGCTTGCCTGCAATTCCTGACGATGACCCTGATGACGACGACGATCCCTGATAGCGCAAGTTTTTAAATACGATGAAGCTCGTGTACTAAGGAGTTGTCGCCTTCGAGAGCTTATCGAACGCAATAAGCTCCCGTAGCAGCGCCTCCATCTCATCGAGCGGAAGCATGTTCGGTCCATCCGAGGGCGCCTTGTCCGGGTCCTGGTGCGTCTCGATGAAAATGCCGGCGACGCCGACCGCGGTTGCCGCGCGCGCGAGCACTGGCACGAAACGGCGCTCGCCCCCGGACGAGGTCCCCTGCCCGCCCGGCTGCTGCACCGAATGGGTGGCGTCGAAAATCACCGGCGCGCCGGTCTGCGCCAAAATTGGCAGCGCGCGCATATCGGAGACGAGGGTGTTGTAGCCGAAGGACGCGCCGCGTTCCGTCACCAGCACGTTGCGGTTTCCCGCGCCGATGATTTTCGCGACCACGTTCGCCATGTCCCAGGGCGCGAGGAACTGCCCTTTCTTCACGTTGACGACGCGCCCGGTCTTCGCCGCGGCGACCAGCAGGTCGGTCTGCCGGCACAGGAACGCGGGGATTTGCAGCACGTCGACCACCTCGGCAACGCGCGCGCACTGGTCGGGCTCGTGCACGTCGGTGAGCACCGGCACGCCGAGGCGCACGCGGATTTCGGCAAAGACCGGCAACGCCGCCTCGAGCCCGAGGCCGCGCGCGCTCGCGGCGCTCGTGCGGTTCGCCTTGTCGAACGAGGTCTTGTAGACGAGACCGATGCCGAGGCGGCCGGCGATTTCCTTGAGCGCGGCCGCCGTCTCGAGCGCGTGTTCGCGGCTTTCGAGCGCACAGGGGCCGGCGATGAGCCCGAGCGGCAGCGCGTTGCCGAAGCGCACGCCGCCGACGGCGACGATCGCATTAGGGCCGGGCTCGACGTTCAACATATCTCAGCCTGCCTCGAACACGAGCGTCGCGCCCAGCGCGGTCTCCGGTGCGATCACGATGCGTCCCATGTGCTCGCCGGCGGGGATATCGGTCTTGGCGAGCAGCGCGCGTAGCGCGGCAAGGTCGCGCACGATGAATTTCGCCGCCGCGAGGCGCGCGCCCGCGCTCAGGTCGGGCGCCGCCACGCCGTAGTGCAGGCGAAAGGCCTCCGGGTCCATGGCCTGGATGGCGCCGCGCGGGGTCTCGACCGTCACCCCGGCGGATGTGGAATGGAGGTCGCGCACGCCGGAAAATGCCGAGAGGAAAATGTGGTGGTCGCTCGGGTTCTCCGCGACGAGCACGATCGCGCCGATCGCGCTCACGCCGTTGCGGTGCGCCTGGAACGCAGGATTCCAGAAATTCTCCGGATAGTGCTGCTGGCAGGTGAAGAAGCTGGTGTCCGGCGCCAGTTCGTCGCGCGCAAAGGCGAGCGAGAAGCCGAGCTTGACGGCGCGGCCGTCCGGCGTGCGGCCTTCGCGCTCGAAGCGGAACGGAGCGAAGTCGCCGATGCCGGCGCGGCGGAACGCTTCCGCGTCGGCTTCGGCGTCTTTTCCTTCCAGCACGAGCATTGCGAGGCCCTCGCCGCGCGCAAGGAAGTCGCGCGTAAAGGCGCCGAACGAGATCGTGCCGGGCTCCGGCGCGGCGATGCGCTGTTCTTCCCCGACCGTGAGCAGTTCGATGAAGAACCCCGGCAGCTGGACGATGCGGTTGTGCGTGCCCCAGGGGTGACGGTTGCGCGCCCCGACGGTGAAGCCGAGGCGCTCATAGAACACGCCGGCGGCGTCGAGATCGCGCACCACATGGACGAGGTGATCGAGCCCGCGCGCCATGCCAAACGAGTGCCCTACTTCACCGACGAGAACGAGGTGGGCTGGAGGAACATGCTGGTGATCGAGGCGACGATCTGGCCGTCTTTCTCGGTCTCCGCGCGTTTCGCGAGCCATTCCGGATCGGTCATGAACGCGCCGAATTTTTGTTCCCGTTCCGCCATCGATTCCCACGCCAGCATGTAATAGAGATCCTGGTTGGACTCCCCGACCAGCACCGTCCAGAAGCCCGCTTGGCGAATACCGCGCTTCTTCCACAGATCGAGGGTGATGGTCTCGAAGCGCTTGAGCAGCGCCGGGAGCCGTCCGGGAATGCAGTGATAGATTCTCAGCTCGTAAATCATGGGTCCTCCCTGCCGCGGGCGTGCCGAGGTTTCCCGGGGCCGGCGGCGCGCCTCACAGGTATCGGAACCGATTGAAAGTCAATGGCCGGTGGGGGTAGTATCCTGCCGTCCCGAGCATCGAGGAGCCACCTAATGCCGTCAAAGGCGCTCTACCGCCTTATTTCGAGTTCCGATCCGGTCGGAATTGTCCCGCCGCAGCCGGTCGAGGGCGAGGCCGCGGTGGCGCTCGCGTTCGTGGTGGCGTTGCTGCGCGCGTTGCGCGATCGCGGCACGCTGGCCCCTGGGGAAGTCGACGACGTGCTCAATGACGTCCAGGACCAAGTCGCGGGACGGTCCTCCTATATGGTCGAAAGCGTGCGCCGGGAACTCGCGCGCGAGTACGACGAGTAGGCTTGACACCGGGCATCCTATCGCGCAAGATGTACGCGACATTCAACACCATCTATAATTGTAGACAAGCTATGCACTGGGCAATTCGAGCAGCGACGTAAGCTCGGCCCACTCTCGCCGCGACAGACCACTAGATTGATGGGAAACCTTCTCACCTGCTAAGAGCTTCCTAACCACGGCCAGCCCAGATCGCGACAAGTTCGCTGCACCAATCTTATACTCGATAAACGCTTCATAAGTGAATGGCACCCAGCGTTCAATAACCTTGAGGATCTCCTGAGCGTACGCACGTATCTCATACTGCGCGTGCGCATCTGCACGAAGAAGGACGAAGCCAAGAAGATTATGTAAATCTATTTTCCAGTACCACTGTGTGTAAGTATTGAGTGTGAGGTTCATCCGTGCCAGTTCGCGCGCTAGTCTAGTCCGACTCCGATCGACAACAGTGCCGTGTGGGGTTTCATTCAGCATCCAGATGTAGTCTTGATAATTCCGTCCAGCGTCCTCCCGGAGGATCCTTAGGACGCGAGACGCCTCCGAGGCGGGTAATACGCCCTCGCGCCCCTGCCGGTTGGATGTCGATTGCGCAGCAAGATGGCGCGTGTCAGTGCAACACATGACGACCGAGACCGATGATTGAGAAAGTCGCATACTCCAACCGATATTCGCGAAAAATCACCGCGCATACGCATCACGGCACTTCGGTTGATATCGGTCGCTACGAGGCGACATTTCGGCCACCGCGCTCTAATGGCGCGTAACAGAGCCCCTTCACCCGCAGCAAAGTCCGCCGCTAAAGACGGCGACTCTATTGGTAAGGCCTTTACTATCTTCATTGCAATATCATCCGGCGTATAATGTTGATCCATTCCTCTCCCCACTAGTTCCCCGGCATAAACTCCGATATCGAGTAGACAAGGCAATGAAACGAGCCTGAGGTCCGTTGCGGCTTCCTCTTGGGATGATCGTAAACGAGCTCAATTGAGCGGCTGGAAGCAATACATTGAAGCACGGCCCCCAAGCCTCATCTTCCGTTTCTTACGATGGCTGTATACGAAAAAAGGTGCAAAGATCGGATGCAGTGAATAGTCATATGCCTTGACGTCAGTCTCATCTGCTCGTTTGGTCGCGGTCGTCCGGAGGAGAGCTAAATGCATAACCGCGGAGTGTACGAGGCCCTCAAACTCCACCTTTCGATCACTTTCTTGCGTTATCGCAAACTGATTGACCTCGGGTGCGTGCCCCTCGAGTTGTTGGGCCATTACCTCGAAAACTCTACCGAGACCCAAAACAAGCTTCGTCAGTTGGGCACCCTGTACAGAAAGCCCCTCCAGTTCCGATACATTTTTTTTCCCGACGCTTTCGGCAGCTCGGCTCTGTGTGTCTGGAGAAATCGGGTCGCCGAACTGTTCTCCCCGCTGGAGGTGCGATAACAGTGTCTGATCAACGAGCTCAAGTAAGTATCTGATGTTTGCGCCTGACAGCTGAACAAACGATCGCCAGCCACAATAATACTTGCGTATTCCCGACCGTCTTCTGCGGATTGTGAATAGTAACGCATGCTTGTAATTTTCGTAACGCGTTCGCCAGCGTTTGGGATCGCTCTCTCGCTCTCGAAGCACTTCGTCCAGAAGGAGTTGGTTTGCCTCTGCCCAGAATAGAGCGAAGTACATTTCAAGAGGAGTCACATTCAAATCGCGATTGGGAGCGCTCGGGAAATGGCTTAACTTTTCAGATACGATGTCCCCGACACCCAATCGCTCCGCCTCCGCGTCTTCACTCATACTGGTGAGCATCGTTTCTATATCAATGCCAGCGCCGCCGTTTTGCGGAAGTCTCGCTAGTCGTTGATTACAAATGTTCAACGCAAATTTCTCGAACGCATGATCTTTTAGTTTGTCAGCTATATTCACCCGCGCATAATCCGCCGGGCTGATGAGTTGCTCGTTCGCGTTAAGTGTGACGCGCTTATTCCAGCACGCTGGCTTGCAGTCAGTACGAATTCGGGACCGGTGGAGCGAAGATGTTCAGGCCAAACGATCGAATTGGGGTGAAGGGCGCTATACCGAGGAGTCAACCAGTTCGCAGGGCTAATTCTGCCCCGATCCGGGCGAGGACATCGGGATGGGCTTGTGCTCGGAAATGGGGTGGGCGTTATTGATGCGGACTATGAGGGCCCTTGTTTCATTTCAGTCTGGAACCGAAATTCGTCGCCAACTCTACCGGACAAAACTATCATCATAAATCCAGGTGAGCGCATTGCTCAGTTGCTGTTCATCCGGGTATCGCGGCCCAATTTCACCGTCGTAGACGCATTTAGCTCAGCAAGTAAACGCGGAGAAGCAGGATTCGGATCAACTGGCCGGTGACTACACCAGCCGGCTCTGCACCACCGCCGCCTCGATGAAGGAGGCGAACAGCGGGTGCGGCGCGAACGGCCGCGACTTGAGTTCCGGGTGAAACTGCACCCCGATGAACCAAGGATGGTCGTCGTATTCGATGATCTCCGGCAGCACGCCGTCCGGTGACATGCCGGAGAAACGCATGCCGCGCTGTTCGAGGCGCCCCTTGTAGTTGGTGTTGACCTCGTAACGGTGGCGGTGGCGCTCGGAGATTTCCGTGGTGCCGTAAATGTCCGCGACGCGACTGCCGGGCGAAAGATCCGCCGGGTACGCGCCGAGACGCATGGTGCCGCCGAGGTCGCCGCCGGTCGTGCGCTTTTCCTGCGCATTGCCCCGGAGCCATTCGGTCATGAGCCCGACGACCGGTTCCGGCGTCGGCCCGAACTCGGTCGAGTTTGCTCCCTCGATGCCGACGAGATTTCGTGCCGCCTCGACCACCGCCATCTGCATCCCGAAACAAATGCCGAAGTAAGGCACGTGGCGCTCGCGCGCGAACTGCGCCGCGAGGATTTTGCCTTCGGCGCCGCGCTGGCCGAACCCGCCCGGCACGAGAATGCCGTCGACGTGCTCGAGGAAAGGCGCCGGGTCCTTGTTCTCGAACACTTCGCTCTCGATCCAGTCGAGATTGACCTTGACCTTGTTGGCGATGCCACCGTGCGAGAGCGCCTCGATCAGCGATTTGTAAGCGTCCTTGAGCCCGGTGTATTTGCCCACCACCGCGATCGTCACCGCCCCTTCCGGATTGCGGATGCGCTCGTTGATGATGCGCCAGCGCTCGAGGTCGGCCGCCCGCGGTTCGAGGCCGAAGGCGGCGAGCACCTCGGCATCGAGCCCTTCCGCCGAATAGGCCTCCGGCACCGCGTAGATGTTGTCGACGTCGCGCGCTTCGATCACGGCGGTCTCCCGCACGTTGCAGAACAGCGCGAGCTTGCGCCGCTCCTCCTTCGGTATCTCCCGATCGGTCCGGCACAACAGGATATCCGGCTGGATGCCGATCGAGCGCAACTCGGCGACCGAGTGCTGGGTGGGCTTGGTCTTGAGCTCGCCCGCGCTCGGGATGAACGGCAGCAGCGTGAGGTGGATGTAGAGCGCGTGCCGGCGCGGCAGTTCGTTGCCGAGCTGGCGGATGGCTTCGAGGAACGGCAGGCCCTCGATGTCGCCGACCGTGCCGCCGATCTCCACCAGGACGAAATCGAACTCCTCGTTGCCGTCGAGGATGAAATCCTTGATCGCGTTGGTGACGTGCGGAATGACCTGGATGGTCGCGCCGAGATAGTCGCCGCGCCGCTCCTTGGTGAGAATTTCCTGATAGATGCGCCCGGTGGTGATGTTGTCCTGGCGCGTCGCGGGCCGCCCGGTGAACCGCTCGTAGTGACCGAGGTCGAGATCGGTCTCGGCGCCGTCGTCGGTAACGAACACCTCGCCGTGCTGATAGGGCGACATGGTGCCGGGATCGACGTTGAGATAGGGGTCGAGCTTGCGCAGCCGCACGCGATAGCCGCGCGCACTCAGGCGCGCGCCGAGCGCTGCCGATGCGAGACCCTTGCCGAGGGATGAGACCACGCCGCCGGTGATGAATACATACCGCGCCATGGGGCCCAACCTATAACTCGCCGCGCTCGATTCGACGAGTCCTGGGACTGGCGGACGGAGCGCCGTCCACATGTGGAGGGCCGGTCGCCCGGCCCTCCACTTTCCTCATTTCGACTGCGGGACCTGCGGTCCCGCGGGTTGGCCCGGCACCGGCGCACCCGCCGGGGCTTGAATGCCGCGCAGCGTATCGAGAATACCGCCGCCGGAACTGGGCGGCGCCGGCGCGCCGGGCGCAGCCGGCTGGCCTGCGGGAGTTTGGCCTCCCTGGATGACCGAGTGCGGTTTGCGCTCAATGCCGGCAAGGATCGAGAGCACCAGGCTGGTGAGAAAGAACAGCCCGGCGAGGATCGCAGTTGTGCGCGTGAGAACGTTGGCGGTGCCGCGGCTGGTGAGGAAGCCGCCGGTCGAGCCGATGCCGAGACCGCCGCCTTCCGAGCGCTGCAACAGCACCACCCCGATCATGGCGGACACAATGAGGAGGTGGATGATGATGATGAATGTCTGCATGCGTCGTGTCCGGTTCGCAACGGGCGTCCGCAGCGCAGAATCTGCGCGACACGGTCCCTCATATAGGTGTCGCGCGGGTCTCTACACGATCCCCTGCGGCATTTCCACCGTAGCCCGGATGGACGCCCGCGAAGGCGGGCGGAAATCCGGGAATCCCGCATTCCGCTGCGCTCCATGCGGGCTACGTTCAATATTCACCCGTAAGCCGCCGCAATCCCGAGAAATTCCGCAGCCTTCAGGCTCGCGCCTCCGACCAGGGCACCGTCTACGTTGGCGAGCGCGAGCAGCTCCCGGGCGTTGGCGGGCTTCACCGAGCCGCCGTAGAGCACGCGCATGCCCTCCCCGGTCGACCCGAAACGCGCGATCACGCGCTCGCGGATGAACCGGTGCACCTGGACGACGTCGGCGGGCGTCGGGGTGCGCCCCGTGCCGATCGCCCACACGGGCTCGTAGGCGACAACCAGATTTGCGGCGGTAGCTCCGTCCGGGAGCGAGCCCTCGAGCTGGCGACCGACCACGTCGAGCGTGCGCCCGCCCTCCCGCTCCGCCTCGGTTTCCCCGACACACACGATCGCCGTGAGCTTGGCGCGCCAAACTGCCATCGCCTTGCGCCGCGCGGCGGCGTCATCCTCGCCATGATAGGTGCGGCGCTCGGAATGGCCGATGATCACTGCGCTCGCCCCGGCGTCCGCCAACATTTCCGCGGCGATGTCACCGGTAAAGGCGCCTGATGCTTCGGCATGACAGTCCTGGCCGCCGATGAGGAGCTTCGAGCCCTTGGCACGCTCGGCAAAGTCCGCCACCAGGGTTGCGGGCGGGCACACCATCAGGTCGAGCCGGTTGAGACCGCCGGCCGCCGTGACGAGCCTGTCGACCTCGTCCGCTGAGCTTTTGAGCCCGTTCATCTTCCAATTGCCCGCAACCAGCGGGCGGCGCGCTGTCGCCATGGTGGCCTCGTCTAAGTCCGTAGCCCGCATGAAGCGAAGCGTAATGCGGGAACCCGGATTTCCGCCCGCCTTCGCGGGCGTCCATCCGGACTACGTTCGCTAGCAGCCCGGCCGCACGCGCGAAAGGCCGCAACCCGCTGAGTTGCGAGGGGTCGGGCCGGTCCCTATGATGCGCGCCGCCCCGCCCCCTCCAAAGAAGATCCGTTTCGCCATGCTCCGCGGTATGCGCAAAGCCTCCGCCTCCTGGCTCGGCAAAGCCATCATGGCCGCCGTGGTCGGGTTTCTCATCCTGGCGTTCGGCGTCTGGGGCATCGGCGACATTTTCCGCGGGTATGGACATTCCACATTCGCGAAAATCGGCAACAGCGAGATCGGGATCGAGCAGTTCCGTCAGGCCTACAACGACCGGCTCCAGCAGGTCGGCCGCGAATTGCGCCGCCCGATCACTCCCGCGCAGGCGCATGAGCTTGGCATCGAGCAGCAGATCGTCAACCAACTGGTCGCCGAAGCAGCCATCGATGAGAAGGCGCGGCAAATGGGTTTGCGTCTCTCGAATGAGGAAGTCGGTCGGCTGATCATGAACGATCCGGCGTTCCGCGGGCCGACCGGCCAGTTCGACCGCCAGCGCTTCGAATACCTGATCCACAACGCCGGCTACAGCGAGCAGCGCTTTACCGCCGAGCAGCGCCGCGTGACGTTGCGCCGGCAGGTCTCGATGGCGATCGGCGGCGACGTGCCCGCGCCGAAAACCACGGCGGAGGCGCTCGACCGCTTCGAGAACGAGCAGCGCGCGGTCGAATACGTCGTGCTCGGCCCGGCCCAGGCCGGCGAGATTGCGCCGCCGACGCCCGAGCAGCTCGCGAAATATTTTGACGAACGCAAAGTGCTGTTCCGCGCGCCCGAATACCGCAAAGTCGTGTTGCTCTCGGTCTCGCCGGCGGACGTCGCCGCTACGATCGAAGTCTCCGACGCCGACGCGCGGCGCTATTACGACGATCATCGCACGCAATACGGCACGCCGGAAAAACGTCAGGTTCAGCAGATCGTCTTTGCCAACGCCGAGGAGGCGAAAAGCGCGGCGGACAAACTCGCCGGCGGCACAACGTTCGAAGCGCTGGCGACCGAACTCGGCAAGACCGCCGGCGACATCAATCTGGGCCTCGTGGCGAAGACCGAACTGGTCGATCCGGCCATCCAGGACGCGGCGTTCTCACTACCGGAAGGCGGGGTGAGCGCGCCCGTGAAGGGCAGGTTCGGGACCGTCCTCGTCCATGTCGTCAAAATCGAGCCCGAGAAGGTGCGGCCGTTCGAGCAGGTCGAGGGCCAGATCCGCCACGAGCTCGCGCTCGAGCGCGCCAAGCCCGCGATGCAGAACCTCTTCGACAAGGTCGAGGACGAACGCGCCAGCGGCCTCTCGCTCGAGGAAGTCGGCAAGAAACTCAAGCTCAACGCGCGCAGCATCGACGCGATCGACCGCTCCGGCCGCGATGCCAATGGGACGCCCGTGGCCGACTTGCCGGCCGGCCTCGATATTGCAGGCAACGCCTTTTCCACCGACGTTGGCGTCGAGAACGACCCGCTGCAGACGTCCGGCGGCGGCTACGTCTGGTACGACGTGGTCGGCATCACGCCGTCGCACGACCGCACGCTCGACGAGGTCAAGGATAAGGTCGAGGCAAGCTGGCGCGACGATCAGATCGCCGAGCGTGTGTCGGCCAAGGCAAACGACATGCTCGACCGGCTCAAGGCGGGGACGCCGTTTGGCGAGGTCGCCGCCGCGGACGGCGTTAAGGTCGAGACCAAATCCGGCTTACAGCGCTCGCGGCCCGTCGACCCGCTGTCGGGACGCGCGGTCGATGCGGCGTTCCGCACCGCCAAGGGCGCGCCCGGCACTGCCGACGGCCGCAACGCGACCGAGCGCGTTGTGTTTGTCGTAACCGATGTCACCATCCCGCCGTTCGACGCGGGCTCGGCCCAGGCGCAGCGCTACACCGAACGCCTGCGCCGGACGTCGACCGAGGAATTGTTCGAGCAGTACGTGCGGCGGCTCGAGAACGATCTCGGCACCACGATCAATCAGGACGCGCTCGCCCGCATCCGTGGCGGCTCCGTCGAGTAGCCGATGCAGATCGAGCCGGCCGGCGAGCTGTTTGCCGCGCGCTACGCCGCGGGCGAGCCGCAGGTGGTTTGGACCACCCTCGTCGCCGATCTCGAGACGCCGGTCTCGGCTTTCCTCAAAGTTGCTAACCGCCCGATGAGCTTTTTGCTCGAGTCGGTCGAGGGCGGCGCGACGCGCGGGCGCTATTCGATCATCGGGCTCGAGCCCGACGTGATCTGGCGCGCGAACGGCGCGGGTGCCGAGATCAGCCGCGGCCGCTTTGCCAGCAACGGCTTTGCCCCCTGCCCGCAATCCCCGCTCGAAGCACTGCGCGCGCTGCTGGCGGAAAGTCGCATCGACCTGCCGCATGACCTGCCCCCCATGGCGGCCGGCCTGTTCGGCTATCTCGGCTACGACATGGTGCGGCTGATGGAGGAGTTGCCGACGCAGAAGCCCGATCCGCTCGGGCTTCCCGACGCGCTCCTCACGCGCCCGACGCTCATCATCGTGTTCGACACGGTCAAGGACACGCTCACCGTGGTCACGCCGGTGCGCCCGCAGGCCGAGGTGTCGGCGAAGGCCGCACTCGCGCGCGCAACCGAACGCATTTCCGGCGTCGTCGATGCGCTCGATGCTCCACTCGACAAGGAGGCGGCGGGCGAAGAGGCGGGACCGATCACGGTGCCGGCGCAATCCAACACCGACCCCGCCGACTACAAGGCGATGGTGCTGCGCGGCAAGGAGTACATCGCCGCCGGCGACGTTTTTCAGGTCGTGCTCTCGCAACGCTTCGAGGTGCCGTTCGCGCTCCCGCCGTTCTCGCTCTATCGTGCCCTGCGCCGCGTCAACCCGGCGCCGTTTCTTTTCTTCCTCGACTACGGCGGCTTCGCGATCGCGGGCTCAAGTCCGGAAATCCTGGTGCGCCTGCGCGGTTCGACGGTGACGCTCCGGCCGCTCGCCGGTACGCGTCCGCGCGGCGCCACGCCGCACGAGGACAAGGAGCTCGAGGATGAGTTGCTCGCTGACCCCAAGGAGCGCGCCGAGCACCTGATGCTGCTCGACCTCGGCCGCAACGACGTGGGGCGCGTCGCCGCCATCGGCACAGTCAACGTCACTGACCAGTTTTGCATCGAGCGCTACAGCCAGGTGATGCACATCGTTTCGAACGTCGAGGGCAAGCTCGCTAACGGCCGCGACGCGATCGATGCGCTTATTGGCGGCTTTCCCGCCGGCACCGTCTCGGGCGCGCCCAAGGTGCGTGCCATGCAGATCATCGACGAGCTGGAAAAGGAAAAGCGCGGGGTTTACGCCGGGTGCGTCGGCTATTTCTCCGCGGCCGGCGAGATGGACACCTGCATCGTGCTGCGCACCGCGCTGATCAAGGACGGCAAGATGTATGTGCAAGCCGGCGCCGGCATTGTCGCCGACTCCGAGCCGACTTTCGAGCAGACGGAGTGCGTCAACAAGGCGAAGGCGCTGTTCCGCGCGGCCGATGAAGCGCGGCGGTTTGCGAGCGGCGGCAAGCGGGGGCAGTAAATCTTCAGCGTCGCCCGCGCAGCCGCTCGATGGTGCCGAGCACCCCGCCCCGCGCGAACACCACCAAGAGCACCATGAACAGCCCGATCCAGAAATACCAATAGACCGGGTCGATCGCCGAGAAACGGTCCTGGGCGATCATGTAGAGCGGCACGCCGATGAAGGCGCCGTAGAGCTGCCCGACCCCGCCGATGATCAGCATGATCAGTACGCTGCCGGAGCGCTCGAGGCTGAGCACGCCGAGCCCGACGAACTGGGTCGTCTGCGCGATCAATGCCCCGGCGATGCCGGCGAGCGCGGCCGAGATCGAATAGACCATTAGTTTGCGGCGCCCGACCGGCGAGCCGATCGCGTGCATGCGGCCGACGTTCTCGCGGATGCCGTTGAGCGCGAGGCCGAACGGCGAATGAACGATGCGACGTGTCATCAGCCAGCACAGGAACAGCACGACGAGGCAGTAGAGGTAGGCGGTGCGGCCGAAGAGGTCGAAACGGAACACGCCGAAGATCGACCATACATCCATGCCCTGCAGCCCGTCGGCGCCGCCGGTGAGGCGGGTCGCCTTGTTGGCCGCTTCGAGCAGCATGGTCGCGACCACGAGCGTCTGCATCAGCAACGTCAGTCCCGTCGTGCGCAGAATGATGGCGCCGCTCACGATGCCGACCACGCCGGCGACGAAGGCACCGGCCAGCAGACCAGTGAGCGGCTCGCCCCAGCCGTTCGCGGCGAGAATGCCGGCAGTGTAGGCGCCGACCCCGAAGAAGGCGGCGTGGCCGAGCGTAATGATGCCGGCATAGCCGAGCACCAAGTCGACCGAGAGCCCGAACAAAATGGTGGCGAGGATTTGCGCGCCCAGCGCCAGGTAGGCGTCGAACACGAAATAGGCGGCGATGGCGACGAGCCACGGCAGCGCTTCCCACAGATGAAAGCGATGGCGCCGGCCAAGCGCGGCGCGCATGGCCTCGGGCGTGTCGGGCGCGGCTGCCGCCTTCATCGGGCAAGCCCGAACAGGCCGCGTGGTCGCCACAGCAGCACCGCCATGGTGAGCGCGTAGATGAAGAAGGCGCCGAGTTCCGGCAGCAGGTATTTGAACGCCGTGTCGGCGGTGCCGAGCAGCAGCGCGGCGACGAACGGTCCGCGGATGCTGCCGAGGCCGCCGACGGAAACGACGATCAGAAAATACACGAGATTGGCGAGCGCGTAATTCGGATCGATCGGGATGATGTCGGCGCCGAGGCCGCCGCCAAGCGCCGCGAGGCCGCTGCCGAGCGCGAACGAAAGGGTGAACAGGCGAGACGTGTTGATGCCGACCGATTGCGCCATGCGCAGATTGTCGACCGCCGCGCGGATCTGCGCGCCGAATTTGGTCCGCTCGAGCCCGAGCCACAGCACCGTCACCAGGATCGCGCCCATGACGATCAGGAAACTGCGGTAGGACGGAAACTCGCGAAAGCCGAGGTCGAGATGGCCGGAAAGCAGCGGCGGCAGCAGCATCGGCTGCGACACCGGCCCCCAGATGTAATTGGCGATCGCCACCGACATGAAGACGAGCCCCATGGTCAGCAGCACCTGGTCGAGCTCGTCGCCGCCGTAAAGCCGCCGGTAGAGCAGCCGCTCGAGCACGAGGCTTATGACCACCGCGGCCGCGACCGCCGCCGCAAGCGCCAGCGCGAACGGCACGCCGGCGCGGCTTATCAACGTCGTCATGGCGTAGCCGCCCGCCATGGCGAACACGCCGTGAGCGAGATTGATGAAGCCCATCAGCCCCATGGTGACCGAGAGGCCGACTGAAATCAGATAGAGCACCATGGCCAGCGCGAGGCCATGGAAGGCAATGCTGACAACGGCGGCGAATGCTTCGGTCATGCAGCGGCCGCGATCTCGATATTGCGGTCCGGCCGGGCCACAGCGCCACCCTCCCCTGGAGGGTGAGGGTCGGCGATCCCGGCCGCAGGCCGGGGAAGCCGGGGTGGGGTGAAACAAACTATCGCTGGAAGCCGAGCGAGACTGTCACCCCCACCCGACCGCATTCGCTGCGCGAATGCAGTCGACCTCCCCCCTCCGGGGGGAGGTGAGCCGAGCGCGCTGCGCCGTCGTTCGATCAAATGAAAGCGCCTACCCAGCGGAGGGATCTTCACTTCGGCGGGTTGAGCTCCTTCCACGGATCCTTCACGTTGGGGATCGTGTCGAACTCGACGTTGGCGAGCTTGCCGTCCTTCATTTGGGTGCGGCGCATGTAGACGTTCTGGATGATGTCGCGGGTATCGGGATCGATCATGATCGGCCCGCGCGGGCTCTCATGCTTCCAGCCCTTGAGAATCGCCATCGCTTTATCGCCGTCGAACTTGCCGTTGGTCTGTTTGATGACGTCGAAGAGCGCCGCCGTGCCGTCCCAGCCGCCGGCCGAGAGGAAGTCGGGAATGGCCTTGGTGCCGTATTCCGCGTTCCAGGCGGCGAGGAAGGCCGCGTTAGCAGGCCGCTGTCCGGCGACGGAATAAATCCCGGAGGTGATGAGATCGATCGGCGTGTCGCCCATGTTGGGCAGTTCCTCTTCCGGCACCAGGTCCTGGGTCGAGACGACGGAGATTCCGGCCTCGCGCAGCTTGAGGTCCTTGATCGCCTTCATCATCGCGGTCGCCTGGCCGCCGGCGGGAATGAAGATGAACAGCACGTCCGGAGATGCATCCTTGACCCGCTGCACGAACGGCACGAAGTCCGGATTGCTCGGCGGGAAGCGCACCGCGCCCACCATCTGGCCGCCGGCGTCGGTGAAGGCCTTGGTGAAGGCCGCTTCGGAGTCATGCCCGGGAATGAAATCGCTGACCGCCGTATAGGCCTTTTTCCAGCCCTTCTGCGCCGCCCATTTGCCGAGCGGATAGGCTTGCTGCCACAGGGTGAAGGAGACGCGCGCGACGTACGGCGAAATGCGCGGGATCGCGACGCCGGCCGCATTGGTGATGACGAGCGGAATCTTTGCTTCGGCGGTCAGCGGCGCTACCGCCGCCGCGATCGGCGAGCCGACGATGCCCAGCAGGGCCTGCACGCGCTCGCGGGTGATCAACTCCTGTGCCGCGCGCTTGCCGACCTCGGGTGCCGCGGTGTCGTCGCGTCGGATCAATTCGACCTTTACACCGGACGGCAGCTCTTTTTCGTGCGTCTTGACGTAGAGGTTGATGCCCTTCTCCATCTCGTCGCCGGCCTGGGCGAGAAAGCCCGTGTTGCTGTTGATGAGGCCGATTTTGATGGTTTGGGCCTGCGTTGGCGTCGCGGCCGCGACTGCCACCGTCGCGAAGACGGCGGCGGCAAAACTTCCGAACCGCATTCAATCCTCCCAGGTCGTATTCGTGCTAGTTGGTGGCCGGAACCTAGCATAGTTCGCACCCGGTCCAGGCGGGGATTTGCCGACCCGTTTGGGCCTATTAGAACCGCGGTCCTCACGCGGACTCGTGCTAAACGCTGCACATGCACGCGTGGCTCGATCTCCTCGACCGTTTCATCGCGGTGACCTTGCGTAACCTGCAGTGGCTGATCCTCCCGGTCGTGCTTCTGTTGTTCCTGCAATGGCCGCTGCGCGACCTGGTGCGCAGCCATTCGCGCGAGGCGAACGATCTCGGCCAGTGGGTTTTCGCCCTCTACGTGGCCGCGAGCGTCACCGCGGCGACGCGCGCGCGCACCCATCTCGCCGCCGACATGCTGGCCCGACGGTACCGCCCCGCCCTGCGGGCGTGGCTGGTGCGATGCGGGGCAGCCCTCGGTCTCGTGCCTTGGGCGCTCCTCGTGCTGATCGCCGGCAAGAACCTGGTTTGGAGTTCGCTCGTTTCGCTCGAAGCTTTTCCCGACACCTACAACCCCGGCTATTTCATCATCAAACTCGCCCTGTGGGTCCTGGCCGGGCTGGTGCTCGCCCAAGCCGTGCTCGACATCGCGCGGCCGCGACCGGAGCCGCATCCGTGACTGCCTGGTGCGGCCTTGGCCTCCTGCTCCTGGTGGGCGCCGGCATCGTGTTGACCGGCTTGCCCGCGTTCGTCGTGCTCATCGCCGTTGCTTTCTTTGGCGCGTTCGGCGGGCTCGTCACCGGCGCGGTGCCGTTCTCGTTGCTCACCGCACTGCCCGGCCGGCTCGTGAACCTGCTCGAGAATGATTTGCTCCAGGCCCTGCCGCTTTATGTGCTCATGGGTCTGCTGCTCGATCGCCTGCCGATCGCGCAGGCGCTGTTTCGCAGCGGGCTTGCGGTGCTGCCGGCATCGCCCTCCGCTCCCCTCGTCTCCGGCATGGGGTTGGGCGCGCTGCTTGGGCCCATGAACGGCTCGGTCGGCGCGAGTGTGCTCGGGCTCGCGCGGGTCGTCGCGCCGCGCCTCGCGGAGCGCGGCATCCCCCCGCCCCTGCGCAACGCCGCCGTCGCGGTGGCGAGCACGCTCGGCGTCGTCATCCCGCCGTCGCTGGTGCTGATCCTGCTCGGCGACGCCATGCTCAACGCGCACACGATCGCCGTTACGGCGACCGGCCGCGCCGACCGTGTGATCAATACCCAGGATGTGTTTCATGGCGCGCTCGGGCCGGCCGCACTGTCGCTCGCGCTGACTCTCGGCGTCGCCTGGCTTGTCGGGCGGCGCCTGCACGGCGGAGCCGCGAACGCCCCGCCCGTGCGCGAGCGCATCGGCGCCGCCGATGCCGTCACCGCCGTCCTCGCACTGATCGCCCTGCTGATCCTGCTCGGCGGAGTCGCCACCGGTTACTTCTATGCGGTCGAGGCCGCTGCCATGGGGGCGACCGCGCTGTTGCTCATCGGGTTCGTCACCGGCCGGCTGCACGGCCCGGCGCTGCGCCAAGTGCTCGCGGACGCCATGGCGATAACCGGCGCACTGTTTGCGCTGCTGATTGCCGCGACGACGCTCACGTTGGTGCTGCGTCTGCTCGGCACCGACCGGCTGGTAGGCGACTGGCTCATCGCCATGCCGGGTGGCGAGAAGCTCGTCGTTGCCGTCGTGCTCGCAGCGATCGGGCTTTCCGCCTTTGTGCTCGACGCCTTCGAAATCATCTTCGTCATCGTGCCGATCGTCATTCCCCCGCTGCTCGTGCGCGTCGCCGATGCACGCTGGGTCGCAACCCTGGTGCTGCTGACGTTGCAAACAAGCTTCCTGCTGCCGCCGTTCGGCTACGCGCTGATGATGGTGCGCGGCATTCTCAAGGAAGGGGTCGCGATCGGGGCCCTCACCCGCGCGCTGCTGCCGTTCCTGCTGGCGCAATGGACCGTGCTCGGCATCGTCCTCATCGCGCCGCAGCTCACCCATTTGGGCGAAAAGGCCGGGGAGGCCACGCGGGGGCCGGAACACCCGCTCTCCCCGGAAGAACTCAATCGCCGGATCGAACAGCAATTGCCGCCGCCGCCGGATGTGCCGGCGCTGGAGCTAAAGTAAGCCTTTTCAGTTAGTTGATCGGCGTCGCTCCAAAACTACCTGCACAATGCGAACTTCGGGTTCGCGGCACCGGGGGCATGACGCGCCCGGGCGATTGGTATAAGAGGCACGAAGGAGCCGGTGCCATGATCGTCCTGATCGACAACTACGACAGCTTCACCTTCAACCTCGTCCATTATCTGGGTGGCCTGGGGGCGGAGGTCGTCGTGCACCGCAACGACAAGCTTGCGGCGAGCGACGTGATCAAGGCCGATCCCGACGCCATCGTGCTCTCGCCCGGCCCGTGCACGCCCAACGAAGCGGGCATCTGCCTCGACCTGATCGACAAGGCGGCACCCTCTATACCGATCCTGGGCGTGTGCCTCGGCCATCAGGCGCTCGGGCAGGCATTCGGGGGCGAAGTGGTGCGCGCGCCCGTGCCGGTGCACGGCAAGCTGAGCGAAATCACCCATCAGGCGACCGGCATTTTCCACGGCATCAACGGCCCGTTCCGCGCGACCCGCTATCATTCGCTGGTGGTCGGCCGCAAGCCCATGCCGGAGGAACTCACGGTCACGGCGGAAACCGACGACAAGCTGGTCATGGGCTTGGCGCACAAGCGCTTGCCGGCGCATGGGGTGCAGTTTCATCCCGAGAGCATCGCGTCCGAGCACGGCCACCGCATCCTGCAAAACTTTCTCGACATCGCCGCGGCCTGGAACGCCGCAACCGGCCGGCGCAAGGCGCCGGCGCGCGCGGTGCACTGAGCTCGCGCCATGGACGATTTCAAGACTCTCATCAGCAAGGTTGCAACCGGCGCCGAGCTGACGCTCCAGGAATCCGCGGCCGCCTTC
>Ga0210408_10001733_pt1 | contig 22207 bp, 15 predicted proteins | sample IncBWH4MmetaG_FD_155471 | JGI IMG/M metagenome (GOLD analysis project Ga0210408, IMG submission 155471) | Forest soil microbial communities from Barre Woods Harvard Forest LTER site, Petersham, Massachusetts, United States - Inc-BW-H-4-M | ecosystem: Environmental > Terrestrial > Soil >...
TGCACCGTACCTGGTTTTCGGCTGGCTGATGTTCCTTGGGACGCTGGTGCCGGTGATTGGCCTTGTCGCAGTCAGCTTCCAGTCCATCGCAGACCGGTACACTTACATACCGTCGATTGGATTGTTTGTGGCCGTGGTATGGGCAGTTGCTGACGGATGCAGTCGGTCAAAATCCGCCGGCGTCGTTTTGGTCCCGGCCGGGGTGTTGATACTGGCGATTTGCGGGGGGCTGGCCTGGAAACAAACCGGGTATTGGCGCGACAGCCTGACACTGTGGCGGCATTGCCTAGCGGTTGATCCGAAGAACGTAATCGCCCACCATAATCTCGGGCTGGCGCTGCAGGAAGCCGGAAGAACCAGCGAAGCGATCGAGCAATACCGGGCGGCGTTGCGAGAAAAACCCGAGCACCTGGATGCCAACTTGAATCTCGGGGCGGCCCTGCTGATCGAGGGGAAGACGCAGGAATCAACGAACTGGTTTGCCAAGGCACTGCTGCTCAAACCCGATTACGCGAAGGCGCATGCCGATATGGGGCTGGCACTGCGCGAATTAGGGGACTACCCGGGCGCCATCAACCACTGTTCCGAGGCGATTCGGCTTGCACCGAATGAATTCGGAGCTTACGTGGATCTCGCAAGAGCGTTAAGCGCGGAGGACAAATCTGATGAAGCCCTGCAATACTACGCGGCGGCCCTGCGGCTGAATCCGCGTGTCCCCCAAACGCATTATTACGAAGGTTTGGAGTGGTTGAAAAAGCGCCTGTATGGCCAGGCGGCATCCAGCTTCAGTGAGGCACTCCGTTTGGCGCCCCAATGGCCGGAGGCAAGAGCAGAACTTACCCGGGCGGTGCATTGCAACGAGGCCAGCGGCGCGATCGCCGGCTATCGCGAGACATTGAGAACTGAGCCAGGGTCAATCGAAGCTCTAAACAATCTGGCGTGGGCGCTGGCCACCCAGCCAGAGGCGGAGCTGCGAGACGGCGCCGAGGCCGTCAAACTCGCTGAACGCGCCTGCGAGCTCACTTCGTACAAAGATACCGTTTGTATAGGCACGCTGGCGGCGGCGTATGCGGAAGCCGGCCAGTTCGATAAGGCGGTGGCGACCGCCCGGAAGGCGCGCGACCTGGCTTTAGGTACCGGTCACAAAGAGCTGGCGGAAAAGAACCAGGAACTCGCTGAAATGTTCTTTGGCAGGCGGCCCTATCGCGAGCCGAGTCATTAGTAAGAGGGATAGCCTGACAAATCCAGCCACTGCATTTGGTACTGCTTCGGATCCAATCCTTCCCTGCGGCAGAGTTCGTCCATGTCTGCCTGCATTTGAGGGCTGGGGCCGGAGGTGGTCCGGCCACTATAGAAAATCAACTCGCCAGGCATCGGCAACATATTCGGTGACCCGGAATCGCCCCCATTGAAGGTGTTGAGGGCGAATCCCGGAATGTCAGCACTCACATTCCCGGTCTGAACGGTTTTGAAGACGGGGCACGGCGCGCCGTCACAATAGGCGTACTTGGAAGCTTTCGTAAAAATATTGGTGGAAGCGATAACCCGCATGGGTTCGATGGAGGCAGGGAGGTCGCGGTTGAAGAGCAAGATGGTGTAATCCCGGCCGCTGGCCGGCGGCCTGACCACTTCGCCCAAGATAGTGACTTCGACGACGGAATCGTTCGTGTGCAGGAACCAAACCTTTTGGCCGGCGAAATTGGCATGGAAGCCCTCAGGCCCCAGGTCGTGGCCACGGGTGTATCCGTGGCGCCTGGTCAGGGCGGTAATCGGCACCTGCCCGGAGTATCCTTCGGCCTGCCAGCACGGGCTGAGGGCGGTCAGGCCGCGCATGCCCCACATCAGGCAGGTGGTATTCCACACGACGTCCGGGGGTTTGCCGGGCCAACCTAGCGGATGGGTGCGCGAGCGCCAAATCGAGGTGGTCCGGCCATTGGTATGGGCGATGAAGTTCGTCCACACCAAATAGTTCAGGGAGCCTGGCAGGTAGTGGTCGAAAACGGTGTTGGTGAGCGAGGCAAGGTTCGTTAGGTAAGTGGGTGGATTCGACCCCCGGGCGGAGAAGCTCTGGTTGGTTAAAAGGCGAAGACGGATTTCGGGCGGAAGATTCGTTGGAACCGAGCGGCGAATGCGTTGAGGCTGAGGAACGAGCCAAATGTTTGTCACCGTCCGGCTGAAGGCGCCAACCACTGCAGGCCCATTAGTGAGCCAGCCGGCGAAGTGCCCCGGCCTGTGCTGGTCCGTGGAAGGCAACGAGGTTGTTTGCGCCAACACAGCCAGGCACAACAACAGGCACGCTAAGCTGACGATCGTCCTCCGGCCAGTCACGGCTCACGGGTTTATCGTTACGAGCGACCGCTAGAATCCTCGCGGTGTCACCGCGCCCTGACTTCCCGTCCCGGGCATTACGAAGGGCGGGACATAGCCTGGACTTCCGACCGGGGTCGCCGGGGTTGGTGGCAGCGGCGGCATTTTGCCGCTCAAGACCAGATTCTTGGTTCGCTCCCTTTCCATCTCGACCATCAGCATCTGCTCCTCGAAACTGAGCTCATGAACGGGGTTGGCCACAGGTGCTGGAATATTGGGGGACGAGGAGCTCCCCAGGGACAAGGTCGAGCCCCCAACAGAAACACTCGGCGCTGAAGCCCCGGCGTAACTCGCAACCGGGGAAGCTCCACCGATAACGGGCGGTGTCATGGACCCGGCGCTGCCGGGATAACGCATCGGCCGGCTGGGCGGGACGAACCCGGGGCTGCCTCCCGCCGCTTTGTAAGGATTGGCGGCGGGGACAATAGGAGGTGGAATCGCGCCTGGGGCCGTTGGGATGACGCCGGGCGGAGGTGCGCCAACCGACCCCTTCTGGCCGTCCTTTTCGAACGTCAACACCACGGTTATCCCGGCGTTGTTGACCCGGACACTTCCTGCTTTGTCATCAATGTCCAAAACTTCGACGTCACCGTCCCGTTGGCCAACCGCCAGTATATAGGATTGCTCGCCCTTGGCCTGTTCGCCGGGTTTGCCGGCGCTCGGCGGGGCTTTCATCAGGGCCCGTTTGCCACCGAAGACAGAGCCCGACAGAATGCCGGTGAGGGTGAGTTTTGGGGGGGGCGGCTTGTTCGCTTCGGGGTCGGGCGGGGGCGGCGGGGGCTTGAGGCCGAAGACGTTGCGCTCGACGATGCCCTGGTAGGGATTTGCAGAAGAATCCGAGGTCAGCGCGCTGGCGGCGGTGCAGAGGGCGAGGGCAGCCGCCGCGCACAGGAGCGTCTTTTCACGAAGCTTCATGGTCACAAGATAACGATTGTCTCAATAATACACCAGAGGAAAGTGCAAGTTTCGGGCCAAAAGGAGCAGAGTAACCAAGCCCACCGGCGTCGTATGGCTTGGAAATGGCGGTCGATGACGCCATTTTGGACGAAATGCGCTCACCTTCTGGCGGACTGGCCTCCTGCAGGTCAGGGATAAACCGTTCGATAAAAGGCACTCGAAGAGGGCGGGCCGTTGTCCTGGTAAGCTCCAAACCCGTCCAAACCGACCGTAACTGTTGTCAAGGTACTCCATGGGCCAGATGAGGATTGGGCTCGCTGCAAGGTGAAGGGACGACCGGGAAGCCCGGCAAAACGCACCAGGACGCCCCCAGCAGTGGGGGTTGGCGGCAACATATTGCCGGAGGGGGAAACGACAGGACCCAGGACCAAACCACTAAACCCGCCGGAACCGGTGACCACCGGAGCTGGAGGAATAGGCGGGGTAGCCCAGGGGTTTCCGGTGTCCTGCGACCAGGTTAAAGCGCCCCCACTTAAGGTGGAGCCAGACCAGCCCACCAAGGCCAAGCCTGACGCGAGAGCCGAGTTAAAGTCCGGATACGTCCCGGTCCAGCCCGCGACGAACAGTTGCACCGAACCGCCGGCGGCACCACTGGCGGCATCGAGAGTAAAAGTGCAGGTCGGCACCGCACCAACGAGAGGAGCAATCTGGTGAAAGGTGTTGGCTGAGATTCTCCACGAAGAATCCAGAATCGGGACTCCATTCACGACAGAAAGAGCTGTGCCAACCGGCGCTGTGTAAACAGTTAGATTCACGGGCCCATACGCAGGAATTTGCGACGGGTTGCCGACCGGGGCGGACGTGACCGTGGTTCCATCCGTGCTGTATTTTATTTGGCCGGGTGAGGCCCTGAACGAAACGATACCGCCAGGAATCGTCAATCGCACCACCACGCTGACTGCATACCCATACGAATTGGTGATGATGACGTCGTAGCTTCCGGTATCATTCGTGGTGACATTGACGAAACTGAGGTTCGAGCCATTGGCCCCGGGAATGTTCAACCCTCCCTTGCGCCATTGGTAAGCGAGGGGGGCCGCGCCCTCGGCCCCGACACTGAAACCGGCGGAGCCACCCACATCGGGCGTTTGAGTGGAGGGCTGCTGGTTAATAATTGGAGCGGTGATGACAGTCAGGGTAGCCACGACGCTGGTGACGCTCCCGAGCGGATTGCTGACTACGACATCATAGTTCCCCGCATCATTCGTGGTGAGGTTGCTCAGACCCAGGGAGCTGCCGGTCGCCCCAGCGAGGCTCGCCCCGGCTTTGCGCCACTGATAGCTGAGCGCCCCCCCGTTCGCAGCCACCCAAAAACCGGCGGCTGAATCGGCCGCAGCAGTCACGCTCGCCGGTTGGGTGGAAATCCAGGGAATGGAGTTGCTTTGCCCGGCAACGCTCAAAACCAGGCGATTGAACCCACCCGTACCAGTGACCATCGGAGGCGGAGTAACAGGGGGGTTAGCCCAAGGGTTTCCCGTGCCTTGGAGCCAGCTTAAAGCACCACCGCTCAGTGCTGAGCCTGACCAACCGACCAGGGCCGAACCAGAGACGGCCGCAGAGGCGAAGTCCGTATAGGTCCCGGTCCAACCGACTACGATCAACTGGACGGAGCTTCCGGCCGGCCCGCTAGCCGGGTTCAGCGTGAAGTTGCTGGCCGGCATTGCACCGGCGAGGGGCGCAATCTGACCAAGGATATTGGAGGAGATACTCCACGAGGAATCAAAACTTGGAACTCCTCCGACCAGAGTCAGCGTGGTGCCAGCGGGGGCGGTGTAAACCGCAATGTTCAACGCCCCATAACCAGGAATTTGCGCCGGCCTTCCAACCGCAACCGACGTGAGAGTGGTGCCATCAGTGGTGTATTTGATCTTGCCCGGGGAGGCGGCAAAGCTGGCTGTCCCTTGTCCAGGCGCAGATTGGATAAAGCAAACGGCGCACAGCGGCAACACTCCCCGGGAGGAGAAGGGGAATCGATTCATTTTCATAGCCGCGGCGTTTTCTGCGAGCGGTTGCCGCCAAGGCGCCTCATTTCGAATACGACGAAACACGCCTTCTATCATCGGCACGAAAGCTCTGAAATCAACCGAGTTAGAAGTAGCACAATTTCCGGCTTACAACAAATGGTTTAATAACAAGTTACATCGTTGAATCGTTACAAGGTTACATCGCACCGCACACGAGTGGCGGCGAGGAGCATCGGTTCGAGGCGACCTTGTAACTACTTCTCGTGGTAGGGCTTGCCCGCGCGGTAGAGCTGGAGGAGTTGTTCGTTTTTTTCTGCCAGTTCCTTTTGTCCGGCAGCGAGCGCCAAGTCTTTGGCTTTTTCGGCGGTTTTGACTGCCTCCTCGAATCGCCCAGCCTCGGCATAAGCGGCCGCGAGTGTGCCGACCAAAAGTGGTTGGCTAAAGCTGGTCAAGCGGCAGGCTTGCTCCGACAGCTTCACGGCTTGGGCCGCATCGCGAAGGTGACTGTCCGGGGCTGTGGCCAAAATCCAAGCCAGATTATTGAGGACCGGTACGGAGTCGGGCAGCAGGCGCAGCGCTTCCCAGTACTCGGCGACGGCGAGTTCCGGATGCCCCGCGGCGGCGAGAGCCTGGGCCAGAGCCTGGTGGCGCTCTGCGTCAGGCTGCAGCCGGACAGCCTCTCGCAAATGCACAATTGCCTCATTGGGTCTGCCGGTTTGCGCCAGCAGCAGCCCATAGCGCCAATGCGCGGCCTGGTTGGGGTTGCTTTGCAGCACTTTCTCGAAATGAACGGCGGCTTCATCGGCTTTGCCAACCTGAGCGAGCGCCTCGGCCAGAAACTCACGCGTTTCCAGGGAGCCGGGGTTGAGTTGCAACGCCGCCTGGTATTCTGGAACGGCTTCGGCCAATTTGCCCTGGGACGCCAGCGCCCGGCCCAGATTAAAATGCGCATTCTCCGAGTGGGGATCGATGGTGAGCGCGGCGCGGTACTGGCGAATGCCTTCGTCGAGCTGGCCAGCCAACACTTGGGTGAGTCCCAGGTCGGTACGGGCCTGCGCATAGTTGGGATCGATTTTTACTGCCTGGGCAAAATGCTCGGCGGCTTCGGCAATCCTCCCCTGGCCGGCCAGCGCCGCTCCAAGCGACTCCTGGGCGACGGGGTTATCGCCAGTTACCGTGATCGTATGGCGAAAGAGGGTCTCTGAGTCTTGCCAGCGATTGACCTGGCACCGCGTCAGGATAGCGCAGGTGCCGAGCAGGAGCGCAGCGGCGGCAGCCAGCGGTACCATGCGGCGCGAGCACCTGGCGGTCAGATCGGCTAAGCCCCACGCAAGAATGATAAAGATTCCAAGCAGAGGAAGGTAACTATAGCGGTCGGCCATGGACTGCCGACCGACCTGCACCAAACCGATGACCGGCACCAGGGTGCCGACGAACCAGGCCCAGCCGACAAAAATGTAAGGCCACTTTCGCCTGTAGGACCAGGCTACCAGTGAAATTGAGACAAGAATCAACAACGCGATTCCGACAAAAGCCGCGGGAATCCCGGTGGGATAAGGGTAAAGGATGGCCAACCGGACCGGCCATAGCATTTTCAACAAGTAGGCAGCGTAAGAAACCAACGCGTTCTCAATGCGAAGCTCAAACGGAGCCATGACGGTGTTGGCGACAGCGCCGCTCTGTTTTTGCGCCAGGAACGTAACAACGCTCATGGCGGCGGAGAGTGCCAGGAAAGGGATCTTCTCAAGGACCAGGGGGAGGAGATTTTTGATTTTTGATTTTTGATTTTTGATTTCAACGCGTCCCAAGGGCCAGTAATCCAGGAGGAGGAGGACAAAAGGCATTGTGACGAGCATGGGCTTGCTCATGAGGCCGAGGGCGAGGAAGAGGAGCGTGAGAATGTAGTAAAGTGATGCGTGGTGCGTGATGTGTGATGCGTGAACCGGGGGCTCCGGACTTTGGGCTTTGGACTTTGGACTTTGGACTTTCATCTCCGCATATCTCACGTACGCAAGCAGCGTCAGGAAGAAAAAGAAGGTGCTCAGCACATCTTTGCGCTCAGACACCCAAGCGACCGATTCGACGTGCAGCGGGTGGAGGGCAAAGAGGGCAGCCACAAATGCACTGCGCCACTGAGCACCGGTCATTCTCCTCAAGACCATGAAAACCAAAACCGTGTTGGCCAGATGCAGAATTAAACTGGTAAGGTGATGCCAACCGGGCTTCAACCCGAACAATTGCACATCCAGCATGTGCGACAGCCAGGTCAAGGGGTGCCAGTTTCCACCCTTGGCGGTCGAGAAGGCCCAAACCAAACCATCCCAATGGAGGCCACTCTGGATAATGCCGTTTTCAGTCACGTAGAGCTGATCGTCGCAATTGATGAAATCGTGATGAACCAGCGGCCAGAAAGCGCCGAATGTGACGGCGGCCAAAAGGAAACAGATGAAGGTGGCAGGCCAAAACTTTTCAATGCGGTTTATCACGTCTGGGGACTGCAATCGCGAGCCGGCAGAATTGGTCATTTGGAGCAAAGGAGTTAGGTCAAAACAAAAGTAAAACGCCTGCCCGCAGGGGAGCATTCCCGTCAGTGATTCAGGTTATTCAATGCGTTTCGCGGCAGTGGGGTCTTCACGATATGGTTTCCCCGTCCGGTACAACTCGAGTAACTGCATGTTCTTTTCCACCAATTCCTTGTTGCCGGCGGCAGCCGCGAGGCTCTTCGCGTTCTCGCTTGCCTTTATGGCATCACCAAAGCGCCCCGCTTCAGCGTAGGCAGCCGCCAGAGTGCCGACAAACATGGGTTGCTTGAATTTTGTCAGATCGCAGAGCCGTTCTCCCAGTTTTACAGCCTCGTTTCCATCTCGGAATTGTGGATCGGGGTTAGTAGCCAGAATCCAGACCAGATTATTCAAGGTTCCCAGTTGATTGGGCTTGAGCGCGAGCGAGGTTCTGTACTCCTCGATGGCTTCAGGAACCCGGCCCTTCATCCCCAAGGCGCAGCCGAGAAGAAAGTGTGCGTCCTCGGAGCGAGGCTTGAGATCCAGTGCGGCCCGGAAATGGTTAATGGCTTCGTCGAGCTTACCTTGCATGGCCAGGGCGGTTCCCCAGTTGTACTGCGCATCCGCGTATCGCGGGTTGATTCCGGCAGCCTCGGCAAATTCTTTTTCAGCGCCGGCTAATTCTCCTTGCTCAAGCAGAGTGTTGCCCAAGTCCAGGTGGATGACGAAGTTGTTGGTGGTCAAGGCAAGGGTCCGCTCGAACAGGGTTACGCTATTTCTCCAGAAGCGCAGTTGCCGCGCGGTGAGTACCAGGCACACAGCAATAACGGCGGCCCCCGCAGCAGCCCCGAAAGACCGTCCGTATCGCCAGCCGCTCGTTCTTTCGCCCACCTCCCAAACAAGGGCGATGAAGATTCCGATCAAAGGCACATAAGTATAACGGTCCGCCCTGGCTTGGAGCCCCACCTGCACGAGACCAATGACAGGGACAAGCATGCCCAGATACCAGAGCCAACCGACCGCCAGGTGAGGCCTTTGCCGCCATTGGAGCAACGCGAGCAGCGAGAGCACCAATACCGAAACGGCTGCGGACGCCGTTACCTCGGGAGCTATGTCCCTGGAAAAGGGATAATAGACAGCCAAGCCGGCAGGCCAGACCATTTTTTCCAGGTAAACGGCGTACGATACCAGAGCATTTTCGATTCGCAGGTCCAAAGGGATATCGCTGACGGGGACGACCGCCTCACCGTGTCGCTGCACCATGAAAGTCACGATACTCGCGGCGACGGAGAGGGCGAGGAAGGGAAGTTTCTCAAAGACCAGGGGGAGAAGATTTTTGATTTTTGATTTTTGATTTTTGATTTCTACGCGTCGCAAGGGCCAATAGTCCAGGATGAGGAGGACAAAAGGCAAAGTGACGAGCATGGGTTTGCTCATCAAGCCGAGGGCAAAGAAGACGAGAGCAAGAAGGTAGTAAAGTGAGGTGTGAGACGTGATGTGTGATGCGTGAGCAGGGGGCTGTGGACTTTGGACTTTGGACTTTGGACTTTGGACTTTCGTCTCCACATACTTCACATACGCAAAAAGGGTCAGGAAAAAGAAGAGCGTGGAAAGCACATCCTTCCGCTCGGAAATCCAGGCGACGGACTCGACGTGCAGCGGATGGAGGGCAAACAAAGCGGCCACGATCGCGCTCCGCCATATGGCCCCGGTCATGCACCGGAGGACGAGAAAAAGCAAAAGTGTATTTGCGAGGTGAAGGATGAGGCTGGTGCAGTGGTGCCAGCCGGGTTTAAGGCCGAACAGTTGCACATCCACCATGTGGGAAATCCAAGTGAGCGGGTGCCAGTTGCTGGCAAAACCAGTGGTGAACGCCCAGCCGACGCTTCGCCAGGTCAGACCCTGGAGCACCTGGGGGTTTTTTTTGACGTAATCGGGATCGTCCAGGCCGATGAATGCACTCCGAGACACCGGCCAGAAGGTGGCCAGTGTCGCGACGCCAAGCCCCAGGCACACGAGCAGGGGGCGCCAATTAAGTCTGCTGCGATTCATCTAGAGTGAGCACTTTAGGCGGAAAGAACGAGGTTGAAAAATAAAAAGAGATTTGTTCCTCCTCCGACTCATCTTTCGGCAAAAAGGTAAGTTTTTTTATTTTTCTCCGACCGTCTTTCTGCCAAAAGTGGGTGATGCGACGGGAGCGGTTGGCCGGGTTGGTTTTGTTCATCGTGACTTTCACGGTGTTCAGCCGTGTCCTGGTTGCGGATTTCGTGCAGTGGGACGACAATATCAGCGTCTATGAAAACCCGCACATCCAGGGACTAGACTTTGAGCGACTCGCCTGGATGTTCACGGATGCAAGCTATGCGATGCGCTACAAACCGCTGACTTGGCTTTGTTACGCACTGCTTTATCACTTCGTCGGGTTGAAACCGCTGGCCTATCATCTCACCGGATTGGTCCTCCACTGCGTCAACAGCGTGGTATTATTCGTAATACTGCAGCGCCTTCTGACTGCCGCCGCCGGCAGCCGGAAAGAGACCCCGCCTGTGACAGCCTGTGACACAGTCCTGCCCGCGGGGTTCGGAGCGCTGATTTGGGCAGTCAATCCCTTACGCGTTGAACCGGTGGCCCGCGTTACTGATCTGACGTATTGTCTCTTGCTGTGTTTTACGCTGGTCTCGCTGTGGTTTTACCTTGAGGCCTGCCGGCCCAATACGGAGCGCGCCAGGCATTGCCTTTATTATGGCTTCTCGATAGGGGCTTTCGCCATTGCGATGCTTTCCTATCCCTTTGCCTTCGGTTATGCGTTCGTACTGCTGGCGCTGGATTGGTATCCGCTCCGGCGTTTCGAAGGCACCAAACATTTGTGGCAGGACCCCAGGGCGCGCCAGATTCTCCTGGAAAAAGTCCCCTTTCTGCTTCTGGGCGGGCTGATGTTCACAACCGTTCTTGCGCGGCTGAACGCGACAGGAATCTGGGCTGCTCATCCCGCAGCGCTTGGCGCGGAACCTTTCGGACAAGGCATGCAGGCCCTTTACGTATGGACATATTATCTCTGGAAACCATGGGTGCCATTGCATCTTTCGCCGGTTTACACGGCACTGGTCAACTTCAATCCGGACAACTGGGTCTTTTGGACCAGCGCGGTGGTGGTGGTTGGGCTCACGCTTTTGGTTCTTCACAAGCGCACGCGATGGCCCTTGGCCCTCGTACTGTGGGTTGCACATCTAGCGCTGCTGTTGCCAGCGCTGGGCCTTACCGAACGGCCACACTACACGTCGGATCGCTATGACTATCTTGCCGGCCTGGTTTGGGCCGCTCTCATCGCCGCCCTGCTCTGGAAAATCAGTACGCGTGGTCCTCTGCGCGCGGCCGGTGTCACGGTTGTGACAGCCGTAGTGGTCGTTTGGGGGACACTTAGCTTTCAACAGACGGCTGTCTGGCGAGATAGCGCCAGCCTGTTCACATATATGATCCGCGAGCTCGGGAGCGACCCTTATCGAAGCGACATTCACTGGCGCTTAGGGTGGTATTACGCGACTAAAGGCAAGACCAATGACGCGATGCAGGAATACCAGGCTGCTCTCCGCATCCAGCCCGCCGAAGGAGCTTACATCGCATTGGGAGAACTCCTCGAGAAGACGGGTGACTACGGAGGGGCGCTCACCAACTTTCAGGCTCTACTGGAACTCCGCCCCAATCCTTATGACAATGTCAGAGCCGCCCAGGTCCTTTCGAAACTGGGGCACAGCGACGAGGCGGCGCGCCAGTATCGCATAGCACTGGCGCTGCTTCCAGACCTCGTGCCGGCCCTCAATAACCTGGCCTGGATCCTTGCCACGGACGAGAATCCTGCGGTGCGTGATGGCGCTGAAGCCGTACGACTCGCGGAGCGGGCCTGTGCCTTGGCCCCTCAAACTCCGGTTTTGCTCGGCACCTTGGCCGCAGCCGATGCCGAGGCAGGCAGGTTCGAGGAAGCTGTTGAGAAGGCCAAAAGGGCGAGGGATCTGGCCCAAGCAATTGGGGACAACGCGCTTGCCCTAAAAAACCAGAAGTTGCTCGAGCTCTACCAGGCCCACCAGCCTTATCGTGAGCCAGCGAATGCCGCCAGCCAAACCAGATGATTGACCGGCGCGCATTTTACGAGCACCGGGCGGCAGTTCGGGCGGGCGAGAGCAACCGTTATTACCAGCAGTTGCTGCGGCGGCACTATGCGTTCCTGGTCCCGCCAGAGTTGCGCGTGCTGGAGGTCGGCTGCGGGCTAGGGGATTTGCTGGCAGCAGTAAAGCCGGCGCGCGGAGTTGGGGTCGATTTCAGCCCCGCGATGGTATCCCTGGCCGAGCCGCGCCATCCGCAGTTGAAGTTCCAAGTGGCCGACGCGGCGGAGGGGCCGGCTGGCGAGACTTTCGATTATATCCTGCTTTCGGACTTAGTGAACGATCTGCCAGACGTACAGGCCGTTTTCGAGCGACTTCAGGCTGCAGCCACACCGCGCACGCGACTGGTCCTCAACTTCTTCAACAACCTCTGGCGCCCAGCGCTTCGTGCGGCCGAAAAACTCGGCCTCAAAGCGCCGACGCTGCTGCAAAACTGGCTTTCCGCGGACGACGTTAGGAACCTGCTTCACCTTGCCGGCTGGGAGGTCATCAAGACCACGCCGCGGATTCTCTGGCCCGTGCGAACACCGCCGGTGGACTGGGTTTTGAACCGTTGGCTGGCGCCGCTGCTGTCACCGTTCTGCTTAACCGTGGTCATCGTGGCCCGGCCCAAACCGGGCGCTGGCTCACCTAGTGTGGGCGTTGGCGGCCGGGCGGTTGCTTCCCCCTCACCCCATCCCTCTCCCTTAGGGAGAGGGGGACCAGCAGCACCCCACTACCGTTGCTCCGTCGTCATCCCCGCGCGAAACGAGGCGGGCAATATCGAAGAGGCCGTGCGGCGGACGCCCGAGATGGGCTTGGGAACGGAAATCATTTTCATCGAAGGCCACTCGACGGACAACACCTGGGAGGAGATTCAGCGCGTAGCGGCCAAGTACCCCGCCCGTAACATCAAAACGCTCCGTCAACAGAGCAAGGGCAAGGGCGGGGCTGTGCGCGAGGCCTTCGCCGCGGCCACCGGCGACCTGCTTTTTATCCTGGACGCGGACCTGACGATGCCGCCGGAGGAACTACCGAAGTTTTATGAAGCCGCCCGGTCGGGCGTGGGCGAGTTCATCAATGGGGTGAGGCTGGTTTATCCGATGGAAGAGGAGGCGATGCAATTTCTGAATATGGTGGTCAACAAGATCTTCGGTCTGGCCTTCAGTTGGCTACTCGGCCAAAAGATCAAAGACACCCTTTGCGGCACGAAGGTCCTCTTCCGCCAGGACTATGAGGCGATTGCAAAGAACCGCGCTTATTTTGGGGAGTTCGATCCCTTTGGCGATTTCGACCTGTTGTTCGGCGCAGCCAAGCTGAACCTGCGCATCGTCGATCTGCCGATTCGCTACCGTGCCCGAACGTACGGCCAAACCAACATTCACCGCTGGCGCCACGGCTGGCTGCTGCTGCGGATGGTGTTCTTCGCGGCCCGGCGGCTCAAGTTCATCCCATGAGCTGCTGCCAACTCGTAGCGCAGATTTTTAGCCTGCTATATCGCAGGTCTTTAACCTGCTGTCCATACATCTGCTCGCGGCACCCTGCGGATTGGAAATCCGCGATACAGCAGATTAAAAATCTGCGCTACGCCACACCGGTTCCGCGTACTTCTGCATGAGCGGCCAGCCAGAGTCCTCCCGGCACCAAACGGAGATCCAGCAGAACCTCCAAGCTTGGCGCTCCAAGCCGTTACTGCAGAGAATCTACGCCGGTTTTTACGAGCGGATCCTGGCCCTGGTGGACCCGGCGCTCCCGGGCCGGATCGTCGAAATCGGTTCCGGCATTGGCAACCTCAAGTCGCACGTGCCGCAGGCGTTCGCCACCGACCTCTTTCCCAATCCCTGGCTGGACCTGGTCTGTGATGGCTACGAACTGCCGTTCCAGGATGGCAGTCTCTCGCACCTGGTCCTGTTCGATGTCTTCCATCACCTCGGCGCGCCCAATGCTTTTTTGCGTGAAGCCCGGCGCGTGCTCAGGCCGGCTGGCCGTCTGATTCTCTTCGAGCCTTATATGAGTTGGACCAGCTTTCCGGTCTATGGCCTGTTCCACCACGAACCCATCGGCTGGCACGAACCGTTCAATCTCAACGATTCGTTGCCCCGGCCCCGCGGTTACTACGCCGCACAGGGCAACGCCACGCGCCTCTTCTTTCGCAAGGAAATCCCCGGTTGGCCGGAAGGCTGGAGGGTTATTCACGCCGAAGCTTTCAGTGCCTTTCACTACCTGCTCTCAGGCGGTTATAGCAAACCTCTCCTTTATCCCGCCCGCCGGCTGGGCTCCATTCAGCGCATGGACGCGACACTCTCCCGGTGGCCACGCCTCTTCGGCGGACGATGCCTGATCGGCCTCCAGCCTGCCTAAATGATCGACAGGGTACCAGAGAGTGTGATACCTTAGGTTGAGCGGCAGAAGCTTTGCAATCCCGATGAATCCCCGGCCCATGCGCTCCATGAACATTCGCACGCTTGCGCGATGGCTATTCCTGCTGAGCGTGGCGCTTGAGCCGGCTTCAGCGACAGCTCAACCTTTTTATTTTGAAAGGGGAGAGATTTACAGTGAAGCGTTAACGAACAACTTGTTCGGCGACAGCTCAACGCGGCCGTTTGAGGTGTTTCTTCCGCCCGATTACTATGCGACCGGGAAGCGTTACCCGGTGATCTATGTCCTGCACGGTTTCACTCAGAATGAGCGATCGCTGGCGTATCTGGCCCCCAGGCTACATTTCATGATTTGTAACCGAACCGCCAACGAAATGATAGCGGTGTTCGTTAACGCCACAAACCAACTCAACGGTTCCTTCTATCTGAGCTCGCCGGTGATTGGTGATTACGAGACCTACATCGCCAGGGATTTAGTCAACCTGATCGACAGCCGCTACCGCACGTTGCCGGCGCGCGAGAGCCGAGGCATCACCGGCTTTTCCATGGGGGGCTGGGGAGCGATGCACCTCGCGCTCAAGTTTCCGGCGATATTTTCGGTGACGGTCCCTGAGGCGGGCTTTTACGATTCCACGTCCGCGTGGGCAGACGGCGCCGCACGCGAGTTGGTAGGACTTGACCCGACGAATCTCGAGCAACTAGCCAGCATCAATTGGCCGGCCGCGGGTTTTCAAGCGTTGTTCGCCGGGCTGCTACCGGATGTGAACCGAGGACCACTTTTCACAGATTACCCATATGAAACTGTAAACGGACAGTTTGTGGTGGTCGATTCGGCACTGCAGCGCTGCCTGAACGGAGACGTGCAGAATGGAGATCTGGGGCGCTACCTTCAGCAATCGAACCGACTCACAGGAATTTGCATCGTGCACGGCACTGGTGATCCCGAGGTCCCCGTTTCTGAGGCGGAGCAGTTCACCAACGTGCTGACCGCAGCCGGCATCCCTTTCGAGTACGTCGAGCACTCGGGCGGCCACGAGTACCACCCCGAGTTCTCTCTGCCGTTTCTTTCGAGTCATTTGCAAGGCGGCGAACTCTATATTTTGCCCCCACTGCTGAGCATCGTGAATTCCAATAACATGCTGCAATTGACATTTCCCACTCAAACCGGGGTGACCTACCGGGTGGAATCCAGTGGTTGCGTTGGAACTCCGTTTACCAGTTGGACGGAAAAGGGCGTCCTCGCCGGTTCTGGCCAACCGGTGAGCACAAACTTTTCTTTCCCTTGCGAAAGCGAGCTTTTCAGGGTGCGTGCGCAAAACACCGCTCCATAGAAATGGGCTGGAGCCGTGTTGGGCGGGACAGCGGGCCAGACCCAGGATTTGCGGATTAGCCAATCGCCTAGTCGTTGCCAACTTCCGCCAATGCGTCACGGGCCGCGTCCCGCACGGTCCGGTCAGTGTCATCGAGCAGGTGGGTCAATCTGGGCACGGCAGGTTTTGCCGCCGGCCCAAGCCGCCCCAAAGCCCGCGCGGCGGCTTCACGCACCTGGGGAGACTCATCCTTCAAGCAGGTCACAAGGCCGTTTAAAAAAATGCTAGGATTGCCTTGCGCCTGCGTTAGTCCCTCGACCGCGGCCAAGCGCACCTCGGGGGCCGAGTCTTTGAGGACGCCCGCAAAGATCCTGACGACCGTCTCGTCAACGATTCCGGATCCGGCAAGAACCTTGACTGCGTCATCGCGACTGCGCGCCGTTTCGTCCATCGCCGGCGCGGACAAACGCGGTCCATGAGGGTTGTAATATCCGAGAAGCGCCTTGGCCGCGGCATCTCGGGTGGTGCCACTCTCACGAGCGAGGATTTCCATCAACGGCGCCATGGCCGGTGCGCCGATTTTGGACAAACTGGAACCGGCAACGTCCCGTATGTACTGGTCCTGGTCGTGAAGCATTTTGACCAGCGGTGGAACAGCGGGTGCCGCGTCCGGGCCGACCTCCCCAAGCGCATAGGCCGCTGTTTCGCGAACCTGTGAGTCGGAATCATCAAGCGCGCGAATCAAATCTGGAACTGAGGCTTTACCAATACGGCCGAGTGCCGCTGCGGCATCCCAGTTGACTCGGTTTTGCTTGTCCCGGAGCGCCCGAACCAGTTTCGGCACAGCCCGGGCAGCATTGGGACCGAGAATGGCCAACGCCCGAGCTGCTGCAGTTCGCACGCTTGCGGCATCGGGCGGACGAACCCGTGTCAAAATAGCCCGTCGAATCGCAGGGGAGAGCTTAGGCGCCCGAAACCAGACCTGCCGGCGCCAAGCGGTATCACGCGTGCGCAATAGCCTGACTAGTTCCGGCACTGCTTTGGTCCCCATGGCGTTGAACGCAGCAGCCGCTTCGTCGCGAGCTTTGGGGTCGCCGGTGGAGAGCTGGAGGGCCCAGGTTTTGACGGATTTGCCCTGGTAGGCCGGGGGCGGCCAATAGTGGCGGACGAGCAGGAGGCCGAGGAGGAGAATCCCCGCGGCCAATGCGAGTCGCAGCCACAAGCGCTTTTTCACAAGTTCTTGTATGTACCAAATTTCCCATTAAACGGCGGCCGACACAACTGTTACGAATGGACACAACCACGAATGGACACAACCACGAATGGACACAACCACGAATGGACACAACCACGAATGGACACAACCACGAATGGACACAACCACGAATGGACACTAATGGACACGAATAACCGGTCAAAGAAGGGCGATTTTCTTTATGTTCTTTGCGGTCTTTTGTGGTCATTCTCCGAACGATGAAACCGGCGAAGCAAGTGGCGATAGTCCTGGTTACGGCGCCCGACCTCAAGACGGCCCGCAAGCTGGCCCGGGCCGCGCTCGATGCCCGGCTGGCCGCTTGCGCCAATTTAATCCCCAAGCTCGAATCGCATTACTGGTGGCAAGGCAAGATCGAGACCAGCGCCGAGGTGCTGCTGTTGTTCAAGACGACGGCCCGTCGCCTGGCCGCGCTGGAGAAGCTCATTGTGGCCCGGCACCCGTATGATACGCCGGAGTTCATCGCGCTACCGGTCACGGGGGCTAACGCGCGGTACCTGGCGTGGTTGGTGCGGGGAGGCGGAGGGAATTGCCACAAAAGAACACAAAGAAAGGCATTAATCCATTAATCCTTCAACCTACGTGATTCATCCAGCTCTTACTGATTACTGGCCACTGATTACTGGTTACTGATACCCGTGACACCCTGGCTTCAGCATTACGACCCGTTCGGCAACCCGCTGCTCTCGACGGTGGTGGCGGCGCTGCCGGTGGTGGTGCTACTGGGGTCCATCGCCGTGCTGCGGATGCGGATTCATTTCTCGGCGCTGCTCGGGCTGGCAGTCGCGCTGGGAATCGCGCTGTTTGTTTATCGCATGCCGGTTAAAGCCGCTGCCGCGAGCACGGTGTTTGGCGCGGCGTTCGGGCTGTTCCCGATTGGCTGGATCATTCTTAACGTCATTTTTCTCTACCAGCTTACGGTCAAACGCGGCCTGTTTGATGACCTGCGCGACAGTCTCGCCAAAATCGCGCCGGATCCGCGCGTGCAGATCATTCTGATCGCGTTTTCGTTCGGCGCGTTTATCGAGGGGGTTTCCGGCTTCGGCACGCCGGTGGCGATTACGGGGGCGATTCTGATTCAGCTCGGGTTCAAACCGCTGCATGCTTCCGGCCTGGCGCTGATCGCCAACACAGCGCCGGTGGCGTTTGGGTCGCTGGGGATTCCGATCACGACGCTGGAGCAGGTGACCGGTTTGGATGGGCTGAAGCTCTCGGCGATGGTGGGGCGGCAACTGCCGTTTTTCTCGGTGCTGGTGCCATTCTGGGTCGTGGCGGCTTACGCCGGGTGGCGCGGGATGGCCGGGGTGTGGCCGGCGGCGTTGACCGCGGGGGTGGCTTTTGCGGTGCCGCAGTTCGTGATCGCGAATTATCACGGGCCGCGGCTGGTCGCCCCGATTTCGGGGGCGTGCTCGATCGCCGCGCTGGTGGCGCTGCTTAGGGTGTGGAGACCCAGGGGCGAGTTAACTGAGTTAAATGGGTTAACTGAGTTAAATAGGTTAAATGGGTTAAATGGGCTAAGTGGGGAAACACGAACGGGGTCACCTCCTGCGCGGGTCACGCATCACCCGTCGCCCGTCACTCCCTGGGTGCCCTGGCTGATCCTCACGCTGTTCATCCTGGTGTGGGGGATGCCTCATTTTAAAACCACACTGGACATTGTCTTCGCGCCGAAAGTCGCTGTGCCGGGTTTGCATAATGCCGTGCAACGGGTGCCGCCGGTGGCGCCCCTCGGAGCCAATCCCGAACCCGCCGCGTTCAACCTGAACCTGCTTTCGGCCACGGGTACGGGCATTTTGCTGGCGGCGATCGTTGCCGGCTTAACGATGGGTTTTAACCTGCGCGAGCTGGGGCGCACCTGGCTCGAAACGGTCTGGCGCATTCGCTTTTCGCTGCTGACGATCGCCGCGATGCTGGCGCTGGGCAATGTCACCAAATACTCCGGCACGGACGCGACGCTCGGACTGGCATTGGCCCGGACAGGGGGGCTGTATCCGTTTTTCGGCACGTTGCTGGGCTGGCTGGGGGTCGCGCTGACCGGGTCCGATACGGCGTCCAATGTGCTATTCGGCAGTCTGCAGAAGATCACGGCGGAGCAGACGGGGTTGAGCCCGATTTTGATGTGCGCGGCGAACAGTTCCGGGGGTGTGATGGGCAAGATGATCGATGCGCAGAGCATTGTGGTGGCGAGCACAGCGACGAATTGGTATGGGCACGAGGGGAGCATCCTGCGGTATGTGTTTTTCCACAGCCTGGCGCTGGCGGTGTTGATGGGGCTGCTGGTGCTGCTGCAGGCGTATGTCGCGCCGTTCACGGGGATGGTGGTGCGGTGAGGGGATGGTGGATGATGGACGATGGAGGCGCCAGGGGGTCAGTTTGTGACTTGACGAGCAGATTTCATCTTCTAGCGTGCTTCTGAAAGGTGAACGTAGTTAACGGTCGCCGGCATCATCCACCATCCCTTTGCCGCCGCGGAGGGTGAACTTCCCATTTGAACGGCGGGCAAGGATGGGTAGATTGAGACAGGGTGAATGGCTGGGAATTAATGCCGATGTTGCTCCTGCTGTTGTTCAGCATCGCGTTGAGCGTCGGGACAAGCATCATTGTAGCGGTCATTCGCCAGACGCGGCGCAAAACGCCCGCCGTGGCAGAGGCCTCTCACGCGCCGCCTGGCTGCCCCTACGAACATAGTTGCATCTATCGCCGGCCAGGCTGCTGGCTCGCGATCAAAAGCCGAAATCTGCGGGCCGTCCAGACCGCGCTGGGGCTGCACAATCCAAAGCCGTGTTCCTGGATGGACGGATTGGAAGAGAAGCTGTTCATCGCGCCGCCGGTCAATGGTTGGATTCTGGTGATGGGCTCCGGGTTGCCGGACCCCAGCGAGGATGTCGATGCGTGCTTCCGGTTTCTCGTCGGGGTCAGCCGCAAGCTGGGCCAGGTGCAGTTTTTTAGCGCCAGCCGGGTGCTCCTGCACCATGCGTGGGTGAAAGCCGACAAGGGCCGGGTAACGCGCGCCTATGCCTGGGCCGGGCGCACGATTTGGAAACAAGGCGCCCGGACCAGCGCCGAAAAGGAGCTGGAGTTGAAATGCTTCGATTATCTCGAGCCGAGCGAAAGAACGTTCTTCGGCCAGCCAGACGCAATCCTGGCCAATGTCGATAAGGTGCCTTTGCTGGCGGCGCGCTGGAGTCTGGACCCGGCGCGCATCGACGAGCGTCTCCTGGAAAACGAGCGCGGCGTAGCAGGAGAGCCGTCGCGGAGGTACTGAACTCCGCAGTCCACGGTCCGCAGTCCACGGTCCACAGTCCACGGGCCACAGTCCGCGGTCGCGCCGCTGGCTTGCGTTTGAGGCCCGGGTCATTCAGAATGGCTGTGACATTTAACCCGAACACCTATGTCACTGGAATTTGAACTGCAAAAGTATCCTAAGGACATCAAACTCAAGGACGAATCCAAATGCCGCCTGCGGCCGTTGCGCAAAGACGACGAGACCGGTTTCCACGAGTTCTTCCTGGCCGTGCCCGAGGCCGAGCGCATGTTCATCAAACATCGGGTGACTGAGCCGGACGTCATCCGGGATTGGTGCCGGAACATTGACCTGGGCCGCAACCTGCCGCTGCTGGCGCTGATGGACAGCCGAATCGTGGGAGTGGCGACGTTGCACCAGCAACTGGGGGGCTGGAAACGGCACATTGGGCGCGTCAGCGTGCTGGTGCTGCCGCGATATCGCGGGCGCGGCCTGGCGCGGGGCATGGTGGGCGAGATTGTGGCCATTGCGCGCGGGGTGGGCCTGGAACGGGTCGAAGCGGAGTTCATCGGGGAGCAGGAGGCGGCGATAAAAATGTTCGCGATGCTGGGCTTCAGCAATCTCATCCGCCTGGATGATTACGTAAAAGACATGCAGTCGATTACTCACGATTACATCCTGATGGGGTTGGATTTGAAAACGGACGAGGAATACGCGGGGGTGGGGTGAGCGTGACGCGTGATGCGTGAAACGTGAAACGTGAAACGTGAAACGTGAACGCGCATGAAACCCGACGTTTGCCCGAATTGCGGCGCCGAGGTTCCGCCCAACGCCAAGGCCTGCCCGGGATGCGGGTCGGACGAGCAGACGGGTTGGTCGGATGAGGCACGGAGCAGCGGCCTGGATTTGCCGGAGGAGGATTTTGATTATGGAGATTTCGTCAAACGCGAGTTTGGCTCCAAGACTCCGGTGCCGCGCGGGATCCATTGGGGGTGGTGGCTGGTGGCAGCAGGACTGGTCATTACGTTGGTGCTGTTTTGGCTGCGGTTTTGAGACCGCAGACGGCGGGTAGAGACTCTGTTATCCATCCTGTTTTGAGCTTGAAGAGCGCTGGGGTTTACCTACACGTTGAGCCAATCAACCCATTATGACAGCCCCGGCATCGAATCAACCCGCTGAAATCAAGACCGGCGAAGCACCCGTGCCGTCTCAGCGGCTGATGTCGGTGGATGCGCTGCGGGGTTTTGACATGTTCTGGATCATCGGCGCCGATTCGCTGGTGTACGCGCTCAACCGAATGAGTCAGACCCGGCCGACCACGTTTCTGGCCGACCAGCTTGAACACGCCGAATGGGAGGGTTTTCACTTTTACGATTTGATCTTTCCGTTGTTCGTGTTCCTGGTCGGCGTCTCGGCGGTTTTTTCATTGAGCCGGACGATCGAGCGCGAAGGCCGGGCGGAGGCTCTGAAGCGGGTTTTCCAGCGGGGGATTTTGTTGTTCGTGGTGGGGCTTTTCTATTCGGGAGGTTTCACCAAGCCCTGGCCGGATATGCGGCTGCTGGGGGTGCTGAACCGGATTGCGCTGGCGTATTTCTTTACCGGGCTGCTTTTTTGCTTTTTCAAACCGCGGGCGCTGGCGGCGATTTGCGTGAGCCTGCTGGTGAGCTACTGGGCTTTGATGACCTTCGTGCCGATTCGGGACATCCAGTTAACCAAGGATAATCTCGCACGCCTGGCCGAGCAGGCCGGTGATGCGCAAGCGGCCGCGCTGTTTCGAGAGGAGACTAATCCTTCGGCGGTGAAGGACAGCCCAGCCTGGGCGGCGGCCGAGAGGATGTTTTACGCGACCACGCGGCGCGTCACCGGCGCCTTTGGCAAGGGGCACAACCTCTCCGACCATCTCGACTTTCAGTATCTCCCGGGAAAGAAGTATGACATGTTTTTTGACCCGGAAGGTTATTTGAGCACGATTCCTGCCGTAGCGACGTGCCTGCTCGGGGTGTTCGCCGGTTTGCTGTTGAAGAATCAAGCCGTGCCGGGCGGACGCAAAGTGGTTTACCTGATTGGTTTCGGGATT
>Ga0210408_10001734_pt1 | contig 22206 bp, 25 predicted proteins | sample IncBWH4MmetaG_FD_155471 | JGI IMG/M metagenome (GOLD analysis project Ga0210408, IMG submission 155471) | Forest soil microbial communities from Barre Woods Harvard Forest LTER site, Petersham, Massachusetts, United States - Inc-BW-H-4-M | ecosystem: Environmental > Terrestrial > Soil >...
CGGCGCCAGTCGCTCATCGATTTCGAGCCCAACCGCGGCCGAGGCGGCCATCTCCATGGCCTGATCGACGACGTTCCTGACGGTCGCAAGGATCTCGGTCAGTCGCGTGTCGGGCGCCGGTTGCTGGAGCGTATCGACCATCTCCTCGATGCGCGCCATCTGATCGAGCACCATACGGGTGTCGGCGTTGCGGTTGCGCTTGGCGTATTCGCCCAGGAACCAGCGGCCCCGCGCCGTCTCCATGAAGGCTTCGCGGATCGCCTCGTAATCGGAATCATCGGGCTGAGCGGCACGGGCGGAAATGGGCGATAGGGCGAAAGCTTCGTCGGCCATGCAAATCTCGTCGGAGAAGCCAGACGCACTGGAATGGCGATTCAAAGATTCGCTGCTGATTCGGGCTACATCGTGGTGGGCGACCGTCAGCATGGTGGCGAGGAGCCCGGCTGGCACGCAACGTCGTGCGTGATTCATCTCATCCTGAAGTTGTCCCTCGGCTGCGGCCGCGCCGGCGCGAACCGCCCTTCGAAACCGTCACCGCAACTCTCGATTGGTGCAATGCGTCACCAATCGTCCTTTCGCGTGCAATCCTTGCCGTCCTGCTGCAGCTGCAATTCGCGTCATCGACTGCCGCGAATCCGCTTTTGTGGGAAAGTTCCCGCGAACATGGTTAACGACAGTCGCGGGACCAATTTCCGCGCGCGCCGGCGTGGTGGAACCAGCACCGAAATCTTCATGTTTCCTGTCACTTGGATCAGCCGTGGTGGCGTGATCGTTCGCCATGTCGCGCGCCGGTTCCGTCGTTCATGGGAGCGCTCGCGGGCGCGCCGGCTTGGTTGCATCTGCAGTCGGTCGCACTTTAGTCGAATTGTTTGCCACATTTGGCTCGAATGGGCGCTGGGGCATTTTTGGAGGTTACGATGCTGAAGCCTGCAATCAGCGATCATGCTAATGCCCGCCCGCCGGGACGCAGACGTTGGGCGCTGCTCGCAGCAGGCGTGCTCGCGCTGTTCGGCTCGCTCGTGGTCGCGCGACCCGCGCAAGCTGGCTACTACGGCGATTACGGTTACGGTAACAACCCCTGTTCCTATCGCTGCGGCGGCTATGCGCCCTACCGTTACCGATGCTCCGCCTGTGGCTGCTATCGGCGCTGCTATTCGGGCTCGCGGAGCGTTGTCTACGAGCGTCGCTATGTCGAACGCGAATATGTCGAGCGGCGTTATGGCTGTTGCCGACATCACTACGGCTACGGAGGCTACGGAGGCTACGGAGGCTACGGAGGCTACCGACACTACGGCGGCTATTATCCGGACGAGGGGTATCGAAGGCCGTTTCCGTACGGTTATGGCGGTGTGAGATACTGGCAAGCGCCGTCTGGCTACTACCGTTTCGGCGAGCCGTACGCCGAGGGATCTGGCGGGGGATATTATGAGGCGCCGCCGCGGCCGCCGGCGCCGATCGACGAATATTGATTGCTGATGTTCCGCCTGTGACGCTCGTGAATGAACCTCAGAACCGCGAGACTGGGGCGGCGAATTGAAAGTTCCGATTATGTCGCACGCTCGTCAGCGGAATCTCGAATTCAAAGCCACTAGCCTTTCGTGCCCGCGAGCATGACGTAGGCGCCGACCGCGAACCAGAACGCGTAGTTGCTGACGATCGGGATCTCTATGAACACGCTGAGCACCGCGAGGATGATCGTTAGCAGTGAAAGCACAAACCCAAAGTTCACTGCGCAATCTCCTCGCGCTGCAATGGAACGGCCAAAACCTTGCTGAGGTGATCACACGCGGCACGTCCGAGATCTCGTCGCAAGCTTCGAAGCCCACGTCCAAGATACGCGGACTGACACTCGCAATGCGTGTGCGCTTTGGATTGTGATGCTAAAGAGGATACCAAGAACGTCCGCCGCAAGCCATTGCGGCGATGCCTTTAAGCCCGATTCGCGAATTTTTGAGGGCGTTAGTTGGAGCGTTTCAAGGCCGGCGGAACTCCCGCTGCCGTGGAATACCGGCCTCGGCAGGCTGGGTCGGACGTTCAGAGACTCGGGAACAAGGCCACAGCCGAGAGCGTGGGCTGGCTTTGGCGGCGAGCCCGCACCGCGTGGATCAATGCCGTCATATGAATGGAGATGTCCAATGCTCGTGACCGAACAGGACGCGGTGATGAAGAAGTGGTGCCCGATGGTCCGGCTGCGCTGGGAATCCCGGCCGTTTGCCTTCAACCGCTCCAATCCGGGCCCCAAGTACCGCCTCCGCAACGTGCTGTATCGAATGTTTTTCCCGCGCCTGCATCACCAGATGAGGGGGCATTTCTTCCGGTGCCAGGGCGCGGGTTGCATGATGTGGCGATGGGAGAGCAAGGACCCATCGCCATTGGAACCGCGCAAGGGATATTGTGGCCTGGCAGGCGCGCCCTTCACATTCACGGCGCACTGAGCCTTATTGCCGACACGGTTTGGGCAAGCGATGCCGGTGTGGCCGCAGGCGTAAGTTGCGGGCATGTCGATTCATGCAATCATAGCGTGCGTCGTGCGCGGCGAATGGTCGGATTTTGCGCGGCAGATGGTCAATTGCCGAACGCCAAAGCCCGGCGCGAGACGTGCGGGGCAAGTTGCGGAACATGGTTAACCGTTGGTTTCACCGCTAACCGCCGGTCGCATAAGCGGTTTGCGCTCTGCCGACTGCGCGGCTGCGTGCACAGGGTTTCCCGATCTCATTTTAGCCAAAAAAGAATCGCGATTCACCTGCTCTATCGACACAGCACAACCCGTGGAGGTCGTGATGCGCCGCCATGCCGTCATCCTAGCCGCAACACTGGCGTGGTTCATCGGCAGCGAAAGCGCCGAGGCCAAGCTCGACATTCTCGTCGACAAGGCGACGCAGCGCATGCTGGTCATCCAGAACGGCTACATCCGCTACATGTGGCCCGTCTCCACCGGTCGCGATGAGCTCGCAACGCCAAATGGCGTCTACACTCCGCAGCGATTGGAGCGGAACTGGTTCTCGTCGGCCTATTACAACTCGCCGATGCCGTATTCGATTTTCTTCCACAACGGCTACGCAATCCACGGCAGCTACGCGATCGACAAACTGGGGGGCCCGGCATCGCATGGCTGCGTGCGGCTGCATCCCCATCATGCCGCTGTCCTGTTCGAGCTGGTGCAACAGGAAGGCCCTGACAACACGACCATCGAGATTTCGGACGAAGCTCGCCCCGACGAGCCTGCGTTGGCGGGGCGTGAGATCGCCGCATTATCGGGGCGTGACGTCGCGGCGGGACCAGGCCTGTACCCGCCGCGTGACGTCGCAGCGGGACCAGGCCTGTACCCGCCCCCGCCGAAGATCATACGCTATCGCGAACCCGGCGACATGCCTGAGTTGCGCCCGGGCCCGCACGACAATCGGTCGATCGTGGCACGGAATGCTCCACCGCCGAGGCTGGATGCTCAACCACCGAGGCTGGATGCTCCACCGCCGAGGCCGGATGCTCCACCGCCGAGGCTGGCGCCAGTCGGACACCGTATCGCGACCAGTGTCAGGCCGGCCGCCACGGTGGGGCGCGCCTCCGCCGCTGCGGCGGGGCAGGTTGAGGCGGCCAACGCCTCTCCGCGGCCGTCGAGCGAGTTGCCCGAAAGTCCTGCCAAAGCGAAGGCGGTGGAGGGACCGCCCGCGCAACAAACGCCATCGGTTTACGGCTTCAAGCTCCTGCCGGCCTCCTGCTGGAACGGCGGTGCGTCGCGGTGGCGGTGGTGGGCCTCGGGCCAGGAAGCCTCATGCAAGTAATGTCCCGGCGTCAGAATCGACCGCCGCCCCAATAGCAGCCGCCGATGCCGCCTCGGCACGGCCCCGCGACGTGGGAGTCGCGGCGATACTCCGCTGTGGAGTCGCGGCGATACTCCGCTGTGTCGTCAAAAGCTTGCGGGCGACGCGCGGCCGACCTTGAAGCGGTAGCAGCCCGCGCGTCGCGCCGCGGCGTCCAATCCGGGACGCTTGTCGGGGCAGCCAGTGGACGTGCGGGAGCAACCGGGGGTGGTGCGCGAGCAGCCGATTCATTTGAGCCGGGAGCCGGCACGGTTGCGGGTGGAGCCTTTGCGATTGTCGGTGCAGGCGACGGAGCGGTGGATGGTGCCGGTGCGGTCGCGGGAGCCGCCGACGGCGCGGGTGGTGAAGGCGACGGGGCGGGAGCCGCCGGCGGGTTTGCCGATGGCGGCGCGTCGGCGGCTGCCGTCGGAGATGGAATAGGTGCGTCGGGCGTCGGGGGCGTCTCCTTGGCTTGCGGTGAGATCCGCTCATTGACGAAAGACTTCACCGACGCGATCGCCGTATCCACGCGGTGGATCGCGGCGGCACTATTTGAATATCCGTTGGCCCATTCGCTCAGGACAACGACGCCGCGCGCGGCATAGAGCAGTATGAGGGCGAAGAGTCCGATCGCGAGCGACCGCAGGGGGTGTCGCACCGGAAACAACACAATTCGCCCGATAAAGAGCAGAGCCCTCAGCCACGCGGGCGCAGTCGGCTCGTCCTCCATCACGAAAAATGGTTCGCTCTCGGACGTCGGAGCCTCGTATCGGGGCGCCGGCGCAGGTCGGTCGTTCGCTTCGATGGCTTCGGCGATTTGCAGAAAGCTCAGGCCTTCTCGTCGGAGCGCGGTGCCCGTGTCCTGGAAAGCCCCGTCGCCGAGCATGCCGGGCTGATCCATCTTCTTGATACGCCCCAGGATCGCGGGCGGCAGCAGCAAGCGGCGCTGCTCGATCAATTGCGCCATTTTGGAGAAGTTCAGCTTGGCCTCGCCGAGGATCTGCGCGGCGTGGTCCTTGGCGGCCTGAGCCGCGATGGGATCCTCCGCGTCCATCTGCTGCATGGTCCGTTTCAGGAGCGCCATGTCACCGATCATTTGCAACGCCTCTCAGCCGACGATCGCAGCGACGGCACGGCTCGTTCGCCGGCGCGAATGCGCCGACACGTCCTGCGCGTGTCGCAGCGGCCGGCCCTGTGCGTGTCAAGGCAGCTTCCCATCTTCGCTGCGCCATCGCCCGCCAACGCTCCGCAACAGGCGCAGATACTTTCTGTCCGTCTTTTTTTCGATCAATCTGTAGCTATAGGCCCAATCGAAGATGTCGGGGTCCCGCTTTCGCTCGATCGTTTCAAACCAGATGGTCACGTTATCAATAATGACAGGGTGCCAGGCGAACCACCTCTTCCATTCCATCCTCTTCATCTTGGGCTTTATTCTCATCTCATCATCCCCCGATTTGGTTCGCGGATGAAGCGCGCTGGCTCGAAGAAACCAGATGACGCAGCGGGGCCTCGCTCGGGCGCTCCCCCAGGATCGAGATTCTATGCCGTTGTTCGGGTCGATCAAGGCGGATGGCGCCGGTCGGCAGCATTCGGCCGGCCGCAATGACGCGCCGGATCATCCCCTCCTTGATCCACGTCAGATCCGCCGGGGCCGCGCCTGGCGCGGACCCGGTCGCGGGTTCCGGAATGACAGAGGTGAAGAGGCTATCGCGAAGCGCCGTTCAGACGGCTCAATGCACCGCGGTAAAAAACCGCGCGACGCGGAAGCCGGACAGCCAGGTCCACACCGGCTGGCTGCGCATGCCGAGATCCCAGGAGCCGACCACGGCATCCGCGCGCCCGACCAGGTTGTCGATCGGCAACAGGCCGACGCCGCCGTCGCGCAACGAGACGCGGCTGTCGGCGGAGTTGTCGCGGTTGTCGCCGAGCACGAACAGTTTTCCCGGCGGCACCGTCACTTCCGGCGTGTTGTCGAGCCGGCCGTTGTCGCGCAGCTTGAAGATCGCGTGGCTGACGCCGTTCGGCAACGTCTCGATATAGCGATAGGCCTGCTCGGAGCCGCCATTGTCGTCCTCGGCCTCGCCGACGCCGTCGGGTTTCAGCGTCGCCGGACGGTCGTTGACGAAGAGCTGGCCCTGCCGCATCTGGATGCGATCGCCGGGCAGGCCGACCACGCGCTTGACCCAGGCCTGCGAATTGTCGCCCGGCCAGCGGAACACCACGACGTCGCCTTGCTTCGGCGTTTCCTGGAACACGCGGCCGCTTTCGGGCAAGTTGATCTGCATCGGCAGCGAGGCCGTGCCGTAGCCATAGGGAAATTTCGACGCCAGCAGCGCGTCGCCGATCAGAAGCGTCGGCTCCATCGAGCCCGAAGGCACATAGAACGGCTCGGCGATCGCGCCCTTGGCGAGGAACACCAGCGCCACCACGCCGGCGAGCTGCACCGCCTGGGCGAACCAGCCGTGCGCCTTGCTCTGGATCTTGGCTGAAGCCTGATTGATCCTGCGATTCATCGGCCGGTTCCTCCGACAGTAATGCGTTCCATCAAAAGCGTCGGCTGGCCGACGCCGACCGGCACGCCCTGGCCGTTCTTGCCGCAGGTGCCGATGCCGGTATCGAGCGCGAGATCGTTGCCGACCATGGTGATGCGGTTGAGGTCGGTCGGCCCGTTGCCGATCAGCATCGCGCCCTTCAGCGGCGCGCCAACCTTGCCGTTCTCTATTCTGTAGGCCTCGGTGCACTGGAAGACATATTTGCCCGACGTGATGTCGACCTGGCCGCCGCCGAAATTCGCGGCAAAGACGCCCTGCTTCACGGAGGCGATGATTTCGGCCGGATCGCGTTCGCCCGGCAGCATATAGGTGTTGGTCATGCGCGGCATCGGCACGTGGGCATAGCCCTGGCGACGGCCGTTGCCGGTCGGCTTCATGTTCATCAGCCGCGCGTTCTGGCGGTCCTGCATGTAGCCGACCAGAACGCCATCCTCGATCAGCACGGTGCGGTTGGTCGGCGTGCCCTCGTCGTCGATCGAGAGCGAGCCGCGCCGCGACGCCATCGTGCCGTCGTCGACCACGGTGACGCCCTTGGCCGCGACGGGCTTGCCCATCAGGCCGGCGAAGGCCGAGGTCTTCTTGCGGTTGAAATCGCCTTCGAGCCCGTGGCCGACCGCCTCATGCAGCATCACGCCGGGCCAGCCGGCCCCCAACACGACGTCCATCTCGCCGGCCGGCGCGGGCACGGATTCCAGATTGACCAGCGCCTCGCGCAGCGCGCCGTCGGCGGCGTCGCGCCAGGATTTGGTCTCGATGAAACGGGCATAGCCCTCGCGGCCGCCATAGCCCTTCGAGCCGCTCTCCTGGCGGTCGCCCTGGCCGGCGACGACGGACATATTGACGCGCACCATCGGGCGGATGTCGCGATAGCTCTCGCCGTCCGGCCTGAGGATCTCGACCACCTGCCAGGTGGCGGCGAGCGACACGGTAACCTGCCGCACCCGCGGATCCTTGTCGCGCAGATAGGCGTCGATCTCGGCGAGCAGCTTGACCTTGGTCTCGAAGCCCGGCGCGTCCAGCGGATTGTCGTCGGGATAGAGGCGGATATTGCTGTGCGGGGGCGGCGCGGCAAAGCTGCCGGAATAGCCGCCGCGGACAGCGGCGACCGCATCGGCGGCGCGGATCAGCGCCGGCAGCGATACGTCGGAGGAATGCGCATAGCCGACCGCATCGTCCTTCACCGCGCGCAGGCCAAATCCTTGGCTCGTGTCATAGGTCGCCTGCTTCAGCCTGCCATTGTCGAACATCAAGGCTTCGGTCTGGCTGTATTCCAGAAACAGCTCGCCGTCGTCGGCGCCGCCAAGCCCGCGGCCGACCTCGCGGCGCACGGCGTCGCGGTCGAGATTGGCGCGGTCGATCAGCGAAGTTGTGGGGGTCATCGGCCCTCTTCCATTGCGTGCAGGTTGGCCCACAAGATAGTCTTTCGTGATGCCGGACGCGAGGGGGCCGGACGCAGAAGGCGCGCGTCCCATCGCCATATTTGAGGGATTGTGAACGGCCGAGACGCGATTCGTGTCCGAACATTACCGGACCGTCATGTTGTCGAGCAGGATTACCGGTCTTCGGTGCTTGAGGCTTATGTCGGCAGGATTGGACGAAATATGGGCGGGCGCCGTCGAACCGAACGGCAAATTCGAACCGGTTTGCGAGGGAAACTGAGATTGGATGCAACCTGCGAACCACATCCGGTCGTCGCGCGCTGCTGCCGGTTCAACGGGACGCGCCTCCCTTTGCCCGTTGTCTCCAAACGTCGTCGCGCGCGCTCCAACCGGTCATCAGGGAGCAAGAAGCTGCACGACAGTGCATACAATCGACATCGTTCCGATCGCTGAAGATCATATCGAGAGCTAGCATCGGACGCTCGATGTGATCGCGCGCGAGTGGCGCTATCTTTCGTTGCTGGAAGCGCCGCTCGAAGCGACGCGAAAGCTGCGTCCGCCACATCATCGAGCATGGTTATCCGCAACTCGTTGCGCTTGCCGCGGCGAGGTCGTCGGCTGGTGTGAGGTGACGCCGAAATCGCGCCCGGCGCTCGCGCCTGCCGGCGTGCTCGGCATGGGGCTGCTGCAGCCGTTTCGCGGGAGGGGAATCGGAACGCGCCTGTTGCGAACGCTCGACGCGTCGCGCACGTCACGCCTTCAATTGATCAAGGCGCGATTGCAGGAACCGTCGCTCGGCGGGCTGGCTGGCCAGTTGCAGCGCTCGCTCGTAGGACGTCCGCGCGGCGTCGGCGAGGCCTAGCCGGCGCTGGAGGTCGGCGCGCGCGGCGTGGGCAAGATGATATCCCTCGAGGCTTCCGTCGGCCATCACGGCGTCGATCGCCATTATTCCGGCCGAGGACCCGTCTCGCATGCCGATCGCGACGGCCCGGTTCAGCCGCACGACCGGCGATCCGTCGATGTCTCCCAGGAGGTCGTAGAGCGACACGATCCGGGTCCAATCGGTCTCGGCGAAACTGGGCGCCTGTGCGTGAACCGCCGCGAGCGCCGCCTGGAGGACATATGGCCCCGGCCGCCCGGCGGACGCCCATGCCTTTCCGATAAGCGCCGCAGCTTCAGCGATCTGCGCGTGATCCCATCTGGAGCGCTCCTGATCCTCGAGCAGGACCAGGTCGCCGGAGGCATCCATCCGCGTGGCGAAGCGGGTCTGATGCAGGAGCATCAGCGCCAGCAGCCCGAGCACCTCGGACGTTCCCAGAAGATCGGCGGTCAAACGCCCGAGCCGTATCGCCTCCAGGCAAAGATCGGGCCTGGACAGGTCGGGGCCGGAGGTGGAGAGGTAGCCTTCGTTGAAAACCAGATAGATCACCCGCAGAACGCTTTCGGTCCGGGCCGGCAATTCCGCGCGCCCTGGGACCTCGTAGTCGATCGCCTCGCGCTGGATCTTCGCCTTCGCGCGAACGATGCGCTGGGCGATCGTCGGCGCAGGCACCAGATAGGCCCTCGCGATCTCTTCGGTGGTGAGGCCTCCAACCTCGCGAAGGGTGAGCGCCACACGGGCGTCTGGCACCAGTGCCGGATGACAGCAGGTGAAGATCAGCCGAAGTTCATCGTCATGGATGTCCTGGGGCATCGCGGGCTCTTCGGTTGCGTCGCCCAGCGCCGCGAACTGCGGGAGGGCTGCCGTAAGCCTCGCCTGGTGCCGCCATCGGTTGATGGTGCGGAAACGACCGGTCGACACCAGCCAAGCGTAGGGATTGGCTGGAATCCCGTCGCGTGGCCATTGCGCGGCGGCCGCGGCGAAAGCCTCGTGCAAGCCCTCTTCAGCCGCGTCGAAGCCGCCGAGCAGGCGGATCAGGGTGGCCAGGACCCGGCGACCCTCCCTGCGGTAGGCTTCATCGATAGCGGTGCGACTGGCATGCGAGGGCAAGGCCAGGCACTCAGTTCACAGGACCGGACGCGGTTTGCTGAAGTCGATGGCCGGCCGGACTTCGACGTGGCCCATCCGGGCGTGCGGAAACGACGCGGCAATTCTCACGGCTTCATTGAGATCCCGCGCCTCGATCAGCACCAGGCCACCGATGACCTCCTTGGTTTCCATGAAGGGACCATCGATCGTCGATACCTTGCCATCGCGGACGTGAACGGTGATCGCCTCGCTCGGGAGGTTGAGCGGAAGTGTCGTCACGAGGTGACCGCTGGCAGCCAGTTCGGCGGCATGAGGCCCGATTTGTTCCAGGAGCGCGTTGGCTTCCGGCTGGCCGCTGAAGACCTCCTTCGGATCGAAATAGACAAGGCAATGGTATTGCATGCGGGGGCTCCCTCTCTGCGCTCACAACTGACGATGCTTGTCGTCCGGGGGGTCTGAAATTCGACAAGGCTCCAAATCTTTTTTTTGCCGATGTCGAAATGACGGTTCGTCCGGCGACCAACCCGAAGTTTTTACTAACCCGCAGTCTCGAGGACGGGAGCCTAGCATGATTGCCAACACATCCTTCACGCCCGCCGCGGGATCACCTCCCTCCAACCAGCTGTTGGATCGCAACCATCATCGAACCTGTTCCGGCAACAAAGGAAATCGCTCAAATGACCCTGAAGACGCATTCCGGTAGCTGCCACTGCGGCGCAGTCCGCTTCGAGGCAGACGTCGACATCGCGGAAGGAACGATCAAGTGCAATTGCTCGAGTTGCACGAAGGCTGGCCGATACCGCGTCGTCTCGGGCGCGGAATCACAGGCCGGTTACCAGTGGACGCCGCCAGGGCGCTCCGGGCCGACGATCCAATTCCTCTTCTGCAAAGTTTGCGGCATTCGCACACCCGGTCGCGGCGAAATGGAAGCGATGGGTGGCACCTTCTATGCCGTTCAGGTCCAATTGCTCGACGACGTCGATCCGGACGAATTGGCCGCGGCCCCTATTCAATACATGGACGGCCGGCACGACCGGTTCGACAGGCGCCCCGACGACATCCGCTTTCTTTGAACCACGCCGTGGCGCTCGACTTCGTCACGCTTGGCGTATTGCCGATGAAGATCATTGCCGGACAGGCGATCGGCAGCTTCCTTGCCATCGTGATCGCCGTGTTCTCGGGCACCATGATCTCTACGAAATAGCTGATCGATGAATGTGAGCGAGCAGCTCAATCCGCCTGTCGAATAGGTTTTGCGTGACGCGGTCAGGATCGACGGCAACGACTGAGGATCTGGCCCTGATGGGCTCATTGTTCTAGCTCTTTGCTTGTCGCGTCGTCTTCACGCGAGCCGGTACCCCAGTTCGCTCAAAACGCTCCGGCTTTTCCTCACGGCAGCTTGTCGAAGCCGTCGGCGAGCCCGTTGAGGGAGAGCGGAAAGCCGATACCTTCCTCGGGCGTCTCGAAAATGATGAAGGTCGCGGTTTTCGCGGTCTTCAACTGGCCGAGCAGCTTCTCGTCCATCACCACCTCGGCGACGCAGCCGTTCGGCAGGCAGCGCACGAAGCCGGCGCGGCCGACATCCTGGTTGTCGAGTTTCAGCCCGAGGCCCGAGGGCAAGAGCACGCCAAGCGGCGCCACCACGCGCATCAGCCGGCTCTTCTGGTCGGCGGTCTTCAGCATGATGACGGTGAGCCCCGCATTGGAGCGGTCCTCGGCTACCACGCTCTGGATCAGCGCGCATTGCTCGGCCTGCGCGCCCGGCGGGGTGTCGCAGCGGATCTGCCAGTCGCCATGCACCGAGCGCACCGCGCCCTGCGCATGGGCCGCTCCGGTTGCAAACGGGGCGAGGGCAAGCACCAGGATTGCAGCGAGCCAGTGCGCCGGCCGCACGCGCAAGCGGCTGCCGCGGCCCGCCTGGTCCACTCGTCCAGTCGCCCTGTTCTGCAAAGCCCTCATCCGCGTCGCTTCCTCGGGAGATTAAGAAAATACCCGGCTGGGGTGGACCGGCAAGACGGCGTCTTAAAGGCGATTTGGGCCGAATGCACCGGCGCGAATCAGCGCAGCCCCGAGCAGGTCGGCCTTTGCCTACAACGGGGAGAACGGCTGTCAAGCACACAGGGGCAGCGAGAGCGCGGCTCTGGTCTCACTTTCACGACAAAATGCGACATTCCCGCCGTGGCAAGAGAACGGCGGGATGCGATGTTCAATTGCCCCCAAGACCGCATTGCGATAGGTCGCGAATTATGGTTTGAGAGGCTGGATTTCGGCGATCTCACGATCTGGCCAGGGGCTTTCGGGACCACCTCACGGCCGTTTGTCGGGGGGCGGAACGTTGCGGCACCCGACAAACGCCATCCGGCGAGGGCGCCTTGGGGACAATTAAGGGAGCGCGAGCGGCATGACAATGTCGATGGGCCAGATGGGCCGGCGGTTGCTGGGTTGGACGGTGGCCGGCATGGCACTGATGGCAAGCGGCGCGGCATTTGCCGAGCTCGGACAGCCGGCGCCATGGGAATACAAGCTGCAGGAAGCCGCCACCCCCGTGATGGAGAACATCACCTGGTTTCACGATGCCCTGCTGGTCGTGATCACCCTCATCACCCTGTTCGTGCTGGGGCTGCTCGTCGCCGTCATGGTGAAGTTCAACGCCCGCGCCAATCCCGTCCCCTCCCGCACCACCCACAACACCCTGATCGAAGTGGCCTGGACGTTGATCCCGGTGCTGATCCTGGTCGGCATCGCGATCCCGTCGTTCCGGCTCCTGTTCCTGGAGCTCGACGTGCCGAAGGCCGACCTCACCATCAAGGCGGTCGGCAAGCAGTGGTACTGGTCTTACGCCTATCCGGACAACGGCAAGTTCGAGTTCGATTCGCTGCTGGCCTGCGACGAGACTCGCCAGAAATGTGAGCCGCCGCGCCTGCTCAGCGTCGACAATGAGATGGTCGTGCCGGTGAACAAGATCGTTCGCGTGCAGACCACCGGCGCCGACGTCATCCATTCCTTCGCCGTGCCGGCCTTCGGCATCAAGATCGACGCCGTTCCCGGCCGTCTCAACGAGACCTGGTTCAAGGCCACCAAGACCGGCATGTTCTACGGCCAGTGCTCTGAACTGTGCGGCAAGGACCACGCCTACATGCCGATCGCGGTCAGGGTCGTGAACGACCAGGAATTCGCCCAATGGGCCGAGGCGGCGAAGAAGAAATTTGCCAGCGCGCCGCAGAACAGCTTTGCGGCCGCCGAGGGGGCCAAGGGGATTGAGGCGCAGTGAGGCCTTCCGAGGGCCTCGGGGACGTCTGAACGGACAAAGGCGAGAGGACCTGTGAGGTCCGCTTTCCAAGGGACTGCAAGGCTAGGATTTCAAAATGGCAACGAGCGCAGCGACACACACCGATGCTCATGACGACCACCCCCACCACCCGACCGGCTGGCGGCGCTGGGTCTATTCGACCAACCACAAGGACATCGGCACGATGTACCTGGTGTTCGCGGTCATCGCCGGCTGCATTGGTGCGGCGATGTCGATCGCGATCCGCATCGAGCTGATGTATCCCGGCATCCAGCTGTTCCACGAAAACCATACCTACAACGTGTTCGTGACGTCGCACGGCCTGATCATGATCTTCTTCATGGTGATGCCGGCGATGATCGGCGGCTTCGGCAACTGGATGGTGCCATTGATGATCGGTGCGCCGGACATGGCGTTCCCGCGCATGAACAACATCTCGTTCTGGCTGCTGCCGGCCTCCTTTGCGCTGCTCCTGACCTCGACCTTCGTCGAGGGCGAGCCGGGCTCGAACGGTGTCGGCGCGGGCTGGACCATCTATGCGCCGCTCTCGACCACGGGCCATCCCGGTCCCGCCGTCGACTTCGCGATCCTGTCGCTGCATCTGGCCGGTGCATCCTCGATCCTGGGCGCGATCAACTTCATCACCACGATCTTCAACATGCGCGCGCCGGGCATGACGCTGCACAAGATGCCGCTGTTCGTATGGTCGATCCTGGTGACGGTGTTCCTGCTCTTGCTGGCGCTGCCGGTGCTGGCCGGCGCCATCACGATGCTGCTCACCGACCGCAATTTCGGCACCACCTTCTTCTCGGCTGACGGCGGCGGCGACCCGGTGCTGTTCCAGCATTTGTTCTGGTTCTTCGGCCATCCCGAAGTGTACATCCTGATCCTGCCCGGCTTCGGCATGGTCAGCCAGATCGTCTCGACCTTCTCGAAGAAGCCCGTGTTCGGCTATCTCGGCATGGCCTATGCGATGGTCGCGATCGGCGGCATCGGCTTCGTGGTCTGGGCCCACCACATGTACACGGTCGGCATGTCCTCGGCGACGCAGGCCTATTTCGTCGCCGCGACCATGGTGATCGCGGTGCCCACGGGCGTGAAGATCTTCTCGTGGATCGCCACCATGTGGGGCGGCTCGATCGAATTCCGCACCCCGATGCTGTGGGCGATCGGCTTCATCTTCCTGTTCACGGTCGGTGGCGTCACCGGCGTGGTGCTGGCCAATGCCGGCGTCGACCGCGTGCTGCAGGACACCTATTACGTGGTGGCGCATTTCCACTACGTGCTGTCGCTCGGCGCCGTGTTCGCCATCTTCGCCGGCTGGTACTACTGGTTCCCGAAGATGTCGGGCTACATGTACAACGAGACCATCGGCAAGGCGCACTTCTGGTTCACCTTCGTCGGCGTGAACCTGGTGTTCTTCCCGCAGCACTTCCTCGGCCTTTCCGGCATGCCGCGCCGCTACATCGACTATCCCGATGCGTTCGCCGGCTGGAACTTCGTCTCGTCGATCGGCTCCTACATCTCGGGCTTCGGCGTCCTGATCTTCCTCTACGGCGTGCTCGATGCCTTCATGCGCAAGCAGCAGGCGGCGAACAATCCGTGGGGCGCGGGTGCGACCACGCTGGAATGGACGCTGTCTTCGCCGCCGCCGTTCCACCAGTTCGAAGTGCTGCCGCGCGTGCAGTGAGATACACGAAGGCCGCCGCGACGGCGCCGCGGCCTTCTTGAGAAGCGGGTCCAGAATTGTCGGTCATCGATCACGACGCCACCGCACTCCCCTCACCTCGCATTTCCGAGGCCGAGGTCGGCGACTATTTCGCGCTGCTGAAGCCGCGGGTGATGTCGCTCGTGATCTTCACCGCGCTGGTGGGCCTTGCGATCGCACCCGGCCATTTCCATCCCGTGCTGGCCTTCACCTCGCTGCTCTGCATCGCGGTCGGCGCCGGCGCCTCGGGCGCGCTCAACATGGCGCTCGAGGGCGACATCGACGCCAAGATGGCGCGCACCGCCAACCGGCCGATTCCCCGCGGACGGGTGACGCGCGCCGAAGCGCTCGCCTTCGGGCTGACGCTGGCGTTCTTCTCGGTGCTGACATTGGGCATCCTGGTGAACTGGTACGCGGGCGCGCTGCTCGCCTTCACCATCTTCTTCTATGTCGTGATCTACACGATGTTGTTGAAGCGCTGGACCGCACAGAACATCGTGATCGGCGGTGCCGCCGGCGCGCTGCCGCCTGTCGTGGCCTGGGTCGCCGCGACAGGGTCGCTCGCTCCAGAGCCGCTGCTGCTGTTCCTGATCATCTTCTTCTGGACCCCGCCGCATTTCTGGGCGCTGGCGCTGTTCCGCTCCGACGACTACGCGCGCGCCGGCGTGCCGATGCTGCCGGTGGTCGCCGGTCCCGACGCGACGCGGCTGCAGATCCTGCTCTACACCATCGTGCTGGTCGCGATCGCGGTTTCGCCGTGGGCGCTCGGCTATTTCGACGCGATCTACGGCGTCACCTCGCTGCTGCTGGGCGCCGGCATGCTGCTCCTCGCGGTCGATGTGTTCCGCCGCCGCGAGCGGACGGCCTCGCTCCGCGCCACGCGAAAAATGTTTGCGTTCTCGATCCTCTATCTGTTCGCGCTGTTTGCGACGCTTTTGGCGGAGGTCGTCGTCCGCGCCGCGGCCCCCTTGATCAATTCTCTGATCAGTTCCTGGATCGCCTGATGGGAGTGCATGCGGATCAGATGGCCGAGCAGGAGCCCGATGGAATCGTCCTCACCGAGGCGCAGAAGAAGAGCCGGCGGCAGCGTTCGCTCGCCATTGCGCTCGCCCTCGGCGTGCTCGTCCTGCTGTTTTTCGCGGTCACGCTCGTCAAGGGTCCGGCCGTGCTGAACCGGCCGTTGTGAGGGCACATGGAGCAGGAGCCGACCACGAACACCACGACAACGACCGCCAGCAGCAGTGAGCGCGCCCGTCTGAGCCGCGATGCGCTGGTGGCCTCGATCTGCGGCTTCGTCGTTGTGCTGATGGTCGGCGCCGCCTATGCCGCCGTGCCCTTCTACAACTGGTTCTGCCGCACCACCGGTTTCAACGGCACGACGCAGGTCGCGACTGCGGCGCCCTCGGATGCGCCGCTGACGCGCAAGATCGCCGTGCGTTTCGACTCCAACGTGGCGGGCGGTCTGCCGTGGAAGTTCGAGCCGGAAGTGACCGAGATCGAGGTCAGGATCGGCGAGGTCGTGACCGTCAACTACACGGTGACCAACCAGTCGGCCCGCGCCACGACCGGGGAAGCGGCCTATAACGTCGCGCCGCTGACGGTCGGCGCCTACTTCCAGAAGATCAACTGCTTCTGCTTCACGCAACAGACCATGGCACCCGGCGAGAAGCGCGAGATGCCGGTCGTCTTCTATGTCGATCCCGCCATCGTGAACGACCATGAGAACGACAGCCTGAACACCATCACCCTGTCCTACACGTTCTATCCGGTCCGTGAGCCAGCAGCGAAACCGCTGGCGGCGAGCGAGCCGGACAAGGGCAAGGGAAACCTTTGACGATAAATCCTGGTGCGGGACTGTCGCGCAGGGTTTGCTTTTGTTGACGAATATGTGCCGGTGGGGCGGCACGCGAACGGAGAGACTGCAATGGCTACGGCCCAAGCAAAGCACCACGACTACCACCTCGTCGATCCGAGCCCGTGGCCGATCGTGGGGTCCATCTCGGCCTTCATCATGGCGGTCGGTGCGATCGGCTGGATGCATCACATGTTCGGTGCCGCGCCGATCGTTTTCGGGGTCGGCGTGATCGGCGTGCTCTACACCATGGCGAGCTGGTGGGGCGATGTGATCCGCGAGGCGCAGTACAAGGGCGACCACACCCGCGTGGTGCAGATCAGCCACCGCTACGGCATGATCCTGTTCATCGCCTCCGAGGTGATGTTCTTCGTCGCCTGGTTCTGGGCCTTCTTCAATTCCTCGCTGTTCCCCTCCGATGCGGTGCAGGCGACGCGTGACGCCGTGTTCGGCTGCGGCGCCGGCACCCAGATGGGCGCCTGCGCGGTGCCGGGCACCTGGCCGCCCAAGGGCATCGAGGCCTTCGATCCCTGGCACCTGCCGCTCTTGAACACGCTGATCCTGCTCACCTCGGGCACGACGGTCACCTGGGCGCATCACGCGCTGCTCGAGAACGACCGGCAGGGCCTGAAATACGGGTTGATCCTGACCGTGCTGCTCGGGGCGAGCTTCACCTGCGTGCAGGCCTGGGAATATGCCCACGCCGCCTTCGGTTTCTCCGGCAGCGTCTATGGCGCCACCTTCTTCATGGCGACCGGCTTCCACGGCTTCCACGTGCTGATCGGGACCGTGTTCCTGATCGTGTGCCTGGCGCGCGCCTATGCCGGGCATTTCAGCCCGAAGCAGCACCTCGGCTTCGAATTCGCCGCCTGGTACTGGCATTTCGTCGACGTGGTCTGGCTGTTCCTGTTCGTCTGCATCTACGTCTGGGGCACCGGGGGCGGCCGGCTCGGGGTTGAATAGTTTTGCATCTGACTATTGGAAACAGGCGGCCGAGAGGCCGCCTTTTTCTTGTTTCCTGTGCTACAAGGGCAGCGGTATCCCGGGGAGCACACATGGCCGAGGAATCCGTCACGATCGCGCAAACCGTTCTTCGCGGCATTGCCTGCCGCTGTCCGCGCTGCGGCCAAGGCAAGCTGTTCGCGGGTTTCTTGAGGCTGCGGCCGCGATGCGAGGCCTGCCGGCTCGACTATGCGTTCATCGATTCCGGCGATGGTCCCGCTGTCTTCATCATCCTGATCGCCGGCGCGATCGTGGTCACCGCGGCGCTGATCGTCGAGGTGAAATACCAGCCGCCGTTCTGGGTCCATGCCGCGCTGTGGCTGCCCTTGATCCTCGCCACCACGCTATGGCCGTTGCGCGCGATGAAGTCGCTGCTGATCGCGCTGCAGTTCCACCACAAGGCCGCGCCCGGCCGATTGGTCGACCGCGCGCCGCAATGACGGGGCGCGTGTTGCCGCGCTCCAGCGTGGGCTTCGGCGCGTTCACTTTGGCGATGGTCGCGCTGTTCGTCGGCCTCGGCGTCTGGCAGCTGCAGCGTCGCGTCGAGAAGCACGCGCTGATCGCGGCGCTCGATGAACGGCTCGCCGCCGAGCCGGTGCCGCTGCCGCCGCCCTCGCAATGGAGCACGCTGACGCCCGGTCACGACGAATTCCGACGCGTGACTTTTATCGGGACCTATGAGTCGCGGCTGGACGCGATGGTCTATAGCTCCGGTTCGGCGGTGCGTCCCGATATTTCCGGTCCCGGCACATGGGCCTACATTCCCGCCCGCCTGCCGTCCAGCGAGACCGTTGCCGTCAATGCGGGATTCGTGCCTAACACGATGCAGGACCGCGGCCTGCAGGATCGCGCGGTTGCGCAGCTCATCACCGACAAGCCGGTCACGATGACCGGCTACATCCGTTTCCCCGTGGCGGCCGGCACGCTCACGCCAGACGTGGAGCACGCCAAGCGCCTGTGGTTCACGCGCGATCACATAGCCATGGCGCAGGCGCTCGGCTGGGGCGAGGTCGCGCCGTTCTACATCGATCTCGAAACGCCCGTGCCGCAAAGCGGCGTTCCCAAGCCGGGTCCGCTTTCTGTGCACCTGAAGGACGACCACATGCAATACGCGATCACATGGTTCGGGCTCGCGATCGCCGTCGTGATCGCCTTCGCAGGTTGGGCGCGGGGGCGCCGCGCTTAGGCCTTGCGGGCTATTCCACGATAGGTTCGACACTCCAGCCCGCGGCTGACACGGTGGGCTCGAGGCTCAGTCGACCCACGATCTGCTCGAGAACCGCATCGCTGCGGCTGTGCGCGGTCAGGTTGGCATGGACCTCGACGCGGCCATTGCCTTCGATGTCGTTGCTCTCGAGATGGCGCAGGCTGAGGTGCCCGCTACTCGTGTCCTGGAGCAGCAGAGCCCGGATGTGGGCTTCCTCAGGGCTGCGGCAGACCACGCGGACCTGGTAGTGGAAGTCAGTCTCCGCCTGGACAATCGGCTGGCGGTTGATCAGGCGCACGAGCGGACGCAGCAAGAGATTGACCAGGATGACGAAGCCCGCGGCGGCACAGGCATGCAGCGGGTGGCCGGAGCCGGCCAGCAGACCGACCGCGGCCGAACACCACAGCGTGGCAGCGGTGTTCAGTCCAGTGACCTGGAGGCCTTCGCGAAAAATGATGCCGGCGCCCAGGAAGCCGATTCCGGACACCACCTGGGCTGCGACCCGCGTCGGGCTGGACTCGCCCGGGATCAGGTCCGCAAAGATCACGAAACTGGCAGCGCCGATCGCGACCAGCGTATTGGTGCGCAGACCGGCCATCCGCTGCCGCCACTGCCGCTCGAAGCCGATGCCTGCTCCGAGCAGTGTCGCCACGGCGAGATTGATCAGGGTCTGGTCGATCGATGCCATCTGAGCGTTCTCTCATCGGTGCGAACACCAAGCGGAGTGACAGCCGGCGGCGGGTTCACGCGCCGGCGGTTGCGAGCTGAACGATCCGCACCAGCACAAGACCACCGGCGATGACGAGGTAGCCGCGCAGCACGATCATCCAGAGCCGGTTCGTCAGGCTGAGCTGCGCCGGCGGCAGCGTGTCGAGCGGCGGCATCCGCCAGTTCTTGTCAGCCGCGACCTTTTGCGTGGCCAACTTCGGCCGCGCGACGATCGGCATGCGCGACAGCTCGCCGAACTTGACGGCCCCTGTCACCAGGACGGCAAGAAGGCTACCGCCGAGGAGGATGCCGATCATCCATTGCGCGTCGAGATCCGGGAACAGCACGGAGGCGGTGAGAATGATCGACAGCATGACCAGCACCGCCACGATGCCGCCGGTGAACAGGTTGAGCGCGCGGCCATTCACCCAGGGGCCGAGTACCGCTTTGTCGTTGCACAGCAACAGCAGGAACACGGTGGCGCTTGGCAGCAGGACACCGGCCAGTGTCTGCACCGCGTTCGTCAACAGCCCGAGCGGCGTTCCGGGCGTGAGCACCAGCACGGCTGCGATGAGGATCAGCGCGCAATAGACCCCGTAGAAGCCCTTGGCATCGGACGGCTTTCGGTGCAGCGAGTGCTTCAGGGAAAACACGTCCCCGATCGCGTAGGCGGTGGACAGCGACACCGCGGCGGCGCCGACAATGCTGGCGTCCAGCAGCGCCAGTGCAAACAAGGTCGCCGGAAGCCGGCCGGCATGCTGCTCGAGCCCCAGCGCCGTCCCCAACGCGTCGGTATAGTTGCCGGCCTCCGGATGGCCCTCGAAGATCGCCGCGCTGAAGCTGATCATGGCCACGGCGCCGAGGATCACCAGCGCGATGCCGAGCACGAGGTCCCAGCGTTCATAGTTGATGAAGCGAGGCGTGATCCGCTTGTCGACGAGATAGCTCTGCTGGAAAAACAGCTGCCACGGCGCGACCGTGGTGCCGACGATCGCGATGATCAGCAGCATGACCTCGCTGAGCTTGCCGTCCTTCGGCAGCTTCGGCACCAGGAAATCGGCGGCGATCTGGTCGACCGGCGGATGCACCATGAGCACGATCGGCACCAGCAGCAGGCTGCCGAACACCAGGACAATTGCGAACCGCTCGAAGCGGCGGAAATCGCCCGTGCTCACTGCGAGCATCACGATTGCGGCCGAAGCCAGCACGCCCCAGAATTGCGGCAGGCCGAGATAGCGCAGCGCGAGGCTGATGCCGATGAATTCGGTCACCAGCGTGAGCGCATTGAGCAGGAACAGATCGATGACGCTGAACGCGCCCCAGAAGGCGCCGAAGCGTTCGAAGATCAGTCGCGCATGGCCGACGCCGGTCACCGCGCCGAGCCGCACCACCATCTCCTGGTTCACGTACAGCACGGGAATCAGCAGCAGCAGCGTCCACAGCAGGGTGGTGCCGTAGTTCTGGCCCGCCTGGGCGTAGGTGCCGAAGGCGCCGGCATCATTGTCGCCGACCATGACGATCAGGCCCGGCCCGAGGATGGCGATCAGCGTCTTGCATCGCGCCAGCAGGCCGCTCCGCGGCCCATGATCGTGGTGGGCGATCGTGCCAAACGCGCCGTGGATGTCGCCGATATGGGCCTCGTCGAGCACGGCTGCCCGGCTGACCTCTTTTTGAATGGGACTGACCATGTTCATTCCGATCCCCTGCACTGTGCTAGCCGCCCACGACCTCGCGAACGTTCATCGGATCGCTGATCGAGACGCGCGGCGGGTCGGCCGCAGGCGCGGGACGGTCTTGGCTGCCGCACGCGCGGCCGTCGGTCAGGAGTTGCCAGCGGCAGGCGAGCCGCCCGTCACGGGAGAGCGACCAGTGACATGCAAGCTGACCTGCGGGACCCTGCCGCGGGCGCGGTTCCTGACCCCCGGCGCGGACAAGGCCCGGCCGGTTGTCGTTGCACGGGACAACCTGCGAACGAACGACCTCGCGCCGCGGCGCCGTCAGCCACAGCTCGAAGCTCCGGAATTTTGCGAGTTTCCGAGACATCGCTCACCTCCACTTCCGCGTTCAGCGGCGGGTCGGTGAGGATGAAGGCTGGCGCCTAAGCGCGACCGCCCATTCTCACGCGGCCGCAGCCGACGCGATCGGTCCTAAGTTTTTGCGGCATCGCGAACCCCGCAGTCGCGGGACGGGCCATGCCAGAGATGCTACTGCCCATGTTCCTTATGAGGCCTCTCGGCCCCGCTCAGATTGACATTGGATGTTGGTGTGGCCCGCAACCGGGACACCATTCAGCCCGTACGTCCATCCCTGTTTCGAGTCAAGCAAAAAGCCCACGATCCTCCCGGGAGGATGGCAACATCCTCCCGGGAGGATCATGACTGCAACTCGCGATATCGGCGCGCGATCGCGTGCCACCCGAAGCGGGCGGCATGCGGCGCTAGTCATCGTCTGGATCTTCGGCTCTTGGCGCCTGCCCAGATTTTCCGAAATTCGCCGCGTGTATGTCGCGCGTGTGGCGGACTCCGGGAGACGTCGGCACGCGCACGGGTCACCGCCGCGCCCTGCGCCGCGCTTTGTCCTGACGAGGATGAATGCGGACCGACAACACGGCCGGTTCAGCGCCGGCGGGAATGCGCGGGGCGCACGTCGGTCCGGATGCGCGCGTTTCGGCCGGGCGACCACGGATTGGAATCGGCGATGGCCGCGCGGCCGGAGCATCTCTCCAGCAGAGGCTTGCCAC
>Ga0210408_10001735_pt1 | contig 22195 bp, 17 predicted proteins | sample IncBWH4MmetaG_FD_155471 | JGI IMG/M metagenome (GOLD analysis project Ga0210408, IMG submission 155471) | Forest soil microbial communities from Barre Woods Harvard Forest LTER site, Petersham, Massachusetts, United States - Inc-BW-H-4-M | ecosystem: Environmental > Terrestrial > Soil >...
GACTCGCGGTTCTATTTGATTTTGGCGCGCAAGAAATGACAGCGCGCATTCGGCAGCGGCACGGCATGCCGTGCCCTTACAGGTTTACGAAATTCGATTGGGAGGAATCGTGTCCACAAAAATTGTGAGTGTCCGCGGGCGCGAAATAATCGATTCGCGCGGGAATCCGACGGTGGAGGCGGATGTGCGCCTGGAAGGCGGAGCGCTGGGCCGCGCCGCGGTGCCGTCCGGTGCTTCAACGGGCGAACATGAGGCTATCGAACTGCGCGATGGGGACAAGTCGCGCTACCTGGGTAAGGGCGTGCTGAAAGCCGCCGCGCATGTGAACTCCGAGATCGCGAACGCTGTTGCGGGAATGGATGCCACTGACCAGGGCGCGCTCGACCAGCGCATGATTGCGGCGGACGGCACGGCGAACAAATCGAAATTCGGCGCGAATGCCATACTTGCGGTGTCCATGGCTGCGGCGCGTGCTGCTGCGGCGGCTCTGGGGCTGCCTTTATATAAATATCTCGCGCGGTACTCGAGCGATTCCTCGGCGAACACGCTGCCCGTTCCGATGATGAACATCCTGAACGGCGGGGCACACGCGGACAATTCCGTGGACGTGCAGGAATTCATGGTCATGCCCGTGGGCGCGCCCAATTTTCACGAAGCGCTGCGGTGGGGCGTGGAGGTGTTTCACAACCTGAAGACGGTGTTGAAGAAGAATGGCTATTCGACGGCCGTGGGCGATGAAGGCGGGTTTGCGCCGAATCTGAAATCGAACGAAGAAGCACTCGAACGCGTGCTTGAAGCCATCACCGCGGCGGGCTACAAGCCGGGCGAACAGATTGACATCGCGCTGGACCCGGCGTCGAGTGAGTTTTACGACCGGGCCTCGAAGAAATATGTATTCAGAAAATCGGACAAATCCGCGCGCACTGCTGAACAGATGGCCGCTTTCTGGGAGGGTTGGGCGCGCCAGTATCCCATCGTGTCCATCGAAGACGGGCTGGCCGAAGATGACTGGGACGGCTGGAAAATTCTGACGCGCGACGTGGGCAAGAAAATTCAGCTCGTGGGCGACGATGCCTTCGTCACCAATCCGAAGATATTCGCGCGCGGCATCGCCGAAGGAATCGGCAACGCCATTCTGATCAAGCTGAATCAGATTGGCAGCGTGACGGAAACGGTGGAGGCGGTGGAAATGGCGCGGAAGGCCGGCTACGCATCCATTGTTTCGCATCGGTCGGGCGAAACCGAAGACACTTTCCTGGCCGATTTCGTGGTGGCCATGGGCAGCGGGCAAATCAAGACCGGGTCGGCGTCGCGGACGGACCGCGTGGCGAAATACAATCAGCTCCTGCGCATTGAAGAAGAGCTCGGCTCCGCGTCACGCTTCCCTGGCCGCAAGGCACTGGCGCGGCACTGACGGCTGATTCTCTCGAGGTGATGCGATTCGCACTTACAACCTGGCGATGATCGGGTTCGGAAACGTCGGCCGGGAACTGGTGCGCCTGCTGCTGACGAAGCAGGAAATCCTGCGGCGGGACTACGGCATTGAGTGGAAACTGACCGGCATCGCGTCACGGCGCATCGGCTGGATCGCGGAACCGAAGGGTCTGGACGCGGCGGCGCTGCTGGAAAATCGCTTCCCGGAAATTCCCGCCTGGCGGAAACCACAGAATGTGCGGCAGTGGCTGGAGGCCGCGGACCCGGCGGTTTTATTTGAGGCTTCGTCGCTGAACCGGCTAAGCGGCGAGCCGGCCATCGGGCACATCAAAGCGGCGCTGGAATCGGGGGCCCACGCCGTGAGCGCAAACAAAGGGCCGCTGGTGTACGCTTACCGCGAGCTGAGCGAACTGGCGAAATCGAAAGGCCGGAAATTCTTATTCGAATCGGCGGTGATGGACGGCACGCCAATTTTTTCCATGTTCCCGCATTCCCTTCCCGCCGTCGAGCTGCGAGGTTTTCGCGGCATCCTGAATTCCACGACCAACGTGGTGCTGACGGAGATGGAAAAAGGCGCCAGCCTGGAAGCGGCCGTAGCACAAGCACAGAAAATCGGCGTGGCGGAAACGGATCCTGCGGACGACCTGGATGCCTGGGACCCGGCAGTAAAAGTGGCGGCGCTGGTCATCGTGCTGATGGGCGTGCCAATCACGCTCAACGACGTTGAGCGCACCGGCATTCGCGGCATCACGCCGGGACTGGTCCGTGCGGCGCGTGAATCGGGGATGCGCTATAAATTGATTTGCAGCGCCGAGCGCACCGCCGGAGGAGTGCGCGCCAGCGTCCGCCCGGAAACGCTGCAACTCACCGATCCACTGGCGCAGCTTGAAGGCACCACTTCCGCATTGCGCTTCGACATGGACGTGTTCGGACTTTCGATTGTGGAACATAAGCCCGGAGTCATTGCCACGGCCTACGGCCTGCTGGCTGATTTCATTCGCGCGGTATCATGAACGGCCGCCGCACCCGGCATGACAGTCCGCGACGATTCCGTGTATCCTGACGCGCGATGCCCAAGCGGCCAAAGCCGATTGTCCTCACCGTGCTCGACGGCTGGGGCTACCGCGCGGAAACGAAGGGCAACGCCATCGCGCTGGCGCGCAAGCCGAATTACGACCGCCTGCTGAAAGATTTCCCGAAAACGCTGATTGGAACTTCCGGCCCCGCGGTGGGTCTTCCCGAGGGACAGATGGGCAACAGCGAAGTGGGCCATCTGAATATCGGCGCGGGTCGCATTGTGCACATGGATATCACCCGGGTGGACCAGTTGATCTCCACCGGTGAGTTTTTCCGCCAGCCGCTGCTGCTGGAAGCCATGGAGCGCGGGCACACCAGGCAACTGCACCTGATGGGCCTACTGAGCGACGGCGGCGTGCACTCGCACTTGAATCACCTGTTCGCGCTGCTGCGCATGGCGCGAGAAAACAAAGTCGCGCGCGTGTTCGTGCACTGCTTCATGGACGGGCGCGACACGCCGCCAAACAGCGGTATTGATTACCTGCGCGAGTTGGAGCAGAAGCTGCGCGAGCTGGGCAGCGGGCAAATCGCCACGGTGATCGGCCGGTATTACGCGATGGACCGCGACAATCGCTGGGAGCGCATCGAGAAGGGCTATCGCGCCATGGCGCACGGCGACGCGGAGGCGAAATTCTCCGATCCCATTGCGGCCATGCGCGCGAGTTACGAGAAAGGGGTCACCGATGAGTTTGTGCTCCCCGCGGTGATTACCACCGAACCGGCTCCGGGTAAGCCCGCGGTGCCGCGCGCGAGAATTCACGATGATGACGCGGTCATCTTTTTCAATTTCCGCGCCGATCGCGCCCGACAAATGACACGCGCGCTGGTCGACCCCGGTTTCAAGGAAATTGCGGACCCGGCGCGGCCGAAGAAGCTTTTGTTTGTAGCCATGACGCAGTACGAAAAAACGTGGCCGTGGCTGCGCTACCTCCTGGCGCCCGAAAAACTGGAGCACATCCTGGCAAATGTGTTCGCCGACATGCAGTTCAAGAATTTGCGCGTCGCGGAGACGGAAAAATACGCGCACGTGACGTATTTCTTCAATGGCGGCGTCGAGAAACCCTTCCCCGGGGAAGAACGCGTGCTGGTACCATCGCCGAAAGTTCCGACGTACGATCTGAAGCCGGAAATGTCCGCCGCGGGAGTGGCCGACGCGGTGGTGCACGCCATTGAGAAGGGTGAATTCGACGCCATCATCATGAATTTCGCCAACGCCGACATGGTGGGCCACTCCGGCAAGCTCGAAGCGGCGGTAAAGGCTTGTGAAACGGTGGATGAATGCCTGGGCCGGATTTTTCAGTCGCTGCGCCCGCGCGGCGGGGCATGGATCATCACCGCGGATCACGGCAACGCGGAGACGATGATTGATCCGGTTACCGGCGGGCCGCACACGTACCACACCACGAATCCTGTGCCGTTCGTACTGGCGACAGACGACGACCGGATGCAGTTGGCCGCGGGCGGTTCACTGCGCGACATCGCGCCCACGATGCTGGGCGTGCTGGGCATCGCCGGGCCGCGCGAAATGACCGGCCGAGATTTGCGCATTCTTGCCAAATGACGCGGACGCGGCCGGAAGCGACAAAGCTGGTCATAAGTGTTTGGCACCGCTTCTCTTTGTGGAACCCGCCCGCGGAAATGCCCGCGCGCATTCGCGAGCGCTGGCCGGCGATGCGTGTGGTGCACCTGCCGAAATTCGAGGGCCTGGAACGCGAATTCCCCGATACCGACATTTTTGTGGGCTTCTCGCTGCGGCCTGAACAATTTGCTGTGGCGCGCAAACTGAAGTGGCTGCATTCAACCGCGGCGGGCGTGGGACAATTGATGTACCCCGAACTGCGCCAGAGCGGCATCGAGGTGACCAACGCGAGCGGCGTGCACGCCATTCCCATGACCGAGCACATTATCGGCACGCTGGTGGCGCTGGCGCGCCGCTTCCAGGATTGCTTTCGGTATCAGCAGCAGGCGCGCTGGGCGCAGCAGGAGCTGTGGGATTCCGCCCTCCGGCCGCGCGAATTGCACGGGCAAGTGGTGCTGTTCATCGGATTCGGCGCCATCGGCCGCGCTGTGGCAAAAGCTGCCGCGCCGCTGGGAGTGCGCGTGTGGGCAGTGACCAGGTCCGGAACTGGTGACGGCGAGCTCGCGGAAAAGTTCTTCCCCGCTTTGAAGCTGCATGACGCGCTGCCGCAAGCGGATTTCGTGATTCTGGCGGCGCCGGAAACGCCCGAAACGCGGGCGATGATGGGCGCGGCGGAATTTGCGCGCATGAAGGCGACGGCTTACTTCCTGAATGTTTCGCGGGGTGCGCTAGTGGACGAGCCCGCATTGATCACCACGCTCGAGCGCCGCGCGATTGCCGGCGCCGCGCTCGACGTGGCCTCGCAGGAACCGCTCCCGTCCGAAAGCCCGCTGTGGAAACTCGACAACGCGTTCATCACGCCGCACATCAGCGCGGTGAGCGAACAACTGTGGACGCGGCAAGCGGATTTGCTGCTGGAAAACCTGGAGCGCTGGTTCAGTGGCCGGGAGCTGTTGAACCGGGTAAACCTCGAACGGGGATATTGACCGCGAGAGAACTTTCCTCAGGGGCTAAAGCCCAAGCAGAGCCAGGTGACTATGTCGGAGCTAAAGCTCCGACCCCCTAAAAACAGGGACACTTTCCTCAAACTGATTTAGTTGCCGCCCAGGGGACGCGGCGAAGTGTAGCCGTTGCGCGCGTACACCGTCACTTTCTTCATCTTTCCTTTTTTTCCGGTGGCCACGAGCATGGGATTGCCCTGGTCGTCCACCACTTCCACTTTGATCTTGTGGAATTTCCCGTCATTCGGAGTGCCGGGCGAAAAGCCGAGAGAATACTGGCTGCGCAAAAAAGCCCCGACGGAATTGAAGATGCTGCTCATCTCGCCTTCGAATCGCGGAAACCAGGCGTAACCGCCGGTCATATTGGAGAATTGCGTGAGCTGGTTTTTGGCCTGAAGATAATTGACGTGCTGAGTACCACTCAGTCCTCGTCCATTATTGGACCGCAAATCGAGATCCTCTCCCAAGCCCACCGAGAAAATCGGAATGTCGGTCTCCTTCAGCCGGTGGTAGGCGTCGTCCAGAGTGTGTTTGCTGAAAGTGTCGAAGCCGGTGGAAAGAAGCAGGATGGATTTTTTCCCGTGCACGTCGCGCAGCTCATCCAGGGTTTGAATCACGGCGTCGTACACGCAGGCTTCGTGAAATCCCGGCGGGCCAAGGTTGGCGACCGCGCCTCTGACCTCTGCGACTTCGTGGGTGAAATCCACGACGAGTTCGGGCTTGATGTCGTAAATTTTAAAGGCCACCCAGTCCTTATTGTTCAGGTGATTCAGGAAATTGTAGGCCCACACCTGCGACTTGTAGCCGAAATAGCCGTAATACTGCGCGCTGTACTCCATCAGGATGACCACGGTAATGGGCGCCTCCGTGGGCGAAAAATTCGTGATTTGCTGCGCCTTGTCTCCCTCGATGATGCGGAAATTTTCGCGCTTCAGCCCGGTAAGCAAATTGCCATCATCATCGGTCACCACCGCTTCTATGGTGACAAGGTTCGACTCAATCGCAATGGCTACTTGCGGCGCCTGCTGCGACGGCTTGGGGTTCTGCTGCTGGCCGGTGGGAGGTTTGGGTGGCGCGGGCTCCTGCGATGGCGCGGGCTTTTGCGGGCCCTCCTGCTGCGCGAATGTGACGCGCGCGCCCGGAAACATCAGCAGAGTTGCGAGTGCCGCTCCAACCAGAATGGCTCGGGTGTGCCGCTTGAATTCCATGATCCCCTCTCTGAACTTTGATGCTGCCACGGGCCTCCCAGGATGGTCAATTGCTAGGGAGAAAACCCACCTTTGGCGCGTCCGGGGCGCCGCGGAGCAGCATGATAGTATGAAAGACTTGTTAACTGAGGTCGTGGTTTCATAAATTCATCGGAGGCTAACCGGATGGTTCGCGCAGTCGCTCGAGTTTTCGCACTCTTAACTTTCACCGCACTTACCAGTTCCGCGCAGACTTCTCCACCACTGGCTCCGGCAGCGGCATCACTCGCGTCACCGCAGGCGACCGAGCTTGCCAAGCTGCAGGGCGACGCAGTGGGCTGGCTCGAGGGACTGCTGCGCATCAATACGACGAATCCGCCGGGCAACGAGCTGGCCGCGGCCAAGTACATGGCGGAAATTCTGCAGAAGGAAGGAATTCACGCGGATGTGTTCGAGATGGGGGTGGGCCGCGGGTTCCTAGTGGCGCGGCTATCGGCTACGGCCGTGCCGGATCCTTCGCGCGCGCTGCTGCTGATGAGCCATCTGGACGTGGTCGGCGTGGACCGCAGCAAGTGGACCGTCGATCCGTTCGGAGCAGTGATCAAGGATGGCTATCTGTACGGGCGCGGCGCGATTGACGACAAGGCCATGGGGGCGGCGAATCTGGCCGTATTCGTAGCGCTGAAGCGTTCCGGCACCCGGCTGAAACGCGACGTCATCCTGCTGGCGGAATGCGACGAGGAAGATGGCGGCACGCAGGGCATGAGGATCATCGTCGAGAAATACTGGGACAAGATTGCCTCGGGCTTTGCCATCAATGAAGGCGGCCACGCGGCCATGAAAAACGGAAAGGTGCAGTACATTGGCGTGCAGGCCAGCGAAAAAGTTTCCGTTGCCGTGACCGTGATTGCCACCGGCCCGGCGGGGCACGGTTCCATGCCGCGCAAGGACAATCCCGTCCTGCACCTGGCCGCGGCCATTGACAAAATCGGGAACTACGAAGCTCCGGTGCAGTTGAATTCAGTGACGCGCGCGTATTTTGAATCCATTGCCAATGTGGAGGAGGAGGAAACCGGGAAATGGATGCGGGCACTCGAAAGTTCCGACCGGGCCGAACACGCCGCCCGCTGGATTTCGAATACCAGCCCGATGTGGAATTCCATGCTGCGCGATTCCATTGCGCCGACGATGCTGCAGGCCGGCATCCGGCGGAATGTGGTTCCTTCAGAGGCGCGCGGGGTGATCAACATCCGACTGCTGCCCGGAAATCCTCTGGAAGCGCTGTTGAGCAAGTTGCAGCAACTGGTGAACGATCCGCAGATCCGCTTCGAAGTGCAACCCGGCGGGGGCGAGGCCGCGCCTTCGTCTTCGCTCAGTTCTGATCTTTACGCCGCGATCACGCGGCTGGCCAAGCAGGATTTTCCCGGAACCACGGTGGTGCCGTTCATGTCCACCGGCGCCACCGATTCGTGGCCGCTGCGCATGCGCAATGTGCAAGCGTACGGGCTGATGCCCTTCCCGCTTGCGGATAGCGACTTCGCCAGGATGCACGGCGACGACGAGCGCATCCCGGTGGAATCCTTCCACAAAGGAGTGCAGTTCCTCGGCGACATCGTCAGCGATTTTGTGGTGTCCAAGTAACTTCCATGAACTGTCGCAAGGCCAAGATCGTTTGCACCCTCGGTCCCAGCACCTCCACGCCGCAGATGATTGACCGGCTGGTGGAATGCGGCATGGACGTGGCGCGCCTGAATTTTTCGCACGGCACGCCGGAGGAACACGCGCGGCGCATCGCCGCGGTGCGCCGAGCTTCGATGCGCCACGAAAAATCCATCGCCATCATGGCCGACTTGCAGGGCCCGAAAATCCGGACTGGCGCGCTGGAGCAGGGCCAGGCCATCCGGCTGCGGTTCGGGCAGCGCTTCGTGATTACCGCGCGGAATATCGTGGGCAACTCCGACGGCGTCAGCACCACGTTTCGCGCCCTGCCGGAATCGGTGCACAAGGGCGACCGCGTCCTGCTGCACGACGGGCAGATTTCGCTGCGCGTGCTTTCCGTGCGCGGGCGCGACGTGATCACCCAGGTTGAAAATGGCGGCGAATTGGGCGAGCACCAGGGCATCAATCTTCCGGGCGTGAGACTGCGGATCCCTTCCTTGACGGCCAAGGACCGCAAGGATCTGTCGTTCGCGCTGCAGTTGGGCGCCAATTACATTGCGCTCAGTTTTGTGCGCACCGCCGCGGACGTCCGCTCGGGAAAGGCCGTGATTGCCCGCTTGGGAAAACGGACGCCGGTAATCTGCAAACTGGAAAAGCCGGAAGCCATTGATAATCTCGATGAAATTCTGGCGGTGACGGACAGCGTGATGGTTGCGCGCGGCGACCTGGGCGTGGAAATGAGCCTGGAAAAAGTGCCGGTGGTGCAGAAGGAGATCATTGCGCGCTCGCGCGACGCACTGGTGCCGGTGATCACCGCCACGCAGATGCTCGACTCGATGGAGAAGAATCCGCGGCCCACGCGCGCGGAAACCTCCGACGTGGCCAACGCCGTATTCGACGGCAGCGACGCCCTCATGCTCTCGGGGGAAACCGCTGCGGGAAAATATCCACTGGAGGCCGTTGAGATGATGGACCGCATCATCTGCGAAGCGGAAGCGAGCGTGACGGAAATGCGGCGGCCGGTCCGGCGAGGGGAACTCGAAATCAGCGAGGCCATCGCGGAATCCATTTGCCAGGCGGCCGGCGAACTGCGCATGAGCGCCATCGCCGTGTTCACTGAGTCCGGTTCTTCGGCGCGCCTGGTTTCGAAGTACCGGCCGCGCGCCCCCATCATTGCGTTTTCACCTAACCAGGAAACCCGCCGGCGGCTCAGCCTGCTGTGGGGCGTGTTGCCGCGCACCATCGCGCGCGTGCGGAGTATCGATCAATTGGCGGCGGTGGCGGAAGCGCGGCTGCAGGAGGAACACCTGGTAAAGCGCGGCGATATTGTCGGGATTATCGCCGGCACGCCGCTCGGCACTGTGGGCTCGACGAATTTGATGCGGCTGATCAAAATCGGCGGGTGAGAATTCAGGTGGTCTGCTTCTAACTTCCAACCTCTAATCTCTAACTTCTAGTTCACCCAATTGTCGGGGTTGTCGGGTGGCTTCTCGCGATGGTCGCGGATGTACACTTCGAATTTCTTTTTCAGGCGCCGCCGTTGCCAGTCGGAGAAGAAGTTGCGGAAATTGTAGAGGTAGGATCCACGCCGTATATAGATGTAGCCCACCAGCATGCCTCCCAGATGGCAGACGTGGCTGACGTTGTCGCCGGATGAGCCAATGGTGCTGAAAAATTCCAGCGCGCCCATGGCGGCGACGAAAATCCACATGGACACGGTCACCGGCAGCGGAAACACCCACACCTGGCGGTGCGGCATCATGATGGCCACGGCCAGCAGCACTCCGTAAATTGCGCCGGATGCGCCAATCGTCGGCGGCCACAACGCAGCCCCGCGGCCGTGCGGATCAAGGATCGTCTTCACGATCACATTGATCACACCTGCGCCCACACCGCACACGAAGAAATAGATATAGAAACGGCGCGCCCCCCAGGCGCGCTCGAGATCGGCCCCGAACATTGCCAGGTACAGCAGATTGAACAGGAGATGCCAGAATCCTCCATGCAGGAAAATATAGGTGAAGAGCTGCCAGATAAAAAATTCGTGCGTCACCGTGTACGGCACCAGCCCGAACCAGCGCGTCCAGAAAATCCATCCGGCGGAACCGAACAGGAGTTGCGACAACTCTTGAACGGTGAAAACCGCGATGCAAATCAGGCAAAGCGTCTTGATGGCGCGCGGAAAGTAGCCGCTGATGTCGAACCGGTGGCCGTAGCCTGTCCTGAAGGATCCCACGGCCCTCAAGTCTAAAGGCCGGGAGGCGCGGAGTCAAAGTGCGCGAAAAGCAAATGTCTCGACATGCGCTCATCGAATTGAGAGCGGGTCGCAGCAGGCCGCATCGCAAAAACCGGGACTTGCCTGCATCAATTGTTCGAGTGGTCTTCTCTCAGCGGCCGTGAGCTCAATTCACGGATGTGCAAAGGCGGGCCGCCTTCCGGTGCGAAGAAACTCCTGGTGGCGGCCAAAGTTACTAGGGCTAGTACCTTCAGGGAATTTCGAATTGCGTTAGAAACTGCTGATTCGGGATTGCTTAGCAGCGGGATTCAAGACTGGCAGAGATATTGCTCATATCAAGCAGAGCCCAGCCCGAAGAATTGTCTGAGTCTCGTGGTGTGGACAAATTGAGGAGGGAATTCCATGAATTGGGACCAGCTTCGTGGCAAGTGGAAACAATCGAAGGGCAAGATTCGCGAGAAATGGGGAAACCTGACGGACGACGATCTTGAAATCATTGCCGGCCAGCGCGAACAGTTCATCGGACAAGTGCAAGAGCGCTACGGCATGGCGAAGCAGGAAGCCGAGAAGCAAGTGGACGAATTCGTCAGAACACTGACAGACGATTCGGAGGAGCGTGCTGATCGCGCCGCTGCTGGAAAACGCCGATAGTGCGCTGGAGTCGTTTCATCCGGAGGCCCTCATGGAGCAATGCCGGAGGTGCACATGAAAACTACGATTGGTTCGGTGCTCTTCGCACTTTTCCTGTTGGCTGTAATTCCACGCGCCCCCTGGGCGGAGAGCGATGCTGAGGCGTCCGAGAACAGAGGCCGGGAATATCTCACGCTGATCGGCTGCTTGCAGAAGGGCAGGGCCGCAGATCAGTATCTGGTGATGGGCGAGGATGGCAGCACGTGGGAGCTTGAGGGCAACTCCCGGAAGTTTGCCGCGCACGTCGGGCAATCGGTCAAGATTGCGGGGCCGGTCGTGGGGGGACGCGGTCTTGCCCGAGACGGCGCCGCGGACGGGAACTTGCACGTGGCCAAATTGAAGAAAGTGAGCGGGACCTGCCCGTAGCAACCGAGCGGCGGAGATTTGGGTTCGAGACCCTTTCCCGCCGGGCTCATCTGCGAGCAATTAAATCCCACAGCTCCGAGGTTCACACATAGACCCATGGACGAAATATTTCTGCTCTTCACTCAGATACTCACACAGCATACGTGGATAAGGTACGCACTCGAGATCGTACTGCTCATCCTGGCGGCCGGGGCCGTGCGAATTGTCAGCCTGCGTTTGCTGAAGCGCTGGACGGAGCGTTTGAATTGGAAGCATACGCAGTTCCTGGTGATGCTCGTCGAGCGCACGATTACACCTATCCTTGGGATTGCGGTTGTCTCGGCCTGCTTCAATTTATTCCCGCTGTCCGGCAAGCTTCTGGCCGTACTCAATCGCGGCTTCTACATCGCGATTCTTATCGTAGTCATCTATTGCGTGGCCAGAGCGGGATTGACACTCCTGAACCTGTGGCTGAACGGAAAAGAAGGGCGCGAAAGCATCCGGGAACCGGCACAATTTTTCGTGCGCGTCGTGTTTGCCACCTTCGGAACGATGATCGTGCTCGAAAATCTGGGGGTGTCACTTACGGCGGTGTGGACCACGCTGGGTGTCGGCAGCGTGGCTCTCGCGTTGGCGTTGCAGGACACCTTGTCAAATTTCTTTGCCGGTGTTTATCTCCGTCTGGACCATCCCATCGGCATGGGCGACTACATCAAACTCGAGAGCGGCGAAGAGGGCTTCGTAGTTGAACGCGGGTGGCGGTCAACTCGCGTCCGGGCGCTGTCGAACAATACCGTGGTAGTTCCCAACGCAAAACTTGCTTCGACCATCGTAACGAATTTCTCCCTTCCTGACGCGCATATGTCTCTCCTAATTCCCATCAGTGTGAATGTGAATTCGGATCCCCAACAGGTGGAAAGCGTCTTGGTGGAGGAAGCTGCCAAAGGTGTGGACACTATTCCCGGCTTGCTCTCTGATTCTGCGCCCTTCGTACGATTCATCCCCGGGTTTGGGCAGTTCTCGCTGGATTTCACGCTGATCTGCAGTGTGCGGAGCTACGTGGACCAATATCTGGTGCAACATGAATTAAGGAAGCGCATTTATAAGCGCTTTCGCGACGAAGGCATTGAATTCCCGATTCCGCAGCGCGATTTGCATGTCTCCATGAATGGCTCGAAGGAGCTTTCCCATGCCACGTTTCGCTCCAAGGAGTTGGCTCGCAGAAGTGGCTGACGGAGTTGCACCCCTCTAAATCTGCACATCTGCGAAGCCGCTGCAATTCAGCCGAATGCGAAACGGGGCGGGAAAATTGAACAAATCACAATTCCAAAACTGCTGGCTGCAGAAAAATCTGTTCTGCTGCGGCAAAGTTCGTCAAAAAACACGCTGCCAGTTCCTGCATTACCCGAGTTTTTTGCGCGCGAAATGGAACAGCGAGGCCGCCAGGACCAGAAACATGATGAGACCGAAAAGATTGCTGGTGGCCAGCGAGCCAATCCTGGCGGAGTGCAGGTGACTGCCGAGCCAGCCATAAAACACCGGGCCTTTGGCGAACAGGTCATTGGGCCAGGGCAGATGGAGCAGCCGCGTGAACCAGTGCGGGACATGGGAGGAAATTTCGGGATCCTGCAACAAATTAATGATGATGCCGAGTAGGCCGAAGACGCCTCCGGCGGCAATCAGGCCGCTGGAATAGAGCGCGCCGGGACTGGCCTCGCCCTCATCGGCCTTTTTCGACGTGGATTCCACCAGCCAGCGCACGATCCCACCGGCAAACATGGTCGCCGTAGTGCCGATCGAAAGATATGAGCCCACGGCAAAGGCCAGCGAGCGCACGCCGAGAATCTCCACGGCGCAAACCAGCGCGACGCCCATCAGCACCAGGCGCCAGGGCAGCCGCTGGTTCAGGATGCCGTTGATCACCGTGGCCATCAGGCGCGCCTGCGGCGCCGGCGCCTTGTCGCTGCCGATGCCCTGCACCCACTGAATTTCGATTCCCTCGGTCTGCGGGTCGTAGAGGAATTCGCCGTCGGGAATTTCGTGCGAGCCCAGCGAATTGATCAGCACGTAGCGTTTGCCTTGATAGGTGTAAGCCTCGCTTTCAACTTTCACTCCCGAGGGCATGGCCAGAATATTGAGCGGAATCTTCGTGGGCACATATTTTTCCAAGCCCGTGTTCATCAGGTTGAGCGTGGCGCCGATGGCGATGGTGGAGACGGTCACTCCGATCAGCAAACCCATTTGCTGGCGCAGCGGCGTCGAGCCCACCAGGTACCCGGTTTTCAAATCCTGGGATGTGGCTCCGGCGATGGCCGCGGCGGTGCACACCACACCGCCGATGACCAGCGCGAGCACGGCGTAATTCGGCGCCGTCCAGCCAGCTAGTAAAAAAATTGCACAGGTTGCCATTAGTGTGGCGATGCTCATACCACTGACCGGGTTTGACGAATTCCCCAGCAGCCCGCTGATGCGCGACGCCACGGTGACGAACAAAAATCCGAACACCACCACGAAAACTCCCGCCAGCAGATTCTGATACCACGCCGTGTTCGCTCCCGGAATGGGGTGGAACGTCAGCAGCACCCACATCATGGCGATAATCACCACCGAACCCATCACTACCGTGCGCATGGACATGTCGTTGTCGATGCGGCTTCTTGTCGCCGCGGTTCCGGCGCCTTCCGCGCGCACGTCTTTCAACCCGGCGCGCAGCGCGGAAATAATTGTGGGCATGGTCCGCAGCAGGGTAATCAACCCCGCCGCGGCCACGGCGCCCGCCCCCATCGGGCGGATGTATTGCCGCCACATGTCGTCCGGAGTCATCAGCGGAATCGGAATCGTCGAAGGATAGATGGGTTTCCCGCCGGCGAGTTGGCCAAAAAACTGTATCGCGGGCATCACCACCAGCCAGGAAATTACCCCGCCGGCGAAAAGAATGCCGGCCACGCGCGGCCCGATGATGTAGCCCACGCCGAGATATTCGGATGTGATGTTGGCGCGGAACGAGGCCCCGGGAAACCAGCTCGGCCGCGCCTCCGGCTGCGTGTTCCAGGCCTGCACCGTGTTCATCAGGAAAGTGTAAGCGCCGCCCAGGCCAAGCCCCCAGAAAACGCGTCCGGCAAACGAGCCGCCGCGCTCACCGGCGACAAGCACATCCGCGCACGCGGTGCCCTCGGGGAATGTGAGATTCCCGTGCTCCTTCACAATCAACTGGCGCCGCAGCGGAATCATGAACAGCACGCCCAGCCAGCCGCCCAGCAGCGCCAGCGGGAAGATGCGCCAAAAAGTGAACTGCGATCCGAAACCGAGGAAGATGAGCGCAGGAATGGTGAACATCACACCGGCTGCCAGCGACTCGCCGGCAGAGCCGGTGGTCTGCACGATATTGTTTTCGAGGATGGTGGAGCGCCCGAACGCGCGCAGGATGCTGATGGACAGCACCGCGATGGGGATGGAGGCGGACACGGTCAGGCCCGCGCGCAGGCCGACGTAAACTGTTACGGCGCCGAACAGCAGCCCGAAAACGGAGCCGAGCAGGACGGCGCGCAGCGTAAATTCCGCCAGCGACTCTTCGCTCGCCACGTAGGGCCGGAATTCGCCTGGTGGTGCCGTTGAACTCCACTGTTTTTCCGCCACGCCCCACCTCCCCGGTGCTCTCCGCGCCCTGAAACTGCGTACGGCCAATTTGGCCGCTCGCAAATCGGGCAAGGTACCACCGGAAGCGAGGCGAGGCAAGGCGCATTCGCCCCAGGCTGCCGCGCCCGTGCCGTGTGATATTCTTGGGCCCGGGAGAAGCCGACGAATGGGTTACATCGAACGCATCCAGAGCGATCTGACCGCGGCGATGAAAGATAAGGACGAACTGCGCTTGAGCGTTCTGCGCATGGTCAAGTCCGCGCTGAAGAACAAGGAAATCGAAAAGATGCGCCCCCTAGAGGACATGGAATCGCTGCAGGTGCTGCAGACGCTGGTGAAGCAGCGCCATGAGTCCGTGGAGCAATTCACCAAGGGCGGCCGCAAGGACCTGGCGGACAAGGAAAAAAAGGAAATCACCATTATCGAGGAGTACTTGCCCGCAGCGCCCTCGGACGCGGAAATCCACCACGCCGTCGAAGCGGCCATTGCCGAAGCGGGTGCCGACTCGTTGAAACAGATGGGGGCGGTGATCAAGGCCGCGCGCGCGCGCCTGGAAGGAAAATCCGTGGATGGCAAGCAGCTGAGCGACCGCGTCCGCGAGCGCCTGAGCAAGAAACCCTGATTTGCCTTCCGTCAGGGCACAACTTTCGCGCAGTTTGCGTCCCGATGGTTTACATCGGGAAGTCGTGTCGTATGCGGCCCACAATGCGTGCGGTTTGAGAGTTTGCGCGAGGACGTCGGTTTTTCGTCAGGGCACGGCTTCAGTCGTGCCGAAAATGGCGATAAATGAGAGCGGCTTTAGCCGCTGAGGGATCGGTGCTGCCGCCCTCTTACACTTGACCCGTGCCCCTTCCCGAATCAATCCCCGTCAAATACACCGAGGAAGAAGCCGGCTCCATCAGCATGCGCCCGATGGTGCGCCAGACATTTCGCGCCGCGGAACTGGTGGATATGATTGTCTCCGTCGCAGGAAAAGATCCGGCGCGCGTTAATCGGATCCTTCACGCCGGCACCGTCGCTTTTCATTCCTACCGCTACTGGTGGCAGGGCCTGGAGGCAGAACCGGAAAAGCTGGAGGCGCTTCTGGCGGTTTATCCGGATGCGGAACCGTCGCGTCTGTTCCGTGCGGAAAATTGCACCGAGGCGCTATTCGAATCGGGAGGAACGCCGCCGCGGCATTCACTGCGCCTGCGCCGTGAAGAGGTGCATCGCCGCGGCTGGTTCCGCTCGCGCACGCTGTGGGACGCGCTGATGGACATAACGCGAGTGCGTACGCCCACATACCGCGAGTATTCGTACTCCTTGCGCGGCGATATCTACACGTTGCAACCGGACGCGGCGGCCCTCGCGGGATTCACCCAGCAGGCGGCAAAACTCGCTGCGCGCTCACTCCGTCCGCAACTCGCCCAGCTTTCCGGCGTCACGCAGTTCCTTTTTCTTTGCCCCAGAAAATAACTTTACTGCAACAATTCCGCTCAATGGGCCGGCTTCAAATAATTCTTCACCGCCAGGTCGCCGATCTTCCTGCCCATGTCTTTGCCGACTACCGTTGAATTCCGGTAGTGAATGCCGCCGTAGATCCTGGCCATGGAAACCTCGTTGGCCCACTCCTCGATGCTCGTCCACTTGTGCGTCACACCAGGGACTGCCGAACTGGTCATGGTCAACGAAACTGGCCCCGTCCCAAACTCCGATTCCAGCACTGCCCGTGCCGCCGCCGAAGTGATGCAGTGCGCGCAGGGATACTCCGGGTGCAGCGGCGTGTCGAGCAGCGGCTCCCAGGCGGCGTCGCGTGTCGTCGCATCGTTGCCGTCGATGTCCCCGTTTCGGATCGCCGTGATTGGCCGCCAGAAATTGAAAGCATACTTGGCATCGAACACGGAGATATACGCATCCGCCCCAGCCATCTCCACCAGCGCGAATAATCGTGCATTTTGGATCAAGCTTCTCCCCGGAGCACCCGCGAGTTGCCGCGCGAGCGAGTCCCAGCTCTGCGGGCCCGTAACTGTCCAGAAGCGCGCAGTCTCGGTCTGCTGGGCCGTCCGTGAGGTGCTCTTTTTCCCACCCAGATCCTTCACCTCGTTGTAGTCGCGCGCCCATTCTGCGCCCTTCAAATCCGGCGGGGCCGCAGGACGGAATTGCGAACCTCGCTCCATCACCCACGGCGTCACGTTGCCCCATTGCGATGCGACCGGCATCGTCGTAGGCACATACACGCCCGGGGCCGTGCTCGGGCGGTAGGTGCTCGGCGCATCGCCGCCATCTGCCGTCCGCAGCGCAAGAATTTTGCCGGCCACCTCTTCTCCCACGCTGATGCCCGCGGTCTTTCCGCTTCCATCCGGAATCTGCGCCAGTGATGCCGCATACGCCGCATCCAGCGACGCTTTCTGCTCCGGAAAAAGTCTCACCAGCACCGCGTGGGCAGCCGCCACGCCCGCTGCCTCCGCCGAACTCCCCGCCGGCGCGGATACCTTCACTTTGTAAGGGCTGTACTGCCCTTCAATCGAATTGATGGCATCAAACATGGCCACGTGCACCAGCGACATGGTGCGCCCACCCACAAACGGATATATCTTCGCTTCCACCACCGCCGCTTCCGCCTTCTGATTCCACTCGATGACGACATCAGCAGAGGGAGCCGGCGGAGCCGCATTCGCCGCATTGTCCTTTGCACGGGACATGCCGGCCGTCGAAAACAGCCCGGCGATTAAAAGAAAAGTCGCGGAGATAAAAACGGTGGTCCTGGAATTCGAAGATCGGCTCATTGCGGTAATCCTCCTTGGCAGCATGTTCATGAGAATCGGGGGCATGGAGTCCTGCGAAAAAGCTGTCGTTTTTGTTAAGGATTTTGTGAAAGCGCCGCGCAGTGCGGCCGCTAAACGGTCTGACACGCTACTTCTGGAGGCCGGCGTTGTCAACCTTCTGGCCAAAGGCTGAAAGCTAGGGGTTGGCGCGGCGGAGCACGGCGGTGGAGCGTTCGTCCGCGGCAATCTGTTTGAAGAATTTGCGGACTTCGTCGAGTTTCTGCGTGGGCACGACGATGTCCTTGATTTCATAGGTGCGCTTGTAGTGCAGCGTGTTGTCTGACACTTTCAGTTCACTCTTGTAAGATCCATACGCGCACTCGACCTGCACCGGCTGCGGCAGCTCATCCACCACGTAGCCCGGCGGCAAAGCGATATCGAAGATGTCATCCTGGCGGGTGGCCTCGCCGAATTCGATGGGATATTTTCGCGGCTTGCCGGTCAGGATGGTGGACCCTTTCGCGCCCACCACGCGCGGCCTCACGATCATCAGGTAGCCCGCTGTCTTCGCGTAGCCTTCGACAACAAAGTTGTAATTGATCGTCAGCGTCTGGTCGTAATTCTCCAGTTCCTGCACCGACGCGCCCGTCACTGTGAAATTGTTCAGAAAATTTCCAAGGAAGTCGTCGATTACTTTCGACCGCTTGCCCGGCGGCGATTCCAGGAACTGCGTCCGGCTCGTGAATGCCGGCGCCCCCCAGCGGATTTCCTGGACGGCCCCGTCCAGATTGCCCGCCTCGCTCAAGCTCAGTTTCGCCGTGCGCAGAAGACGATTTACCGACGCAGGCAAGAGAGGCAGCAAGATCAGTCTGCCCCCGTCGGGCGTCACCACCAAGCCGTAATTGTCCTGCAATGACGACGGCAGGTAGCCGAGCGGCACGTACTTGGCTGTGGGATCAAAGAAGAGCAGCCGGCCGAGTTTCTCATCCCTGGTCATGGCAAAAAGCGAGGTATCCGGCACGCTGTCTGGCAGGCGAATGGCCATGATGGCATGATTGAATCGCGTGGAAGAAAATTCCGGCACCACGATGCCGCGCTGCGTATCAATCAGCACGTAGAATGATTCAATCCCGATCTCGTTCAGCATAGTGCTCAGCAGCGTCACCTTATCCTTGCAATCGCCGTACTGGTTGGTGAGCACCTCCGCCGCGCCGTGCGGCTGATAACCTCCGATTCCAACTTCGATGGCCACGTAGCGAATCTGGCGCTGCACGTACGCCGCTAGGGCGCTCAATTTTTCCAGTGGAGTCTTGGCGGTTGCAGTCAGCTCAGCCACCTTTTGTTTGACGGCAGGAGTGGCAGTCCGGCTGGCGACTGTCAGACCGGCATACCAGGTTCCCAGGTCTTTCCATGACCCCGTCGTTTTTGCGCGCAACTGCGGATTGCGCGGAAAATATTTCACGTCCATGCGTCCGGCCACAGCCAGCCAAGGCGGCATTTGGGGCTCGATTTCTATGGCGGGGACATCTTGCAACGACCATTGATATTGGTTCGAGCCCGCCGAATGCGGTTCTTGCCGTTCATAATTGGCCCAGAAATCTGAAAATTCCCACCCTGTGGGCAGTTTCAATTTGAAGAACGCGTACCGCGTCGGCAGGTGACTCTGGAATGCCCACACATCCTCGAAAACGAAGGGTCTGTGCTCTTGCACATATTCGTACCCCACCACGCTTCCCGGATTCATCTCGGGAAACTTCAGGATTTTGATTTTCTTGTCGCTGAACACCTGGAAGCTTGTGGTGTTCAGCTCGAAGGCGTCTTTTTCTTTCATCTCGATAACCCCGCCGCCGGGGCTGATTGTCCAGGCCTTCAAATACGTAACTTTCGTCTCGTTATCGAAATGGACCTGGACGAAACCGTAGTGTTCGCGGGCTTCGGGGCGCAGCAGTTTGTAGGCACACCGGTAACGGGTCTCAATTTCGCCGTTGTCCTTGACGGTTGTGAATTGCTCGTCTGTCAGAATCACAGCCTCAGTATCCGCCGGATACTCGGGCAGGGTGTCTTGCGATGCGGTCCTCAGCCAATCAGGGGCGGAATCTGCTTGGACTCTGCGGGGCGCATTCCACAGCGTCGCAGCCAGACATCCGACAGCCAAAACTATGAGGCTAATTTTTCTTGGCGACGTCGGTCCGTTGTAGAACGATTTGTGCTTCGTCATTCGATTTCACCGCGACAAAGAATGTCCGCAGCGATGCATAGCGTTGTGCCGGGACGGAGACAGCGTTGACAGTCACGCGCCGCCTTACCTCTACCACATCCTTATCCTGGCTGGCTGAGATGGCGTAGGAAAATTCTCCCGCACTGATCTGCTGCGGCTGCGGCAGGATTTCGGCTCGATAGCCTGCCGGAATTTGTATTTTGATTTCATCCACAACCTCGCTCGGAAAATGGAAATACACTGGGTTTACTCTTTTGGCCGACTGAAAGGCGCGAGCCTGAGGCGGCTGAAACAGGCTGCTGGGCATTATTTTTCGCTGTCGGGTCTGGGTCGTCAATCCGGGCACCTCCAGCGTGCCTTCCACCTGAACCGGTAAGCCGACGTCGGCCCAGTTTGAGATTTTCGTGACGCCAAACTTTGTCCCTGGCGGCAGCCACTGTTTGATTCCCTCTTCGAATTTCTTACGTCGTCCGGCCTCATCGTCCCCGCGCTGTCCTTCCCTCATCACCGCGGCTTCCTGGCCTTCGAACCTTACCTGCATCGTCCCGGTCAGCACGCCATCGTCGTCCATCTTCAAGTTGGTGTGACGGTTCAACCCCGTGCCTGACGCCGGCGGCATGGGAATGGTGACAATTTCGCCGTTGTTCGCGCCCGCGCGCAACCCCTTGGTCCCCGTCTCCGGCCACGGGAGCACGCCGAAGGGATAATACTGGGCCCCAGGATCCAGGTAGTATTCCTTCCCGCCAGCGCGCACCCACGCGATCTGACTCGACAATTGGCGGGGATCCTGCAGCTCGGGAGAAAAGAACGTGCGGTCACGCGGCGCCACGTAAAACTGCGCCGCCTCGAAACCCGCTGCCCGCGCCAACCCCACAAATAGCAGATTGATCTGTCCTCGATCGCCGTAGCCGTGGTTCAGCAGATCTTCCACATTCAAGTTCGGCTTCAGGTTTTCCTGGTCTTGCTCCTTTTTTGTCCGTGCATTTTCATACGACAGGTTGCGAATCTCCCGGGCGCGCGCATAAAGTTTTCGCAGCTTCGTGTCCTCTGAATCTGACGGACCGCAAACGCGAGCCACCTCGGAGGCGAGCATTCCTTTCTTGTCTACAAACATTTCCACCCGAGTGCCTAATGCCTTCGCCAAGTTCTTCCAGAACTGCTCGGCATTTGCGCTGGCAGCAAGCAAGGGATTGCGGTAGAAAAATTCGACACGCCCCCTGACGGTGCTATCCGGGGGCATGTAGGTTTCCTGTTCGATTCCAGGCAGGTCGTGGATTTCCATGTTGTAGGACCCATCCTGTTGTTGCTGCGGCGAGCCGGTACCCTCGGGAAGGTTCATCGCTCGGAAGTACAATGCAGGCGTGCCGGCGGACTTGTCCGGCAGAATTGAAAATCGCGCCGTGCGCGTGAATAAGGTTCCCTGCAGGTTCCAGGTCAGGTCGACATGATGGCCGTGTTCAAACTGGTGCACGTACCTGTATTCGATGATGCTCCCGGGTTCCACTTCCGGGAGGCTGAACGTCTTTGACACAAAATTAAGTCCCGTGCCGCGCATCACTGTCTTGTCGAATACGGTTCCTTCGAATTCCACAATTTCGCCGTTTGGCCGAATGGTGCGAGCACGGAGGGCATTGATGGCAGAATGGGTGGCCTCATAAGGGATGGAAACGTCGCCATTCTGCTCGCCTTTTGTCGTGAAAATCTTGATTCGAAGGTATTCGGTCAGCGACGAGTTCCCTGCGTTTATGATGCTCTCGCGGTACAGGATCATGGCATCGGCGCCTGGACTTTTCGGATTGTCCTTGAGCGCAAGATCCTCGGGCGCGATAGGCAGCCAGTCCTCTGCAGCGGTCACGGCGTGAGAGCCGTCCAGAAACACAACCGACAGCAGTAAGGCCAATGAGTGCATCCAGGGCTTGGTGCGAGACATGGCAGTAGCCGTAACGCCGCCTCTCTGAAAAACTCACCGGCAAGGGCTGAGCATGTCCAAGCCGTGAAGTGGCTGCAACGCTACAGTGACTTGCCGTCTCTGTCAATCACCTGCGGCGACACACTGGGATTCATGTCGCTCAGGTCTCCCCTGTCCGGCGCGTCCCGGCGTCTTCAACCGGGAAGACCAGATGTATCCTCCCCTCGAGATCCCCCCCAAAAAATTTTCCCTTGACAACTTAATAACTACCATGATACCATCGGCGCGGCATGAATAACCGCTCCAACCCGGCAAAGCACTCCTTGGCTAATCGCTTTCGCCCTCGGCCCCAGGAAATTCTAATCGCAACACCGAGAAACCGGATTCGACCTAAACCCTCTTGTTTCAATCACTTAATTTTTTCTAATCGCAACAAAAAGACCCCCTCCCCCCGGGTACTAACTTATAACCTTTTGTTCG
>Ga0210408_10001737_pt1 | contig 22174 bp, 21 predicted proteins | sample IncBWH4MmetaG_FD_155471 | JGI IMG/M metagenome (GOLD analysis project Ga0210408, IMG submission 155471) | Forest soil microbial communities from Barre Woods Harvard Forest LTER site, Petersham, Massachusetts, United States - Inc-BW-H-4-M | ecosystem: Environmental > Terrestrial > Soil >...
CTCAGAGCATGCGCCTGGAAGATCAAGAAGTGACGGACAGGGAAGTGGCCAAGGAGTTGCGCCGCCAGCAGGCGGAGCGGCTATTGCGGCGACCGGCCCGGCTTTGGGATGAAAAATGACCGACCCGGTCGAAGCCGATGACGCTGCAACCCCGCTGACTCCGCCAGAGCGCGACGGGCTGATTCCAACGCACATCACGCTGCGCAGTGAGTTGAACGAACTCGAACAGCAAAACATTGCTGATGCGACCGCCTGGGCGTTCGAACGAAAACGCAACGTGCTGAATGAAGCCTTCTTAAAGGGGCTGCACCGACGAATGTTCAACAAGGTGTGGCGCTGGGCTGGACAATATCGCAAGGCTGAACGCAATCTTGGTGACGCGCCTCACCTTATTCAGCCAAACTTGGTTCAAGCGATCCGAGACGCCCAGTTTTGGATTGAAAACAAGACATACCAGTTGGATGAATTGGGGGTCCGTTTTCACCATAAGGCAGTGCTCGTGCATCCATTTGGCAACGGCAATGGACGCTGGGCGCGGTTAGCGGCGGATTTGCTCGTCACAAGCCAGGGCGGGACGCCTTTCAGTTGGGGTGGCGGCGACCTCCAACCAGCCGGGAAGAGCCGTCAGGCCTACATTGACGCGCTTCACGCAGCGGACGATCACGACCTTGGCCCGCTTATTGTGTTCGCAAGATCGTAAATTCATCGAGTCGCGTAAGTTTCCGCACGTCTCCTGCATCCGAATTGAAGCGACATTTGCTTCGGCAAAGTGCCCTCACGGCCTCAGCAAAATCTTCCCCTTGGCTTCGCGGTTGGCGAGGGCCTTGAGCGCGTCGGCGATCTCTTCCAGCGGGTAGACCGCGTGCACATGGGCGGAGAGCTTGCCCTCGGACGCCCATTGCAGCACCTCGCCCATGTTGGCGCGATGTTTCTCGGGAAATCGCTCGGTGAACTGGCCCCAGAACACGCCGCGCACGTCGCAACCCTTGAGCAGCACCAGGTTGAGCGGAAGCTTGGGGATTTCCCCGGCCGCAAAGCCTATCACCAGGAAGCGGCCGTTCCAGGCGATCGAGCGCAGCGCCGCCTCTGCGTAGTCGCCGCCGACCGGATCGTAGATCACGTCGACGCCGCGCCCGTCGGTCACGCGGCGCAGCGCCTCTTTGAGGTCGTCCTCGCCGTAGTTCACGCCTACGTCGGCGCCGTGCTCGCGCGCGAAGGCGAGCTTGTCGGCGGAGGATGCGCAGGCGATCACCCGCGCGCCCATGATCTTGCCGAGTTCGATCGCCGCAAGGCCCGTACCGCCGGCGGCACCGAGCACCGCGAGCGTCTCGCCCGGCCTGAGCTGCGCGCGGTCGCGCAGCGCGTGAATGGTGGTGCCGTAGGTAACGGTGAGCCCGGCGGCGCGGTCGAAGTCGAGGCCGTCGGGAAGCCGCACCAGGCGATCCGTCTTGATGGCGACGCGCTCGCGCGCGGCGCCCGAACCCATCCAGCCCATCGCCCGGTCGCCAAGCGCAACGCCGGTTGCGCCCGGACCCAAGCTCTCGACGACGCCGGCAAACTCGGAAGCCGGCGAGAACGGGAACGGCGGCTTCACCTGGTATTTGCCGGCGATCAGCAGGGTGTCGAAGAAATTGAGCGCCGCCGCCTTGATCGCGACCACCGCCTCGCCCGGCCCCGCGACCGGGGGCGGGATTTCCTTGATTTCGAGGTCGTCGGGGCCGCCGAAGCGGCTGCACAGGACGGCTTTCATGGCGGTGAGCGGCTTTCCAAAGGGGTGGGTGTCATACCATTTTGCCGCCACCCGTCGAGGCGGGCCGCGGTGTCGCGCTGCCTTTACAATGCCGGCTTCGCCCCGTAATCGCCGCGATCCGAGGGTGTAGCTCGGGGTGTCGGGGACATGCAGATCATGTTGCGCATAGGGTTGGCCGTCGCGGCCGCCTCCTTGCTGATGGGGCCGGCGGTCGCGCAGACGCCGGCCAAGAAGCCGGCCGCGCCCAAACAGGCTGCGCCCGCGCCGGCAGCGCCGGGCGGCGGGCATCCGAACCAGCTCGGGCAGTACGGCGACTGGGGCGCCTACGCGGCGGCGAGCGGCGGCGGCAAGGTGTGCTACGCGCTCGCCATGCCTGCGAGCACCCGCACCACTCCGCCCAACAAGCCGCGCGATCCGACCTACCTGTTCATCTCGACGCGTCCGGCCGAGAACGTGCACAACGAGGTCTCGGTGATCATCGGCTATCAGCTCAAGCCGGACTCCGAGGTGCACGTCGAAATCGGCAACAACAAATTCGTCATGTACACCAAGGCGGACGGCGCCTGGATCAGCAACGCCGCCGAGGAGGCCCGCATGGTCGAGACCATGCGCAAGGGCCAGGACATCGTCGTCAGCGGCACCTCGTCGCGCGGCACGCAATCGACCGACCGCTATTCGCTGAAGGGTCTTTCCCAGGCGCTCGACCGCGCGGCGAAAGAGTGCAAGTGAAATAACGAATCTGTTTGTTTGATGCCGAATTCGGATCGCAGGTTTGTGATCCGAATTCGGTCGACTCTTCTCGACAAATGCCGGTTGGTCGGCCTATGGTCTTCCAGTGAGGAATAGCGCAATAACACTTGGCAATAACACACTTGGTTGCTTGCAGATCGTTGCTGATTCGACGCTGCGGAGCTGTGCGGAGCGGCCGAGCGACTGCTGGTAAACGGGAACAAGACCCGCGGCAGTTTTCCAGCCAACGAGTTGCCTACCTATGCGATGAGGAAGGCGAATGGGTGAAAACATGTCACCCCAAGTTGTGCAAGTGCAAAACAAACCCATTTGCTGCCGCGCAGCATGGCGGAAAGGCATCTGGTGATGGCTTGCGCCTGTAAATTCCTGTTAATTCCACGGTGCGCTCGGCTCGGGTGCCCGGCACGTCGGTGCTGGAGCTTGCAGATCGTTGCTGAATCGCGGGGCGGCAGGCTGAACCCGGGAGTAGTCCGTTGACATTCTGCCGCGCCGCACAATGAGGGAACAAGCGGGGCACCCGCTCGCAGCGCCCGTGGCGCTGCCTATCTATGTTACCGGGCGGGTGAAACGGCTCCCGCGTCTCCAATGACGACACTCATCGACACGACCCAGGCGCAAGCCGCAGCCGGCCCGCGGCCGATCGAGAAGACGCCGCTCGAGCGCTACGTGGCGCCCGCGCAGCCCTCGCTCGTCGGCCTCGACCGCGCGGGGCTGGCCGAGGCGCTCGCGGCCGTCGGCGTTGCCGAGGGCCAGCGCCGCATGCGCGTGCGTCAGCTGTGGAATTGGCTCTACGTGCGCGGCGCCGAAAACTTCGACGAGATGACGAGCGTGTCGAAGGACCTGCGCGCGGCGCTCACCGAGCGCTACACCCTGGCGCGGCCGGAGGTGGTGGCCGAGCAGGTCTCCGTCGACGGCACGCGCAAGTGGCTGCTGCGGCTGCCGGGCGAGCATCCGGGGGAGCGGCCGCACGAGGTCGAGTGCGTCTACATCCCGGAAGCCGACCGCGGGACCTTGTGCGTGTCGAGCCAGGTCGGCTGCACGCTCGCGTGCACCTTTTGCCACACCGGCACCCAGCGCCTGGTGCGCAACCTCACCGCCGGCGAAATCGTCGGCCAGGTGATGCTGGCGCGCGACCGGCTCGGGGACTGGCCCGGCGCGGCGCCCGTCGCCGGCGCCGCCAACCCGCGCGCGGACGGCGGCCGCTTCGTCTCCAACGTGGTGATGATGGGGATGGGCGAGCCGCTCTATAATTTCGAGGCGGTGCGCGACGCCCTGCTGGTGGTCGCGGACGGCGACGGCATCGGCATTTCCAAGCGGCGCATCACGCTCTCGACATCCGGCGTCGTTCCCAACATCGCGCGCTGCGGCGATGAAATCGGCGTCATGCTGGCGGTCTCGCTCCACGCGGTCGACGATGCGCGCCGCAACGTGCTGGTGCCGCTCAACCGCAAATATCCGATCGCCGCGTTGCTCGAGGCGTGCCGCAATTATCCCGGGCTTTCCAACGCGCGGCGCATCACCTTCGAATACGTGATGCTCAAGGGCGTCAACGATTCGATCGCCGACGCCAAGGCGCTGGTGCGACTGCTCGCCGGCATTCCGGCGAAGATCAATTTGATCCCGTTCAATCCGTGGCCGGGCAGCGCCTATGAGTGCTCGGACTGGGATCAGATCGAACGCTTCTCCGAGGTGGTGTTCAACGCCGGCTATGCGTCGCCGGTGCGCACGCCGCGCGGCCGCGATATCCTCGCCGCCTGCGGCCAGCTCAAGAGCGCGACCGAAAAACTCTCCGCGCGCGAACGCATGGCGCTGCGCGCCATGGCGATGACCGACTGAGTACCGCGTGGCCCTGATCGCGCGCGTTTTCGTCGTGCTGTTTTCCTTCGCCCTTGCCTGCCTCGCCGCGGCCGCGGTGATGACTTTCGCATTGCTGTTCCCCGGATCGATCGATTTGTTTGATACGCCGATAGATCACCAAATAATTGCAATTCTGATCGGAATGTCCGCGGTGTTTTTCGCGTTCTACGCCATGTTACCAGCAATGCTCATCATTGCGCTTACGGAAGGATTCCGTCTGAGGTCGGTTTTGTTTTATGCGCTGGCCGGCGCGGCGCTGACGCTCGGTCTGTCGTACGGCTGGGGCCTGCGACCCCTCGATGACGATTTCGGCGGGCGCGGGGTCGAGATCATCGCGGCGGCCGGGATCGTCGCCGGCTTTGTTTACTGGGCGCTCGCCGGCCGTAATGCCGGCGCGTGGCGCAAGCCAGCGACTCCCGTCAATGCTGCGCGCTCAATCGGCGCGCCAAAATAGCAACCGCACCGCGAACGTCCCCATCAGCCCGGCGAACAGCCAGTCGATCGTCCGCGTCGCGCGCGGCGAGCGGCGGACCGCGGCGGTGAAGCGCTCGGCGAGGAGTATCAGCAGCGCGCAGATCGGCACCGCCAGCACGGCGAAATAGAGGCCGAGGAACAGGAGCTTCGCGCCGGCGTGCGCGTCGGAGACGGAGACAAACTGCGGCAGGAACGTCACGAAGAACATGATGATCTTCGGGTTGAGTAGGTTGCAGCCGAGGCCCATCAAATAAACCTGCCCGAGCGGCCGCCGGGCGGCGGCCTCGTTGCGCAAGGTGAACGCCGATCCGTGGCGCAGCGCGCCGACCGAGAGCCAAAGGAGGTAAGCGACGCCGACGATCTTGAGCGCGGTAAACGCAACCGCCGAGGCGGCGAGCAGCGCGGAGAGCCCGAACGCCGCAATGAGGCTGTGCAGGACCACGCCGGTCGTGACCCCGAGCATCGCCGCGAATCCCCGCGTGCGTCCCGCCGTGAGCGTCTGGCCGAGGAAAAGCGCCATGTCGGGCCCGGGCGTGACGACGAGCACGACTCCGGCGAGCGTAAAGGCGAGAAGAACCTGAAGATCGGGCACTAGGCTCATGAGACGCCTCCGATTCGGCACACTACTTTTCGCCGGAGCGACGCGCTTGCGCAATCGGGGACTCGATCCCCGACTTTCCCCTCGCTGCGGGCTCGGCTACACCCGCCGGCATGAACCGTACCGGCCTCCTCGTCGTGCTCGCGATCGGCGTCGCGATCGGCGTGATCTTCGCGTTGTTTCCCGGCCTCGATCTTGCGATCACGCGGCTATTCTTCGAACCGCGCTCGCGCTGGTTCGGGCTGACCTATTACATGTTTGTCGACGGCCACATGTGGGTGCTGCGCCTGCGCGATGCGACCATGTGGATCGTGGCGGCGTTCGCGCTCGTGCCGGTGGCGGCGCTCATCGTCAAGCTGCTGCGTCCGATAAAGCCCATGCTGATGTCGCCGCGCTCGATCGTGTTTTTGCTCGGCACCTTGGCGCTCGCGCCGGGCGTGCTCGCAAATGGCGTGCTCAAGGAACATTGGGCGCGGCCGCGGCCGATCGAAGTGCGCGAGTTCACCGGCAGCGACAGCTTCATGCCGTGGTGGGACCCGCGCGGCGCCTGCGACCAGAACTGCTCGTTCATCTCCGGCGAAGGGGCGGGTGCCTTCTGGACGCTGGCGCCGGCCGCGCTCGCGCCGCCGCAGGTGCGCGCGCTCGCCTACGCGGCGGCGGTCGCCTTCGGCACCGGGGTGGGCGCGATGCGCATCGCGGTCGGCGGGCACTTCTTCACCGACGTCGCGTTCGCGGGCGTGTTCACCTTCCTCATCATCTGGGTCGCCTACGCGCTGCTGTTTCGCTGGCCCGTGCCGCTGCCGTCCGACGCGAGCATCGAGCGCGCGATCGAGCGTCTCGTGTTGCCGATCCATTCGGCCATTGCCGCCGCGCTCGGCCGCATGGGCACCGCGGCGCGCCGCCGCGCGCAACGCAGCGAGCCGTAGCGGGGTTGCGCCGCAGGGGCTCGCCCCTATAGTCCCGGCGGCTTTTTCCTCACGGATCAACGATGAAAACGGGCGACGTGAAAAAGGTGGTGCTTGCCTATTCGGGCGGGCTCGACACCTCGGTCATTCTCAAATGGCTGCAGACGACCTACCGCTGCGAGGTCGTCACGTTTACGGCCGACCTCGGCCAGGGCGAGGAGCTGGAGCCGGCGCGGCAGAAGGCGCGTCTGCTCGGCGTCAAGGCGGAAAACATCTTCATTGAGGATTTGCGCGAGGAGTTCGTACGCGGCTACGTGTTCCCGATGTTCCGCGCCAACACCCTTTACGAGGGACAATATCTGCTTGGCACCTCGATCGCGCGGCCGCTCATCGCCAAGAAGCAGATCGAGATCGCCGAGAAGGTCGGCGCCGACGCGGTCGCTCATGGCGCGACCGGCAAGGGCAACGATCAGGTTCGCTTCGAGCTGACCTATTACGCGCTCAAACCCGACGTGAAGGTGATTGCGCCGTGGCGCGAATGGGACCTCACCTCGCGCAGCAAACTGATCTCGTTCGCCGAGCAGCACCAGATCCCGATCGCGAAGGACAAACGCGGCGAGGCGCCGTTCTCGGTAGACGCCAACCTGCTGCACACGTCGTCCGAGGGCAAGGTCCTGGAGGATCCGGCCGCCGAGGTCCCCGACTACGTCTATTCGCGCACCGACGATCCCGAGGGCGCGCCCGACAAGCCCTCCCTCATCACCGTCGAGTTCGCGGGCGGTGACGCCGTCGCGGTCGACGGAAAGAAACTCTCGCCGGCGCAGCTGCTCGCGCGGCTTAACGACCTGGGCCGGGCGCACGGCATCGGACGGGTCGATCTGGTCGAGAACCGCTTCGTCGGCATGAAATCGCGCGGCATGTACGAGACGCCGGGCGGCACGATCCTGCTCGCCGCCCACCGCGGCATCGAGCAAATCACCCTCGACCGCGGCGCCGCCCATCTCAAGGACGAGCTGATGCCGCGCTATGCCGAGCTGATCTACAACGGGTTCTGGTTCTCCCCCGAACGCGAGATGCTGCAGGCCGCGATCGACCGCTCGCAGGAGCTGGTCACCGGCCGGGTGCGCCTGCGGCTCTACAAGGGCAGCGTCGCGGTCGTCGGCCGCGAGAGCAAATATTCGCTCTACGACCAGGATCTCGTCACCTTCGAGGAAGGCGCCGCCGCTTACGATCAGCGCGACGCCGAGGGCTTCATCAAGCTCAACGCGCTGCGCCTGCGCACGCTGGCGCAACGGAAGAAGAAGCTGGGGTTGTGATACTCGGTCTCTCCGTTCCCCTCCCCCTTGTGGGGAGGGGTTAGGGGTGGGGGTGGATGAGGTCGATTATTTGTTGGTGCGACCCCCATTCCGCCGCCGCGAAGCGGCGGCGACCCTCCCCACAAGGGGGAGGGTAATTACGCCGCGATGTGGGCGAGGAACTCGTCGACCTGGCGCTTGAGTGAGGCCGCCTGATCGTAGAGGCCGGAGGCGGAAGAGACCACCTCCTCGGACGAGTTGCTGGTGTCACTCGCGGCTTCGAGCAGCCGCACCAGGCTCGCCGCAAGCTGCTCGGTCTGCTCGGCGGCATGGCGGCCGGCGCGGGAGATTTCCGAGGTGGCGGCGCCCTGCTCCTCCACCGCGGCGGCGATGCGCGAGCCGATCTCGTTGATGCGCGCGATCGTCTTGTCGACGTTGTCGATCGCCGCCACCGCCTGGTCGGTCGCGCCCTGCACCGCGTGGATGCGGCCGGAAATCTCCTCGGTCGCCTTCGAGGTCTGGGTGGCCAGCTGCTTGACCTCCGAGGCGACCACCGCGAAGCCTTTGCCGGCCTCGCCGGCGCGCGCGGCCTCGATGGTGGCGTTGAGCGCCAACAAGTTGGTCTGCTCGGCGATCGCCTGGATGAGCAAAACCACCTTGCCGATATCGGCGGAGGCGGCCGAGAGGGTGCGCACGATCGCGCTCGCCTCGCGGATTTGCGTCACCGCATCCTGAGCTATTTTCGAGGACTGCTGCACCTGCGCGCCGATCTCGCTGATGGCGCCGTCGAGCTGGCCGGCCGCTTCGCCAACAGTCGCGACGTGCTCGGCGGCCGAACGGCTCACGCCGGAGGCCGCGCCCGCCTCGCGCTGCGCCTCGGCGGAGATGGACGTCATCGAGCGCGCGGTTCCGACCAGCGCCTGCGCGGCGGCGCCGACCGCATCGGCGACCGCCTTGACCTGCCGGTCGAGCGAATGCGCCACGTCGGCGAGGAACCGCTGCCGGTCGGCCTCGCCGGCGCGCTTGGCATCGGCGTCGCGGCGCATCTCGTCCTGCATCCGGTTGCGTACCGCGTCGCGCAACTCGACGATCGCCCGCGCGATCGCGCCGAACTCGTCGTGGCGCTCCGCGCCTTCCACCGCCGCATCGATGTCGCCGTCGGCAAGCCGCCGCAGCGACCGCGTGAGCCGCTTGATCGGTCCGCCGATCGACCGCGTCACCATGATGCTCGCGCCGAGCAGCACCAGCGTGATGCCGACGAGCCACAGGCCGATATTGCGGACCAGATGCCAATTGGCGGCGCGCACATCCTCGATCCACACGCCGCTGCCGAGAAGCCATTGCCAGGGAGCAAAGCCGGCGATGTAGGAGATCTTCGGCACCCGCTGCGTCGATTGCGGCAGCTGAAACAGATAATCGACATGGCCGCCGCCCTTCTTGGCGACCTCGATGAACTCGCGGATGAAGTATTTGCCGGTGGGATCGCGCTCGCCGATGCGATCGGTCCCGACCCAATCCGGCTTGACCGGGTGGACGACGTTGATGCCGTTGTAGTCGTAGACGAAGACGTACTCCTTGCCGCCGCCGTAGCGGATCGCGCCGATCGCGCGCTTGGCCTGGGCCTGCGCCTCTTCGCGCGACATTTCGCCGGCGGCGGCGCGCCGCTCGAAGTCGGCGACGAGCGCGGCGGCCGCCTCGACGACGTGCTGGATGTCGGCCTTCTTCTGTTCGAACAGCAAGTCCCCGCTCTGGCTGATGACGAAGCCGGCGACCGCCATGAGGGCGGCGAGCGCGAGGATGACGAGAAGCAGGATGCGCGTGAACACGCGGTTGAGCGCGCGAAACATCGACGGGGCCCGATCGCTGGATTTCACCGCCGCAACCTGAGGCAGATTTCGTAAAATCCGGTTAACCTCGGGCGGCGCCGCCGGCCGCTGGCGAAGGCGAACAGCCGTGCTTAGCTACCTTCGAGCTGCCGCGCCGGCTCGCGTTTTCCGACGCTGCGGGCTGCGCGAGGGAGCGCCCATGTCCTGGTCCTTGAGCATCGGCCGGATCGCCGGCACCGCCGTGCGCATCCACATCACTTTCCTATTGTTCCTGGTCTGGATTTGGTTCGCCAATTACGAGAGCGGCGGCGCCGCGGCTGCGTGGAGCGGCCTCCTGTTCATGGTCCTGTTGTTCGTTTGCGTGCTCGCCCACGAGTTCGGCCACATCTTCACGGCGCGCGCGTTCGGCGTGCCGACCCCGGATGTGACTTTGCTGCCGATCGGAGGCGTCGCGCGTCTTGCCCGCATCCCCGAAGCGCCCGGGCAGGAATTTCTCATCGCCATCGCGGGCCCCGCGGTGAACGTGCTCATCGCCCTTGCGCTGATCGTCTTTACAAACGCGCACGTCGAGGCGCAGCACCTCGCCACCGTGGGGAACGCGAAGATCGGCATGATCGAACGGCTCGCCGAGGTGAATTTGTTCCTCGCCGCCTTCAACATGATCCCGGCGTTCCCGATGGACGGCGGGCGCGTGCTGCGGGCGGCGCTGGCGACGCAACTCGGTTACGTGCGCGCGACCGAGCTCGCCGCGAGCATCGGCCAATGGGTGGCGTTCGCGCTCGGCTTTATCGGGCTGTTCTATAATCCGCTGCTGATCTTCATCGCCATTTTCGTTTATCTCGCCGCCGCCTCGGAAGCCCACATGGTGGGGCTGCGCGCCGCATCGCGCGGGGTGCCGGTCTCCGCCGCCATGGTGACGCAGTTCGCGAGTCTCAAACCGACCGACCACATCGACCAGGCGATCGAGACCATGCTGCACACCAGCCAGAGCGAGTTTCCCGTCATCGATGACGCCGGTCGGCTGGTGGGGCTGCTCGCGCGCGGCGACATCGTGCGGGCGCTCAAGGCGCACGGTCCGAACGCGCCGGTGGGCGAGTCGATGACGACGGGCATCCCGACGATCGGCTATCGCCAGACCCTCGATGAGGCGTTCCGCATGCTGCAGGAGACCTCGGCGGCGGCGATCGGCGTGGTCGATGCCCAGGGACGGCTTGTTGGCCTAGTCACGTCCGGGACCGTCGGCGAGATGATGATGGTGCGCGACGCGCTGCCGGGACGCCCGCCCTATGGCCCCTGGAGCCGCCCAGCCGGCGCATAGCGATTTGGCCGAAAGCCTCGCGCACCCTATATACGGCGCGATTCCGCGGGCCGTTCGGCCCGCGGTTGGTTTTTGGCCCATCGATGAACCTGCGCAACATCGCCATCATTGCCCACGTCGACCACGGCAAGACGACGCTCGTCGACCGGCTGCTGCAGCAATCGGGCGCGTTCCGCGAGAACCAGCGCGTCGCCGAGCGGGCGATGGATTCCAACGAACTCGAGCGCGAGCGCGGTATCACCATCCTGGCCAAGGTGACGTCGATCGTCTGGCACGGGACCCGCATCAACATCGTCGATACGCCGGGTCACGCGGACTTCGGCGGCGAGGTCGAGCGCATCCTCAATATGGTCGACGGCGCCATCGTGCTGGTGGATGCGGCCGAGGGCCCGATGCCGCAGACCAAGTTCGTGGTGTCGAAGGCGATGAAGGTCGGGCTCAAGCCGATCGTCGCCGTCAACAAGGTCGACCGGCCGGACGCGCGGCCGACCGAGGTGGTCAACGAGGTGTTCGATCTGTTTGCTGCGCTCGACGCCACCGACGAGCAGCTCGATTTCCCGATCCTCTACGGCTCAGCCAAGGAAGGCTGGATGGCCGCGAGGCCGGAAGGGCCGAAGACCTCCATGGCGCCGCTGTTCGATCTGGTGCTGCGCCACGTCGCGCCGCCGGCGATCGAGGAGGGGCCTTTCCGTATGCTCGGCACCATCCTTGAGGCCAATCCTTATCTCGGCCGCATCGTCACCGGGCGCATCAGCTCCGGGACAGTCAAACCGAATCAAGCCGTCAAGGTGCTCGACCGCAACGGCACCCTGATTGAGGAAGATCGCGTGTCGAAGGTGCTGGCGTTCCGCGGGCTCGAGCGTACCGGCGTCGAGGAAGCGAGCGCGGGCGACATCGTCGCGATCGCCGGACTGCCGGAGGCGACGGTCGCGCACACGCTGTGTTCGCCCGAAGTGACCGTGCCGCTGCCGGCGCAGCCGATCGATCCGCCGACGCTTGCCATGTCGTTCCGCGTCAACGACTCGCCGTTCGCCGGCACCGAGGGCGACAAGGTGACGAGCCGAGTCATTCGCGACCGGCTGCTGCGCGAAGCCGAGGGCAACGTCGCGATCCGGATCACCGAATCCTCCGAGAAGGACGCCTACGAAGTCGCCGGTCGCGGCGAACTGCAGCTCGGCATTCTCATTGAAACCATGCGGCGCGAGGGCTTCGAGCTGGGCGTTTCCCGTCCGAAGGTATTATTCGAGCGCGACCCCGATTCCGGCGAGCTGATGGAGCCGATCGAAGAGGTGACGATCGATCTCGACGAGGAGTTCTCCGGCATCGTGGTGCAGAAGCTTTCCGAGCGACGCGCCGAGATGATCGCCATGCGGCCGTCCGGCGGCGGCCGCCTGCGCCTCGTGTTTCATGCGCCCACGCGCGGGCTCATCGGCTACCAGGGCGAGCTTCTCTCCGACACCCGCGGCACCGCGGTGTTCAATCGCGTGTTCCACGCCTACGCGCCCTACAAGGGCGAGATCGATGGCCGGCGCACCGGCGTGCTCATATCGAACGGCACGGGCGAGGCGGTCGCCTACGCGCTGTGGAATCTCGAGGATCGGGGACCGATGCTGATCGTGCCCGGCACGCGGGTTTATCAAGGCATGATCGTGGGCGAGCACGCGCGCGGCAACGACCTCGTCGTCAACGTGCTCAAGGGCAAGAAGCTCACCAACATCCGTGCCGCCGGCAAGGACGACAACGTGCTGCTCACGCCGCCGATTCGCATGACCTTGGAAAAGGCGCTCGCCTATATCGCCGACGACGAATTGGTCGAGGTGACGCCGCAGTCGATTCGCCTGCGCAAGAGCATGCTCGATCCGAACGAGCGCAAGAAGGAAGAACGGCGCAAGGAATCGGCGGGCGTGTAGCCCGGATGGAGCGCCGCGGTGATGCGCCGCATTAAACGCGGCCCAAAAGTGATGCATTTGTGCAACGCTTCGCAACAACATTAACCGCTCGTTAATTCTGGTCTTGAAGGAAAGCAAACTGCTTGCTTCAATTCGTCCATGTCGACGACCCTGATAGAAATCCGCAGAGCCAAGGCGTCCGACGCCGAATCAGTGGCGTCGACCCACGACGAGGCTTGGCGGACCGCGTATCAGGGCATCATCCCGGGAGCCGAACTCGCGAAGCTGATCAGCCGGCGCGGCCCGGCTTGGTGGGAAAGCGCGATTCGTAAGGGCAGCCGCGTGGCGCTGCTCGTGTTCGGGGATCGCGTCGCCGGTTACGCCAACTACGGCCGCAACCGCGCCCGCAGCCTCACCTACGACGGGGAAATCTACGAGCTTTACCTGCGCCCGGAATTTCAGGGGCTCGGGTTCGGCCGGCGCCTGTTCACGGCGGCGCGTCGCGATTTGGCACAGAGCGGGTTGCGCAGCCTGGTCGTGTGGGCGCTCTCGGACAACGATCCGGCGGTCGAGTTCTATCGTGCGCTCGGGGGCCGTGCGATCGCCCGCTCCTCCGAGCGATTCGGGCAGAAGACCCTCGATAAGGTCGCGTTCGGCTGGCAGCCCTGAGGGTTACGGTCCTTCCTCACAACTCCGGTGGCGGCAGGCCGGCGCGCGCGGCGGCGGCGCGCAACGTATTCGCCATCAGGCACGCGATCGTCATCGGCCCGACGCCGCCCGGCACCGGCGTGATCGCGCCGGCGACGGCCGCCGCTTCCGCATAAGCCACATCGCCCACGATGCGATGCTTGCCGCCCTCGGCCGGGACGCGGTTGATCCCGACGTCGATCACCGTCGCGCCCGGCTTGATCCAATCCCCGCGCACCAGCCCCGGCCGCCCGACCGCCGCGCACAACAGATCGGCGCCGCGGCAAACCGCGGGCAGGTCGCGGGTCTTCGAATGGGCGATCGTCACGGTCGCGTTCTCGGCGAGCAGGAGATGCACCAGCGGCTTGCCCACGATGTTTGAGCGCCCGACGATGACGGCCGGCACACCGGCAAGCGAGGGCAGCACGGTCTTCGCGAGAATCACGCAGCCGAGCGGCGTGCATGGCACGAGGCTCGGTAGCCCGGTCGCGAGCCGGCCGGCGTTGAGCGGATGAAAGCCGTCGACGTCTTTGCCCGGATCGATCGCGGCGAGCACAACGTGAGGATCGATCTGCGGCGGCAACGGCAGCTGCACCAGGATGCCGTGCACGGCGGCATCGGCGTTGAGTGCGGCAATACGGTCGAGGAGGTCGCCCGCACTTGCGGTCGCGGGCAGGCGGTGGACGAACGACTGCATGCCGCCCGCTTCGGTCTGCGCCGCCTTGTTGCGCACGTAGACCGCGCTCGCCGGGTTGTCGCCGATGAGCACCACCGCAAGGCCCGGGACGATGCCGTGATCCCGCGCCAGCCGCCGCGCCGCGGCCGCTACCTTCTCGCGCAAGCCCGCCGCGATTGCGGCACCGTCGATGATACGCGCGGTCATGGTGCGCGGCCGCCGCTGGCGTCGGCCGCTTGTTCGAGGGCGGCGGCGATGACGCGCGGCTCGCCGTCGATCCGCAAGCGCTTGATCCGCGCGGTTGTGCCGCCGACGATTGAGACCTGGCGCGCGGGAACGCCGGCTGCAGTGGCGATCAGGCGCGTGAGCGCCGCGTTCGCCGCGCCCTCGTGCGGCGCGGCACGTACCCGTGCCTTGAGCACGGCGCGGCCGTCAGCCAGCGGCGCGATTCCGTCGAGCGCGTCACGGCCGCCCTTCGGGGTCAGGCGCACGTCGATGAGCAGCGCGCCGGCGGTGGCGTGCCACGGGCGGGCACCCACGGTCACGGCACGTACGGATAGATGTAATACTCAATCACCCGCTGAATCAGGATGATGATCAGAAACAGGATGATCGGCGAAATGTCGATTCCGCCAAGATTGGGCAGGAAATTGCGGATCGGACGCAACACTGGCTCAGTGATGCGATAGAGGAACTCGGCGACATTCGCCACGAACGGATTGCGGGTGTTGACCACGTTGAACGCGACCAGCCAGGAGAGGATCACTGCCGCGATCACGATCCACATGTAGATGTTCAGGGCGATCAGGATCACGTCGAGGAGGGCGCGCATGGCGGGATTCGGCTGCGGATGAAGGTGCGCACATGTAGCGGGCTTGTGCCGCGCAAACAAGCGCCGCGCAGGCTGCGTGTCCTTGACACCCCTCGGAACCGGCCGTAAATGGCCGCTTCTCGCTCGGGCGGCCGGCAACTGTGAGCCGCTTTTCTTCACGCCCGACCGGCGGGGCCGTAGCTCAGTTGGGAGAGCGCCGCAATCGCACTGCGGAGGTCAGGGGTTCAAATCCCCTCGGCTCCACCACGACCTTCGGCACTGCATAAACCTCCACCGAAGTCAGCACGCGTTCGACCGGCATTCACTTCCCGCGTCGGTCGCGGCAGCCTTTGAACCTACCGGCAGCCTAGCCCGACCAACCCTCATCGAGGGAGGGTGCGATGGCACGGGTGGGTCTCTTCTCCACGATCGCGGTTGCGGCGCTGGCCGGCTTGCTCGGTGTGAGCCCGGCAAAGGCAGACGACGCAACATGCGCGGCGCCCGACAGCCTGATGCGACTCGATCGCGCCATTGCGCACACTGCCGCCCGCGTTGCCGAAGGCCGCAGCTTGAAAATCGTCGCGCTCGGCTCATCATCGACCGTCGGGGTCGGCGCGACGTCCCCCACCAACAGCTATCCCAGCAGGCTCGAGGCTGCGCTGCGGGAACAGTATCCCGACATGCAGATCGAGGTGATCAATCGCGGCGTGGGTGGCGAGGACGCGCGGGAGGAACTCGCGCGGCTCGACAAGAGCGTGCTCGCCGAGCGCCCCGATCTGGTGCTCTGGCAGGTCGGCACCAACGCCATCGTCGATGAGGAGGGCGTCTCGGAAGAGGGCTATTTGGTCCGCAAGGGCCTCGCCCGTCTCAAGGCAGCCGGCATCGACGTGATTCTCATCGATCCGCAGTACTCGCCGAGCGTGATCCGTCGCCCCCACGCCGGCGCCATGGTGCGCATGCTCAAAACCGTCGCGCAGGCGGCGAACGTGGCGGTGTTCCGGCGCTTCGCGATCATGAGCCACTGGCGCACGGTCGAGCACGTGCCGTTCGAGCGCTTCACCGTCAAGGACGGCCTGCATATGAACGACTGGGGCTATGAGTGCATCGCCAGGCTGCTCGCCAATTCCATCGTCGCCGCGGTGAGCCAGCCGGTGCCGGTCGCCGCCGGGTCGCTCGTCCAGCAGGCGCGCCTGTAACGTCATGGCCGGGCTTGTCCCGGCCATCCACGTCTTTATTTGAATCTGTTTGTTTGGAGCGCTCAAGACGTGGATGCCCGGCACAAGGCCGGGCATGACGCCGTTGAACGAGCAGCGCGCTGCAAGCTCACTATGCCGGCATCGCTTCACCTGCGAGCGTATGCTCGCGGCTACCCGCGGCGGCGCGTACGTCAGCCTGGGCGTGGCCGGTCCAGTGGTCGAGAAAATCGGAGAGCCAGGCGCGGATGGCGAAGTCGTGCACCGCGCGATCCTCGAAATGGGCCGCGCGCTGCTTAGCACCCGGCATCCCCATGCGCTCGTGGCCGCGCGTCGTCCATCGGCACATCATCGCGTGGGTGACCTCGGGATGGAACTGGATGCCGTAGGCGCAGGGACCGTACCGGAAGGCCTGCGCCGGGAAGGCGTCGCCTTCGGCGAGTAGTTCGGAGCCGGTCGGCAGTTCAAAGCCTTCGCGGTGCCACTGATAGACATGGTCGGGCCAGCGCGCGCAGACGGCGAGCCCGGTCGGCGTCGGCCGGATCGGGTAGTAGCCGCATTCGACCTGCCCCTCGGAGTGGACATCGACCCGCGTGCCGAGATGACGCGCCAGCATCTGCGCGCCGAGGCAGATGCCGAGGAACGGCTTCTTCTCGCTCAGCGGAACGCCGATCCAATCGATTTCGCGGCGGATGAAGGGTTCCGTGTCGTTCGCGCTTTGCGGGCCGCCGAACACGATCGCCGCCGCGTGCTCGGCGAGCGTCTCGGGCAGCGGATCGTCGAAGCGGGGGCGGCGGACATCGAGGCGGTAGCCACGCGACTTGAGCGCGTGTCCGATGCGGCCCGGCGTCGAATGCTCTTGATGCAGGACGATCAGGACAGGCGGGAGCATGGTGGCGGCGGCGATTGAGTCGGTCGGCCCTTTCGTAACGGATTACACAGCGATTTCAAGATTGTGTCCGGGCGGCGACTTGGTGGCGCAACTCGATGCGGTCGCGGGCGGAAATGCCGAGGAGGTCGGAGGCGCGCCAGACGATGTTCTCCTCGAACTCGTCCACCTGTCCGTCCGCAAACACGATCTCCCACATCATTTCGACCATGCGGCGGCGTCCATCCTCGTCGAGCGAGCGATTGATGAGATGAGTGAAGTGATAAAGGTCGACGGCCTCGTTGTCGGCCGCGATCGCGGCGTCGATCAGCCGGGCGGTGCCGGCCTCGTCGAGATCGAAACGATGCTTGAGCACGTCGTGTAGCCGGGTGCGCTCGGCGAGCGAGATGTCGCCGTCGACCGTGCACACGTGCACCAGCAGCGCAGCCGCCGCCAGGCGGTAGTCGTCCTCGGCGAAGGCCTCCTGGCGCTTGGCGTCGCCGGACAGGTCGGAGAGGAAATTCCTGAGAGATTCGAGCATGTTTCACGTGGGGCTTTGGAACCCTGCCGGCTTGGCACGTCTGCCGCGAGCAGTCAAAGCAGGAGGCACAGAACGCGAAAATCGTCTCGCTGGTGGTCGCGCTCGTGTTTATCCTGTTTCTGCCGCTGCAATACGCGATCCAGCTGCAACTCCTCGGCGGGGTGTGGATCAGCCAGACCATCCCGGCCGTCATCCTTGGGCTCTATACCCGCTGGTTCAATCCGTGGGCGCTCATCGCCGGGTGGTTCGCCGGCCTCGTCGTCGGGACGACCATGGTGGCAACGACCGGCTTCCTGTCGGCCACCTATGCCCTTCCCCTCGGCGCCCTGATCGTCCCCGGCTACGCCGCGCTTTATTCGCTGATCGTGAATTTCGCGGTCGCGATCGTGCTCTCGGCCGCGCTCAATCCGGTCGCCGCCACCCGCGGCAGCGACCAGACGGCCCCGGGCGATTATCACTTCGAGCCCGCTCCGGCCGCCGAAGCCCCCACCCGTATTTCCGCGGCGGCCTAAAAATTTGCCCGGCCGCGACGCTATCTAAACATCGTCGGCATCGGTTATCATGGCGCCAACCAGAACGGGGGCGCCGCCTGGGACGGCGCATCCCGCCATCAACCAGAGGCGAACCCGGAGGCGGCCATGCCCTACCAAACCATTCTGGTTCCCACCGAACCGCACGATCTCATGACCTCGACTCTGGAAACCGCGCTGCTGCTGGCGCGCAAGTTCGACAGCTACATCGAGGGCTTCCCGCTGCGGCCGGCAATCGACAACTTCGTCGCCATGGACCCGATCAGCGGCATGGCCATGGCGACGGTCAAGCAGCGCGATGCCGAAGCCGCGACCCAGGCGCAACAGCTGTTCGAAGGTTTCATGCAGAGTCGCCAAGTGGCGCGCTCGCTCGAGGCGAAACCGGCGCTCACCTGGAATTGGTTCGACACGGCGCCGGACGGCGACGACGTGGTCGGCAGCTACGGCCGCGTGTTCGACGCGATCGTGCTCGGCCGGCCGAGCGACGATCCGCAGGGCCCCCGCATGCTGACCCTCGAGGCGGGTCTGTTCGAAAGCGGGCGGCCGGTGCTGATCGCGCCGCCGACGCCGCCGAGGCAGCTTGGCGAGAACGTGCTGATCGCCTGGAATTGCTCGACCGAGCAGGCGCGCACCACGGCCTTTGCCATGCCGCTGTTGCGCCGCGCCCAGAAGGTGACCGTGCTCACCGTGGAGGGCGCGACCGTACCGGGGCCGACCGGAGCGCAGATGGCGCGCGCGCTCAAGCTTAACGGCATCCCGACGGATGCGATGACCCTCAAGGCCGAGCGCGGACGCAACGCCGGTGACGTGATCCTCACCCGCGCCCGGGAACTCGGCTGCGACCTCCTGGTCAAGGGGGCCTATACCCAGAGCCGGATTCGTCAAATGATCTTCGGCGGCACCACCCGTCATATCCTCGCCAACGCTAATCTGCCGGTGCTCATGGCGCACTGAGGCCAGTGATCGGCAAATAACGAGACCGCCGCGGATATTTAACACCGAGCGCTTTTGGGTTCGGTAACCCTCTGCTATCTTACGCTGCGACGAGGGGACGCGTGGAAGAGCGGTTGCCTTTTGCTGAAGGGGCGATCGCCGCTGCCGAAATCGGCAAAACCAACAAACACCCCTGCACTGGAGGAGCGCACATGGCAAGCACATTGGCCGCCACAGGCCCTATTTCGGAAGCGGAACATGACCGACAGCTGCGGCGGGCGATCATCGCCAGCACCGTCGGCACCGCGATCGAGTGGTACGATTTCTTCCTCTATGGGCTCGTCACCGCGGTGGTGTTCGCCAAGCTCTATTTCCCCAACGAGGACCCGCTGGCGGGCACGCTGAGCGCCTTCGGCATCTACGCGGTCGGCTTCGTCGCGCGGCCGGTTGGCGCCGCGATCTTCGGCCACTACGGCGACCGTATCGGCCGCAAGGCGACCCTGATCGCCACGCTCCTGCTGATGGGCGTCGCAACCTTCCTGGTCGCACTCGTTCCCACTTACGCCAGCATCGGCATCTGGGGCGCGGTGCTGCTCACCGTGCTGCGCTTCATCCAAGGCGTCGGCGTGGGCGGCGAGTGGGGTGGCTCGGTGCTGCTGGCGATGGAATGGTCGAAGGGGGCGCATCACCGCGGCTTCGTCGCGTCCTGGCCGCAGTTCGGCGTGCCGTGCGGACTGTTCCTCGCCAATCTCGCGTTCCTGGGCTTTAGCAAACTCTCGGGCGACCAGTTCCTTACCTGGGGCTGGCGCGTGCCGTTCTTCCTCAGCCTCATCCTGGTCGGAATTGGCCTGTGGATCCGGCTCGGCATCATGGAGACGCCGATTTTCACCAAGCTGGTCTCCGAGCGGAAGGTTGAGAAGCAGCCCACTTGGGAGGTGATCAAGCGCAATCCCAAGGAGATCATCCTCTCCGCCTTCGTACGCATGGCCGAGCAGGCGCCGTTCTACATCTTCACCACCTACGTGTTCGCGTACGGCACCGGCGTGCTCAAGCTCGACCGCGACTTCCTGCTGTGGGCAGTGCTGGCGGCCTCGGTGCTGTCGTTCATCTCGATCCCGCTGTCGGGCCACATCTCCGACCGCATCGGCCGCAAGAAGATGTACACGCTGGGCGCGGTCACGGTCGGCATCTTCGGCTTCGTCTATTTCGGGCTGCTCAACAGCGGTTCGACGGCGCTGATCTTCATCGCGGTGTTCCTGTCGCTCGTTCCGCACGACATGATGTACGGCCCGCAGGCGGCGCTGATTGCCGAATCCTTCACCGGCCGCCTGCGCTACAGCGGCGCTTCGCTCGGCTATCAGCTCGCCTCGGTTATCGCCGGCGGTCCGGCGCCGTTGATCGCGACGTGGCTCTACGTGCAGTACGGGTCGCCCTACGCGGTCGCGGCTTACATCCTCGCGTGCGCGATAATCACCCTGATCGCCTGCGCCATGATGACGGACTACACCGGCAAGGACATCGAAGGCGAATACGAATAACCACTGGGCGTTCCCCGGGCGCAGCGCAGCACGTAGTGATGCGCTGCAGACCCGGGGCCCACGTTTGTTTGATTTGTGCTTGCGGCTCCTGGATCCCGGGTCTGCGCTGCGGCACTACGCGCCGCAGCGCGCCCGGGAACGCTGACTGTCACTGATTGCTAGCCTGCTGCCGGCTCATCACATTGAAGTGCGCCTTCTGCTCGTCGCTGAGCGAGTCGTAGAATTTCGCGAGCGCCGGACGTACGGTTTTGATTGCATCAAGCATTGCCTGAATGCGCTTGGCCATGGCGTCGAGCCGCGCGACCGGGGTGATCGGCGTCTCGCTCGGGCAGGCGTTGCGCAACGCATCCGAGGCCTTGGCGGACGCATCGCGCAACGCGTCGAGGTCGGCCTTCTGTCGGTCGTCGGGGCGAATGTCCTGCTGGATGCGGTCGATCGCCTCCGTCGTCAGGCCGGCCGGCGCCTGCGTCCCGCACAGCCGCGCCTCATCCTTCGCGCGTGTGCCGCCTTCGTCCTGCTCGCGGCCGATGGCGTTGAAACGTGCCTTCTGCTCGTCGCTGAGCGAATCGTAGAACTTGGCGAGCGCCGGGCGCACCAGGTCGAGAGCTTGCAGCATCGCATCGAGCCGCTTGCTCATGGCGTCGAGCCGGCCGAGCGGGGTCGAAGGCGGCCTGGTGGGGCAGGCCGCTTGCAGCACTTGCGCCGCGCGCTCGGAGGCCGCCTTGAGGTCGGCGAGCAGATGCTGCTGATCGGGCGTCGGCTCGACCACCTGCGCGATCTGCTCGACCGGCCACTTCGTCAAGCCGGGATCGACACGGCAGAGGTCGCCGGCGCTGCCGCCGCGTGAGGCTTCGCGTGCGTGCCGGCGCGTGGTGCGCCCACGGCCGCCGCGGACCACGTACCCGTCGCCCACGGAGATGTCCTCGGTGTCGGGTGCGAAGAAAACGTTGTCGAGCACGTCGTCGTAGGCGTAACCCCAGAATCCGTAGGCATCGTATTCCGCCGGCCACAACACGTAGTCGAAAACGTCGTCGTAGGCGGTCGGCCAAAACACGGGGCCGAACCAGCCGACGAAGCCGCCGTGGTGGAAGCGGCGCCGCTCGTGGAACCAGCGGCGGCGATCGTTGTCGTTACGATTACGCTCGCCGAGCGGCCGGCTTATCGCCGCGAGCTGAGTGCCGGTCGGGCGATTGCGGGCGTCTGGCCCCGCGAGGTGCCGGCGGTTGTTCGGTTCGGTGATGCGATTGCGCTCGTTGGCCGGACGGCCGCTCGCGCCGGCGCGCGCCTCGCCCCGCACGAGCGCGCGCTCGCGCTCCGTCGAACGGGCACGGCCGCCGCGGCCGCGCGTCGCGTGCCGCGTCAGGTTGCGGCCGGTGAGGTTGCGCGATGCTCCGCGCGTGGACCGGGCGCCGGCGAAGCTTCCCCCCGCGCGCCGGGTCGCCGCCGGGCCGTGCAGCGTCTGGCGGGGGAAGTTGCGCGCCGTGAAGCCGTGTCCCTGCGGGGTGAACTGATGCACGTTCGCAGCCCCGGCGAAAAACCGCGGCATTGTCACATGCGGCGCGGCGTTGATGCGCGGGGCGGCGTTGAAGTGGGGCGTGACGGCCACGTGCGGCGTCGGCGCGCTGAAGTGCGGTATCGCCGGGGCGCTGACGTGGGGAACGGCGGGAGCGGCGATATGCGGTGCAGGGGCGCTCACGTGCGGGGCCGGGGCGGCTGCGACGCCGGGGTGCGGCTG
>Ga0210408_10001738_pt1 | contig 22171 bp, 19 predicted proteins | sample IncBWH4MmetaG_FD_155471 | JGI IMG/M metagenome (GOLD analysis project Ga0210408, IMG submission 155471) | Forest soil microbial communities from Barre Woods Harvard Forest LTER site, Petersham, Massachusetts, United States - Inc-BW-H-4-M | ecosystem: Environmental > Terrestrial > Soil >...
AATGAGTGCCTGGCCGCGCTCCACGCCAGCCACAATCTTGGTCTGGACTTCAATTGCTTACGCGCCAGCGTCACAGGCGTGCATGCGAGCGCCGACATGTCCGGCTGCAAGGTCGCCGATGGAGAGAAAACTCTAAGCCTGAACAAGGCGATCCATGCCGCGAACCCCGATGCGGACGCCAAGGGAGCAACCAAGAACGCTGAGCAGCAGGCTAAGGACGACCTCAAGGACCTTGGCGCGTAAGGCCAAAGCAGGAGAATCATCTCAACGTAGTTGAGCGAGCGTTTCGACGAAAGTCGAAAAAAACGAGAATTGGAACCGGGGCGAAGGCCGATAGTCATGGCTTTCGCCCTTCTTTTTTGAATGCGAGAGCCGCCCGAATAAAATTTCGCGACTAGCGAATCACCACGACAATTAGCCGGATGCAGCGTTCGCAGGGGGAGCAGGGACCGGCGTTGCCTCGGAGGAAGCAGTCGAGGGGGCTGAGGCTGACGACGCAGCGGACAACGGGACGTCAGTGTCCGTGGTGGCGGCGGCGGCAGTGGCGCGGTAGCGCACGATAAGAAGCGTGAGGTCGTCGGCCTGGTGAGCGCCGCGAGCGAAGTTTTCAACCGCTTCGAGGACGCATTTCTGCAGCTGTTCGAGGGGGCATTCCATCTGTCCGGTGAGCAGTTGCTTGAGGCGGGCCACGCCGAACATTTGTTCGTCGGGGTCCGCGGCCTCGGTGACACCATCGCTGAAGAGCACGAGGGTGTCGCCAGGCTCCAGCTGCAGGCACACGGCGGCGTATTGGGCTTCGGGAACGAGGCCGACGGGAAAGGAGCCTTCGGTGAAGGGTTCTTCGGCGGCGCCACGGCGAATGAGGAAGGGCGAAGGATGGCCGGCGTTGATGAATTCCAGGTGGCCTTGCTGGTCGAGAATTCCGAAGAACATCGTGGCGTAGCGCCCCACTTCTGAATGATCGCAGAGGAAGCTATTTATATGACTGAAGACGCGCGCTGGATCGGTGCCGAGAGTCAGGCCCGAAAGCGCGCCTTGAAGCATGGTGGTGAGAAGAGCGGCGCCGAGGCCTTTGCCGGAGACGTCCGCGATAAGAAACGCAGTTCGGCCATCGCTCAGCGGGAAGACGTCGAAGTAGTCGCCTCCGACCGACAAGCAGGGAAGATTGAATCCGGTGACGGCGAGGTGCGGGTATTCGCGGAAATCCCGCGGAAGCAGGGCTTGCTGAATGTCGCGGGCGATGTTGATCTCCTGCTCGAGACGCTGGCGTTCGCGCTCGCGCTCGACGAGGCGGGCGTTGTCGAGGATGCCAGCCGCTTCGAGGGCAAGGGCGTCGAGGATCTGGCGGTCCAGCTTGGAAAAAGCGGCGGGGCGGCGCGAATCGAGATAGAGAACGCCAAGGAATGCGCCGCGTTTGATGTTGACCATGGATTCCTGCGTCTTGGCGCGGGTGATGGCGTAAAGGGGGATCACTACGACGGCGCGCAGGCGTTGCGCGACGATACTCTGCGCGGCTTGCAGGTCCATGTCCGCTTGCGCGAGATCCTCGGTTATCACCGGAGACTGCTGTTTGAGCGCAAGTTGAATAGCGGTCTGGCTGGGCGCGAGGCTTTCGGGGGGTAGACGAAGCCCGCCGCTTCGCCGCGCCAGTCTTACTTGGAGTGTGCCGGACGAGTCGGCTTCAAGGAGCAGTCCGCGATCGGCGTCCGTGAGCGAGACTGACTGGTCCAGCATGTGCGCGAGAACTTCGTCGAGAGGGAGCTGCGAGTGAAGCAAAGCGGTGGCTTCGAGGAGTTGATTGAGTTTGCGAAGGCCGCCGCCGGATGGCTCCGAGCTGGTGATGTGCTCCATGCGCGTGAGGAGTTGGGGAAGGGAATCCGCGTCCGAGCCTTTGGAGGAACGGAAGATGATCTCGTAGGAGTCGTCGAGTCCGAAGCTGATGGAGTCGCCATCCTGCAACTCACGGCTCTCGACTTTTTCGCCGTTGACGAAAAGGCCGCGGCGCTGGCCGCGATCCTCGACATAGAAACGATTGGCTTCGATGACCACGGCGGCGCAATTGCGCGAGATGCGGCGGTCGGAGAGCTGCAAGTGGTTGCCGGTCTCGGCGCCGCGGCCGATCATAAAAGGCGATTGCGTGATGCGCGCGAAGCGGCGCGCGCCGTCCGGGGAGACGACTTCGAGAACAGCTTCACCGGCAAGCGGTACAGTCTCAGGCATGGTCCACTCGTTGCGAAATTGTAGCACGCGGAACGAGACAAAGAGGCTCGGAGCAGAGGAAGTCTGGAGCAAGAGGACGTTATTTGTTCGGCAAGAAAGGATTCAGGAGGGAAACGCCGAAGGCCGCAAAATCGCGTTCGTTGCGGGTCGCCACCGTGAGGCCGTGGATCCGGGCAGTGGCGGCGATCATGGCGTCTTCAACTAGAGTGTTCGACTTGCCGCTCATGAGACGCGCCCACTCGCGAAAGCAAAGCGCATCCATCGGCAAGACCTGGATGGAGTCCGCTAGCTGATCCACCCAGGACTCGATTTCCAGCGCTTTCTTTGTATCTTGGGCGCGAGTTCGCTCAATTCCGGACTGAAGCTCGCCCAATGTAACGGCGGAAAGAAAGAGTTGTTCGTCGTTCAAATGATTGAGCCAAGCGACGACTGCGCCGTGCGGTTTTGGCTTCCGAAGCTCGGAAACCACATTGGTGTCGAGCAGAAACCGTTTCAAGCGAGATTCACAAGCGGGCGTCGCCGCAGTTTGCCGCGTTCCGGAACCAAGTTTTCAAACCGCGGAGCATCCGATCCAAGAAGAAGGCTTTTCAGGCTGGGCCGGGCGGCCTTCTGCAGGCGGCGCCATTCCGCGATTGGGACGAGGACGGCCGTCTCCACTCCGCGCCGCGTAACCACCTGCGGACCTTTCTTAAGGGTGGCATCCAGGAATTCGCTGAAACGCGCTTTCGCATCTTGAACTTGCCATGAAGCCATCGCTCATCTCCTTGCCACAGCTTATGACTAGTCATCTGTCCAGTCAAGTCCCTGTTGTTTGTGGGTAGGGAATTGTCCTGACGGGCGTCACAATGGCCAGCGCGCGTCGTGCGGCGCCACCAGCCCACACAGGGAATGCGGGGCTAGGCGTTTGATGGCTGATGCGCTGGCGTCTTGGGCTTGGCGGGTTCGAGATTGGGCAAAAAGGCGGTGAGGATGCCGATGGCGGGCAGGAACGCGCAGACGTGGTAAACGTAGTTGATCGAAGTGAGGTCGGCCAGCTTGCCGAGCAACGCCGCGCCTATTCCTCCCAGGCCAAAGGCCAAGCCAAAAAATAACCCCGAGACCATGCCGATTCTTCCGGGCATGAGTTCCTGGGCGTACACAAGGATGGCGGAAAAAGCGGAGGCCAGAGTGAAGCCGATGATCACGCTGAGAATACTGGTCCAGAAAAGATTGGAGTAGGGCAAGACCAAAGTGAACGGAAGTATGCCCAGGATGGAGCACCAGATGACGTATTTGCGGCCGATTTTATCGCCCACCGGGCCACCGATAAAAGTTCCCGCGGCCACCGCAGCGAGAAAGAGGAAGAGGTGCAACTGCGCATTCTGAAGGGTCAGGTGAAACTTGCCCATCAGATAAAACGTGTAGTAGTTCATCAAACTGGCGAGATAGAAAAACTTTGAGAACATGAGTGCCACAAGAACGGCCAGTGCGAAAGCCACTTTCTTGGGAGCGAGGACCTCGTGCCGGGGAGCAGACTCCAGGGCCGCGACACGCCCGGGATCCGGGGTGAGTTGCTTCGGGAGATGCGTCGGATGATTGCGGAACCAGGTGCCGATGTTAGTCAACAGCACGATGGCGAACAGAGCCAAAAGCGAAAACCAGGCAATGCTCGACTGTCCGGTGATAAACGCCCAAGCCAGCAAAGGGCCGAGCGCGGAACCGGCGTTGCCGCCCACCTGGAATAACGATTGCGCCATGCCGTGCTGCCCGCCGGAGGCTAGGCGCGCGATGCGCGAAGACTCCGGATGAAACACGGCAGAGCCAATACCCACCATCGCGGCAGCGGCAAGGATGGTGCCGTAAGTCGGAGCCATGGAGAAGGCCAGCAAGCCAATCATCGTAATTCCCATGCCAACCGCCAGGGAATAAGGCTTTGGGCGGCGGTCGGTGTAGAGCCCCACGAGCGGCTGGAGAATCGAGGCCGTCAGTTGCGAAGTGAGAGCGATGCGGCCGACTTGCCAGTAATTAAAATGAAAGGTTTTCATGAAAGGTTTTCTGGAGCAGCGGATAGATTGGCGGCATTAAAGACTGAATGGTGTCATTCAGGAGGTGGCAGAAACTGATGGTGAGAAGGATTTTGAAGACGGTCTTCTCGCCGGAGTCTGCCGGAGCGGCTGCCTGGATCGCAGTCAAGTTTGTGTCGCTAGCCATTTGGAGTGGGATTCCCTGAGGCGTTGGTGAAGGGCCGCATCGGTTTCACCGCACTGCCGAAGCGAGCCGGCGAGTTACATATTCGGTCACATAAGCGTCGAAAAGATCGTTGAGGCGCTCGCAGACCGGGCCGGGGGCGGTGATTTTATTTCCCGCGATTTCGCCCGCGCTGATGAGATTGCGATTTGTGGAAGAGATGAAAACCTCGTCGGCGGAGTAGAGGTCCTCGGGACGAAGCGACTGCTCAAGGACGGAAACGCCGGCTTCGGGCGCGATTTCCATAAGGATGCCCCGGGTGACGCCTTCGAGGCAGCCGGAGTTCAGCGGCGGCGTAAGGATTTTCTCGCTCTTCACTGCGAAAATATTCGCGGAAGTGCATTCGGCCACTTCGCCGCGCTCGTTGAGCATCACCACTTCGTCGAAGCCATCTTTGACCGCTTCGGCGACGGCCCAGACATTGTTGAGCCAGGAGATGCTCTTGACACCGGCGAGAGGAGCGGCGGCGTGGCGTCCGTGTTCGCGGAGGGCCAGGCGCACGGTTTCGCGATGTTCGGGGAGGCTGGCGGTGTAAATGATGAGGTCGACTTGCGGATGCTTTTCATCGCTCTGCCAGAAGCCCACGGTGTTGTAGACGAAATAGATGCGCGCGCAACCTTCAGCGACCTGGTTAGCGCGAATGACTTCGTGGAGATGGACGCGCACTTTGGCCGCGGTATAGGGCACGGGAAGGTGGGTGAGGTTTGCGTCTTTTTCCAGGCGGCGCCAGTGGCGCTCATAGGCGAAAGCCTCGCCGCGCGAGATGCGCAGCGTGGTGAAAATGCCCCAGCCGCAGATCAGCCCGGCTTGGCCCGGCGAAAGGCGAACCTTCTCGATGGGCAGCAGCGCGTCGTTGTGAAAAACGTTCCGGTGAATCAACAGTTCCTCGCGGTACGAGCTTCAGATCAATATATATTGTATCCGAAAATTGCTCGGGAACCGCGCACACGGCTTCTTTCACGCAACTGAAAAACAAAGAGGGCGTCCGCCGTGGCGGACGCCCTCTTGAGAAGAAAGATCCAACTCCCGCTCAGAAGAGCAGCTTCAACGCAAACTGAATCTGCCGCGCCGAACCGAAGTCGCCGGTCGGGAAGCGAGTATTGGTGATCTGACCAAAGGTTGTGCTGGTTGGGCTGAAGGTGAGAGCCGGGTTTCCGAAGTTCGGATGATTCAAGATGTCGAACATTTCTGCTCGGAATTGCACATTGAGCTTCTCCGTCACTTTCGTATTCTTGATGACAGAAAAGTCTGTGTTGACAAAACCTGGTCCAGTGAGTGAATCGCGGCCGAGATTGCCGGGATGGCAAGTCGTCGTCCCGCCGGCGGTGACACACGGGGTCGCGAACTCCGATGCGAACACCGCTTTGCTTCCAAACCAGGCCGCGGGATCTCCCGTCGTGTGAATCGGCGCGATGACATCGGGACGAACCGTAAGAGTGATTGGCGTGCGAATCGACACGGTAGGATTCAACGGGTTGCCGGTCTGCGCCTGGGTGATGATTCCAGCCTGCCACCCAGCCACGAGGCGGTTCGCCTTGAACGGCAACTCATAAAACCCGCTCAAGACAAAACGGTGGCGCACATCGAACTCTGATGGACCATAGTCTCCGCGAGGATTGTATGCGTTTTGCAGGATGTAGGACTCACCGGTAGACAGGGAATTGTAATCGAGCGACTTCGCATACGTGTAGGAACCAAGAAATTCCAGGCCGTGCGAGAAGTGCTTGTTGATCGTGGCCCAGAGCGCATTATAGTTCGAGTTTCCGCCGCTGTTAATTTGATTGATATTTCCGAACGTACAAGCTGGATGAGGCGCGGTGCACTGAGACGGCAAAATCGGGCTGGTGGCCGGGAGTGTCGGGAAGGGACGGGTCGAACCATACAAACCGTTCGTAACCAACGGCTGATTGATGTTCTGATTGAGTTGGAGGTGAGTGGCCTTCAGTCCAACGTAGGCGACGCTCAGGCCTAAACTGGAAGTGAGTTGGCGCTCGACCGTCAAGTTCCAGTCCTGTGAATACATATCGTTAAAGTTCGGATTGATTGCGGCTGGGCCCAGGCTGGTTGCTCCAAGCGAGTTCCCAGGATTCTCGGCCGTAATCACACCCGAATTGACTGAGATGGGCACGGCAAAAGGCGGGTTTCCGCTCAGACCGACCACAGTGTTGGTAGTCGGGTCCTGCGTCAGAATGGCATAGGCGGCGCGCACAGAGGTTTTGCCATCCTTGAAAGGATCCCATGCGAAACCGACGCGGGGTTGGAAATTCTTATTGTTCGTGTGGTACGGCTGGCTCGCTGGAACAAGGGCGCCCGTCGTGGGATCGAATTGCGTGAAGCGCCCCCCGGCCTCGGACGGCGTGGAGTTCCACGCGTATCTCAGGCCGAAGTTGATAGTGAAGTTGGGCTTCCACTTAAAGCTGTCCTGAGCAAAGGCGTCATAGGATGGCTGAAGGATTTTGTCGTTTCCGGCCCCAAGTTGGATAGTGAAGGCAGACCCCGAGTCGCTGATAAAGTTTTGGAACGCGGTGAAATTAGTAGTGCCCACCTTAGTCGCACTAAAACTTAGAGTGCCAATATTCTCAGAGATGTTGTTGTTATAGGCGCGCCGGATTTCTCCGCCGAATGCGAAAGTGTGCCGGCCCTTCAGCCAGCTCAGGGTGTCGTTCAAAACCGCGGTGGTGTCGCCCCGTCCTTGGGGTTCGCCATTGGGTCCGCCAAAAAACAAGACTCCACCCACGTTGATGTCCGGCAATCCAGTGGCCAACGGAGAGCCGGCCGGCAGGGTCATATTGAACTTTGCGGGATTGAGCAGTGCATTCGGAAGGAAGGTCAAGTGGATTCGGTTGAATCCGAGACGAACAGTATTGGCGAGCGACGCACTGAAGGTGTGATCCTCGCTGATGGTCATCAACTGGCGGAACCCGTCGCGCGTATCGCCGAATCCCGGAATGCTTGCCAGCACAACCGGTAACAAGGGCTCTTGCCGAAGGTCTTTTTGTACAACATAGTAGCCGTGGATTCGGTCTTGCTGGCGCAATTCCACGTCAACGTCACCAGATCCCTGATTGAGCGATACGTTTGCCAGCGCGCCGCCGTTGAACCCGGTCCAATCAGCTTGAGCGGCAGACGCGTCCGGGCCTTGATGAAAATTCGCAGCGGGGACGATTCCCAGCAGGCTTTTTATTGCAGGCTCGGTGGACGGGTTAACCATCGCGATCTGGTTCTGGCTGAAGACCGTAGTCGAGACCGCCAAGCTCTGGCGTTGTCGAATCCCCTCGTAAGCCAGAAAGAAGAACACCTTGTTCTTGAGGATTGGGCCGCCGAAATCGGCGCCGAATTCGTTGCGCTTGAACGGGGCCTGCGGGCCCGCCGACACGAAATTGAAGAAATTGCGCGCGTCCAGATCGTTGTTGCGGAAAAACTCAAACAGTTCGCCGTGATATGCGTTTGTGCCGGAGCGGGTGGCGAGGTTTACGATGGCGCCGGAGTTTCTCCCGTACTCCGCGGGGAAGGCCGAATTGTCAATCTTGTATTCCGCGAGCGTGTCGATTGGCGGCTGAAACGTGATCTGGTTTTGCACCGGATCGTTCAGGTTGATTCCGTTCACTAGCCAGTTGGTGGTGTCTTCGCGCTGGCCTGCGGTATTGATTCCAAACGAACCCTGGCCGCGCAGCGGCGCGGAGAGGAAACCATTCGCGGGCGGCGTAACTGTCCCCGGCGTGAGCAGGCTCAGATCTGTGAAGTGTCGGCCGTTCAGCGGAATTTCCTGCACCGTCTTGTCGCTGATCACCTGGCTCATGCTGGTCGTTGCGGTTTCCACGAGCGCGGCATCGGCCCTGATCTCGACGGTTTCCGACGTCGCACCAATTTTCAGTTGAGCATTCTGCGTCGCGGCGGTGGCCACCTCGAGCCTGAGATCGGCGACGAGCGCCGATTGAAACCCCGAAGCGCTGACCTGGAGGCGATAAGTTCCGATCGGCAGCGAGGGGAAAAGATACGCGCCGGCAGTGTCCGTCTGCGTGGCCGATTCGACTCCGGTCGCCTGGTTCGTCACGACAACCTTAGCGCTGGCCACTACGGCTCCCGTCGAATCAGTCACTGTACCGCTCAAAGCGGCGGTCGACTGCCCGAGGACGTTGCTTCCCAAGGCAGCCGTAAGTACGACCAAAAGAAAGGCACGCAAGGAAGAATTGGGCTTGCCAATCAAGTTTATCGAGGCAGGTACCATAGTTGAACTCCTTCTGAGAAATATCCGCTTGATCTATTTGGCGCTTGCCTCCAACCGAGTCGCAATCCCGGTGCCAGAATGGGGCCACCTTAGGTCGCCATAAAACCTCGCTTTATCAATTGTTTATGAGTTTATACAAGCTTACGCGAAACGTAGCCGGGAACCGGCCTCCAGAAAACAGAAGTCGCCTCCTAAATTTAGGAGAATTCTAGATGAAGGTTAGGCAATGACAGGCATTGGACCTGCCAAACGGATCTACGGTTTGCAGTTGGCGGGGAGGAGCAGCGATTGGCCTTCGAAAATCAGATTTGGATTCTTGATGGCCGGGTTCGCCTGCGCGATGCAGGACCAGTAGGAAGCATGGCCAAACTGGGCGTGAGCGATTGCCGTCAACGTGTTGCCCCTGCGGAGAATGATTCTCGTTGCCGTGCGGAAGGAGGAGGCTACCGAGGGCAGGAAGATTTGCGAGCCTGCCTCGATGCGGTTGGCGTCAACGATAGCTGGATTGACGGCAAGGATGTCGTGCCAGCGGAGGCCCTTGCCTAAGTTTTCCTCGGCGATTTTCCAGAGGGAGTCTCCAGGTTTGACGACGACTGCATTTGGTTTAACTCGCGCTGCAGAAGCGATGGGTGCAGGCGGCTCCGCAGGCGTTACGGCAACCATCGGCGGGCGCGAAGGCTTCGCCTCAACGACGGGGGCCGCCGGCTGCGAAGGTGCCACACCAAGGGGCGAGCGCGGCGTACGGGTCGGGCGAACAACGGGCGCCACAGGCTGCGGTGGCGTAGCGTGAGCGGCCACCTTCGGAGATGGCATCACACTGAAGTCAGGGGGCGGCGCGGCCGGGCTCGAGGGCGTTGCTAAGGAATCGGATCCGCGTGAGGGTGTCGCGCGAACAATGGGCGCGGCTGGTCGAGCTGGGGCCGCGTGGGGAGTCACCCGGGGGGTGGGCATGACCGAAAAGTCAGGCCTCGGGGCGGCAGGCGTCGAAGGCGTTGCAGAAAGGACCGATGGAACCGAAGGCGCATTGCGAACGAAGGGCGCGGCTGGTCGAGCTTCCGTCGCGCGTGGCTTCAGCCGTGGCGAGGGCATAACGCTAAAGTTGGGCGCGGGCGCAGTCGGTTTCGATGGCGCAGCGAGTGTGGTCGACGGTTGGGAAAGCGCTTCGCCAATTTCGGGCGCCTTCGGAGCCGCCGTACGATTCGCAGACGGGCGCGAGGGCACCGCCGAATAAATGCGCGGACGCTCAAACGGCGAGCGCTTCACCCGGGGCTGGAACGGCTCGATTTGTGGTTCTGCAGGAATGACAACTGCCGGACGCGCGGGCGCAACTGGATGCTTTGGCGTCACAGGCGTGAGAACTCCATGTGGGTCGACTTCCACAGGCTTGGGAGTTGCGAACACCGGCTCGTCCGCAAAGGGCAGATGGAACTCCGCCGACTGTTCAAGCCGGAGCGTTTCTCGCAGTCTGCGATACCGGCGTGCGACGTCACCGAGAGGGAGGTCGGCCGGCAGAGCCTGCGCATCGACTGGTTCTGGGGGCGCTTCCGCGCCAGGGATCGGCTGCTGGTTTTTCTTTGCTTGCACTTCCGCACGATCATCGGGCGTGAGGATTTGCGCCCGCTTCAGATCTTCATCGGTGTAAACGTGCCTTGGCTTTTTCTGCTGATTTTCTTTCCGGGCTTTTTCCTGCCGTGCGGCTTCGGCAACATCTTGCGCGCGACATTGGGTGAAGCCAAAAATCGTACAAGAGATGATAAGAATTCCAGAACACGTAAGCCGTACAAAACGGGAAGAGGTCCTCTCGGTGCTCAAGGGGATGGTCAACAACGGAGTGTCGAGATCAGTTCGTTGCATGCCCAACCGACCACGGGGGGACACCGCTTAAAGGAATCCTAGCAAAGAGTGCGGCTTTTGAGAAGCGAAATTTTTCGGTACTCCTACACTCGTTGAGGCATTTTGTTCAACAAAATGTTGACTATCCGACACGCTTGTATACAGGCGTGGTAGATGCTGTCTGCCGAATGGACGACCTTAGCGCCGCTGACAACTTGTGACCGTCAGAGTAAATCCCTCGGAAACAACTCTTCGTTGACAAAGCAGAATGCAAACCCTAAGATTAGAGTTTGTCTCAACAGGGAAAGGTGTGACTGAGCGCGATGAGGACGTACGTAGCCAAAGGTGAAGAAGCTGAAGCCCTAAAAGTGGGCGCGAACTGGTTTGTGGTGGACGCGACGAACGTGGTGCTGGGGCGACTGGCGACCAAGGTCGCGCGCATGCTGATCGGCAAGGACAACCCCAGCTTTACGCCGTACTTGGATTCGGGCGACCACGTGGTCGTAATTAACGCGGACAAAGTTCGCATGACCGGAAACAAGGTCGAGCAGAAAATTTATTATTCGCACAGCGGATATCCCGGCGGGCTGAAGGAAGTGCCGGCGAAGCGATTGCGCGAAGCGAAGTCTGACTGGATGATCCGCGAAGCGGTACTGGGCATGCTGCCGAAGAACAAATTGCGCGCGCGGCGCGCGAGGAAGTTGCGCGTGTACCGTGATGCGGCGGGATTGGCGCGGCACGCCGGGCAGAAGCCGCAGGCAGTCGCGGTCTAAAAGATCTTGTAGCCGGCTGGTTTTGGCCCGGTGAATTTTCCGCACGTTGGTGTTCCTTCTAAGTGGTGCCTTAGCAGGGAGCAATCCGAGCGTGGAGTTTTGAGACGGGGCGGAGCAGTCTCGTCTGTTGAAGATTTCGAGGAGGAACATTGGGTTCTACGGGTACGCCCCTCGCGGGCACACAAACTTGGTTTCTGGGAACCGGACGGCGCAAGGAGTCGGTGGCGCGCGTGTTCCTGCGTCCGGGGTCAGGGAAGTTCAAGATCAACGGCCGCACGGTGGAACAGTATTTTCCGAACCACGCATGGAAGCATGACGCGGTCGAGCCGCTGAAGTTTACGAACATTGCGGACCAAGTGGACGTGGTAGTGACGGCTCATGGCGGCGGCGTGGGCGGACAGTCCGGAGCCGTGCGCATGGGATTGTCCCGGGCGATTTCGCGCTTCAATCCGGAGCTGCGTCCGGCGCTGCGCAAGAACGGATTTTTGACGCGCGATTCACGCATGAAGGAACGCAAGAAGTATGGGCAGAAGGGCGCGCGCAAGCGCTTCCAGTTCACGAAGCGTTAATTTTTGCGGCTCCCCGACCTGATCGGGGAGTTGCACCGAGCTCCAGCGGGTTGACGCAAGTTGGCCCGCTGAGATCACGGCCGGCAAGGAGCCGGCAATAGGCTGTTCTTCGGCGCGAATTTTGCCGCGGATAGGCCGGACTAAAGTCCGGCCCTACATGAGGCAAGAGAAGCGCGGACGCAAACAGCTATCCTATTAGGAGGAAACTTGGCAGTAGAAATTACGATGAAAGAGTTGCTGGAGGCCGGAGTTCATTTCGGTCACCAGACGCGGCGGTGGAACCCGAAAATGAAGGAGTACATTTTCGGCGAACGCAACGGCATCCACATTATCGATCTTCAGAAAACCCTCAAGATGTTCCGCGAAGCGAGCCGCTTCGTCAGCGAACTGTCCGTGCAGAAACGTTCTTTTTGTGGGCACCAAGCGGCAGGCGCAGGAAGCGGTCGCCGAAGAGGCCAAGCGCTGCGGCGCGTTTTTTGTGAACCACCGCTGGCTGGGCGGCACGCTGACGAATTGGGCGACCCTGCAAAAATCCATCAAGCGGCTGAAGCTGCTAAAGGCTATGAACGAAGACGGCCGCATCAAAGAGCTTTCCAAGAAAGAGCAAGCGCGGCTGGACCGCGAGATGAAGCACTTGTTTCAGAACCTCGAAGGCATCGAGAACATGACGCAATTGCCGGATGCCATGTTCGTCATCGACTCCAACGCGGAAGAGATTGCGGTGAAGGAAGCTCGGCGCATGGGCGTGCCGGTGGTTTCGGTTGTTGATACGAATTGCGATCCGGACGTGGTGGACTGGATCATTCCCGGGAACGACGACGCGCTGCGGGCCATCCGCCTGTTCACGACGAAAATTGCGGATTCCGTGCTTGAAGGCCACACCGCTTACCAGCAATCGCAAGTGGCGGAGCAGAAGGCCGCGGAAGACCAGGCGCTGGTGGACGGCGTCGAATATGTCGATACAAGCGCATACGAACAATACGAGAAACAGGAAGGCGACTTCGTGGAAGGCGTTGTGGAAACGCCCGTGGAACCTGCCGAGGCTGCGGAAGCCACGGTTCCTCCCGACGACGAAAAACACTAAATAGATTGCGCGGGTGGGAAATTTGTGAGGCCCGCGCCGAGCGATTCGGTGCGGGCCGTTTTGTAAGCAAGAGCACTGCATAAAAAATTTACGATCAGCGAAGAGAAAAAAGGATGAGCACACAACAGCCAGCCGTGCAAATACCAGCACAACTCGTAAAAGAATTGCGCGAGCGGACCGGAGCAGGTTTCAACGATTGTCGCAACGCGTTGATCGAAGCGAACGGCGTGATCGAGAAGGCCATCGAAATCCTGCGGAAGAAGGGCCAAGCGGCGGCCGCGAAAAAGGCGCAGCGGGAAGCCAGCGAAGGGCTCGTCGGCAGTTACATTCACGCGGGCGGGAAAATCGGCGTGCTGGTGGAGCTGAACTGCGAGTCCGACTTCGTGGCGCGCACGGACGCGTTTCAGCAGCTTTCGCATGACATCGCCATGCACATCGCGGCGCTGGATCCGCGTTACGTGCGGCGCGAAGAAGTGACGCCGGACATGCTCGAAAAGGAACGCGACATCTATAAGGCGCAGGCGCTGGCGACCGGCAAGCCGGAAGCGGTCGTCGAGAAAATCGTCAATGGGAAGATGGAAAAGTTTTACGAAGAGAACTGCCTTTACGAACAGCACTACATCAAGGACGAGAGCGTGACCATCGGCGAGATGATTACCCAGGCGATAGCCAAGCTGGGGGAGAACATTTCGATACGGCGCTTCGTGCGGTTCAAGGTCGGAGAAATCAGCGGCGGAACGGCGGGACCGGAAGCGGCACCCGTGCCCGCTCCCGTCAATCCGTAATTTGAAGACCATCTAAAGCAAGCCCCGAGCGTCCCGGTCAACCCGGGACGCTTTTTTTTTGGGGGCGTGGAAGCTTTGCTCCCGCACTCCAAACCGTACTCGAAAAGTGCGGGGGCGGGGATAGTTTGTTACAATTCCCGTGATTTTGAAGCGCGCGAATCGGAGGCTCATGGCCGCGACGAAGAAAGCTGGGAACAAGAGCGTGAAGAAAGCCAGGCCGGCGTACAAGAGAGTCTTGCTGAAGCTCTCCGGAGAATCTTTCCAGGGGCCGCAGGGTTTCGGCATCCATGGCGAAACGATTCAGGCCATCGCGCGCGAACTGAAGGATGTGCACGCCCTTGGCGTGCAAGTGGCCATCATGGTCGGCGGGGGAAATATCTTCCGTGGGGCGCGGCAGAAAGGTTTTGAGATCGACCGCGCCACCGGCGATTACATGGGCATGCTGGCGACGGTGATCAACGCGCTGGCTTTACAGGACGCGCTGGAAAAAGAGGGCGTGTTCACGCGCGTGCTGAGCGCCATCGAGATGAAAGAAGTTTCCGAGCCGTTCATCCGGCGGCGCGCAGTGCGGCACCTGGAAAAGGACCGCGTGGTGATTTTCGCGGCGGGCACGGGGAACCCGTATTTTTCGACGGATACCGCGGCGGCGCTGCGCGCGATGGAGATCAAGGCGGACGTGATCTTGAAGGCTACGCGCGTGGACGGAGTCTACGACGCGGACCCGGAGCAGATCCCGGACGCGAAATTTTTCGCGGCGATTTCCTACCGCGAGGTGCTGAGCCAGAACCTGAAGGTGATGGACTCGACGGCGATTTCCTTGTGCATGGACAACGGCATGCCGATCGTGGTGTTCAATATGAACCGGCCGGGGAACATCAGGCGCGTGGTACTGGGGGAACGCGTGGGGTCTAAGGTGACGCCGGCGTAGAGCAGTAGCTAGCTGTAAATTTTAACTTGTACGTAAGAATCGAAACCCGGACCTGAATCAAGGTCATCCCTTGTAACTTTTTGACATTGCGACTTTTCGGCAACAAAAACCAAGAACTAAGATCTGAGTACCAAGGACTTCGAACATGACTCCGAAAGATGCCATAGCCGCGGGCAGGGTACGGATGGAAAAAGCAGTTGATGATTTCCGGAAGGAACTGGCCACGCTGCGTACGGGGCGCGCCAATGCCTCCATACTGGACGGCATCCGCGTGGATTATCACGGGACGCCCATGCCGGTGAATCAACTGGGCACCGTGGCGGTGCCGGAAGCGACGCTGCTGGTGATTTCGCCGTGGGACCCGAGCGTGGTGCCGCTGATCGATAAAGCTATTCGCGCTTCAGACCTGGGGCTGAACCCGACGAACGACGGCAAGGTGGTGCGCGTGCCGATGCCGTCGCCGACGGAAGAGCGCCGCAAGGAAATTGTGAAGCACCTTCACAAAGTTCTGGAGAATCACCGCACCGCGGTGCGCAACATCCGGCGCGACGTCAAGGAAGCGATTGACAAGATGGAGAAAGAGAAGAAGATCAGCCAGGACGAGCAGAAACGGGCGCTGGACGAGATGGAAAAGATTTCGCACGCGGAGACCAAGAAGATCGAGGACCTGTCGGCGGCCAAAGAGAGAGAGATTCTCGAGCTGCGGTAGACGGACCGCCAGCTAGGATGCCGGCGCTAGCGGGAGTGGCTGGATCGGCAGACGGGCGATTAGGGTTTAGCGGCGGGGGTGGGAGAAGATTCGCGGTCGAGGGTGAAGTCCTGGGCTTGGTCGTTTTGGACGGCGCGGAGGAAGGCGTTGTAGTCGGCGAAGCGCTCGGCGGGGATTTGCCTCAACAGAAAGTTGATATGGCGCGAGGCTGTGACCGTCAGGTCTTTTGCGGAGTACTGGGAAGCGAAGGTAGCATAATCACGGTGGACGGAAGTGCCTGTCGGCACACTGACCGCGGTGCCGGGTGGAAGATGCAGAGACATATGCGTCTCGACTTCGAGGGGCGTGCCAAGTTCGATCGGAGAAGTGATGGAACCTGGAGCGGGCTTTGCGGGCGGATCGGGCAAGCCTAATTGTGGAAGGAGCGCGGGGATGCTTACGGGCTTCTTCGACCAGTCGACAAATTTAGGTTGAGTGATCTCGTAGTCCACCGTAAAGGGTTCTTTCGTGGCATAGGGATCAGAGGCGGCGACGCTGGTGACTTGGCCGCGGAAACCGTCGGAGATGGAGAGGAGTTGGGCGAGATCCTTCCATTTGTCCTTGGGCGATTGATGAAAGGCGACGCGGAGCAGCAGTTCATTGTCTCCGCGCATGGCGTAATGCACTTTTGCCGTAAGTTTTCCTTCGGTTGATAGGGAAGCATCTAGTAAGACAGTCTGCTTGGCTTGAAAGGGTAGAGCATTTTCGACTCGCCGCCACGTTTCCGAGACTAAAGGTCCGACAACGAAGGCCGTTCTGCCGCGAAATTCAGAAGGGATGACTCGAAAAGGTGCAACCTCGACATTGAGATCAAACCAGAAATTGATCGAGGGCCATCTAATTGTCATTAGGAGGTGGTCGAAAGCAGACGGGCGTGGGAGAGAAGCTTGAATATCGCCGTTCGCGGTTGAGATTAGACCCGCTTGGGCTATCCCGAAGGAGTTGGTTAGAGCCGCGAATAGCGCGTACTTATCCTCTGCAGTGGCGTATCCAGACGCAAGAATCTCCGAAGGGTTTCGTGTACGAAAGCCTGTGGATCCAAGCGGAAGGTCAATCGTCCTTATGTTCTGAGATACGAACGCGTAAAACGCTTCCGCTCGAAGCTCCGACGCGTTCGTTGAGTTGGAAGTCGTTACTTTCGCTAACTCAGAGGCCTCGTTAGCAACGTCAGTCGCGGGATGACCGCTCGGTTCAAGAGAGCCCCTTAAACGTTCTGCAAGTCGCTCCCAACTTTCGAATGACGTGAGAATAATATCCGGTTCCGACACAGAAGACTCTCTTGGGGCTGGGTTTTCTTCTATAAAAGCTCGGCGCCAGCGATAAGTCTGTCGGTTCTCACCGGTTCCCTCTGTCGATGTTACCGGTGTTTTCGGATTGATATAGAGTTGCGTTTTGTATGTCGATGGAAAGTCGACTTCGAAGATTTCGCGTGTGACCACGCCGGAGCGGTCGAAGGAATGATCGAGCCAAAAGTCGGGGGCGAGAGGATGGTGTGAAGTGGCGGTGACAACGCGATATTCGAGGAGGTCGCCGGGTTCCAGGCCGAGGATGCGGACGGATTTGACGCGAACGTCCTGGTAGGCGGGGGCGTTGATGACGGCGGGATTGGGATTGTCGGTGATGGCGCTGGGGAGGATGTCGACAGTGCCGCCGCTGGGGTGGCTGATGTGGACTGGCGGGATTTCTACTGATTGGAAGGAGCGGTTGTAGTCGAAATTCAGGCGGGCGAATTGGCGGACGCCTAGTTCGTTGTTGATGTGTACGCGGGTGTGGACTTCTTTGCGGGAATCACCGTTGGCTTCAAAGCGGTAGCTGGTTTCGAGGAGTTCGATTTGATAGGGGTTTTGCGGCTCGTTAAGAGGGGAGGCCTTTGTGGGGGGTCTCTTGGTTAGCTTTGGGGGAGCCTCTTGGGCTTGGGTGAAAGAAAATAGTACGTGGGCGAGGAGACAAGAGAATACGAGTGCGCGCAAATGCGAATGGATGCTTGGAGGGAGTCGCAAGATGGCCTCGCACGCAGTTTAGGGTGGGTGCGGGGGTGCGTAAAGACATGGCTGTCGGTGCGTTGCCGGATATGCACGGGTCGGTGAAGGCGGAAGTGCTGGCGGAAAATGCCACGCTTATGGCGCTGACGGCGTATTGGATCGCGGACCGGCCGGAGCGGTTTGCCACGCCTTGGACGCCGGAAAAGACGGCAAAATGCTGAGGAAACATGCTGAGGAAACAGGGGCAGTACGATGTGCTGAAAGCCTTTGGATTGTGGAAGTTCGGGGACTTGGGGGCCGAGGGGAAGGACAGGAACGATCCCCCTCGGAATTAGCGCTTTGGGCGCTGAAATGGGTGAAGCTGACAGCGGGTGGGAATGCACTCTCTTTTTAGCGCGTTCTTACTAAGGGTCATATTATCAATAGTTTACAGAGAATCCAGCGGTGGTCTAAGGCTCCCAGTTCTCCAGTCCAGGCTAGGGAATTGCCCCGGGCAAGGCACCCAAAATAGACGGATGTGTTACACTGACTTTGCAGATAAGGCAGCTTGGGTGGGCAAAGCAAGGGCCAAAACCCCGATTTCGCAGAAAGTTTTCCACTGCCTTGTATCGAAAGATTTGACAGAACGGGATTTCTTCCCTATACTTCGGTGTTTGTCAGGGAAGCATTTACCCTGAGTGGGACGGCTCCAAGTGGTCGGGAGTCGTTTAGTTGGAAGGGAAATATCTTCGGTCCCGGAACAAAGTAAGACGGAATGGGACAGAAGAGCGGCCGGAATGGGGCGCCAGCCCCGCAAAGCCGAGTAAGCCTCTCCGAACTGAAGCCAAGAGATTTGTTCTACTTCTTGGAGTGCGTACGGAGTTTCTTGCTGGTGGTATCTCCGGATTCGCAGTAGACCTTTCAGCACTGAACTGCGCTCTCGCGCCTTTTTGTGTGCGCGCCTTTGCGGGAGCCGCGAATCCTTCGAGCATCCATACCGAATGCTCTCGGGATAAAAATTCATGCGCGCGATAGAGGGACGACTGTGCCGACGTTTTCGCAATTGGTAAGAATGGGACGTGAAGCGGTTCGGGTGAAGACGAAGTCGCCGGCGCTGGCGGGCTGCCCGGAGAAGCGCGGCGTGTGCATTCGCGTGTACACACAGACGCCGAAGAAACCGAACTCGGCGCTGCGCAAGGTGGCACGCGTGCGGCTGACGAATGCGATTGAAGTGACCACGTATATTCCCGGCGTCGGCCACAACCTTCAGGAGCACTCCATCGTGCTGGTACGCGGAGGCCGCGTGAAGGATCTGCCGGGAGTGCGGTACCACGTGGTGCGGGGAACGCTGGATGCGGCGGGCGTGGAGAACCGCAAGCAGGGACGCTCCAAGTACGGAGCGAAGCGGCCGAAGGCTGCGGCGGCGAAGTAAGGGCTGATTGGTTTAGCGGTTGCGCGTGAAACGAATTTCGAAGGAGCGATAAAGAGCAATGCCACGCAAAGGACTTGTTTTCCGGCGAGTACAGGCGACCGATCCGGTCTATGCCAGCGACATCGTGGAGAAGTTCATCTGCTCGATGATGTGGGAAGGCAAGAAGTCGACGGCGCAGCGGGTGTTTTATGGCGCGATGGACCAGGTGGCGAAGAAGACCAACGACGATGCGCTGAAGATTTTCAAGAAAGCCATCGAGAACGTGAAGCCGCTGCTGGAAGTGAAGACGCGGCGCGTGGGCGGCGCGAACTACCAGGTTCCGGTGGAAGTGAATCCGTTCCGCAGGCAGTCGCTGGCCATTCGCTGGCTGCTGCAGTATTCGCGGGAACGGGCGGGCAAGACCATGGTGGACAAGCTCGCGGATGAGTTGATTGACGCGGCGAACGCGCGCGGCGGAGCGATGAAGAAGAAGGAAGACGTGCACCGCATGGCGGAAGCCAACAAGGCGTTCGCGCACTATCGCTGGTAAGCGGGGCGCTGGTAAGAACGGCGCTGGCAAGGAATAGGTGGTTTTTGTGAGTGAAGCAGTCGCAACGCGAACGGGAGAAAAGAAGGCCGTCTCAGGGACTATGGGCAGAGCGTTCAAACTCGAGGATACCCGCAACATCGGGATCATGGCGCACATCGATGCCGGAAAAACCACGTCGACGGAGCGGATCCTCTTCTATACGGGTGTGACCTACAAGATCGGTTCGGTGGATGAAGGCACGGCCACCATGGACTGGATGGAGCAGGAGCGCGAACGCGGCATCACCATTACGAGCGCGGCGACGACGGCTTCCTGGGACCGCTTCGGGAAGAAATACCGCGTCAATATTATTGATACACCTGGCCACGTGGATTTTACGGTGGAAGTGGAGCGCTCGCTGCGCGTTTTGGACGGGGCGGTGTGCGTGTTTGACTCCGTCGCCGGGGTGCAGCCGCAATCGGAAACGGTGTGGCGCCAGGCGGACAAGTACCGCGTGCCGCGCATCTGTTTCGTGAACAAGATGGACCGCATGGGAGCGGACTTCGATCACGTCATCGGCACCATCCGCAAGCGTCTTGGAGCCCACCCCGTTCCGCTGCAATTCCCCCTCGGCCGCGAAGATAATTTCATCGGAATTATTGATTTCCTCGAGGAAAAAGTAATTGTCTGGCTGGAAGAAACGCTGGGCGCGAAATTTGAAATCTTCGAAGTGGGAAAGCTTTGGGACAAGTCGTTTGTGGATTCGCGGCCGGATGTGGCTGCAGCCCTGAAGGCTTCCGCGATCGACAAGAAATTTTACGACGAGCACCGCAATAAAGTTGTGGAATATATCGCCGAACACGACGACGAACTTGTCGACAAGTATCTGAATGGCGTGACGCTGACTCTCGACGAGATGCGCAAGTCGATCCGTAAATCGACGCTCGCGCTGAAGATCGTGCCGGTGCTGGCGGGTTCGGCGTTCAAGAACAAGGGCATTCAGCCGCTGCTGGACGCGGTGGTGGATTATCTGCCATCGCCCATTGACGTTCCGCCGGTGGAAGGCACGGATCCAGCGACGGACGAAACAATTCTTCGGCGTGCGTCCGATGAGCAGCCGTTTGCCGCGCTGGCGTTCAAGATTATGTCCGACCCTTTCGTTGGGCACGTTACCTACATCCGCGTGTATTCCGGGGTGCTGAAATCCGGCAGTTACGTGATGAACTCCGGAAAGGGCACGCGCGAACGCATCAGCCGCCTGCTGCAGATGCACGCCAACAAGCGCGAAGAAATCGACACCATTTACGCCGGCGATATTTGCGCGTGCGTCGGGCTGAAGAGCGTCAACACCGGCGATACGCTGTGCGACGAAGAAAAACAAATTATTCTTGAAAATATCGATTTCCCCGCGCCGGTGATTTCCGTGGCCATTGAGCCGAAAACCAAAGCCGACCAGGACAAGCTGGGCGTGGCGATGCAGCGCCTGGCGCAGGAAGATCCCACTTTCCGCGTTTCCACCGAACCGGATACCGGGCAAACGCTGATCTCTGGCATGGGCGAGTTGCACCTGGAAATCATCGTGGACCGCATGCTGCGCGAATATAACGTGCAAGCAAATGTCGGCCGGCCGCAGGTGGCGTACCGCGAAACGATTCGCAAAAACGCGGTTGCCGAAGGCAAATACATCAAACAGACCGGCGGCAAGGGCCAGTACGGCCATTGCAAGATCGAATTGCACCCGATTCCCAGCTCCAGCCACGAGAACATGAAAGAGATGTCCACGGATGATCTCGACCTGCTGGCCAAGCAAGTGGTGGGCGGCGGCTCGGCGGGCAAATGGAAGTTCGACAAGGAACACCGGTTCCTCTTTATCGACAAAATCGTGGGCGGATCGATTCCGCGCGAATTTATCGCCCCCATCGAAGCGGGCATCCGCGAAGCGCTGGATAACGGCGTGCTGGCGGGTTTCCCGATGGTGGACGTTGCCGCGGTTTTGATCGACGGCAGCTATCACGACGTCGACAGCAACGAAATGGCGTTCAAAATCGCTGGTTCGATGGCCTTCAAGGAAGCCTGCTCGCGTGCCAAGGCGGTATTGCTAGAGCCGATCATGAAGGTGGAAGTGGTCGTTCCGGAAGAATACATGGCCGCGGTGTTCGGCGATTTGAACGCGCGGCGTTCCGCGATTCAAGGCACGGAAAATCGCGCGGGCAGCAACGTCATTCGCGTGGAAGTGCCGCTGGCGCAGATGTTCGGCTACGCCACGGATTTGCGCAGCCGCACGCAGGGCCGCGCGACGTTTACGATGCACTTTTCGCATTATGCGGAGTTGCCCGCGGCGCTGGCCGAAGAAGTCATCAAGAAGCATCGGGGCGAGAAGTAAGCAGAGGGTTTTGTCCGAGGTTGAGTGAATTTTGATTTGAGGAGCAGAGGGCGAAATGGCGAAGGAGAAATTCGAGCGCAACAAGCCGCATGTGAACATCGGGACGATTGGTCATATTGACCATGGCAAGACGACGTTGACGGCGGCGATTACCAAGGTGCTGTCGAAGCACAATCCGAAGGTGCAGTTCCGGGCGTTCGATTCGATCGATAACGCGCCGGAGGAGCGCGAGCGCGGGATCACCATCGCGGTGTCGCACGTGGAGTACGAGACGGCGAACCGGCACTACGCGCACATGGATTGCCCGGGTCATGCGGACTACATCAAGAACATGATCACCGGGGCGGCGCAGATGGACGGCGCGATTCTGGTGGTGGCGGCGACGGACGGCCCGATGCCGCAGACGCGCGAGCACATTCTTTTGGCTCGCCAGGTTGGAGTTCCGGCGATTGTCGTTTTCCTGAACAAGTGCGACATGGTGGAAGACGCGGAA
>Ga0210408_10001739_pt1 | contig 22161 bp, 13 predicted proteins | sample IncBWH4MmetaG_FD_155471 | JGI IMG/M metagenome (GOLD analysis project Ga0210408, IMG submission 155471) | Forest soil microbial communities from Barre Woods Harvard Forest LTER site, Petersham, Massachusetts, United States - Inc-BW-H-4-M | ecosystem: Environmental > Terrestrial > Soil >...
GTCCAGGTTACGGCGACGAGCGTCGCGGACGCGAGTGCGAATCAGTCTGCTCAGGTGACTCTCGCAAATCCGATAGCGCTCGTCAGTTTTGTTTTTCCCCCGACGCTGGTTTCCAATGCGCCGTTTTCCATCAGCGCGATTGGCAGCAAATTCGTTAGTGGCGCGCAGGTTCTCCTCGGCACAACGGCGCTCACGACCACGTTTGTCGATTCCTCTCACTTGACAGCGACGGGGACCGCACAAGCAGCACCAGGCGTGGTCAATCTGACAGTCGTCAATCCCATGCCGGATGGCACGCCGTCTGGGGCGGTGGCGGTGCCCGTCACTATCGTGAACCAACGGGCGGCGGTGCGCTTCCTCGAACAGAGCACGTTTGGTCCCAACGATGCCCAGCTTGCCGCGGTGGAAACGGGTGGAATGGAGAATTTCCTTACGGCGCAATTTCAGGCCACGGCTTCAACCTACCCGGACATTCCGCCGGGAATGAACGATGTTCATCTGCTGTTCCCGGTATTTTTCCAAAATGCTCTGAACGCGCAAGCCGGCTCCGACCAGCTGCGCCAGCGCATGATGTTTGCCCTGAACCAGATTTGGGTGGTTTCCAACAATAAAGTCGGGCAGCCGGAATTTTATGTGCCCTATCTGCGCGTTCTGATGAACGACGCGTTCGGCAACTACCGCAATCTCATGGAAGACGTCACGCTCAATCCGGCTATGGGCATTTATTTGGACATGGTGAACAATGCCAAACCGGATCTCGCCAATGGCATTCACGCCAACGAAAACTACGCCCGCGAGTTCATGCAGCTTTTCACCATCGGTCCCAACCTGCTGAATCCCGACGGCACACCGCAGATCGTGAACGGCGCTTTCGTTCCTACGTACGCCCAGGCTGACATTCAAGCATTGGCGCGCGCGTTTACGGGCTGGACGTATGCCGCGGTTGCTCCTGCGACAAACTGTGCTCAGTATCCTAACTACAATCGAAATGGCGGCAGCCCCATGGTGCCGTGCGATGCGTATCACGACATAGTCGCAAAGATAATTCTGGGCACGACACTACCGGCGGGGCAATCCACTCAGCAAGACCTGACGCTCGCACTAGACACCATATTCAAGCACAACAACCTGCCTCCGTTTGTCGCGCGGCGAATGATTCAGCATCTCGTCACGAGCAATCCCAGCCCGGCGTATGTGACTCGTGTAGCCAACGCATTCGCGAGCGGAAAGTTTACCTCTCCCACCAGCGGCATGCCGTTTGGCGACGGCACTCGAGGCAACATGCAGGCGCTCATTGCGGCGGTGCTGCTCGATCCGGAAGCGCGGAGGGGGGACGATCCGGCCACGGAAGATCCGGTGGATGGACACTTGCGCGAGCCAGTGCTTTTTGTGACGAATGTGCTTCGCGCCTTCCACGGCAGCACGGACCCTAACAACACCCTCGTCTATTTGGCTTTGGATATGGGAGCCGAATTCCTGTTTAGCTCAGGGAGTGTTTTCAACTTCTTCTCGCCGCTGTATAACATTCCCGCGGCGGATTTTGCGACTCCGCCGGCGGCTCCGCTTTCCGGACCAGAGTTCCAGATCTTCACTTCGGCGAGCAGCCTCGCGCGCGTGAACGATATTGAGGGCGTGCTCTTTTCTCCAACCTTCTCTGGCAATACGCAAATCGATCTCAGCGCGTACGCGTCCATCGCCGGGAATGACAGTGACCTGGGAACCATGGTGGACGCCATGAATTTACAGCTTTTGCACGGCACCATGTCTCTGGCAATGAGGAGCGCAATCCTCACTGCAGTGAGCGCCGTGCCCGGCAGCGATCCGCTGGGACGGGCGAGGACAGCCGCCCATTTAATCGTTTCTTCGTCGCAGTATCAGGTGCAAAGGTAAGGAAGGGCCAACGCGCGAAGGAGAGAGAACCATGCCACACACAAGACGGGACTTCATCCGATTGAGCTGCTGTTCGGCGGCGACCTTGAGCACACTCGCGGGCCTTGGCCGCTTTGGCATGATGTCCGCGCTGGCGGCCGGACCAACGTGCGCTGACTACAAGGCGCTCGTTTGCATATTTCTTTTTGGCGGGAATGACTCGAACAACTTCATCGTGCCGATGGACACAAGCCGCTTTTCGCTGTATCAGGGGGCCAGGGGCAACCCGTCGATGGGCGGCCTTGCTCTGGCGCAGAGTTCGCTCGTGACTCTTGCGCCCGGCGCCTACGGCATGCACCCCGCCGCACCGGAACTCGCCGCTCTCTACAATTCCAATAATCTCGCGATCCTGGCTAACGTCGGCACCTTGATAAAACCTTTCAGCAGCAAGACTGATTACTTGAACGGAATTGTGCAAGCCCCGGACAATCTCTTTTCGCATTCCGACCAGCAAGATCAATGGCAGACCGTCCAGTTGAGCGGCGTTCCATCCACAGGCTGGGCCGGCCGTATGGCCGACAATATCATATTGAGCGGCACCTGCTCGAATCCTGCGTTTCCACCGATCCTGTCCGTGGCTGGCCAGACTATTTTCTGCACGGGGAGCAATACACAGCCCTTCGCCATGGTCCCCGGCAACCCCCCGGGGCTCAATGACTCCGGAAACACAGATGCAGCCGGGGTGGCGCGCTTTCTGGCTCTTCAGCAGATTCTTACAATGGATTCGGGGATCTCGCTTGTGCAGCCCGCGAGCAAGGTCACTCAAAATACCATCTCGCAGAGCAAGTATCTGGCTTCCGCGCTTAAGAATAAGCACTCGTTCACCACGGTTTTCCCGACGTCTTCCATCGGAAATCAGCTTCTGCAGGTGGCACAGATTATTTCCGTGCAGAGCCAACTTGGTGTGAATCGGCAGGTCTTTTTCTGCTCATTGGGTGGCTTCGACACACATAGCGATCAGATCAATATTCAGCAGGGGTTGCTCGGCAAAGACACCCCAAGAAGCGGCCAACTCAGCGCCTCCATGAAGGCTTTCTTCGATGCCACGAACGAGTTGGGAGTGGCGAGCAACGTGACGACGTTTACGCTGTCGGATTTCAGCCGCACTCTACAACCCGCCTCGAACGCCGGAAGCGACCATGCCTGGGGCAGCCACCATGTGATCATGGGCGGCGCCGTGAAGGGCGGCGTGCTTTACGGCACATTCCCGGATCTGACGCTGGGCGGACCGGACGATGCCACTAGCAATGGCCGGTGGATTCCGTCCACGGCGGTCGATCAATATGGCGCGACGCTGGCAAACTGGTTCGGGCTCAGTAGCACCGATATCGCCGGGATTTTCCCGAACGTGCAGAATTTTCCGACGAGCAATCTGGGCTTCTTACCCTAGAGCTTTCTTCGGAAAAGTCGGCGATTGACCGGTTCGAATGAGGGCCTTTATACTGTAGTTTCGCGCTGGAGACATATTTCGCTCCGGCGTGCCTCGAGTCATTCCGGATGCGGCCTTGTTCCTGGCCCGCCTGAATTTCCGAAATTCGCAAGCGTACTAGGGAGCAGTCGGCCCCGACCTGGTCGGGGCCGCAAAAAACGATGAGCAGCGTCAAAGCGACACAACTTCGCCCCGGCATGGTCATCCAGCACGAGGGCCAGCTTTTCACCATCTTCAGCGTGGATCACCGCACGCCGGGTAACAAGCGCGGCTCGATGCAGACGCGCATGAGGAACCTTCGGACCGGCGCGATCATCGATTACCGGTTTCGCGCCGAGGAATTCGTGGATCGCGCCATCCTCGATGAAGTCGAGTTCGAGTACCTGTACAACGAAGGCGACGATTTTCACTTCATGAACACGAAGAATTACGAGCAGATGCAGATGAGCCGCGAAGAGCTGGGCGAGAGCGTGTTTTATCTGATTCCCAGCACGATCGTGAAGGTGGAATTTTTCGAGGAAAAGGCCATCGGCGTGGATTTGCCCGATACCATGGATATGAAGGTGATCCAGACCGAGCCGACGTTGCAGAAGGCCACTGCCAGCGCGGTGATGAAACCAGCGACGCTGGAGACCGGTCTGGTGGTGCAGGTGCCGCCTTTCGTAAATGAGGGCGACCGAATTAAAGTGGACACATCGGAAGCGCGTTACGTCCAGCGCGTGGAGTAAATCTTAGTTCTTTGTTTTTGCGTGCCACTGGTAGATGATGACAATTCGATTTTCCGCCTCCGCAGCTAATTTCAGCGCAAGCCGGAATTAGAAGAGGCAGAACGGCGTCCCGGTTTCCAGCGGGGCGCCTTTTGTTTTTCTCAGTGTTTTCCTGCTGCGCCTGCCGCGGATTCGCCGGGGGAATGGGCGCCGAAGACGCGGTCGAAGATGGCATCGACGTAGCGAAGCTGGCGATGCAGGTCGAAGGTATGCGCGAGAGCCTTCGCGTCCAGATGCTTTGTAATGCGCGCATCGCCGGCGACTCGGTCACGGAAACTGCTGTCGGATTCCCAGGCGGCCATGGCGTTTTCCTGCACAGCTTTATAGGCATCATCGCGTGGCATGCCCTTTTCCACCAGATCCTGCAACAATTGTCCCGAGTAAATGAGGCCGCGGGTGAATTCGAGGTTTCGCATCATGCGCTCGGGGAAAACGCGCATCTGGCCGATGACGGCGGTCATTTTGGAAAGCATGTAGTCCACGAGAATGGTGGAATCGGGAAGAATGATTCTCTCGACGGAACTGTGAGAGATGTCGCGCTCGTGCCACAAGGCGATGTTTTCAAGGGCGGCGAGCATGTTCGAACGCACCAGGCGCGCGAGGCCGCAAATCTGCTCGCAGGTGACGGGATTGCGCTTGTGAGGCATGGCGGAGCTGCCGCGCTGTTCGTCGCTGAACGGCTCCTCGGCTTCTCGAACTTCGGTGCGCTGGAGATGGCGAATTTCCAGGGCGATTTTTTCGAGCATGGCGGCGATGAGAGCGAGGGCGCTGAGATATTGCGCGTGGCGGTCACGTTGAATGACCTGGGAAGCCACGGCAGCGACGCCCAGTCCGAGGCGCTTGCAGATGCGCTCTTCCATTTCCGGGCCAAGATGAGAGGCGTTGCCGACGGCGCCGGAAATTTTGCCTACGGCCATTTGCGCGGAGGCGTCATGGAAGCGGGCGATGTTACGCTGATTTTCTGAAAACCAATTGGCGATTTTCAGGCCGAAAGTGATGGGTTCGGCGTGAATGCCGTGGGTGCGGCCGATCTGCGGCGTATGGCGGAATTCGTGCGCACGCAGATCGAGAATTTCCCCGAACATCACCAAGTCTCGCTCGATCAATTTTGAAGCATCGCGAACCTGAAGAGCCTGCGCGGTGTCGACGACGTCATTGGAAGTCAGGCCGTAGTGCAGCCAGCGCGCGGCAGCGGGATCACCGATCGATTCGCCCACTGCCATGGTGAAAGCGATGACGTCGTGCTTCACGCGAGCTTCGAGCTGATGGATTTGCGCGACATCGATTTTGGCGCGACCTCGAATGGTAGCAGCGGCGTCCTTGGGGACCTGCCCCGCTTCGGCAAGAGTCTCGGTTGCGGCGAGCTCGACTTCCAGCCACTTGGCGAACTTGTTCGCGTCGCTCCAAACGTGGCCCATCTCGTGGCGGGTGTAGCGTGGGATCAATGCCCTCTCCTAAGTCGCGAAATGAAGTATCTGCCCGTGATTCCTAATTCCATGATACCGCAATTGGAGAAGCCCTCGCTGGACGGTGATGGCTCGGGAGGTGTCCGAAATTGGGATGGGCCATGGCGGAACCGAGCAGTAGGGACTATCCGTCGGAAAGGAATTGTTGGCTAAAGTACAGGGCTGCAAGGGTTTGGGAGACGATGTGGGGCGGCACAGGACTTGCAGAAGGTGGGGATGTAGAGTGTCTACAGGGTGGGAGTAGAACGTCGACAGCCTGGCATGGAACAAAGGGCGGGGTCGCGACGTCATTACTGAGAGTGAAAGCGGGGAATCGTCACGGCAAAGGCGCCTGAAGAAGCCGATTTGGATCGCAAGGCATTGACTGAGGGGCAAAAGATGGCCGAGAAGAGACAGCGGTACCAGAACCGGATTGAGCTTTTGCAGGGGACGCTGGACCTGTTGATTCTGCAGACGCTGCAATGGGGAGCGCAACATGGCTATGGAATCAGCGTGGCGATTCGGAACCGATCCGGCGAACTGCTGCAAGTGGATACCGGTTCGCTGTATCCAGCGCTGCACCGGCTGGAGAAGCAGAAATGGATTGCGGCGGAATGGAGAATCTCCGAAAACAAGCAGCGGGCCAAGTTTTACCGGCTTACGGCGACCGGTAAGAAGCAACTGACGAGGGAGCGCTCCAGGTGGGCGCAGCTTTCGGACGCGATCGCTGGGGTGCTGCAGCCGGAAGAGTGATGAAGAGCAAGGAAGCAAGGAAAGAAGGAAGAAGGGAACGCGGGGGTGCCCGGTGAGTTTTTGGCGACGGAAGAAACGGGAAGCGGAACTTGACGAGGAAGTGCGGAGCCATCTGCAGCTGTCAGCGCAGGAGCGTGCGGAGCGGGGCGAGAAAAAGGAAGAGGCGGAACGCGCGGCGCGGCGGGAATTTGGGAATGTTGAGTTGTTGAAGGAGGTGACGCGGGACCAATGGGGCTGGAGATGGCTGAGAGAAGTCGCCGCCGATGCGCGCTTTGGCTTGCGCATGCTTTGGAAAAATCCAGGCTTCACGGTTGTGGCAGTGCTGACGCTGGCGCTGGGAATTGGAGCGAACACGGCGCTATTCAGCGTGGTAAAGGCAGTGCTCCTCAACTCGCTTCCCTATCGCGAACCGAACCGGCTTGTCACGCTGGCGGAGGGGGACCGGGAAACACGAGACCCGATAAAGGTTTCTTACGGGGCAGCGGAGGATTGGAAGGCGCGCAGCAAGTCTTTCCAATCCATTGCGCTTTACAAAGGCTGGACGCCGACTTCAACCGGCGAGGAAACTCCTCAAATCGTCTATGGATTGCGAGTTACGCAGAATTTCTTTCCGACACTTGGTGTGCGGCCCACGATTGGCCGCAGCATTTTACCGGAAGACGATCGGCCGGACCGCTGGCATATCGTGCTGCTTAGCCGCGGGTATTGGATGCGGCGCTTTGCCGGCAATCCGAAAGTGATCGGGACGAGTATCTCTCTCGACCAGACTCCATTCGAGATCGTCGGTATTTTGCCGGAAAACTTTCAGTCACTTTCGTTTAACGATGAAGGAGGTACGCCGGATGTGTGGGCCCCGCTGGGATACGACCTTTCCTTGCCTGAAGCCGGTCGCACATGGCAACACCTGCAAAGCGTGGCGCGACTAAAAGACGGGGTGAGGGTGGAGCAGGCGAGGGCGGAAATGAGCACGATTGCAGGACAACTCGCCCGAGAATTCCCGAAAGACTACGCACCGGATTTGCAAGTGAAAGTAACGGCGCTGCACGAAAGTTGGTACGGAAAAGTGCAGTCGGCCCTGTGGATGCTGCTGGGGGCCACAGCGTTCGTCCTGCTGATTGCCTGCGCGAACGTGGCGAGCTTGCTCTTGGCAAAAGCGGAGAGCAAGCATCGTGAGGTGGCGCTGCGCGCTGCTCTCGGCGCAAGCAGGGCGCGGATTGTCCGTCAACTGTTAACCGAGAGCGCCCTGGTCAGCCTGCTGGGAGGAGCCGGGGGGACTTTACTGGCGGTTTGGGGAACGCAGCTGCTGGTCTCCTGGGGGCCACAAGAGATTACACGACTCAGTGAGGTACGCCTGGACGCCTCCATCCTGATTTTCACTCTGGTTGTGAGCGTGACGACAGGAATGCTGACGGGGATTGTGCCCGCGCTCCGAGGGGCGCACGTAGACCAGCGAGAGGCGCTGCAACAGAGTTCCCGGAGCTTGGTGGGAGTCTCCAGTGGCAGGTTTCGCAATCTGCTCGTAATTGCGGAGGTGGGTCTTGCGTTTGTTTTGTCTGCCGGTTCAGGACTTCTCACGAAAAGCTTCGTTCGCGCGGTGAGCGTGAATCCGGGTTTCGACGCACAGAATCTGTACACCACGAACTTCGCGCTCTTCGGCCCGAAATACGCCGATGATAAGGCCGTGGTGCGCTTCGAGCGGGAAGCGCTGGAACGGATTCGTTCACTGCCGGGAGTGGAGGCTGCCGGAATCACAAGCACTACACCGAGCGGAGGCGGTTTCGATCAGGCAGGGTTCCAGATTCAAGACCGCCTGATTCCCGATACGCAAGTTCCAAGCGTAGACAGGTATGAGGTTAGCCCGGATTACTTTCGCGCAATGGGGATTCCGCTGAAGCGTGGACGTTTGCTCACCGAAGCCGACGCTGCGGGAGCGTCCCCGGTTGCCGTCATCAGCGAGATGACGGCGCGCGAAATGTGGCCCAACGAAGATCCGATTGGGAAACGAATCCAACTGGGAGGACGCCACGAAGACCGTCCCTGGGCTGAGATCGTCGGCATCGTGGGAGATGTCCATCAATATGGCCTCGATTCCCCGGCGACGCCGCAAGCGTACCTACTCTATTCGCATTGGGTATTTACGCGGCCATGCGTGGTGATCCGCAGCCGGTTGAACACTCAAACGCTGACTCGCGAGGTGGAAAGCCAACTACGCGCTCTCGACAAGAACGTTCCCACATGGAATCCCGCACCGATGGGAGAGATCTTGTCCGGGTCGCTGGCGCGGCGGCGCTTCATGACGGGTTTATTCAGTTGCTTTGGCTTTTTGGCGGTTCTTCTTGCGGCTATTGGGATTTATGGGGTGATGGCTTACCAAGTGGCGCAACGCACAGGGGAGATCGGAATTCGAATGGCCCTGGGAGCGCAGCGTCGCGATGTTCTGACGATGGTCATGAGTGGGGGCGGGCGACTCGTGTCTTTGGGGATGGGGTTTGGTCTCTGCGGGGCGGTTGGTTTAGGTCGTCTGCTCCAGAGTCAACTTTACGGAGTCAGTCCGAACGACCCGCAGACGCTCGGCGGAGTCGTAATACTTGTGATGCTTGTTGCCCTGTTCGCGTGTTTCGCGCCGACGCGGCGGGCGACGCGCGTGGATCCCGTAGTGGCGTTGAGATACGAGTAGAAATTCCAGAGTGGAAAAGAGGGGCCGCTATGAACTGGTTGAATGGACTCTTTGGCAAACGGAAGCGGGAGAAAGAACTGGACGAGGAAGTGCGAAGCCATCTGGAAATGGCGGCGCGGGAACGCGTGGAGCGGGGCACCACGGAGAAAGAGGCAGAACACGCCGCGCGGAGGGAGTTTGGAAACCTGGGCTTGGTGAAAGAAGTGACGCAAGACATGCGTGGATGGCGGTGGGTGGAAGACTTGGTGGAGGATGTGCGCTACGGGCTGAGGCTACTGAGAAAGAGCCCTGGGTTTACCGCAATCGTTGTGCTGACGCTGGCTCTTGGAATCGGAGCGAACACGGCAATCTTCAGTGTGGTTTACGGCGTGCTCCTTCGGCCACTCGATTATCCGAAACCGGAGCAAGTCGTCCGCGTGTGGGGCACAAACGCGGCCGGCGGGGAAATGAACTTTTCCGACCCGAACTTCCAGGACATCGCTGCGCAAAGCCACGACTTCCAGGGCCTGGCGCAGTATTCGAGCCAGATCGCTTCCGTGGCGGGAGGAGCGCAGCCAATTCGAGTCCTGGGTACGGCAGCATCGCGCGATTTTTTTTCGGTTTTCGGCACAACACCGTTCGCCGGGCGCGGTTTCCTCGACGAGGAACAGCGGGTTGGCGGCCCTCTCGTGGCGGCGGTGAGCTACGCTTTCTGGAGAGATTCTCTGGGCAGCACATCCGATCTCGCCGGCGTACGGCTCAAGATTGACAACGAAGCTTATTCCGTCATCGGCGTGATGCGTCCAGGTTTCAGTTTTCCTGGCGAGACCGCGGTGTGGGTGTCGCGTGAACGCTTCCCCGCATTGCCGAGCCGAACCGCCAACAATTGGCGCGTGGTCGGACGGCTTCGCGACGGCGTGAGCATTGAGCAAGCCAACGCAGACGTTCGGGCTATCGCACGCCGGCTGAAGCAGCAATATGGCGACGATACTTCGATGTCGGATGCCTCGCTACTTCGCTTGCAGGATGAAATGGTGCGCAGCGTGCGCCCGGCGCTGCTGATGCTTGGCGGGGCGGCGGCTTTTCTTCTTCTAGTGGCGTGCGCCAACATCGTCAATCTTTTGCTGGCCCGCGCGGCCGGCCGAAGCCGGGAATTTGCCGCGCGCGCAGCGCTGGGCGCTAGCCGAGGGCGCTTGCTGCGCCAGGGTTTGACCGAAGTGGCGTTGCTGACGGTGCTCGGCGGCGTGTTGGGAATACTTTTTGCATTTTGGGGCGTTAGAGTGCTCCTCGGTCTTGCGCCAGAGAATCTTCCGCGTGCCAATGAGATCGGCATCCACTTTCCGGTACTTTTGTTTGCCCTGGTCCTGTCCGGAGTAGTGGCGGCAGCTGTTGGGGTGAGCACTGCGCTGCGCTCGACGGTCAGCAACCCACTGCGAGGACTCGCCGAGGGCGGACGCGTTGGCAGCGCTTCGAGCCACGCACTTCGCCGCACTCTTGCCGCCGCGCAAGTGGCCATCACTCTCGTTTTGCTAGTGGGAGCGGGCCTTCTCACGCGCAGTCTCGGCAGGCTGCTTGCGGTGGACCCCGGCTATCGTTCCTCGGGAGTGGTAACGGCCGATCTTTCCCTGCCGGACGTAGAAAATGATGCCGCCAAAGCACGCCGGGTGCAGTTCTTCAGCGAGTTGATCGTGCTTCTCCGCCGCCTGCCAGGTGTAGAGCAAGTCGGTGCCGTGAACGGTTTGCCACTGGAAGGCGATTTTGCGGACGGCACGTTTCTCCGGCTCCAACCGGGCGAGCAGATTAAGGATTTCGTGCAATTCGAGCGGCTCGCCCATGATCCAGAGAGAGCCGGCTACGCCAATTACATTGCCGCGAGCCAAGGCTTCTTCCAAACGTTTCGTATCCCGCTGCTCCGGGGCCGTCTCTTCGATGGCCGAGACGGACCGGACTCTCCGCACGCCGCATTAATCAGCGAATCGCTTGCCCAGGCTGTTTGGCCGAAGGAAGATCCCCTGGGCCGGCTAATCGAGTTCGGCAATATGGATGGCGACCTCCGGCCGCTTACCATCGTCGGCGTTGTGGGAGACATACGAGCCAACGGCCTGGAAGCGCCGCCTGAACCAATAATCTACACCGACATTCTGCAACGTCCACATCAATCGAACGTTTCCATCGTTCTCCGTATTGCCTCGGACTTGGGTGCCTTGAACACCGCACTGCTCGACCAAATCCGCAGGTTCGATCCGAATCTTCCCGTGCGTGTCAGGCCGTTCACACAAATCTTCGACGCCTCGCTGGTTCATCGGCGCTTCACGATGGTTCTGCTGGGGGCTTTCGCCGGCGTCGCGCTGCTTCTGGCGCTCGTTGGGGTTCACGGCGTTATTTCCTACGCCGTCAGCGAGCGCACGCGGGAGATCGGGGTACGTATGGCCATCGGAGCCCAGCCGGCCGACATCCTGCGCATGGTTATTGGCCAAGGCGCCGGCATGGTTGCGGCCGGCACGAGCCTCGGCATATTGGTGGCGCTGGGTCTTAGCCGTTTCTTACAGAGTCTGCTGTACGAAATTCGCGCGGCGGACGCGCTGACCTATGGCAGCGTCACGCTCTTTCTCGTGCTCGTCGCGCTGCTGGCGTGCTGGATTCCGGCGAGGAGGGCAATGAAGGTCGATCCCATGGTGGCGCTGCGGTATGAATAGAAATTGGAAAATGGAAAATTGAAATTGGAGGCCGTGAGGAGAATTCGCGATGAGCTGGGTGGGCCGCATTCTTGGCAAACGAAACCGGGAAGAGGAATTGGACGATGAGTTGCGGGGCCACCTGGAGATGGCGGCGCGGGAACGCCTCGAACGAGGCGTCGATGCGGGCGAGGCGGAACGGTCGGCGCGGCATGAATTTGGGAATATCGAATTGGTGAAAGAGGTGACGAGGGGCGCGTGGGGTGGGCGGTGGCTGGAGGAGTTCGTGGAGGACGCGCGCTATGGCCTGAGAAGGATGCGCAAGTCACCTGGGTTTACCGCGATTGCGGTACTGACGCTGGCCCTGGGCATGGGAGCCAACACCGCCATCTTTAGCCTGGTGAATGGAATTCTGCTTTCTTCCCTGCCGTATGTTAACCCCGAACAGCTCGTCAGCCTGACGGGAGCGTATCCAAAAGGCGCCATCGTGGCGATGCGTGAGCAAGTGCATACGATCGACGTGGGCGCCTACGATGAAGGTCAGGAACTCAACTTGACTGGTTTTGGGGAGCCCGTTCGACTGACCGGAACTTTGGTATCCGCGGAATTGTTTTCCATCCTCGGCGCGAGGCCGGAGCTGGGACGAGTGTTTTATCCGGGCGAGGACGTTCCGGGCCAAGACAACTTCGTGATTTTGAGCCACGCCCTTTGGCAGCAGTGCTTGGGAGGAGATGCGAGCATCATTGGGCGGTCGATTGAACTGGGAGGCGTGAGCCGCCAAGTGATTGGCGTGATGTCAGCGGAATTTCGCTTTCCATCCACAAAGACGCAGGTGTGGATTCCGCTGCACAATGATCCTCGGAATGCGGTGAACTACTGGGCAGGCGACTTCATGCCTGGAATCGGAAGGCTTCGTCCGGGTGCGACGATACAGCAAGCACAAACCGAGATTCGCATGTTCCAGTCGCATGTGGGTGCGCTGTTTCCCTGGCCGATGCCCACGACATGGAACGCCAATGCCAGTGTGGTGCCCCTGCAGAACGGAATGGTCGCGGACGTGCACGCGCGGCTGCTGATTCTGCTCGGAGCGGTCGCGCTCGTTCTGATGATCGCTTGCTCGAACGTCGCCAGCCTGACGCTTTCCCGCGCGGCGACGCGCGAGAAGGAGATCAGCATTCGTTCCGCGCTGGGCGCCGGACGGAAACGAATTACCCGGCAGCTCCTCACCGAGAGCGTGTTGCAGGCGTCGCTCGGGGGATTGCTGGGATTGGCTCTTGCCAAGGAGGGGCTCACGCTGCTCAAAGCCGTGCTGCCTGCGGACACGCCGCGCTTGGACGAAGTGCGCATGGATTGGCATGTGTTGATATTTACGGGCGCGCTCGCCATCCTGACGGGTGTTGTCTTCGGACTTGCGCCGGCTCTGCACTCCGCGCGCGCGGCTTTCACGGAAGCACTGAAGTCCGGCGGCCGCGGCACGGCTGTCTCGGTGTCCCAACGATTGCGAAGCTCGCTGGCAATCGCCCAAGTGGCGCTGGCAGTGCTGCTGGTGATCGCGGCTGGACTGATGATCCGCAGCTTCCGGGCGCTGTCGCATGTGAATCCGGGTTTTCGCGCCGAACACGTTCAGACAGCGCGCATCACTCCGAATGAATCGTTTTGTAGTGAACCGATGCGTTGCCTGGCGTTCTATCGCAGCGTGGTGGAGAAGGCTCAAGCTTTTCCCGGAACGAACGGGGCCGCGCTCGTGAACACTCTTCCCCTAGGCGGCCGGGTGAGCAAGCGCTCACTCGACGTGGAGAATTACGTCGTCCCTCAAGGTGAAGACTCTCCGCTTTTCTGGCTCAATATCGTGACTCCCCAATACTTTCACGTGATGGGGATCTCTCTCCTGTCGGGCAGGGCGTTCAACGATGCTGATGTCTCCGGCGCTCCGGTGGCGGTCGTGACCGCTGAGACGGCGCGGCGCTTCTGGCCCAATCAGAGCGCGGTCGGAAAGCACATCCGGCTACTAGACGATAAGGACTGGCGCACCGTCGTGGGCGTTATTCCAGACGTACGTGCGTACGATCTTCAGCGAAACGCGCCCGACTGGATTGGCGGCACTGCTTATGTCCCGTACAACGCGGCGGCTACCCTAGAAGACCGTCGAATGCCTTCAGAGATGACCATCGCCATTCGAACCGCCTCGGATGATTCGCAAATTGGGACGATGCTTCGCAATACCGTTGCCGCGCTGAACCAGGAAGTGCCTGTCAGCGAAGTAAAGACTATGCGCGCAGTTGTGTCGGAAGCAGTATCCGCACCAGCATCCACGACCGTCCTCTTGGCTGTATTTGCAGTTTTGGCGCTGGTCCTTGGCGCGACCGGCATTTATGGCGTTCTTTCTTTTCTGGTATCGAATCGCACCCGCGAAATCGGGATTCGCATGGCGCTCGGAGCCCAAAGGGGACACGTGCTGCGGTCCGTGATGGGAGAAGGCGCCAAGTTGTCGCTGGCAGGGATTGCGTTGGGAATGACAGGCGCCTTTGCAGTTATGCGAGTTTTATCTGGAGAATTGTACGGCGTGGGCGCGACGGACCCGCTTACATTTTGCGGCGTGGCCATCCTCGTCGCCGTAGTGGCATTGACGGCGTGTTATGTACCGGCACGGCGAGCGATGCGCGTGGATCCGGTGGTGGCGCTGAGGTACGAATAGAAATTGGAAATTGAAAAACTGAAATGAGAGGTCGCGAGGAGAAACCGCGATGAGCTGGCTGAACCGACTCTTTGGCAAATGGAAGCGGGAGAAAGAACTTGACGAAGAAGTGCGGAGCCACCTGGAGATGGCGGCGCGGGAGCGCGTGGAGAAAGGCGAACAAAAGAAGGAAGCGGAGCGCGCGGCGCGGCGGGAATTCGGGAATGTGGGATTGGTGAAAGAGATGACGCGGGATGTCTGGGGCCTGAGATGGCTGAGAGACGCCGCGGATGATGCGCGTTATGGATTGCGAATGTTGGCAAAGAATCCGGGATTCACGATTGTCGCCATTCTCTCGCTGGCGCTGGGCATCGGCGCCACGACAGCTATGTTCAGCGTGGTCTACGCGGTCTTGGTGAATCCGTATCCTTACGCTAATTCGGACCGGATGGTTCATTTGGTGGTCCACGACGCTAACGGTAACCGGCGCTATGTAAACCTCAATGGGCCGCAATTGCAACAGCTCCGGCAGGCCACCTCAGTCGAGAGCTCTGCCGCCATGGATGGGTGGGACCTCACCACGACCGAAGGCGATCTTCCTGAAAACGTCCAGGGCGTGTATCTCACGTCCAACGCCTTCGTTCATTTTGGCGTGCCGACGTTGCTGGGACGCGGACTCCTGCCATCGGATGCACCCGAGGGTCAGGATCCCGAAAATGTGGTGGTGCTGGGTTATCAATTCTGGCAGAGACACTACGGCGGCGATCCCGGCATCGTCGGCAAGAATATTCAGCTAGTCCATAAGAGCTACTCGATTGTGGGAGTGGTTCGGCCCCGGTTTACGTGGGGAGATGGCGAAGTCTATCTGCCGCTAAAGGTCACCGCCGATCCGGTGCGCACTTATTTCCCGATGATCCGGCTCAAGCCAGGGGCCACGCGCGCGGCGGCAAACGCGGAGTTTCAGTCGCTCGTCGAGCAATTCGCGAAGCAAACTCCGACACATTTCCCTGAGCATTTCCGCGTGGCCATAGAAGGATTAAACGACCACTTCGTAACGGATATCGGCGGGACATTGTACCTGCTGCTCGCGGCCGTAGCTTTGTTGTTGCTGATCGGCTGCGGGAACGTTTCGATTTTGTTGTTGGCCCGAGGAACGGCGCGCCAGCACGAGTTGGCGGTCCGGTCGGCTATCGGTGCGGAGGGCTCCCGGCTGCTGCGACAGTTGCTGACGGAAGCGCTGATGCTGTCGTTTACGGGGGCAATCATCGGCGTGGCATTGGCAAGTAGCCTGGTGAAACTTATCGTGAACTGGCTACCGGAATTTTCTTTCCCGCATGAAGCAGACATCAGCATCAATCTGCCGGTGCTGTTCTTCAGCGTCGGTCTAGCGCTGCTGACGGGCATCGTCTTCGGCATCTCACCCGCTCTTCAGTCCGCGCGCCCGGATGTGGCCCGGGTGATGCAAGCGAATACGCGCAAGATTACCACGGGAGTTCGGGGGCGCCGGACTCATGGCGTCCTGATTGCCGGCCAGATTGGGCTGACACTTCTGCTGCTGGCGGGAGCCGGCGTTGCCATGCGCGGCTTCGTGCGCATGATGCGCGTGAACCTCGGCTACGACCCGCACAACACCATGTCGGTCGGAATCCCGGTGCACGACAATACCTACACCACGTGGGAAGCGAGGAGAGCTTACTTCAGTCAGCTGCTTCAGAAGGTGGGCGCGATGCCGGAAGTAGTTTCAGCCGGGCTTTCGACGAACGCCACACCGCCAAACAACGGCTGGGAACAGCGCTTCGAGATTTCCGGAAAGCCAGTGGCAGAACAACAGCGAGCGCGTATCAACTTCATCAGTCCGGGCTATTTCTCCGTGCTCCGCATTCCGTTGCTGCAAGGACGAATCTGGGATGAAAGCGAAACGATGCATGGCTCCAAACTCGCGCTGATCAATCAGACCCTGGCTCGCCAATATTTTCCGAATGGCGATGCCATTGGCAGCGAGATCCGCGTGCCCGAACTGAAGGGTGAGCCTCCGTTTCAACTGGCGGTCGCCGGGAGCGACAATTGGTTTCAGGTGGTTGGCATCGTAGGCGACGCCCGAGATGACGGGTTGCGAAATCCCATAAAGCCATCCGTGTTTGTACCGTACACGATCAGCATGCCGGTTTGGACTCAAATCCTCGTCCGAACCAGGGTTCCTCCGCTCCGGATACTCCGTGCTGTGCGCGAACAGATTCACACTGTCGATCCTGACCAGCAAGCATCGAGAAATGTTCGCGATCTCGATGGATGGATCACAGGGCAGCCGGAATGGGAACAGGGACATCTGGTTGCAACTCTATTTGCGGGATTTGCAATCCTGGCCCTGGCGCTGGCCGCCACTGGACTGTACAGCGTGATCTCCTTCGCCGTCAGCCAACGAACCGGCGAATTCGGTATACGCATGGCGCTGGGAGCCAGGCCCAAAGATGTCTTGCTGATAGTGTTTCGTTCGGCGGCGATGAGCGTGACTGGCGGCGTCCTAGCTGGCGTAGTGCTGACGATCACGCTCAATCGCGTGCTAGCGCGCTGGATTCAGGGCAGCTCTCTCGATGTGCTGGTCCTAACGGGCGTGATTCTGCTGCTGGTGGCGACTTCCGGCTTGTCCTGCTTCATTCCTGCGCGAAGGGCGTCCTCGGTCGATCCGGTCGTGGCGCTTCGGTACGAATAAAAATGAGTGATCAGCATTCCGTGAAAAGCTCTGCGCGAAAACAAGCCATACTGTCCCTCCCATAGCATTCTTTGCAGAGCCAAAAAGCGCTATGTTGTTGACGCGAAAGGGCCTAGGCCCAACCTAACCGCCAGCCTCAAATCCTGTCTAATGATTCGGATGCAACCGAGCGTCGAAAGCACCCAGGCCATCGCCGACAGCGACGCCATCGCCGTGGAGCGCACGCTTGCGGGCGACCGCGATGCCTATCGCGTTCTGGTGGAGCGGCACAGCCACAATATTTTCCGGCTGGCCTACCGCATGACCGGGAATAGGCACGATGCGGAAGAGGTGGTACAGGAGGCCTTCCTGCGCGGGTATCAAAAGCTCGGGCAGTTCGCGGCGCGTTCGAATTTCGGGACGTGGGTCTACCGAATCGCGGCGAACTACGCGATCGACCGCATGCGCCAGCGCCAGAAGGAAGAAGCGCGGCGGGAAATGCCGAGAACGGAAGATCAGGACGGGATGGAAAACGATCCATTGACGCGAGTGAAGGACGAAGCGCCGACCCCGGAACGCTTGACGCAGAGCGTCGAATTGCGAAAGCAGATGGAACAGGCGCTGGCCGCCCTTACCGAATCGGAGCGAACCGCTTTTGTGATGCGGCATTGGGAAGGCTGTGGGATCGAGGAAATCGCGGCAGTCTTGAAATCCAGCTCGAACGCCACGAAGAACACCGTCTTTCGAGCAGTCCAAAAGCTGCGGCATGCGTTGCAGCCCTTGGTGGAGACAAGAGCGCAAGCGCGCGCGATGGGAACGGAATCATGAAACACATGACAGAAGAAGAGTTGATTGCGTATCGCGAGGGAGTTGCCGAACAGCGCGCGGTGATTTCAGAGCATCTCGCGGCTTGTGAAGAGTGCGGCGGGGAGTTCGAACGAATCGAAGCGGTGCTTGCGGCCCTAGATACGCTTCGTGTACCGGAGCCCGGCACAGACTACGGGCGGCGGGTGTGGAAGGAGATTGCGCCACGACTGGCGGAGAAACCCGGACGCTGGTGGCAGTTGTGGTTCGAACCGCGTCGGCTCGCGGCGGCGGGAGCGATTGTGGCGCTAATCGTCGCCGCGTTTATTGCAGGACGGTTTACAAAGCGGCTCAACCCGCCTGACAACATCGCGAACAAGGAGCAGGTGCGGGAGCGCATTTTAGTGGTTGCCGTCGGCGAACACCTGGGCCACTCGGAACGGATGCTGGTGGAGCTTTCGAACGCGGCGCCGAACGGTCCGGCGCAGAAGGAAGTGAACATCTCCGCCGAGCAGCGCCGCGCGGAAGATTTATTGCAAGAAAACCGGCTGTACCGGCAGACCGCGCTCCAAGAGGGAGACACCGGACTCGCCAGCGTGCTGGATGAACTGGAACGCGTGCTGCTGGACGTGGCCCACAGCCCCGATGAAGTGACCCCGGCGCAGCTCGAAGCGATCCAGAGAAAGATCGAGCAGCGCGGAATTTTGTTCAAAGTCCGCGTGGTCAACAAGGAACTGCAACAACGGCAAGACACCAGGGAGCCTGCGCCGGCGCAAGACGGTTCTACGAAGAGAGAGAGGAACAAGGTATGAGCATTGTCAATTCAGTTGGAAAGGCGAGCATGGCATGGATCGTATTCGCTGCGCTGCTGCTGGCCCCGGCGGCCACGCGCGCGCGTGGATTCAAGGCATTTCCCTCGCGATCTGTGGATTCTCTCCAGGACCCGCAGGACAAAGAACAGGAAAAGCGCGACCGCGAGCAGGAGGCGCGCGAAAGAGAGGAAGAGAAACGCGAGCGGGAACAAGAAGCGCGCGAGCGCGCGCAAGAAAAGATCGAACGGCTTCAGGAATTGTACGACGACGGCCGCGAAGACTTGGATGAGGACCGCTACGACCAGGCCGCGGAGAAATTCCAGCAACTAGCCGAGATGAACGGTCCGCAAACGGATGCGGCGCTCTACTGGAAAGCCTATGCGGAGAACCGCTTGGGCAAGCGGGACACGGCACTGGCCACCATCGCGGACCTGAAGCGGCGTTTTCCGCAGAGCCGCTGGCAAAAAGATGCGGGCGCGCTGGAAATCGAGGTGAAGCAGTCGACCGGCCAAGCCGTAAAGCCGGCGGACCAGAGCGATGAAGAATTGAAAATGCTGGCCATCCAGGGGCTGATGAACAGCGGTTCCGAAGCCGCCATGCCGCTGCTCGAGAAAGTAATCAACGGTTCCGCTTCTCCAAGGGAAAAATCGAAGGCGTTGTTCGTGCTGGCGCAGAGCGGGTCGCCGCAAGCGCGAGAGATTCTGGGCAAAATCGCGCGAGGGCAGAGCAATCCGGAGCTGCAGCGGAAGGCCGTTGAATACCTTGGGCTGTTCGGTGGAGCGCAGGCAAGGCAGACGCTTGCCGATGTCTACGCCTCGACGAGCGATGCCTCCGTGAAGCACGCCATTCTTCGCAGTTACATGCTCGGCGGCGATCACGAGCGCCTTCTCGCCGCGGCAAAGGGCGAGAAGGACGAGTCCCTGCGGCGCGAGGCCATCCGGCAGCTCGGTCTGGTTCATGGAACGAGCGAGCTCGAGCAGTTGTACAAGACGGAAACTTCGCCAGACGTCCGCCGGGAAATCCTGCAAGCATTTTTTCTTGCGGGTGATTCGGGAAGACTCGTGCAAGCGGCGCAAGGGGAAAAAGATGCAGAATTGCGCAGGGCGGCGATTCGAAACCTTGGGCTAATCCACTCCGACGATTCGGGGAAGGCGCTGCAAGAGATTTACAGCAAGGAAACGGACCATGAGGTCAAAGCGGAAGTCTTAAACGCCTATTTCCTGCAGGGCAACGCGAAAGCCCTGGTAGCCATCGCGCGAAGCGAGAAGGACCCGGAACTTAAGAAAACAGCGGTATCCAAATTGACGTTGATGCATTCCAAGGAAGGCACCGACTACCTAATGGAACTGTTGCAAAAGTAAGAGGGAGAACCATGCGAGACGAACGAACTGTTTCAGCGTTGCGAAGAATACTTGGGCTCACATTGATCGCGACAGGCATTGGCAGTGCCGCCGTGCAACTGGCAAAGGGCGGGGCCACGGCGCCGTTGGCGCAAACAAGCCCGACCGCAGCGCAGGTAGCGGATGCTCCGCGCATCGAAAATGCCAAGCTGGAAACACGCTCAGTCGGCGCAAGTCTCGATGCGACCTTCCGCGAGATCGCAGCAACGGCGGAAAAAGCGGAGTGGGTCGGCTACCATGTCGACGAGGCGGGAGGCGAACATGGCGTCTGCTGCAACAACAACTGGAATGACGGCAATTGTGGAACTTGCTGGTTGGAAAAGGAAAACGGCGGAGCGGGCGGCACGACACGCGCGGACGGAAACATAAAGCTGGAAGGCTCAAGGCTCCTCGTCGTGCTCTATCGTTTAGAAGCGAAGCAGGTCGTAAAGATTCGCGTCGCCTCAGACGGCTGCACGCTGGACGCGGGAGGGCTGCCCTTCCTTTGGCTAACGGGCGTGAAAGCTTCCGAAAGCGCGGCGCTCCTCGCAACTTACGTTCGTGGCTCGAATTTCGAAGATCGCGGCGATCGCGGAATCGGCAACGGAGCGTTGACGGCGATCGCCCTGCACGCGGACGCCTCGGCCGATCGCGCGCTCGAATCCTTCGTGATGCCGGAACAGCGCGAAGAACTGCGAAGACACGCCGCATTCTGGATGGGAGCGGCGCGCGGCAGCGCTGGATTGCTTGCTTTGCAGCGCATGGCGAAAACGGATCCGAGTTCAGACGTGCGCGCCCATGTAGCCTTCGCGCTTTCCGTGAGCCATGAAGCGGCGGCCCTGGACGAGATGATCCGCATGGCGCACGACGACACAAGCTCGCACGTGCGCGGGCAAGCGCTTTTCTGGCTGGCGCAAAAAGCCGGAAAGAAAGCTGTAGGCACGATCAGCGGGGCAATCGAAAACGACCCGGACGCGGATGTGAAGAAAAAAGCGGTTTTTGCCCTAAGCCAGTTGCCGAAAGACGAAGGTGTGCCCAAACTGATCGAAGTGGCGCAGACAAATCGCAATCCCGCCGTGCGAAAACAAGCTATGTTCTGGCTGGGGCAATCCAACGACCCGCGAGCGCTGCAGTTTTTCGAAAAAGTGCTGATGCAGTGAATCGCTAGCGCAACAGGTCTTCGAGCTGCACGCGCGCGTCCGTCTTGGCATCGCGGTACTTGACGATGACCGCGGCTTGCAGCGACAGCCCCCATTTTGCGCCCGAGGGATGCGACACCGCCCGCGAACCGGGAACCACAATCGCTTCCTCGGGAATGATGAGCGGTTCCGTCTCGCTAGCTGTGTAAACCTTGTCCCGCACCAGATCGTAAACCGGGATAGAGCGATTAAGGATCGTCCCCGTCCCCAGAACGGCGCGGCGCTTCACCACCGTTCCTTCGTACACGCCGGAATTTCCCCCAACCAGAACTTCGTCTTCGACAATCACCGGCAGCGCGCCGACAGGCTCAAGCACGCCGCCGATCTGCGATCCCGCCGAAATGTGGCAATTGCGCCCGACTTGCGCGCAACTTCCCACAAGCGCGTGCGAATCGATCATCGTGCCTTCACCAACATAAGCGCCGACGTTGACGAACATCGGCGGCATGCAAATCACGCCGCGCCCGATGTAGCTGCCGTCGCGAATGCTGGACCCGCCGGGAACGATGCGCACGCCATCCGAAGATGTGAACGCCCGAACGGGATACGTGGACTTATCGAAGAACGGCTGCTTCGCTGCGTCGATGGACATATCGGCAATGGCGCCCATTCGAAAGCCAAGCAGTATTCCCTTTTTCACCCAGGCGTTCGCTCGCCAGCCGGATTTCGCGGAGGCATCCGGCTCCGCGGCGCGAATTTCCCCGCGATTCAGCGCGGCCTTGAAATCGCGGAACATCCATTGATGCTCTTCTTCGTAGCACGCGGGGGGCCCATCAAATAGCTTTTCAATTCGCGAAGGCAGCATGAACCCTCTCGACCGTGGGAACGGCCGCCGGGCGGCTGACCAGCCCGAGCGCTTCGAGCACGGCCCGGATGCGCGCTTGATTTTCCGCTTTCGGCGCCACCAGTGGCAAGCGCCATACCGCTTCGAGCAAGCCCATTCCCGCCAT
>Ga0210408_10001740_pt1 | contig 22137 bp, 22 predicted proteins | sample IncBWH4MmetaG_FD_155471 | JGI IMG/M metagenome (GOLD analysis project Ga0210408, IMG submission 155471) | Forest soil microbial communities from Barre Woods Harvard Forest LTER site, Petersham, Massachusetts, United States - Inc-BW-H-4-M | ecosystem: Environmental > Terrestrial > Soil >...
CGGTGCGGCCGGTGCCGCGGATGAGCAGCGTGTCGCCGGTGAACACGCGGTCGGGCATGACGAAGCTGTAGGAATCGTCGGTGTGGCCCGGCGTGTAGAGCACGTCGAGCGCAAGTCCCTCGATGGTCAGCTTGTCGCCGTCGGTGAGACGGATCGAGACGACGTCGGCCTTGGTCTGCTCGCCCATGACGGTGGTGCAGCGCGTTTTGTCGCGCAGCGCGCCGAGGCCGGTGATGTGGTCGGCGTGCATATGCGTATCGACCGCTTTGACCAATTTGAGGTCGAGTTCGCGCACCAGCTGAAGGTAGCGGTCGACCTTTTCCAGCACCGGATCGATGATCAGCGCCTCGCCGCCGCGGCGGCTCGCCATCAGATAGGAATAGGTGCCCGACGTCTGGTCGAACAGCTGACGGAACAGCATGATGTCCTCCGCAGCCACCCGGCTGCCTGCGGTCGATGACCGCGGCTGCGGCTTCATGCGATTATAGGATTCGGAGGACCGCCGCCAAGCGGAGAGTGACGGCCAAGGGAGAAGGAGCGGTATGTTGCTGCGCCGCACATTTTTGAATCTGGCCGCGGGCGCGGCCGCGTTGCCGCTCGCCGCGCGCATCACCCGGGCGGAAACCTATCCCGCGCGGCCGGTGCGGCTGCTCGTCGGCTATGCGCCCGGCGGCGTGACGGATATCGCGGCGCGCGTGATGGGCGGGTGGCTCTCCGAGCGGCTGGGCCAGCAGTTCGTGGTCGAGAACCGCCCCGGCGCCAGCAGCAACATCGCGACCGGCATGGTCGTCCGCGCGGCGCCGGACGGCTACACCTTGCTCCTCGCCTCGACCAGCAACGCCTTCAACGCCGCGCTCTACGACCGGCTCGATTTCAATTTCATCCACGACCTCGCGCCGGTCGCGAGCATCGCGCGCGATGCGTTCGTCCTGGTCGCCCACCCGGCGTTTGCGCCCAAAACCGTGCCGGAGCTCATTGCCTATGCCAAAGCCAATCCGGGCAAGGTCAACATGGGCACGTCCGGGCCGGCGAGCGCGTCGGCGCTTTTCAGCGAGCTGTTCAAGGTGATGGCGGGCGTCGATCTTTTCACGGTGCACTACCGCAGCATCGGACCCGGGTTGCCGGATCTGATGAGCGGGCGCGTCGACGTGATGGTCGCCCCGGTCGCCTCTGTGGTCGCTTACATCAAGGACGGAAAGCTTGTGCCGCTGGGGGTCACGAACGCCGAGCGCGTGCATGCGCTGCCGGACGTGCCGGCGATCGGCGAATTTGTTCAGGGCTACGAGGGGACCGGCTGGGTCGGCATCGTCGCGCCGGCGAAGACGCCGCCGGAGATCGTCGCGCTTCTCAATACGCAGGTGAACGCGGCGCTGGCCGACCCGACGTTCAAGGCGCGGCTCGTCGAGCTGGGGGCGGAGCCGTTTGCCGGCTCGCCCGGGGACTTCGGTAAGTTCATCGCCGAGTTCACCGAGAAATGGGGCAAGGTGATCCGCGACGCCGGGATCAAGGCGGAGTGACGCCATGGGCGTGCACCGCCGAGGCTTCCTACAAGCGGCCGGCGCCGCCGCGCTGGCGCTTGTCCCGCGCGGAGCCGCAGCGGAGAGCTATCCGTTACGGCCGGTGCGCATCGTCGTCGGCTTTGTGCCCGGCACCGGCAACGACATCACCGCGCGCCTCGTCGCCCAGTGGCTCTCGGACCGGCTCGGCCAGCAGTTCATCGTCGAGAACCGGCCCGGCGCCGCCAGCAATCTCGCCGTCGAAGTGGTCGCGCGTGCCGCCCCCGACGGCTACACGCTGCTCTCCATCGGCCCCGCCACCACCATCAACGCCGCGCTCTACAGGAATCTCAGCTTCGATTTCCTGCGCGACATCGCGCCGGTCGCCGGCACCATGCGCGTGCCCAACGTCATGGTGGTCGGCCCGTCGTTGCCGGCCAAAACCGTTCCCGAGTTCATCGCCTATGCCAAGGCCAACCCGGGCAAGATCAACATGGCGACCGCCGGCCCCGGGAGCACGCTGCGCATGTTCGGCGAACTGTTCCAGATGATGACCGGCACCAGCCTCACCGCGGTCAGCTATCGCGGTGGGTCGGCAGCGTTCGTCGATTTGCTCAGCGGCCAGGTGCAGGTGATGTTCGGCCCACTCTCCGAATCGATCGGTCATATCAGATCGGGCGAGCTGCGCGCGCTCGCTGTGACGGGCGCGACGCGCTCCGCGATCCTTCCCGACGTGCCGACCGTCGGTGAGTCGGTGGCGGGTTACGAGACCGATACGTGGTACGGCATCGGCGCGCCGAAGAACACGCCGGCCGAGATCGTCACGACACTCAACGCGGAGATCAACGCGGGCTTGGCCGACGCCAAGATGCAGGAGCGCTTCGCCGATCTCGGCGGCGTTCCCTTGGCGATGAGCCCGGCGGAGTTCGGCAAGTTCCTCGCCGAGCAAACCGAGAAGTGGGGCAAGGTGATCGCGTTCGCCGGCATCAAGCCGGAGTAATTGTCGTTGCGTGCGTAGCTCGCATGACGAATAAGTTGGCACAAACGGCGCTCGCGAACGCCGCAACCAGGGAGGACACATGCATCGCCGCGCATTCATGATCGGCGCCGCCGCCGCGCTGGCCGGCACGAAGGGATTGGCCCAGCCGGCGGTCGGCGGCAAGAGCCGCACGATTATTCACGTGCCGCAGGCGAATCTCACGAGCCTCGATCCGGTGTGGACCTCGGCGCTCGTCACCCGCAACTTCGCCAACATGGTCTACGAGACGCTCTACGGACGCGACGAACAACTCAACCCGCGTCCGCTGATGCTCGAAGGCGATCTGGTCGAGGACGGCGGCCGGCGCTGGACCATGCGGCTGCGGGAGGGGCTCGTATTCCACGACGGCAGCCCGGTGCTGGCGCGCGACTGCGTCGCCTCGCTCAAACGCTTCTTCAAGCGCGACGCGATCGGCGAAACCATCGAGGCGCGCCTCGACGCCCTCGAAGCAGCCGACGACCGCACGTTGGTGTGGCGGCTCAACAAGCCGTTTGCCCAGCTTCCCTCTGCGCTCTCGAAGACGCAGATCACCCCGGCGATCATGCCGCAGCGCTTGGCCGAGACCGATCCGTTCAAACAGGTTAGCGAAGTTGTCGGTAGCGGACCGTTCCGCTTCCTGCCCGACCAATACGTCTCGGGCAGTCAGGCGGCCTTCGCAAAATTCGACCGTTACGTCCCGCGTAACGAGCCGGCGAGCTTCTGCGCCGGCGGCCATCGCGTGCTGGTCGACCGCGTCGAATGGCGCATCATGCCGGACTCCGCGACCGCGGTGAACGCGCTCGTCAAAGGCGAAGTCGACTGGCTCGACCAGCCGCTGCCCGATTTGCTGCCGGTGCTGCGCAAGGCGTCGGGCGTGAGCGTCGGGCCGATCGACATCTACGGCACTTACGCGGTATTGCGCCCGAACTTCCTGCACGCGCCGACCGCCAACGCCGGCGTGCGCCGCGCGATCCTCGCGGCGATCGATCAGGTCGAGGTGATGACGGCGGTGATGGGCGGCGACGAGTCGCTCTATCGTGCGCCGGTCGGCTTCTTCCTGCCGGGCTCGCCGGGCGCGAGCGACGCCGGCATGGACGCGGTGCGCAAGCGGCCCTCTCCGGATGCGGTCAAGGCGATGCTGCGCGAGGCCGGCTACGCCGGCGAGCGCGTCGTGCTGATGCACCCGACCGACCAGACGTTCTACGACGCCATGAGCAGCGTCGTAGCCGCGTCACTGCGCAAGGTCGGCATCAATCTCGACGAGCAGTCGATGGACTGGGGCACCGTGGTGCAGCGGCGCACCAACGACGCAGCCCTCGACAAGGGCGGCTGGTCGATGTTCACCACCGGTGCGCCCGCGCACGAATATCGCGACCCGGTGTTTCCGAATATGCAACGCACGAACGGGCGGCGGGCGTGGTTCGGCTGGCCGGACGATCCGAAACTTGAACTGTTGCGTGACGGATGGATGGCGTCGACCGACGCGGCCGAGCAGAAAAAACTCGCCGCGGAGATTCAGGTCGCGGCGTTCGACTTCGTGCCCTACGTGCCGCTGGGCCAATATTTCCCGCCGTCCGGCTGGCGCAGCAATCTTTCCGGCATCCTCAAAGGGGCGACGCCGGTGTTCTGGAACGTGGAGAAGGCGTGACTCTTTCCACGTCATGCCCGGCCTTGTGCCGGGCATCCACGTCTTGAAACTGATACAAACCCAAAGACGTGGATGGCCGGGACAAGCCGGCCATGACGGAAACGAGCGGAACTTCTCCGCGCCGGACGGGTTCACGAGGGGCCATGTCGCAAGCCCTTGAGCGCCCCCTTTTCGCGCCGGCCGACAGCGCGCGCGAGCGTAAGGCCATCGAAACCGACATTCCGGCGCGGCTCGACCGGCTGCCGTGGAGCCGCTTCCATCTTCTCGTGGTGACCGCGCTCGGGGTGACTTGGATTCTCGACGGCCTGGAAGTCACCATCGTCGGCGCGATCGGGCCGGTGCTGCAGAGCCCGCAGACGCTCGGCCTTTCCGCCACGCAAGTCGGAACGACGGCTTCCGCCTACGTGGTCGGCGCGGTGATCGGCGCGCTCGTGTTCGGCTGGCTCACCGACCGCTTCGGCCGGCGTTTCGTGTTCTACGTCACGCTTGCGGTTTATCTCACCGGCGTGTTGCTCAGCGCGGTATCGTGGGACTTCGCGAGCTTCGCCGCCTTCCGCGCGATCACCGGGTTCGGTATCGGCGGCGAGTACGCGGCGATCAACTCGGCAATCGACGAACTGATCCCGGCGCGCCTGCGCGGACGCATCGACCTGATCGTCAACGGCAGCTTCTGGATCGGCGCCGCCGCCGGCTCCGGGGCCTCGCTGTTGTTTCTCGATCCGAACCTGCTGCCGGTCGACGTCGGCTGGCGCCTCGGTTTTGCGGTGGGCGGCATCCTCGGGCTCGGCATCTTGCTGATGCGCCGCGCCGTGCCGGAAAGCCCGCGCTGGCTCGTCACCCACGGCTTCGGCGAGCAGGCCGAGGCGACCGTCGCCGATGTCGAGCGGCGCGTGATCGCTGACACCGGCGCGCCGCTCGCGCCGGCAGAGGGTCGGCTGGTCGTGCATCCGCGCAGAACTTTCAGCTTCGGACTGATCTTCCGCGCCATGCTGGGCAAATACCGCGCGCGCAGCGCGCTTGCCCTCATGCTCATGGTGGCGCAGGCGTTTCTGTTCAACGCCGTGTTCTTCTCGTACGGCCTCGTGCTCGCGCAATATCACGGCGTACCTGAGACCACGACCGGGCTCTATCTGCTGCCGCTCGCGGTGAGCAATTTCCTCGGGCCCCTGCTGCTCGGACATTTCTTCGACACGATCGGCCGCCGCGTCATGATCGCCGGGACCTATGCGGTCTCGGCCGTCCTGTTGGTCGCGACCGCGGTGATCTTCGGCCTCGATGGTTTCACCGCCTGGACCCAGACGCTCGCCTGGATGCTCGTCTTCTTCTTTGCCTCGGCAGCGGCGAGTTCCGCTTATTTGACCGCGAGCGAAATCTTCCCGCTCGAGACGCGCGCGCTCGCGATCGCCATCTTCTATGCGCTCGGCACCGCGATCGGCGGCAGCGCCGCGCCCGTCCTGTTCGGCTGGCTCATCGGTACCGGATCCGCCTGGGCGCTGTCGGCCGGCTACGCGGTCGCGGCCGTGCTCATGGCAGGCGCCGCGGTTGCGGAAGCGCTGTTGGGCGTCGACGCCGAGGGGAAGTCGCTCGAGAGCATCGCCGGACCGCTGTCGAGCGAATAGGGCGCAGCCGCGTGGTGCGCCGCGGGCGCGCGTGCGCTAGGTTGGCGGCATGATGCTTCCCCGCCGCTCCTTCCTGCACATCGCTGCCGGCGCCGCGCTTGCGGCCGGCGTGCGTCCCGCATGGCCGCTGGCCTACCCCACCCGCACGGTGCGCCTGATCGTGGGCTTCGGTCCGGGCGGGGCGCCCGACATCCTGGCGCGGCTGATCGGGCAATGGCTCTCGGATCGTCTCGGCCAGACCTTCGTCATCGAGAATCGCCCGGGCGCGAGCAGCAATCTCGCGACGCAGCTGGTGATCGACGCGCCGCCGGACGGCCATACGCTGCTGCTCGCGTCGCTCGCCAATGCTGTCAACGCGTCGCTCTATGAGAACCTGAACTTCGACTTCAGCCGCGACATCGCGCCGGTCGCCGGCATCAGCCGCGACCCCAACGTGGTCGTGGTCAATCCGTCGTTTCCCACCCACACGCTTCGCGAGTTTATCGCTTACGCCAAGGCCAATCCGGGCAAGATCAACATGGCCTCGCCCGGCGTCGGCACGTCGCCGCACATGGCGGGCGAGCTGTTCAAGCTGATGACCGGTGTCGACATGGTGCACGTTCCCTATCGCGCGTCGCCGCCAGCGATCACCGACCTCATGGGCGGGCAGGTGCAGGTCTATTTCTCACCGATCGCCGCCGGGATCGAATACGTGCGCGCCGGCAAGCTGCGCGCGCTCGCGGTAAGTTCGATCAAGCGCGCCGACGCCTTGCCGGATGTCCCGAGCATCGCCGAGTTCGTGCCCGGCTACGACGCCGGCGCCTTCTACGGCATCGGCGCGCCGGCGAAGACGCCCGCATCGATCGTCGAACAGCTCAACCGCGAGATCGAGGCGGGGCTCGCCGATCCCACGCTCAAGTCGCGTTTCGCGGATCTCGGCTCGATCCCGTTCCGCGGCTCGCCTGCCGATTTCGGCAACCTCATCGCCGCGGAAACCGACAAATGGACCAAGGTGGTGAAGTTCGCCGGCATCAAGCCGCAGTGAGCGCCGCGGAACCTCCGGCCGAGCAACGTGTTTGATGGCGATGAGCTTGCGCAAAGCAATTGCGGCGGTCGCCTTGGGCGTGTTGGCGGTCGCCGCCGGGCGCGCCCAAGCGGACGACCTCGTCGACGCGAGCGTGCGCGCGCACATGCTCACGCACAAGGACGGACGCGTCGCCCATATCGAGAGCGAGTACAACGACGTGTTCGTCGAGAAGCGCGGCCCGCTGCTCGCGCTCACCACCCGGGCACGCGACGAAAAGTTCTTTCATTCGATCGTCAATCTGACGGATGCGGACGACATGCCGGCGCCCTATACCCGGCTGATGGCGGCCGGCCTGCTCTATCCGCCGAGCATCCGGCACGTTCTCATGGTCGGGCTCGGCGCCGGCTCGATCTCGACCTATCTCGGGCGCGCCATGCCGGACGTGCAGATCGACGTGGTCGAGCTCGATCCCGGCGTGATCGCGGCGGGGCGCAAATACTTCGGCCTCAAGGAGAGCGACAAGGTCCGTTTCATCGAGAGCGACGGCCGCGTCTATTTGAACCGGAGCAAAGAACGCTACGACCTCATCATCCTCGACGCGTTCCGCGAGCTGGGCATCCCGTTTCATTTGCTCACGCGGGAGTTCTACGAGTTGATCAAAAACCGCCTCGCGCCGGGGGGCGCCGTGGCGTCGAACGTCGCCGCCAACACCAAGCTCTACATCTCGAGCCTGGTGACGTTGCGGGCGGTGTTTCCGACCGTCGACACCTATTCCGACTGGAAGGAGGCGGACGAAAGGCAATCGATCGCCGTGGCGACGGCATCGCCGCGCCCGGGCACCGATGACCTGACGCAGCGCGCGCAGGCGCTCGAGGCGCAGTATCATTTCCGCTATCCACCCGCGAGTTTTGTCCGACGGCGGGTCACCGACGAGAACGCCGACGGCGGCGAGTTGCTCACCGACGATTTTGCGCCGGTGAACCTCTACGAGACCGAGCCGCTGCCGAAGAAAAGACGCTAGAGTCGTCATTGCGAGCGGAGCGAAGCAATCCAGGGCCACGCGCGACTCCTGGATTGCTTCGTCGGCCTTCGGCCTCCTCGCAATGACGCAATATTATTGAGCGGGCTCGCCATGAAGCCTGCGCGCAAGTTCCGCGGCAACGTCGGCAAGGCGTGGCCGGCGGAGCGCAGGGCAGCGATCCTGCAGGCGCTGTGGGCGCTCGAACGCACGCCCGATGTGCGTGCGTTGCTCGGCCAGCTCGCGCTGCCTTCGTAGCGCCGAGGCAACGGTAGAAATTACGAACTTTACGGACTTGACGAACTATCCGAGATCGCCCAAATTGGGGGAGGAGGTCCCCCAATGGCTGCAATGAAATCGAAAAAACAGCGGTCCGGCGCGAACCCTGTCCGCAACAAGTCGACGCCGGTTGAGAGGGCATACGCTCGGGCGGTGCAACTCAGTCGGCAGACCGGAAAAGAAGTTCGCTTCGTCGTGGACATCGGGCCGGACGGTGCGGAAACCGTCACCGGATTCGAGGAGGACTCTGCGAGCTATGCCGGTCCTCCTCATCGCGAAGCGCGTCATTCGGAGCTAGAGCGAGCGCTCGCCGACGCGCGCCGGCGCGGACAATTGCGCGTCGCCGAAATCCTCGCCGGCCCGGAAATGCTGAGTGCCGATGCGTTCGCGGCGCGGCTTGGCACCACGCGCGCGACTGTGACCGCATGGCGGCACAAAAACCAAGTTCTTGGTCTCGAGGGTGCCACGCGCGGCTTTCGCTTCCCCGATTGGCAGGTGGGGCCCGACGGCAAGCCGTTCCGGGCACTTCCGCAGTTATTTGACCGTCTCGGGGAGGCGTGGGCCGTGTACCGGTTCCTGGTCCAACATCATCCCGAACTCCGCGGCATGACAGGCAGAGAGGCGCTCCAAAAGGGACGCGTCAAAGCAGTGATTGAAGCGGCGGAAAGTGTAGCGCAAGCGTTCGCTTAAATTTAGATGTCTCGTCTCGATCCGACGCCTGCGTTCGCACGCGCGGCGCTGCACGTCGCTGTGGTCGGAGCGGGCCAGATCTTCGGCCGCGTTTATCGCATCAGGTACCGCGCCGCGCTCGGCTATTCGAAAGGGCGAAGCCGGTTCAGCGATCCCCGTCGTCGCGTGCTCGGGAACCGCTTCGATGTCGTCTATCTTGGCAGCACTCTCAAAGTCAGTTTTCTCGAAGCGGTACTGCGCGATCAGCGGAATGGAGTGGTTGGCAACTACGTGATTGACGAAGGCGAATTGCGTTCACGTCGTTACGCGCGCATCGAGCCGGTTTCTCCGTCGAACTTGGTGGACCTGCGCGGAGACGGCTGTGTTCGGATGGGCATTCCGAGCGATGTTCCCCGCAGCGCGAACCAAGCGCTTGCTCGACGATGGTCGCTCGCCTTCTATCAACATCCTTCCCAACCCGACGGCATCATCTATTCGTCGCGATTGAACGAAAACACCAATTTGGCGGTTTACGACCGTGCAATTGTGAAGCTCCGCGAGGTCGACAATACGGCCCTGATTGACGCGCCGGGGTTGGTGGAAGTGCTCGACGATCTCCGCGTCGCAATCGCTCCGTGAAATCGGCTCAATCCAAATCCAAATCCTTGCTGCGGTCCTCGACGTCGCGCACCGGCGTCTCGGGAGTGAGGCCGCCGCGGCGGCGCGCGAAGGTTTCCGTACCGCTGGCCTCCCACTCGCCGGCAACGGCACGCCGCGCATAGCCGTCCCAAACCGACGCCCAGTCGCCGAGGTCGTAGCCGTGCCAGGGCGGCTGCGGAGAGAGCCGCGGCAGTCCCAGCTCCTCCCAGATGACGCGGGCGCGTTCCATGAACTCGCGCGCCGGGAGCGCGAGCGGCGGCATCGGGCGCTTGAGCGTCGCGTCGATCAGCATGGTCGAGTCGGTCGCCTGCGCGTCGGTCTTCGGCCCGTGGCCGAGCGAGCGATAGGGTTCGATACGCACGTCTTCGATCGGGTTCGCCCGATAGGCCAGCGACCACAACACGCCGTGCACGTTCTCGGGATCGATGTCCTCGCTCACCGCCACGACGACCTTGCCGCAGTCGGCGCGCAGGTTGGCGGCGCCGTGCAGCGCCCGCCAGATTTCCGTGCGCGGCGTGCCGGGCGCAAACTGGAGGAACATCACCTTGCGCAGGTTGGTGAGCGGCTCGTGCATGTGCACGCGGCGGATGCCGCGCACGTCGAGCTGGTCGCGCAGATGGGCCAGGAACAGCGGCTCGTAGGCGACCTTCTTCATCACGCTCGATTCGCTCGGCGTGACCTGGCTCACGATCGACACGAACACCGGCGCGCGTTTATGCGTGATCGCGGTGACCCGCATCGACATGTTGAAATCTTCGAGCGCGACGTGGCCGTGGCTCTCGCCGAATGGCCCCTCGGGCTCGAGCAGCTCCGGATCGATCAGGCCTTCGATCACGATTTCCGCGTCGGCCGGCACGGCAAGATCGACGGTTGCGGCCCTGGCGACGCGGATCGGCGCGCCGGCGAGGCCGCCCGCGACCGCCATTTCGTCCTGATCGATCTCGAGCTTCTGCGGGCCGGTGAACGCCACGACCGGCGCGCAGCCGATCACGATCGCGCACGGCATCGGCTCTTTGCGCGCGCGATATTTCTTCCAGTGCAGATAGCCGCCGGCGCCGCCTACCCGCGAGGACATGCGCACGCCGAGCCGGTCGGTCGCCTTGAGCGCCGCCCGATAGGTGCCCATGTTGGCGATGCCGCTGTCGGGATCGCGCGTGACGCAGAGGGTTGCGGTGAGATAGGGCGCGGCGTCGAAGCCGGGCGTCGAGATCGGCACCGGCAGCCGCTTAAGGCCGCCGTCCGGCCGGCGCAGGTCGTCGCCTTTGATCACGACCTGCTGGCAGGGCGGGGCGGACACCGCGACGGGCGGGATCGGGCGCGCGATCGCGTTGAGCCACGCCGCGCCGATCTCCTCGACCGGCCGGCCCATCCCGACCGCGTAGATCGCGGGCGACGAGGCAAGCGCGCCGACCGCGACCGGGATGTCGTAGCGGCGCCCGGCCCCGTCGGTGACGTTGGTGAAGAGGAAGGCGCGGCGCTCGTCCTCGGGCAGCTCGCCCTGGAATTGCCAGCGCACCAGGGGGTGGAGTTCTGAATCCTTGTTGATCGGCCGCTCGATCCGCACCAGCAGACCCTTGGCCTCGAGCCGGGCGAGGTGCTCCTGGAAATCGAGCGGAGGGCCGCCGGCGTCCCGTGACCCGGCCCGAGCCGTTCCGGCGCTCGCTTCGTTCATCAGACGGCCTCGATCAGGGCCGGCATCCTCTTGCGTTGCGCCGCTTCCGGCAAGGGGGCCCGATCAAACTGCTTCCGTGTTTGCAGGAGCGGGGCGCCGTTCCTGCACGCGCCCCAGAACGACGGAGAGCACGAGCCAACCCGCAACGACCGGCCACGCCACCAGCGCGATCGCACCGAGCTTGAGCCCCAGCGCCGCCAAGCTCTCGTACACCCAGGCGTACAGCGTGTCCGAGCCGCGGTAGACGACCACGTCGATCAGGTTCTTGGCTTTGTATTTCTCCTCGCGGTCGAGCACGGTGAAGAACACTTGGCGTGCTGGATTGGCGACGGCGAAGTTCATCCAGCGCTGGAGCACCTGCACGGCCAGTACGACCATGAGCGTGGGCGAGAATGCGATCGCGACAAAGCCCACAACGTAGACCGCGGGCAGCGCACCCGCCGCGATCCCGGTCCCGAAACGTTTGAGGAATTGGCCGGTGGCGAACACCTGCGTCGCGAGACTGAGCAAACTCACGGCGAGATCGATGCTGGCGAAAATGCGCGTTTGCTCGCCGGCGCCGCGCACCGTCGCGGCAATGATGTTGGCCTGTTGAAGATAAACGATGGTCGCGCCGAACGAGAGCAAGCTCACCCATAGTGCAACGCCCAGCAAATAGGGCGAACGCACAAGTTCGGCAAACGCCGCGAAGGCATTGCCGCCGATCGGCCGCCGCTCTTCACCCCTCGCGCCCGCGTGCATAACGGCGACGCGCTCGAGGCGATGAACGCAGAACACCGCGAGTTCGAGGAAGATCGCCGCGGCGATGAGCAGATTGACCGGGCCGAGCGGCACCGAAAGCCAGATGGTGATGATCGGCCCGAGCAGCGCGCCCGCGGTGCCGCCGGCGCCGATGAAGCCGAACAGTCGCTTGCCCTGCTCGGCGCTGAACACATCGGCCATGAACGACCAGAACACCGCGACGGCGAACAGGTTGACCACGCTCACCCAGACGAAGAACACGCGCGCGACGATCACCGGCTCGACGTTTAACGTGAGCAGCACCCAGAACAGGGCGATGTTGGCGACGAGGAAGTGATAGACGATCGGGATGAAGCGCGCGCGCGGCAGCCGCGCCACCAGCGCGCCGTAGAGCGGCTGCGCGATCAAGAGCGTGAGGAAAGTCGCGAGGAAGAGCCACGGCAGGTTCCGCACGCCGCCGGCGATGCCCATCTGGTCGCGCAGCGGGCGCAGCACGTAATAACCGGCGAGCAGCGTGAAGAAATAGCCGAACGACCAGAGCGCCGCGGCAAGTTCCTGCGGGGTCGCCGGGACGGCCCAGCCGACCCAGCGTTCGAGCCCGCTCCGAGTGTCGCCCGCGCGCGGCGCGGCCGCGTCGTTCATGGCAACGACAATTTCTGTTTCAACTCGGCAGCGCTGACCTGCTGGCCGTAGCCCGGCTGGCCACGCTGGAAGCGGCGGGCGTCCGAAAGCTTGCCGACGACGACCGGCTCGAAGCCCGCGTCGCGCACGAGGCCGGCCGCCACTTGCACCGCCTCGGGATCGTCGCCCGCGATCGGGATGGCGAGCTTGGGATCGGGCCGATGCGCCTCTTTCGCGAACACCCCGAAGCCCATCGTATTGAACGCGCGCACGGGCCGCGTTCCGGGCAGATATTTCTGCGACACCACGCCGATGCCGTCGCGCTCGACTTCCTCGGCAAGTTCCTGTCCGTCCCGGCCGGCGACTGCGTTGCAGGCGTCAAGCACGACCTTGCCCTTGAGCCCGGCCGCATTTTCCTTGCCGACCTCCGGCAGCGCCTTGTAGGGCACGGCGACGAAGATCACGTCGCCGAAGGCGACCGCTTGAGCGACCGTGCCCGCCTGCGCAAGCGAACCGAGGCCCGATACCAGGTCCTTAAGTTCCTCGGGATGGCGCGAGGAGAAAAACACCGAGTGGCCGGCCTTGACCCACAGGCCGCCGATGGTGCCGCCGATCTTGCCCGAGCCGATGATCCCGATTTTGGCCTTGCCGCCGCCGGTCTGCGCCGGCGCGCGGGCCGGCCATGCCGCGCCAAGGAGCAGCGCGCCGCCGGCCCCGAGCAGGGCGCGGCGCTTTTGGTCGATCAACTCATGCTTGGCCATGGGAAACCTCCTCGCGTGGGCATCCAGTCAACGCGCCCGTGTAGCCGCCGGAGCAGCCGATACGAATCACGGTTGCGTGAGATAAAGCCCGCAAGCGACTGCCATTGTCGCCAAAGGGGTATCGATTTTCAGCCAACCGCCCCTATCTCGGGGAGGGGTAAACGACGGCACGCCGCGCAGCTTGTCGCGAAAGCTGAATGGGCTTAGATTCGCTGTGCAATAGAAAGCTCCGCGGGAAATCGATGGACGATCGACCGGCAAAAGCTTTGAGCAACTTCCCCGCTCTGACACAGCATCAGAAGAAGCTTCTGATAGCCGTGTGGTGCTATGTGGGCGTGCTGAGTGCCGTGATTGCGGCTTCCATCCTGTTCCTGTTCCGCTCCCCGTCCCATCTTCTCCCGGTTTTGATTCTTTTTGTTGGTGGTGGGACGATCGGAACTTTATTTGCATTATGGGACAAGAAGAGTGCGGCTTGATCACGCCTGATCTTTGCGTGTTGGGGGGTGAGGGCGAATGATCAAGCGGGTATTGGGTGTGTCCGCGGCGGTCATCGCACTCATTTCATTCGCGTTCTGGGCCCCTTCGTTCATGGCCGTCACGCATAGTCGGGCTCAGAAGTTCGCAGTGCTGTGGGGTTTTTTCTCCGCTCTGGCCTGGGGCTTGAGCGTTATCGGCAATCTCGTCTGGACCACTCTGGGCGTATTCAGCACGACTCAATTCAATAGCTGGCCCAATTTGATCGCGGCGATCTGCGCGGCGACCGCGGTCGGCTACACTCGGATCTGATCGGCAGGCGCATTCAGAAAATGATGCAGCCGCCGAACATCGTCTTCATCATGGCCGACGACCTCGGCTACGCGGACCTCTCCTGCTACGGCCGCCGCGATTTCGTAACACCCAACATCGACCGCATCGCCGAGCGCGGCCTGCGCCTGACCCAGGGTTACGCCAACTCGGCGGTGTGCTCGGCCACCCGCCTCGCGCTCATCACCGGGCGCTATCAATATCGGCTGCGGCTTGGGCTCGAGGAGCCGCTTGCCGGCAACACCGAGGTTGGTCTTCCGCCCGAGCATCCGACCTTGCCGTCGCTGCTCAGGAAGGCCGGCTACGGCACGACCCTGATCGGCAAGTGGCACCTCGGGTTTCTGCCCAAGTTCGGCCCGCTCAAGAGCGGTTACGACCATTTCTTCGGCTTCCGCAGCGGCGCCGTCGATTACTACTCGCACCGCAATCCACGCCAACAACACGATCTGTGGGAAGAGGACGTCGAGGTCCATCAAGTCGGATACGTGACCGAACTGCTCGGCGTCCGCGCCGTCGATACGGTCAACGCTTACGCGCGCGGCGGCCGGCCATTTCTCATCAGCCTGCATTTCAACGCGCCGCACTGGCCGTGGGAGGCGCCGGGCGACGAGACGGAAGCGCAGCACGTCGCCGGCACCAATCTGCGCCACTTCGACGGTGGCACCCAGGAAATCTACGCCCGCATGATCGGCGCGATGGATCGCGAAATCGGCCGTGTCCTCGATGCACTCGATGCGCACGGCATCGCTGAGAACACCATCGTCATTTTCACGAGCGACAACGGCGGCGAACGCTTCTCCGACACGTGGCCGTTCACCGGCCGCAAGACCGAATTGCTGGAGGGCGGCCTGCGCGTCCCGACGCTGATCGCGTGGCCCGCGCGGATTCCCGAAGGCAGAACGAGCGAGCAGGTCGCCATCAGCATGGACTTCATGCCGACCTTGCTGGCCGCGGCCGGCACCGCGCCCGACCCGGCGTATCCGCCCGACGGCATCGATCTGATGCCGATGCTGACCGGCGGCGCGCCGGTCGAACGCAATCTGTTTTGGCGCTACAAGACGCTTCGCCAGCGCGCCGCGCGCATCGGTGACTACAAATTTTTGAAGATCCTCGACAACACTTTTTTGTTCGACGTGGTCGCCGATCCGCTCGAGCGCGCCAATCTCAAGGACCGCCGCCGCGATATCTACGATCGGATCGTCGCCGAATGGGAGGCCTGGAACGCCGCCATGCTGCCCGAGGTGCCGGAGAGCTTCGGCGAATCCTACACCGGCGCGCAGTTGGCGGATCGCTACGGTCTGTAGCGGGAAACCCCGGATTTCCATCCCCTTTCGCGGACGTCGTTCGACGGCTTTTGCGCTTGTCTAACTCCATATATGGATGTATATCTCCATTCATAGAGGAGGGACGATGGCACCAATTGACTACGGTCCCGGATTCGCCGAGGCGGCGCCGATCAGCGCTGACCGGCGCAGCGACCCGGACGTGCGCAAGCGCATGTCCGCTCCAGGCATGCGAAGCTTTTTCCGGATCGGTCAGGCGTGGGACTTGAGCGTCGAAGAGCAGCGCGGACTGCTCGGCTGGCCCGCCGCTTCCACCTATTACAAATACAAAGCGGGCGCGGTCGGGACGCTTTCCTATGATATGCTGACGCGCATTTCTTTGTTGCTGGGAATCTATCAGGCACTTCACATCCTCTACCCGGATGATGCGCTGGCGGATCGCTGGGTCAAGCTGCCCAACAGCAATCCGATGTTCGGCGGCAAGCCCGCGCTTGCTTTGATGTTCGACGGGGGCATCGATGGGCTGACGCAAACGCGTCGGCTGCTCGATGCGCGGCGAGGCGGCTGAAATTGAACGACGTACCGCTGACGCGGATCCAGCTTGTGAACACTCATCGGCTCATTCCGAGCCATTATCCGCCCGTCGGCGTTTTCGACCTAATCGCAGAACCTGACGATCTCGAAGCGACTGTCGAGCTCGAAGGCTGGACCAATGATCGGATTTCGGCCGAGTTGGGTGTGATCAGCAGAATACCGAGCAACGAATGGGTGGTTGGCCGCGCGATGGCAAGCGGGATCATGACGGCGTTCTGCCATCCCGATCCCCAGGGAGCGCGGTTCAACGGTGCCGATTTAGGCGCGTGGTATGCGGCAAGGTCTTTGGATACGGCGCATAGCGAGGTCATTCACCATCGCACCATCGAACTGGAGGAAGTCGGCGTGCTCGATGCGCGGCTTCAGGTGCGCGAATATTTGGCCGATATGGACGCGGCCTTTCACGACATCAGAAGCGATAATCCCGATTTCGCGCCGCTATACCATCCCGACAGCTATGTTGCTTCACAGGCTTTTGCGCAGTCGCTGCGTGCCGGCGGATCAAACGGTGTGCTCTACCGCAGCGTACGTCATCAAGGCGGCGAATGTGTCGCCTGCTTCCGGCCGCTGCTTGTCTCAAATGTTCGTCAAGCGGCGCATTTTGAATATCGTTGGTCGGGAAGCCGGGTGCCGACGATTACACAGTTAGGTGGCTGGTCGTAGCCCGCGTGATTGCGAGCGCAGCGAAGCAATCCAGGGCAACGCGCGCAGCCCCTGGATCGCTTCGGCGGACTCAAGCCCGCCGTAGCTCGTGCAGCGAGCGAAGGCGGGTCGCTCCTCGCGATGACGCCTTGCTACTCCGCCGCCACGGCCAGCGGCACCGGCCGCGCGACCCGACGCGGGATGTCGAGCCAGAACATGGCGACGACGGCCGACACGAAGGCCAAGGCGGCGAGCGCGTAGAGCCCACCCGCGTAGCTGCCGCTGATTTCCTTCACCCAGCCCACCATGGTCGGGCCGAAGAAGCCGCCCAGGTTCCCGACCGAGTTGATCCAGGCAATGCTCGCCGCCGCCGCCGAGCCGGTGAGGAACATCGGCGGCATGCTCCAGAACGGTCCCTTGCTGCCGTAGAAACCGATCGCCGCGATCGACATGCCGACGATCGCCCAATAGGAGTTCACGTTGAACCCGCAGATCACGAGCCCGATGCAGCCGAGCGTGCAGGTGGCGAACAGGTGCCAGCGCCGCTCTCCGGTGCGGTCGGACCGCCAGCCGACGAACAGCATGGCGGCCGCCCCGCATAAGTACGGAATCATCGTCACCCAGCCGACCTGCATGTTGGTGAAGCCGAGCGATTTGACGATTTGCGGCAGGAACAGCAGCATGCCGAGGCTCGCGGTCACAATGCCGAGGTAGTTGAGCGTCAGCAGCAGGACCTTGGGATCGTAGAACGAACGCCACAGCGACACGACGCCGTGCGCCTCGATCTGACGGTTCTCATGCTCGATCGTGGAGCTGAGCCAGTTGCGCTCTTGGGGTGCGAGCCAATGCGCCAGCGCCGGTTTATCCGTCATGTAGAAAAAGACGACCACGCCCAGGATCACCGTCGGCGCCGCCTCGAGCAGATACATCCACTTCCAGCCGGCGAGGCCCAGCAGTCCGTGAAGCTCCATCAGCCCGGTCGACAGCGGCGCGCCCAGCGCCACGGCGAACGGCAGCGCGAGGGTGAAGCCGGAGATGATGCGGGCGCGGTGGCGATCGGGGAACCAATAGGTGAAGTAGAGCACCATGCCGGGGTAAAGGCCGGCCTCGGCAAGGCCGAGCAGGAAGCGCACGGTCAAGAAGCTCCACGGGCCGGTGACGAAGGCGGTGGCGCCTGACAGGAGTCCCCATGTGACCATGATGCGCGCGATCCAGATGCGCGCGCCGACCTTCTCGAGGATGAGGTTGCTCGGCACCTCGAACAGGAAGTAGCCCCAGAAGAACACGCCCGCCGCCATGCCGTAGGTGGCTGGGTCGAGCCCGAGGTCCTTGTTCATGGTGAGCGCGGCAAAGCTCACGTTGATGCGGTCGAGATAACAAAGGAAATAGCAGGCGAACACGAACGGCAGCACGCGCAGGTAGACCTTGCGCATGGTCCGTTGCTCGATCGTCACATCCACCGAAGTCGTCGCGTCCATTGTTTTCGCTCCCCAGGGCACGTCATTCCGCGCGGTGTCGCCCGCATTTGCCGGGGAGCATAGGGGAGTTTGCGGCCGGGCGAAATGGCTGGGTTCCCGACCGGGGAACCTCGACCCGCGCCGGACGTTCTACCCGACCTACGATTACAAGGCGGTCGCCGAGGAGCAGCGGCGCAAGAACGAGTAAAGTGTAGGGCGCAATAGCGGGCGCAGCCCGCGTATTGCGCCATGATCAACATGCTTTCGGCGGATTACGCCTTCGGCTAATCCGCCCTACGCCACTGTTACTTCCAGCCCGATTCCTTGTCGCACGCCTCGCGCTCCTTGGCGTGGGTCTTTTCCCACTGGGTGATGGACTTGGTCTCGTTGTCGTCCATTTTTTCGTTCATGCACATGCAGTACTTGCGGATGACCCCTTCCGCCGCGCCGCCTTTGTTGTCGGCGATGCACTGGTTGATCCACTTCACGTCGTCCTTGCTCATCTGAGCGAAGCTCGCGCTGCTTGCGATTGCCGCACCGGCGACCAGTAGAGTGATGGCTGCGAATTTCATGTCTGATGACCTCGTTGGCTGTTGCAGGTTGCTAGCGGACCGCGGCGCGGTCCGTCACTTCGCGGTGAACGACGTGACCTTGGTGTCGTGATTATAGTGCAGGGTGATTTCGGCGATGGTGCAGAGATTGACATCACGCCACAGCACCGCGGAATCATAGCCTTCCCAGACGATCCCGATATTCCAGCTGCAGCCCCTGTCGGCGCCGTTAAATTTCACGAACACCTTGTCTCCGTCCTTGAGAATATCGCCGAGCTCGTTGTCGTCCCAATCGTTGTCGCCGGGCGGATTGAAGCCGAGGAACTTGATGGGGTAACCGGTGGCATTGATCACCATGACGTCGCGTTCGTCGGCGGCCGACGCCGGTTGCGCGCCGAACGCGACCGCAACTGCGACGAGAGCAAACAAAAAGTTGCGCATTCCTTAGCTCTCCCGTGGGGTGAAGATAGCTGGGATGGAGGATCGGCCGCCTTGCCGTCGGTGATAGTCGGCGACTCGCGGTGCGGTCAAGTCGCAGACAAGGTTGCGCCCCGTGTCTGACAATTAATCTTACTATCGCAATCGGCCGGCATCGGTTTCATCAGATGTTCGAAAGAGCCAGCCTGACATTGAAATTTTTCGATCGCTTCAACCGGGGGGTACGCGATTTGCCGGCTAGCGACGCCGTTTTTGCATGGCTGCCATGGCCAGAAGTGAATACCGGACTGCGATGACTGAAGGGATTTCGCGCTGCGATGCGAGGCAGGTCTAGGCAGATTAACCTTTGGCTAATCCGCGCCACACGCTATCCTTGTGGTAATCGACCGGCGTTAAAGCCGGTCGCGCGGCGATCGCGGCCGCGCTGACGGGGGAGGATGCCATGGCGGACGAAACGATACCGCGCCGCAACTTTTTGCTTGGCGCCGGCACCGCGGTCGCGGCGGGGCTGGCGCCGCTCGCGCCGGCGCAGGGCGCGCAAGCGGGAGAGCAACCGGCCCCGGCGGCGGCCGCCCCGGCCGAGCCCGAGCCGTTCCTTACGCTGAGCGCGACCGAGGCGGCGTTCCTTTCGGCCGCCGCCGACACCATGATTCCCGCCGACGAACTCTCGCCTTCGGGCACCGAGTGCGGCGTCGTCACCTTCATCGACCGTCAACTCGCCGGCGCTTACGGCGCGGCGGCAAAAATGTATCGCAGCGGTCCGTTCCGGCGCGGCAAGCCGGAGCAGGGCTATCAGCTCCCGCTGACGCCGCGCCAGTATTTCGCCACCGGGATTGCCGCCGCCAACGAATGGGCGCGCAAGACCTACGGCAAGGAGTTCGACCGGCTCACGCCTTCGGACCAGATGTCGGCACTCTCCGCCATGGAGCACGGCACCGCGCAATTCGAGAATTTCTCCGCGCACGCCTTCTTCGTTCGCCTGCACGCCATCGTGATGGAGGGCTTCTTCTCCGATCCGATGTACGGCGGCAACCGCAACAAGGTTTCCTGGGCCATGCTCGGCTTCCCGGGCCTGCCGGCCACCTACGCCGACAAGGTCGATGCGCATTTCAACAAGCGCTACGTCGCTCCGCCGAAATCGATCGCGGACTTCTCGTGAGGAGGCGGATGTGACGACGCGTCTGAAGGAAGTCGATGCGGTCATGGTCGGCATGGGCTGGACCGGCGCCATTGCCGCGCGCGAACTCACCAAGGTTGGTTTAAACGTGGTCGGGCTCGAGCGCGGTCCCGACCGCGTTCCTGCCGAAGACTTCGGACTGACGACCCTGCGCGACGAATTGCGCTACGTGCAGCGGCTCGAGCTGATGCAGGACAATTCGCTCGACACCATCACCTTCCGCAACGCCGCCGACGAGCGCGCGCTGCCGATCCGGCGCTTCGGCGCGTTCCTCCCGGGCGAAGGCGTCGGCGGCACCGGCACGCACTGGGGCGCCTTGCACTGGCGCAACCTGCCGACCGACTTCCGCATCCGCAGCGTGCTCACCGAACGGTACGGCGCCAATGCCATCCCGGACGACATGACGATTCAGGATTGGCCGGTGAGCTACGAGGAGCTCGAGCCGTTCTATGACCGGTTCGACAAGCTATGCGGCGTCTCCGGCCAAGCCGGCAATCTCAAGGGCGAGATCATCGCCGGCGGCAATCCGTTCGAGGGCCCGCGCAGCGACCAATATCCCAACAAACCGATCAAATCCGGGCTCGGGCCGAGCATGTTCGGCGCGGCGGCAAAAGGCCTCGGCTATCATCCGTTCCCGGCGCCGGTCGCGACCTCGAGCGCGCCTTATGTCAATCCCGAGGGGATGACGCTCGGGCGGTGCGAGTATTGCGGCCATTGCAATCGCACCGCCTGCGAGGCGAACGCCAAAGCCTCGGCCAACGTCACGCTCATGCCGGCGCTGCGCGCGGACCCACGCTTCGAGCTGCGTACCCGCGCCTTCGTCAATCGTTTGGTCTACGACAAGGCCGCGCGCAAAGTGACCGGCGTCGTCTACACCGACCTGCGCAACGGCGAGGAATATGAGCAGCCGGCCGGGCTCGTGGTCCTCTCTGCCTTCACGTTCGGCAACACGCAACAGCTGCTGCTCTCGGGCATCGGCGAGCCTTACGATCCGGCGACCGGCAAAGGCGTGGTCGGCAAGAACTATTGTTATCAGTTCGAAGCCGGCGGCGTCGCCTTCTTCGCCGACAAGGAGATGAACCCGTTCATCGGCGCACCCGGCATGGGCGTCGTCATCGACGACTTCAACGGCGAGAATTTCGATCACGCCGGGCTCGGCTTCTTCGGCGGCGGCTATATCGTCTGCGCCAACGGCGGCGCGCCGCCGATCGGCGGCCGCGCGGTGCCGCACGGCACCCCCACCTGGGGCTCGGAGTGGAAGCGCGCGACGGCGAAGTGGTATCGCCGCTTCACCCGCTTCAACACGCAGGGCTCGGTCTATGCCCACCGCGCCAACTTCATGGATCTCGACCCGGCCTATCAGGACGCGCTCGGCCGGCCGCTGATCCGGCTCACCTACAACGGCACCGACAACGATCACCGCATGTCGCGCTATCTGGTGGCGAAGCTCGAGGAGATCGTCAAAGCGATGCGGCCGACCCACTACGAGATGCACAACCGGCCGAAGAACTTCACCATCGTGCCCTATCAGTCGACCCACAACACCGGCGGCACGATGATGGGCGCTGACCCGAAATCGAGCGCGGTCAATCGCTACCTGCAATCATGGGACGCGGATAATCTGTTCGTGATGGGGGCCTCGGTCTTCCCGCAGCAGCACGGCTACAATCCGACCGGCACCGTCGGCGCGCTCGCTTATTGGTCGACCAACGCGATCACCACCCATTATCTCAAGAAACCGGGTCCGCTCGTGCCCGCGTGAGCCCGGCCATGCGCTCCGCAATATTTGTTCTGGCGCTCGGCGCGGTCGCGGTTGCGCCCGCGGCGGCGGCTGACGTCGAGCACGGCCGCCAACTCTTCGTTGCCTGCGCCGCCTGCCACAGCGACCGGCCCGACGCGCTCGGCCCCAGCCTCAAGGGAGTGGTCGGCCGCAAGGCCGGCGGGCGCGAGGATTTCCGCTACTCGGGGCCGATGAAGCGCGCG
>Ga0210408_10001741_pt1 | contig 22127 bp, 16 predicted proteins | sample IncBWH4MmetaG_FD_155471 | JGI IMG/M metagenome (GOLD analysis project Ga0210408, IMG submission 155471) | Forest soil microbial communities from Barre Woods Harvard Forest LTER site, Petersham, Massachusetts, United States - Inc-BW-H-4-M | ecosystem: Environmental > Terrestrial > Soil >...
AGCTCGAGGATTTCCTTCCCTGCCAGCTCAACGTGGTGGCGAGTCTTACCTCGCAGGCGCTTTCGCGCGTCTACGCGCGACGCTACCGGATCGGCGTGCCGGAATGGCGGGTGCTGGTGACGCTCGGCCAGTATGGGGTCATGACCGGAAAAGCGGTCGGCGCCCATTCGCACATGCACAAGACCAAGGTATCGCGCGCGGTCGCGCTCCTCGAAAAGCGCCGGCTCCTGGTGCGGCGCGCCAACCGCGAGGACATGCGCGAGGCCTTCCTGTCGCTCACCAGCGCCGGACGGGCGATGTACGAGGAGTTGGCGCCGCATGCACTCGACTTCGCGCGCCGCCTGACGGAGATTCTGACCCCGCAGGACCGCGAAGCGTTCAACCGCGCGGTGCAGCAGCTCACGGCCCGCTCCGCCGAGCTCGCCGCCGAAGTGGTCCAGCAGGGGAAGGACGAGAATTGAAGCGCCCATCTCCTTCGACGCGATCGATGCGTGCGCGGCCTGTCATGCCGCTCCCGTGCTTTGCGGCGTTTTGAAATAACGGCCAGGTCGAACCATGAAACTCTACTCCTTCTTCCGATCCTCCGCCGCTTACCGGGTACGCATCGCGCTCAATCTGAAAAACCTCGCCTACGAGACGCTGCCGGTTCACCTCGTAAAGGATGGTGGCCACAACAAGCGGCCGGAATTCCGCGCGGTGAATCCGCAGATGCGCGTCCCGGTTTTGGTGGCGCCGAACGGCGAGCTGCTGATCCAGTCGCCCGCGATCATCGAATATCTCGAGGAGACTCATCCCGAACCGCCGCTGCTGCCCAAAGACCCGATTGCCCGCGCCAAGGTGCGCGCGCTGGCGGACATCATCGCCTGCGATATTCATCCGCTCAACAATGTCGGGCCGCTGCGCTACCTGAAAAACGAAATGCATCAGGAGCAGAGCGCGATCGATGCGTGGTACCATCACTGGGTGCGCAGCGGGTTCGAGACCCTTGAGGCTTTGGTGCGGCCGGCGCCCTACGCCTTCGGCACGGAGGTGACACTCGCCGACGTCTTCCTGGTACCGCAGGTCTACAATGCGCGGCGCCTGAAGGTGCCGCTCGATGCCTTCCCGAAGATCGTCGGCATCGAAGCCGCCTGCCTCGCGCTTGCCGCCTTCGACCGCGCGTGTCCGGAAAAGCAGCCGGATGCAGAGTGACCCAGCCTTGGAGGAAAAACCCTGGGGATGGCATGACTTGCGGGGATTTTCTCCACTTCACACTTTGGTCACCATTGCGTCGCAGGCATGGGGCTTGGGTGGAATCGGGGACCGGGACGCAACGATGATCGGGCTGTCACGCGGCCTCGGCCGTTTCATTCTTGCCGCCGGCGCGCTTGCCGCTTGCGCCGGCGTTGCGTCAGCGCAGACTTCCCCTGATCAACCGCCCTCAAATTCCGTTTGCTCACGGCTGGAGGCGCAGCTCGCGACCGTCGACCGCGGCACCCCCGATCCGGCGCGCGCCGACCTGATCAGCCATGCCGAAGAGGCCATTGGCAAGCAGCAGGCTGATCTCGACCGCCTGGCGGCGCAGTCGCACCGTGTCGGCTGCGAAGGGATCGCGGGGTTCTTCTCCCTGTTCACCGGCCAGTCACAGCAGTGCCAGCCGCTCAACGCGCAGATCCAGCAGATCCGCGGCAATCTCGACCGCATGATGAGCGATCTGGAACGGCTCAAGAGCGGCAACACCGACCGCGAAGGCCAGCGCCGCGTCGTCATCGCGCAATTGGCGCAGAACAATTGCGGAGCGCAGTACAGCAGGGCCGCGGCACAGACCCCCGGGCCAGGCGGTTTCCTCGAGACCCTCCTCGGCGGCATCATCAACCCGGGCGGCGGCGAGGGCGGACCGGCCGGTACTTATCGCACTGTCTGCGTGCGCACCTGCGACGGCTTTTTCTTCCCTGTCTCCTACTCGACGGTACCCGACCATTTCGCCGACGATCAGCGCACCTGCCAGCGGATGTGTCCGGCCTCGGAAGCCATGCTCTATTCCTATCGCAACTCCGGCGAGGACATTACGCAGGCCGTGTCGATCGGCGGGCGTACTTATACCGAGCTGCCCAATGCCTTCCGCTACCGGCGCGAATTCACCTCCAACTGCTCGTGCCGTCGCCCCGGCCAGAGTTGGGCCGACGCGCTGAAGAATTCCGATGACAGCACGACGCTCGAGCAAGGCGACATCGTGGTGACCGAGCAGAACTCAAAAGCCCTGTCGCAGGCGCCGCAGAAGGGCGCCGCCGGTAAGCCGAAGGGCGGCGCTGCGCAACCGAAAGCTGATCCCATTCCCGCGCCGGCGATCGCCGACGCGCCCAGCGCCGATCAGCCGAAGGGCCCCGTGCGCACTGTCGGACCGCCGTTCGTCGCGTCGCATTGAGTTCAACTTAAACAATCGCTCCGGTCATCGGGCGCCGCAAGGCGGCACGCCCGGCGACCAAGATCAAAAATCCGCCGCGCCCGCCTTGGCGATCACCGGGCTCTTGAGCAGCGTGCGGTCGGGCGCCGGCGGCGCCGTCCCGGGGTCGCGGAACCGGCTGGTAATCGGATAGCGCCGGTCGCGCCCGAAGTTCTTCAGCGTGACCTTCACGCCCGGCGCCGCCTGGCGGCGCTTGTACTCGGCGAGCGCGAGCATGCGCTCGACCTTCATCACCGTCTCGCGATCGAAGCCGGCGGCAACGATCGAGGCGAGCGATTCCTCGCGCTCGACGAGCCGCTCAAGGATCTGGTCGAGCACCTCGTAGGGCGGCAGCGTGTCCTGGTCGGTCTGATTCTCGCGCAGCTCCGCGCTCGGCGCGCGTGTCAGCACATTCTCGGGAGTGACCGGCCCATTGGGACCGAGCACGCCCTCTGGCTTCCAGGAGTTGCGCAGCCGCGCCAGGCGGAACACCTCGGTCTTGTACAGGTCCTTGATCGGATTGAAGCCGCCGTTCATGTCGCCGTAGAGCGTCGCATAGCCGACGGACATTTCCGACTTGTTGCCGGTCGTCACCACCATCAGGCTAAACTTGTTGGAGATCGCCATCAGGATGGTGCCGCGGGCGCGTGCTTGCAAGTTCTCTTCGGTGACGTCGCGCGGCGCGCCGGCAAAGACGGCGGTGAGCACCTCTTCGAGCCCGCGCACCGCGCTCTCGATCGGTACCACGTCGTATTGCACGCCGAGAGCGCGCGCGATCGCCGCGGCGTCGTCGAGCGAGGCCTGCGAGGTGTAGCGGAACGGCAGCATCACACAGCGCACGCGCTCGGGCCCGAGCGCGTCCACGGCCATGGCCGCGCAGAGGGCCGAATCGATGCCACCGGAAAGCCCGAGCACGACGCCGCGGAAACGGTTCTTGTCGACGTAATCGCGCAACCCGAGCATGCAGGCGGTATAGTCGGCCTGGTCGAAATCGAGGGCCGGCGCCATCGGCCCACGCGCGCATTGCCAGACACCCCCGGCGCGCGTCCACTGCGTGGTGACGACGCATTCGCGGAAAGCCGGAAGCTGGAAAGCGATTGATCGGTCGGCGTTGAGCGCAAACGATGCGCCATCAAACACCAGTTCGTCCTGGCCGCCGACCTGGTTCACATAGATCAGCGGCAGGCCCGCCTCGGTGACGCGGGCGACCGCGACGTTGAGGCGGGTGTCGACCTTGTCGCGCCAGTACGGCGAGCCGTTCGGTACGAGGAGAAGCTCGGCGCCGGTCTCCGCCAGGCACTCGACCACGTTCTCGTAGTCGCCCCAATCGGTCCAGGTATCCTCACAGATAGGCAGCCCGAGCCGCACGCCGCGGAAATTCACCGGGCCGGGGACCGGCCCTGGCGCAAAGACGCGCTTCTCGTCGAACACGCCGTAGTTCGGCAGGTTGACCTTGAAGCGGATCGCCTCGACGCGCCCCCCGGCGAGGAGGGCGTAGGCGTTGTGGAGTTTGTTGTCCTCGACCCAGGGCGTGCCGATGAGGACGGCAGGACCGCCGTCGCCGGTCTCGCGCGCCAAGGCCTCAACGGCGGCGCGGCAGGCAGCCTGGAACGCGGGCTTGAGCACAAGGTCTTCCGGCGGGTAGCCGGCGATGAAAAGCTCGGAAAAAGCGACGATGTCAGCGCCGTCGCGCGCGGCTTCGGCGCGAGCGATACGCGCACGCTCCAGATTGCCGGAGACGTCGCCGACGATCGGATTGAGCTGCGCCACCGCAATGGCGAGGCCGTCGGCGGGAACCTTGTTCATGGCCAAGGTCTAGCGCCGGAGCGTCCGCTCCGGCAATGGGCTCGCCGGGACGGCCCGGGCTGCTTCTCTACGGCCCGACCGACCCGCGGGAGTGCGCGCGAGCAGCCCAGGCCGCGGCCCCGGCCTGGCCTCTCGATCACGCTCCGCTCCAGAAGCCCTCGCCGACCACTCCGCCGCGATCAGGCGAGGTCGAAACGGTCAGCGTTCATCACCTTGGTCCAGGCGGCCACGAAGTCCTTCACGAACTTCTCCTTCGAGTCCGCACACGCATAGACTTCCGCAAGCGCCCGCAGTTGCGAGTGCGAGCCGAAGATCAGGTCGACGCGCGTGCCGGTCCACTTGACCGCCTTCGTCTTGCGGTCGCGACCCTCGTACACGTCGTCGCCGGACGGCTGCCACTGCGTGCTCATGTCGAGCAGATTGACGAAGAAGTCGTTGGTCAGCGTTTCTGGCTTCTTGGTGAAGACGCCGTGCTTGGACCCGTCGGCGTTCGTGCCGAGCACGCGCAGGCCGCCGACGAGCACCGTCATCTCCGGCGCGGTCAGTTTCAGCAGCTGCGTCCTGTCGATCAGCGCCTCCTCCGGCGACATGAGCGACGTGCCGCGGTAATGGTTGCGGAAACCGTCAGCGACCGGTTCGAGTGGCTTGAACGAGTCGACGTCGGTCTGATCCTGCGATGCATCCATGCGCCCCGGCGCGAAGGGAACCTTCGCGTCGATCCCGGCGTCCTTGGCGGCCTTCTCGATCGCGGCGCAGCCGCCGAGAACGACCAGGTCGGCAAGCGAGACCTTCTTGCTGCCGGCGGCCGAGCTGTTGAACTCCTTCTGGATCGCTTCGAGCTTCGCCAGCACCGTCGCGAGCTGCTTCGGCTGATTGATCTCCCAATCCTTCTGCGGGCTCAGACGAATACGCGCGCCATTCGCTCCGCCGCGCTTGTCGGAACCGCGGAAGGTCGAGGCCGAGGCCCAGGCCGTGGAAACAAGCTGCGATACCGACAGGCCGGACGCGAGGATCTTTGCTTTCAGCGCGGCGACATCCTTTTCATCGATCAGCGGATGATTCACTGCGGGGATCGGGTCCTGCCAGATCAGGATCTCCTTCGGGACTAGCAGGCCGAGGTAACGATGGATCGGACCCATGTCGCGGTGCGTGAGCTTGAACCACGCGCGGGCAAACGCATCCGCAAACTGATCCGGATGCTCGTAGAAGCGTCGCGATATCTTTTCGTAGGCGGGGTCCATCCGCAGCGACAGGTCCGTCGTCAGCATGGTCGGCACATGCTTTTTCGACTTGTCGTGGGCATCCGGGATTGTGGCGGCGGCACCTTTCGCCTTCCATTGATGAGCGCCGGCCGGGCTCTTCGTCAGCTCCCATTCGTTGTTGAACAGGTTGTCAAAGAAGTGGTTGCTCCACTTCGTCGGCGTCTGCGACCAGGTGACTTCCGGACCGCCGGTGATGGCGTCGGCCCCAAAGCCTGTGCCATGCCTGCTCTTCCAGCCGAGGCCCTGATCCTCGACGGCGGCCCCCTCCGGCTCCCGGCCGATCAGCGACGGATCGCCGGCGCCGTGGGTTTTGCCGAAGGTGTGGCCGCCGGCAATCAGCGCGACGGTCTCCTCATCGTTCATCGCCATGCGAAAGAACGTCTCGCGGATGTCCTTGGCCGCCGCAACGGGATCAGGCTTGCCGTTAGGCCCTTCCGGATTGACGTAGATCAGGCCCATCTGCACGGCGCCGAGCGGATTCTGCAGCTGGCGTTCGCCGCTGTAGCGCTCGTCCCCGAGCCACGTTCCCTCGGGACCCCAATAGAGCTCTTCGGGCTCCCAGACATCCGCGCGTCCGCCGCCAAAGCCAAACGTCTTGAAGCCCATCGAGTCGAGCGCGACGTTGCCGGCGAGAATCATCAGGTCGGCCCAGGAGATCTTGCGGCCGTACTTCTGCTTGATCGGCCACAGCAGCCGGCGCGCCTTGTCGAGGTTCGCATTGTCTGGCCAGCTGTTGAGCGGGGCGAAGCGCTGCTGCCCAGCACCGGCGCCGCCGCGGCCGTCGGCGATGCGGTACGTGCCCGCGCTGTGCCACGCCATGCGGATGAACAATCCACCGTAGTGTCCAAAGTCGGCCGGCCACCAATCTTGCGAGTCTGTCATTAAGGCATGCAGATCCTTGATCACGGCGTTCAAGTCGAGGCTCTTGAACTCCTTGGCGTAGTCGAACTGCTTGCCCATCGGATCGGACAGGGACGAGTTCCCGTGAAGGATCTGAATGTTCAGTTGGCTCGGCCACCAGTCTCGGTTGGTGTGCGCTTGGCCGAAGGGGCACTTGCCTGCGCTCTTGTCGTCTGTCTTGGCGTCCATTGTTCTTCTCCGATCGTGTTCTGGTTTTTCCCTCTCGGTATACAAGGATCATCAATTCTTGGAAAGTGATCCAGCCTCATAGCCGGTATGGCGGCAGAGCGGCATTCCATTCGCGTCGTTCCACGATCCGGCCGGCATCGCCTCGAAGACTTCACACCGCCGGTGGTTCGGCCAGCAGGCGCGGACGCATCAGGCTAAACGGTTCGTAGGTAGCCGGAGGACGGAGGACGAATGATAGAAAAGGAATATTCGCTTTCCATCTCTTTGTTTGATGCGACTCCGCCGTCTGTCCGCCGTCCTCGGTCCGTCCTCCGTCCCCGCTACAATCCTGCGACCGCAGGCAGCGGCTTCGATTTGTCTTGGCGCTTGGCCTTGAGCAGGTCGGCGAGCAAAAAGGCGAGATCGAGCGACTGCTCGGCATTGAGCCGCGGGTCGCACACAGTGTGGTAGCGGTCGTTGAGGTCTTCGTCGCTGATTGCGCGCGCGCCGCCGGTGCATTCGGTGACGTTCTGCCCGGTCATTTCCAGATGCACGCCGCCGGGATACGTTCCTTCGGCGCCGTGCACTTGAAAGAACGTACGCACCTCCTTGAGGATCTGGTCGAACGGCCGCGTCTTGTAGCCGGTCACCGAGGTGATGGTGTTGCCGTGCATCGGATCGCATGACCACACGACGTTACGGCCTTCGCGTTTGACCGCGCGCACGAGCGGCGGCAGGCAGTCGCCGGCCTTGTCGGCGCCCATGCGGCAGATCAGCGTCAGGCGACCCGGCTCGTTGTCCGGATCGAGCAGGTCGATGAGCCTGATGAGTTCGTCCGGCTTCTGCGTCGGGCCGGTCTTGAGCCCGAGCGGATTCTTGATGCCGCGGCAGAACTCGATATGGGCGTGGTCCGGCTGCCGGGTGCGGTCGCCGATCCAGAGCATGTGGCCGCTGGTGCAGTACCAGTCGCCGGTCGTCGAATCGACGCGGGTGAAGGCCTGCTCGTAGCCGAGCAGCAGCGCCTCGTGGCTGGTGAAGAAATCGGTGGTGCGCAGCTCGGTATGCCGCTCGGGATCGACGCCGCAGGCGCGCATGAAGCCGAGCGCCTCGGTGATGTGGTTGGCGAGATTGGAATAGCGCTTCGACTGCGGGCTGTCCTTGACGAAGGACAACATCCATTGATGCGCGTTCGACAAATTGGCGTAGCCGCCGCCGGCGAAGGCGCGCAGCAGGTTGAGCGTCGCCGCCGACTGCCGATAGGCCTCGAGCTGCCGGCGCGGATCGGGCGTGCGCGCCTCCGCCGTGAACTCGGTACCGTTGATGATGTCGCCGCGATAGGCCGGCAGCTCGACGCCGCCGCGCTTTTCCACCGGCGAGGTGCGCGGCTTGGCAAACTGTCCGGCGATGCGGCCGACCTTGACGACCGGCGACGCCGCCGCATAGGTGAGCACCACCGCCATCTGCAGGAACAGGCGGAAGAAATCGCGGATGTTGTTGGCGCCGTGCTCGGCGAAGCTCTCGGCGCAATCGCCGCCCTGCAGCAAAAAGGCTTCGCCGGCCGCGACCTGCGCCAGGGTGCGCTTGAGATTGCGCGCCTCGCCGGCGAAAACGAGCGGCGGAAAACTCGCCAGTTGCGCCTCGACCTCGGCGAGCGTTTTGCCGTCCGGGTAGCCGGGCATCTGCACGATCGGTCTGGCGCGCCAGGAGTCGGGGCTCCATTTGGCCGCGGCGGTTCGCTTCGACATGCGTCTCTCCAAGCCGTCACCCGGGCGCGGCGTCAGCCCGCGTGCGCGGAATCCATATTCACGAACGGCGGCTATGGATTCCGGCTCGCGCCACTATCGCGGCCCGGCCGGAATGAGCCCGGATATATACACGGCGGCCCCAGCCGGCGACAGCCCGGCGACTTCGCTATTCGGCTGCTTCGCGGGCATAACTCGCACTTCGGTGCCGCATGGTGACCAGCTCCTCGGCGGTGGTCGGATGCAGCGCCAGGGTGGCGTCGAAAACGGCCTTGGTGGCTCCCATCTTCACGGCGATGGCGGCGAGCTGGACCATCTCGGCCGCGCCTTCCCCGACGATATGGCAGCCGACCATGCTGTCGTTCGAGCCGTCGACCACGAGCTTGAGCAGCACCGTCGTGTCGCGCCCGGACAAGGTCGCCTTCAGCGGCCTGAACATCGCGCGATAAATGTCGGTGCGCGCCAAGCGGGCGCGCGCCTCCGCCTCGGTGAGGCCGACGGCGCCGATTTCCGGATCGGAGAACACCGCGGTTGGCACGTTGGTGTGGTCGACGGCGGTCGGCTTGCCGCCGAACACCGTGTCGGCAAACGCGGCGCCTTCGCGGATGGCGACCGGCGTAAGGTTGATGCGGTTGGTCACGTCGCCGATCGCATAGATGTGGGGCGTCGCGGTACGCGAGTATTCGTCGACGGCAACGCCGCCGTTCGCGGCGATCGCGACGCCCGCCTTCTCAAGGCCGATGCCGGTCACGTTCGGGTTGCGGCCCGTGGCGAACATCACGCAGTCGGCAGCGAGGTGATTGCCGCTCGACAGCCGCGCGGAAAAACGCGAGCCGGTCCGCTCGATGGCGGCGATCGTGCAGCCGGTGACAACCCGAACGCCGCGCTTCTCCATGTCCATCCGCAAGTGCGCCCGCACGTCATCGTCGAAGCCGCGCAGGATATTTTCGCCGCGATAAACGATCGTCACGTGTGCGCCGAGGCCGGCAAAAATTCCGGCAAACTCCAGCGCGATATAGCCGCCGCCCTGGATGACGACGTGGTGCGGTAGTTGAGGGAGATGGAACGCCTCGTTCGAGGAGATCGCGTGCTCGATACCGGGAATCGGGTCGCCATAACTCGGCGCCCCGCCGGTGGCGATCAGGATGTAGGCCGCGCGTACCTTTTTACCGTCGGCCAATTGCACCGTGTGGGCGTCGGTGAGCTGCGCCCGGCTCTTGACGATGGTGACGCCCGCCTTCTCCAGGACTGCGGTGTAGGCTGCCTCCAGACGCGCAATTTCGAGGTCCTTGTTGGTGATGAGCGTCGGCCAATCGAATTTCGAGTGGGCGGTGGTCCAGCCGTACCCTTCCGCGTCTTCGAACTCGGCGCGGAAGCGCGACGCATAGACCAAAAGTTTCTTCGGCACGCAGCCGCGGATGACGCAGGTGCCGCCGACGCGGTATTCCTCGGCGACCATCACCCGCGCGCCATGCTGGGCAGCCATGCGCGCGGCGCGGACGCCACCGGAGCCGCCTCCAATAACGAAAAGATCAACGTCGTAGTCGGCCATGCTGATTGCGCGCGCTCCCTTGCCGATCGATCAGCGTCGCTCGATGAGCCGCACCCCGTCGGAACCGGCGACAATAGCAGTCTGCGCAATGCCGATGAACAAGCCGTGTTCCATCACTCCCGGCACCCGGCAAAGCCGCGCCGCCAGGGCCGGCGGATCGTTGATGCGCAGCAATTGCGCGTCGAGGATCCAGTGCCCACCGTCGGTAACGACGGGCTGGCCGTCCGGCCCCTTGCGCAACGCCGCCGGTCCCGGGCAGCCGACTTCGGCCGTCGCCAGTTCGACCGAGCCGTGGGTCGCCGCCGCGCCGAAGAGAGCAATCTCGATCGGTAGCGGAAAGCTGCCGAGGATCGAAACCCATTTCGTTTCGTCGGCGATCACGACCATCCGCGCCGAGGCCACGGCGACGATCTTCTCGCGCAGCAGCGCCCCCCCTCCCCCCTTGATCAGCGTCAGGTCCGGCGCGATCTCGTCGGCGCCGTCAACGGTGAGATCAAGCTCGGGCGTCTCCTCAAGGGTCGTGAGCGCGATGCCGAGCCGTTCCGCTTGCGCACGCGTCACCTCGGATGTCGGAACGGCGAGGATATCGAGCCCGGCCCGCACGCGCTCGGCAAGCAGTTCGACGAAGTGCTTGGCGGTGGAGCCGGTGCCGAGGCCGACGCGCATGCCCGGGCGCACGAAATCGAGCGCGCGGGCGGCGGCGGCACGTTTGTGGACTTCGGCGGTCATGGCCGGTGTGTAGCGGTCCCGGAGCCGCGATCATAGTACCAACATCGACCGTCGCGGTGAGTCACCGGCGCGAATGCTTGCGCCCGAGGCGCGCGGCCGCTAGGCGAAAGCACATGCTCACCATCGTCTTCGACCTTGACGGCACGCTGGTCGACACGGCGCCCGACCTCATCGGCACGCTCAATCTCATCTTCACGCAGCACGGACTGTCCGCCGTCCCGTTGGAGGCCTCGCGCCCGCTGATCGGCGGGGACGCGCGGGCGATGATCGAACGGGCTTTGGTTGCGGAGGGCCGCAACCCTTCAGCCGCCGATGTCGACGCCCTCTATGCCCCGTTCATCGCCCACTATGCCGCCCGCATCGCCGACCGCTCCCGCGCCTATCCGCAGGTCGAGATGGCGCTCGACCGCCTCGCCGAGAGGGGTCACCAGCTCGCGGTATGCACCAACAAGCTCGAATGGCTATCAAAGCGCCTCTTGGACACGCTGCACCTTGCCGGCCGTTTTGCCGCGATCTGCGGCCAGGATACGTTCGGCGTGCAGAAGTCCGATCCGGAGATTTTCCGGCAGACGGTCAGGCGCGCCGGCGGCGATCCGAAGCGCGCCGTCATGGTCGGCGATTCCGCGACTGATCTCCGCACCGCCCGCGCCGCCGGCGCCCCCGTCATCGCTGTCGATTTCGGCTATGCGGACGTGCCGGTGGCGACGCTCGGGCCGGACCGGGTCATTAGCTCCTTTGCGGCGCTGCCGGGAGCGGTCGCGGATCTCGCAAGCGCAAAGAATATGGTGGACGATCAGGCCTTTATCGGGCACAAAAGCTGACTATATGCCGGTAATGGAGAGCCAGACCCCGGCAGCGGCTCAAATGGAGCCGGAAGCATGGTCCGGAAGAGCGGACGCCGCTTTGCCGGAAAGACCGTGCTTACCGACAAGAACACGGAAACGCCTGCCGATGGACAGCGTGGAAGTGGAACGCGTGCAAGGCCGCGACCTTGATGGCGCTGCAATGCGCCCGGCGCTGGTCGACCCCTTCGGGCGTGCCATCACCTATCTGCGCGTTTCGGTGACCGACCGCTGCGACTTCCGCTGCGTCTACTGCATGGCGGAAGACATGCACTTTTTGCCCAAGGCCGATCTGCTCACGCTCGAGGAACTGGACCGGCTGTGCTCGGCGTTCATCGCGCGCGGCGTGCGCAAGCTGCGCCTGACCGGCGGCGAGCCGCTCGTGCGCCGCGGCATCATGACCCTGTTCGCCTCGCTGACGCGGCACCTTGAGTCCGGCCACCTCGACGAACTGACGCTGACCACTAACGGCTCGCAGCTCGCCAAATACGCGCGGGAGCTCAAAGAACACGGCGTGCACCGCGTCAACGTCTCGCTCGACACCCTCGACGCGGAGAAATTCCGCGCCATCACCCGCTGGGGCTCGCTGCCCGACGTGCTGGCCGGGATCGACGCGGCGCAGGCGGCCGGCCTCAAGATCAAGATCAACGCGGTCGCGCTCAAGGGCGTGAACGAGGACGAATTCCCCGGCCTGATCGAATGGGCTCACGGGCGCGGCTTGGATTTCACGCTGATCGAGGTGATGCCGCTCGGCGAGATCGGCGAAGGCCGCCTCGACCAGTACCTGCCGCTCTCGGTCGTGCGCGCGCGCCTTGCCGAACGCTTTACACTCGAAGATCTCGACTATCGTACAGGCGGACCCGCCCGTTACGTCCGCGTCGCCGAGACCGGCGGGCGGCTCGGCTTCATCACGCCGCTTACCCACAATTTCTGCGAGTCGTGCAATCGCGTCCGTATCACCTGCACCGGCACGCTCTACATGTGCCTCGGCCAGGAGGACGCGGCCGATCTGCGCAAGCCGCTGCGCGCCTCCGAGGGCGACGACCTCCTCTCTGGCGCCATCGAGGAGGCGATTTCGCGCAAGCCCAAAGGACACGATTTCATCATCGACCGCCGGCACCAGCGGCCCGCCGTCGCGCGGCACATGAGCGCGACCGGCGGCTGAGTGTTATCGGCGAGCTTCGCCAATGCCGTTGCGGACGCCCGGCACGTGATTTTGGCGCCCGGATCCGAAGTCTTAACGCACGAGACTTTCAAGGAGAGGCCACTGTGAAATCGCTCATCGGCGGTACCGTGTTGTTGCTCGCGATCGGGGTCGGTGCCGCGCTCGGTCAGACCTCTACTCCCGCTCCGGCGGACAAGCCTGCAGCGGCGTCCAAGATGAGCGCGGACGAGAAGAAGGCAATCTCCAAGGCCTGCTCCGACCAGGCCAATGCCAAGGGCCTGCATGGCGAGGCCCGCAAGAAATTCAGGTCCGAGTGCAAGCACGCGGGCGGCAAGGCGCCACAATAGCGCGCCTTGAGCTTCTATCGCCGCCCCGATCGTTCCATCGCCGACTGAACGGCGCCGGCAGCTGCGCTGGTTGCGCGGGGGCGCCTCGCTATTCCGCTGCGCGCAGCTCCGGCTGCGCGTGACGACGCCTCACCGTCACACGCAGGCCGTCGCGCGGTCGCAGGGTGAAATTGATGACCGGCCACACCGATTGGCCGGGCGCCAGGTCGAGCGTGAAGTTGCGCATGAGCGTCGCCAGCACGAGGGTTGCTTCCTGTAGCGCGAACGCCGCACCGATGCACACGCGCGGGCCGACGCCAAAGGGAAGATAGGCGTATCGCTCGATGGCCCTCGCCGCCCCGGGAAGGAAACGTGATGGATCGAACAGGTCCGGGTCGCGCCACAGCAGCCGATGCCGGTGCAGCACGTAGGGCGATATGACGACCATCGTGCCGCGTTCGATCTTATGCCCGGCGAGCTCGGCGCGCCGCATCGCCGTCCGCGTGATGCCGATGATGGGCGGGTAGAGCCTCAGCGCCTCTTCCACGACCGCGCGGGTCTGCACCAGCGCAGCATCTTGGCCGGAGCCGTCGGCCGCGTTCTCTGCTTCCTCGGTGAGGCGCTCGCGCCATTCGGGAGACTGCGAGAGCAGATAGATCGCCCAGGTCAACGTCGTCGACGTCGTTTCCTGTCCGCCGAAGATGAAGGTTCCGCTTCCGTCATTTGCGCGCCGGTTTGCGGGTCCTTGGCTGCAAGCATGGCGCCGAGCATGTCGCGCGGAGCATCCGGATCGGCGGCGAGGTTGCGCCGCCGTTCGGCGATGGCGGCGGTCAGCGCGTCGTTGAAGGCTTTCGCCGTGGACCGCACGCCAAGCCGCGTGAGCCGCGGGACGAAATCGGGCAGGCCGATGACATCGAATGGATCAAGACCGCTGCTCGTCGCGAAGTACCGCGTGGTCGCCGCGCGGATCGCTTCAGGATCGCCGAGCCCATCGGAAAAGATGCAGCCGAAGAGCGCGTCGAGCGCGACGCGGCTCATCTCGGTCTTGATCTCCCACACGCTGCCGTCCGGGCGGCTTTGCAAGCGCTCGACGAGCGCGGCGGCGACGCGCGCCATCGCCTGAGCAAATCCCGCCGTCATCTTCCGACCGAACATCGGCGCCAGCAGGCGTCGTAATCTGTGCCAGTGCTCTCCGTCCACGGTGACGAGCCCCGTGGGCATGTGCGCAGCCATGACGCGGCGCTCGATGGCGCTTTTGCGATAGGCTGACTGATCTTCGATGAGAACCTGACGGATCGCCGCTGGATCACTGATGAGCGCAACGCGCGCGAACGGAAATCCGCCGAGCACGATCGGCTGTTCGAAATGAGCCCTGGTCCAGCACTCGAGCGGGTTGGTCCGCAACGTCTTCAGGAGGGCCAGCGGACCGAGTGCCCGTGCTTGCGGTGTCGGCGCCGGAGGCCGAAAAAGGGAAACGGTATTGGAATGCATGTTCGGCGGCCTTCAAAACATACGCATCGCCCAAATGTTTGCCGCCCAAATATTGCAGCGATGTTAACCCCCAGACACCCTCCCCGTTCCGGCGGCCGGCCATGCACAATGTTTGCCGGTTTCGCCCGCAATGCGAAATCGCGCAAAAGTGGTGTGTTAATTGATCCTAGACAAAGCGACGCGTGGAGCGAGCACGGGCTTAACCCTGGCAAAACTCAGGCCAGCGCGGCTGCAGCGTCGGCGCCTCGACGAGGCAAAGCCGGTGCCTGCCGCGCGTTCACCTCGCTCGAACTGGCTGTGTCTGCCGCGCGTCATGATCGGGAAAAGTTAGACCTTCCTGGAGCGGGATGTGCGCCGCGATCGCTCGCGGGTCTCGCCGCCTTCGATCCGGGCTAAAGAAGGTGCAGCACCGTTGCCGCGGCTTCGAATTCGGCGAAACGGAAGGCGCGGCGTTCGAGCGCGAGCGCATCACGGCCCCATTGCTCCATATTCCAGTCCTCGTCGACGTGCGCCGCCTCCCAGGCTTTCTCGACCGACAGGCGTCCCCGCGCCAAGGCGAGAGCAATGAGCGCCGAGCCGGCGAGCGTCGTCGCCACGCTGAGCGCCCCGAGGCGCCAGGGGTCGCGGGGAATGGTGGCGCGGGCGCGGGCGAGCGCGTCTTCATCCTGGGCAATGTGAACGACACCCACTTCCGCGCGCAACGGTGCGCCAAGCACGTCGCGTGCCCAGGCAAGGATGGGGTCCCAATGCTGCGCCTGCCGTGTGACGAGCCCCGGCGGAGAACTGGCGCGATAGCAAACAAGATCGGAGCCAAGATAGTTTTCGATCTCCGCCGCTACCGCGTCTGGTCGATCGCTGACGCCGTCGATGATCGCATTGGCGAGCCGGGTCAGCGGCATCCGCGGCGGATCGATCACGTCTCGCTGCGCGTCCCATTCGGCGGCGAGCGCCAGCGCCAGCGCGGCGGTCGGCGCGGCGAGGACGCGGCCCGCAGGGGTGCGCACCGGTTTGCCGTCGAGCTGCACGGCATGGCCGCCGGCCACGGACGCGGTCGCGGCCGTGGCGAAGAAACGCCGGCGTGGCGCCGGCCGCATGGCGCGGCGCACTGCCTCGGCGGCGCTGTCGGGTCTGTGACCATCGTTCCCGTCAGACATAGGATTTTAGACCCTGGGGCGGAGCGCCATGGCCGGTTGCCCTGCCCCGCCTGCGGCGCTGCCGCATCGCCGCGCTGTCATAAAATTGTCAACATATCCAACGATTTGCGCGGGGCCTCCGGAAGCGGCGTAAGGAGGAGGAACGGGCGCGACCTTTTTGCGCCGCAGCGCTCGCTTCCATTAAGGAGGCATCTACGACAATACCTCGTTATATCAACGAGAAGCGGTGGAAATCCGCACCACCCTCGACTAGTATCCGCGCCGGATTCGGCCACAGAACGATCCGCGGGGGCAGCCGATCCGCGCAGCGAAGTCAGTACCGCCGAAACAACGGCGTGACGCTGTGCGCATGAGGAGTCAATGAACCCAACCGACATTTCGGTCCCGGACTACTTCCACAAGGTCGTGGACTGTCAATGGGCCTGCCCGGCGCACACGCCGGTGCCGGAATACATCCGTTTGATCGCCGCCGGCCGCTACAGCGACGCCTACATGATCAACTGGGAATCGAACGTATTCCCGGGCGTGCTCGGTCGCACCTGCGACCGCCCGTGCGAGCCGGCGTGCCGGCGCGGCCGTGTCGAGAAAGAACCAGTTGCGATCTGCCGGCTCAAGCGCGTCGCCGCCGACTTCAAGGATGACATCCGCGACCGCCTGCCCAAGCCGGCCGCGACCAAAAACGGCAAGCGCATTGCGCTTGTGGGCGGCGGCCCAGCCTCGCTCACCGTGGCGCGCAACCTTGCGCCGATGGGCTACGAGTGCGTGGTGTTCGACCAGGACCCGCTTTCCGGCGGCATGATGCGCACGCAGATTCCGAAATTCCGCCTGCCGGAAAAGGTGCTCGACGAGGAATGCCACTACATCCTCGACCTCGGCGTCGCCTTCGCTGGCGGCAAGCGCATCGACAGCATGAAGGCGCTGCTGGCGGAAGACTTTGACGCCGTCTTTGTCGGCTGCGGTGCACCGCGCGGCCGCGACCTCGACATTCCCGGCCGCAAGGAAGCGGCCAAGAACGTCCACATCGGCATCGACTGGCTCTCCAGCGTCTCCTTCGGGCATATCGACCGCATCGGCAGGCGCGTCATCGTGCTCGGCGGCGGCAACACCGCGATGGACTGCTGCCGTTCCTCGCGCCGGCTCGGCGGCGAGGACGTAAAGGTGGTGGTTCGCTCCGGCTTCGAGGAGATGAAGGCGTCCCCCTGGGAGAAGGAGGACGCCATGCACGAAGACATCCCGATCTTCAATTATCTGGTGCCGAAGGAGTTCACGCACGACAACGGCAAGCTCACCGGCGTGACCTTCGAGAAGGTCAAGGCGGTGCGCGACGCCAAGGGGCGGCGCGACCTGGTGCCGAGCGGCGAGCCCGACCAGCACTTCCCCTGCGATGATGTTCTGGTCGCCGTCGGCCAGGAGAACGCGTTCCCGTGGATCGAGCGCGATTGCGGCATCGACTTCGACAAGTGGGACATGCCCAAGGTCGATCCCAAGACGATGGCATCGAGCCACCCCAAGGTGTTCTTCGGCGGCGATGCCGCCTTCGGTCCGAAGAACATCATCTGGGCGGTCGCGCACGGCCACGAAGCTGCGATCTCGATCGACCGCATGTGCCGAGGTGAGGACGTCAATATCCGCCCGGCGCCGCAGGTTGCGGTACTGAGCCAGAAGATGGGCATCCACGAGTGGAGCTACGACAACGAGATAACGCTCGACCGGCGTTACCGGGTGCCGCATCGCGAAAAGGTGGTGGCGCTGCGCGACATCAAGGCCGAGGTCGAGCTCGGCTATGACCTCGAACTGGCGTTGAAGGAAGCCGACCGCTGCCTCAATTGCGACGTGCAGACGGTCTTCACCGGCCAGCTGTGCATCGAGTGCGACGCCTGCGTCGACATCTGCCCGATGGACTGCATCACCTTCACCGCGAACGGCGAGGAAGCGGACCTGCGCTCGCGGCTGCAGGCGCCGGCGAACAACCTCAGCCAGGACCTCTACATCGGCAACAGCCTCAAGACCGGCCGGATCATGGTCAAGGACGAGGATGTATGCCTGCATTGCGGGCTCTGTGCGGAGCGCTGCCCCACCGGCGCGTGGGACATGCAGAAGTACCTCATCGATATGACTCACGCAGAACAAGCATGCCGATCGAAAGCGTAAACGACTTCGTCGTCCGGTTCGCCAACGTCAACGGCTCCGGCTCTGCCAGCGCCAACGAGCTGTTCGCCCGCGCGGTGCTGCGCATGGGCATTCCGGTCGCCCCGCGCAACATCTTCCCCTCGAACATCCAGGGGCTGCCGACCTGGTACGAGGTGCGGATCTCGGAAGCCGGCCATCTCGGCGCCCGCGGCGGCACCGACCTCATGGTCGCCATGAACCCGCAGACCTGGGAACAGGACGTCAAGGGCATCGAGCCCGGCGGGTATCTGCTCTACGATTCGACCAAGCCGCTGCCGAAGTCGAAATTCCGCGACGACATCACCGTCATCGGCGTGCCGCTCACCGCCATCTGCAATCGCGAATACACCGACCCGCGCCAGCGCCAATTGTTCAAGAACATCATCTATGTCGGAGCGCTGTCCGCGCTCATCGACATGGACGTTCCGGAAATCGAGAGGCTCATCGCCGAGCAGTACAAGGGCAAGGAGAAGCTGTTCGACGCCAACAAGCACGCGCTGCATCTCGGCCGCGACTGGGTGATGATGAACCTCGATTGCCCGATCGGGCTGCGGCTGAAGCGCGCCAACGCCGTCGGCGAGCGCATCTTCATCGAAGGCAATTCGGCCGCTGCGCTCGGCGCCGTCTATGGCGGCGCGACGGTCTGCGCCTGGTATCCGATCACGCCGTCGTCCTCACTCGCAGAGGCGTTCACCGGGCATTGCAACCGTCTGCGCGTCGATGTGCAGACCAAGAGGAAGAAGTTCGCGATCATCCAGGCCGAGGACGAACTGGCCTCGATCGGCATCGTCATCGGCGCTGCCTGGAACGGCGCCCGCGCGTTCACCGCGACCTCCGGCCCGGGAATTTCGCTGATGCAGGAATTCCTCGGCCTTGCCTATTTCGCCGAGATTCCTGCCGTGATCTTCGATGTGCAGCGGGCCGGTCCTTCGACCGGCATGCCGACGCGCACGCAGCAGACCGACATCCTCTCCTGCGCCTACGCCTCCCACGGCGACACCAAGCACGTGCTGCTGTTCCCCGAGGACCCGGCGGAGGCGTTCGAGTTCGGCGCGGCGGCTTTCGACCTCGCCGACCGGCTGCAGACGCCGGTATTCGTGATGCTCGACCTCGACATCGGCATGAACCACCGCCTCGCCCGCCCGCTTACCTGGGACGACACCCGCAGGTTCGACCGCGGCAAGGTGATGACGGCAGCGGCGCTCGAAGCCGGCAAGGAGTTCGGCCGCTATCTCGACGTCGACGGCGACGGCATCCCCTATCGCACCCTCCCCGGCACCCATCCCAGCAAGGGCTCGTTCTTCACCCGCGGCACCTCGCGCGATCGTTATGCGCGCTACACCGAGGATGGCACGGCCTATGCCGACAACATGCAGCGGCTGCTGCGCAAGTTCGAGACCGCGAAGGACCTGGTGCCGCGCCCGCTGCAGGCGAACGCCGGCAAGCCGACGAAATACGGCGTCCTCTATTTCGGTTCGACATCGCCGCCGATGGACGAGGCGATCGAACTACTCGAGTCCGAAGGCCACGTGCTCGACCGCCTGCGCGTGCGCGCCTTCCCGTTCCATTCGAGCGTGACGAGCTTCATCGGCGAGCACGATTTCGTGTTCGTGGTCGAACAGAACCGCGACTCGCAGCTGCGCTCGCTGATCGTCAACGAATGCAGCATCGATCCGGTGCGGCTCGTTCCGATCCTGCACTACGACGGCACGCCGATCACCGCGCGTTTCATCGCCCGCGCCATCGCCGACCACCTCGACGCGCTCAAGGTCACGCCGCTGCGCAAGGGCAAGGTGGTGTCGTAGAAAGCACTACGGGCTTCAGCCGCCGGCAAGCGCGGCTGCCTCGGATTTTGCGTCGAGCGCGGTCTTGAATTCGGCGATCGAGCGGATCGGGATTTGCTCCTTCCGATCCTGAGAGCGGCTGTGATAGATGCTTTTGTAGAAGCCGCATTCGCGGCAGACATCGCGGAACTGCCCGTTCTGCTGTTCCTCGATCAACCCCATATAGAGAGGGTTGCGCGACGAGAGGATGTCGCGCAGCGGCCGCTCGTTGAGATCGCCGATGGTGAGCGAGGCGTTGACGTCGACGCAGGCGCAGGCGTGAACGAGCCCGGTCGCCATGATCTGCACGCCGGTGAAAAGGAGCGAGCACGCGCCGTTCTTGTAGATCTTGCTCGAATCCATCACGTCGATCGCGAGCCCCTTGAGGTCCTCCGGCGTGATCTTGCCACCCCAGCTGTGATAGAGCTGCGAACGCTTGACCGAGATGCCGGCCGCCTTGTAGCGCTCGAGCAGCTTGAGCAGGTCGGTGTCCGGCGTGCGCGGCATGTCGCGCGTCGAGCGGATCGCGACATTGAGGACACCGGCGCGCCGGTCGATGACCGTCAGCATCGTCTCCAGGTTCGTCAACAGCCGCTGATAGACCTTGCCGGTCGCCTGCGCGATCCTCACGAAGCTGTCGCGGTCATGGCCGTAGATGCTGATGGTCATGTACTTGAGCTTCTTGAGCGTCACCAGGCGCGCGATGTCGTCGCTGTCGAGGATCGTGAAATTGGTGTAGAACTGGTATTCCTCGACCTCCGGATGCTCCTCCAGGAACGCGAGCTTGTCGAAGATACGGCGGTCCATGAAGATGTCGCCGGTGTTCGGCGTCAGATGGAAGCGCCGGTAACCCATCGCCACCGCCTGCCCGACATAATCGGCGAAGCGGTCGTTCTTCATCGAGATCTTCGGCGAATCCTTCTTCACATAGGCGCAGAAGCTGCACTTGAGATTGCAGGCGCTGGTCGGCTCGATCGCCAGGATGTCGGTGCGCATCGGCACCATTTCGCGGCCGATCAGCCGGTTGGCGTTGATCTCCATCACCGAAAGGAGATTACGGCCGTGCCTGACGACTACTGCGGGATTCATCACAAAATCGGGGCGCCGGCACGATTGCCGCTCGCCGCACCGTAGCGGACGCCGTCGTCAGTGTCGATGGCGCACCCCCGCGGTTCCCTCATCACGCGCGGATGGCCCTCCGCAATGCTGTGAATGACGCTATTCCGGTCTGTCCGGGACGCTGGAGTTTCCCGACAACATCGAGTATATTCAATGACATGACCTACGTCGTCAAACCGAAATTCCACCACCCCGCCCTGCCCAAGAACACGCTCGGCTTCACTCACCGCGATTACGAGGGGGCGGTGTCGACGCTGTGCGCCGGCTGCGGCCACGATTCGATCTCGGCGTCGATCATCGAGGCCTGCTTCGAACTCTCGATCGAGCCGCACCGCGTCGCTAAACTTTCCGGCATCGGCTGCTCATCGAAGACGCCGACCTATTTTCTCGGCAACTCGCACGGCTTCAACTCGGTGCACGGGCGCATGCCGTCGGTGCTCACCGGCGCCAACCTCGCCAACCGCGATCTGATCTATCTCGGCGTCTCCGGCGACGGCGACTCTGCCTCGATCGGCTTCGGCCAGTTCGCGCACGCCATCCGCCGCGGCGTCAACATGGTCTATATAGTGGAGAACAACGGCGTCTACGGCCTGACCAAGGGCCAGTTCTCCGCCACTGCCGACCGCGGCTCGAAGTCCAAGCGCGGCCTCATCAACAACGACAGCGCCATCGACCTCGTTGCCATCGCGCTGCAGGTCGGCGCGACTTTCGTCGGCCGCTCGTTCTCCGGCGACAAGGCGCAACTGACACCGTTGATCAAAGCCGCAATCGAGCACCGGGGCGCCGCTTTCCTTGACGTGATCTCGCCCTGCGTCGCCTTCAACAATCACGCCGGCTCGACCAAGAGCTTCGACTACGTGCGCGAGCACAACGAAGCGGTGAACCGCCTCGACTTCATCACCGGCCGCGCCACGATCAAGGTCGACTACGCGCCTGGGAGCGTCGAAGTGGTCGAGCAGCACGACGGCACGACGCTCGCCTTGCGCAAGATCGATTCCGAGTACGACGTGCACGACCGCGTCGCCGCCATGAGCTTCCTGCAGGACCACGCCGCCAAGGGGCAGATCGTCACCGGCCTGCTCTACGTCGCGCCCGAGTCGGAGGATCTGCACGGCCATCTCAATACGGTCGATGCGCCGCTCAATACGCTCGGCGAGCGCGAACTTTGCCCCGGCTCGGCGGCGCTCGACAAGATCAACGCCAGTCTGCGGTGAAGCGTTAGCCATTCCGCGTCGAGCTAATTCGTCCGGCCGGCACCCCGCGCCTGATGACGTTCTCAACCGCCAAGGCGTCTTCCTGCAAATCTGCGGCTATGGATTTCGGGCTCGCCGCTTCGCGGCGCCCCGGAATGACGCTCATTGCAAGCACGCGCCCATGTAGCGATTACTTGCGGTCCCCGGCACGCCATTGATGCCTTGTTGGAACGCGCAGCGCGACGCGCGGTCCTGGAATGTCTC
>Ga0210408_10001742_pt1 | contig 22127 bp, 32 predicted proteins | sample IncBWH4MmetaG_FD_155471 | JGI IMG/M metagenome (GOLD analysis project Ga0210408, IMG submission 155471) | Forest soil microbial communities from Barre Woods Harvard Forest LTER site, Petersham, Massachusetts, United States - Inc-BW-H-4-M | ecosystem: Environmental > Terrestrial > Soil >...
CCTACGTCTGGAAGATCGCCGGCGTGGTGATCCTCGGGATGATCATGTCGATCCTCGATACGACGATCGTCAACGTCGCGCTGCACACGCTCGGGCACGATCTGCACAGCTCGATCTCGCAGATCCAGTGGGTCGTAACCGGCTACCTGCTGGCGCTGGCGGCGGTGATTCCCGTCACGGGCTGGGCGGCGCGGCGATTCGGCGCCAAGCGCGTCTACCTGGTCTCGCTGGTGCTGTTCACGGCCGGCTCGGCCCTGTGCGCGGTGGCCGGCTCGATCACCTCGCTGGTGCTGTTTCGCGTGCTGCAGGGAGTCGGCGGCGGGATGATCATGCCCATCGCCCAGCTGATCATGGCCCAGGTGTCCGGCCCCAAGCGGATGGGCCGGGTGATGGGGGTCGTCGTGATGCCCGCGATGCTCGCGCCGATCCTGGGGCCGGTCCTCGGAGGCCTGATCCTGCAGGAGTTGCACTGGTCGTGGATCTTTCTCGTCAACGTTCCGATCGGCGTGATCGCGTTCATCCTCGGCTGGCGGATGCTCCCGCAGACCGAGTCAGGCGCGGCCGGACGGCTGGACCTGCTCGGCCTGGCACTGATCTCCACGGGCGCCACGGCGATCGTCTACGGCCTCTCACAGCTCGGCACGAACGCCAGCCTGACCGCTCCCAGCGTCGTGTGGCCGCTCCTCGCCGGCATCGCGCTGACGCTCGCCTTTGGCTGGCACGCGCTGCGCGTCGAGCGTCCGCTGCTGGACATCCGCCTGTACGCAAACCGCGTGTTCGGCGCCGCCTCGCTGACCACCTTCGGCCTGGGCGCGTCGCTGTTCGGCGCGATGATCCTGATACCGCTCTACTACCAGGAGGTGCGCGGCGAGAGCATCATCGTGACCGGCCTGCTCGTCGGCCCGCAGGGGCTGGGCATGCTGCTCGTGGGGCCGCTCAACGGGCGCCTGACCGCACGCTTCGGCGGCGGCCGCGTGGCGATCGTCGGGGTGTCGATCCTGTGTCTGAGCACGGTCCCGTTCGTGTTGATCGGCGCGAACACATCGATCCTGCTGATCTCGCTGGTGCTGGTGGTGCGCGGCATCGGCATCGGGCTGTCGTTCATGCCGGCGATGACCGCGGCGTTCACCGCACTGCGTCCCGAGGAGCTGTCTGACGCCACGCCGCAGCTGAACATGCTGCAGCGCGTGGGCGGCGCGATCGGGGTGGCGGTGCTCGCCGTGGTCCTGCAGCGGGCGGGCGTCCACGCTTTTACCCCGGCGCAGCGCGCGGGCGCGTTCAACACCGCCTACTGGTGGGCGCTGGGGATCGCGCTGCTGTCGCTGATCCCGTGCCTGGTGCTGGTGCGGGCCGAGAACCCACGGGCGAAGCCGACCCGCAAGGCCGCGGGCGCCGAGGCGGCGGTCGAGCCGATCGGCGTGTAGGTATGGCGATGAGTCCCACGGCAGCTGCACGTCCCGCCAAGCGGTCCGACTCCGATCGGGCCGCATCGCTCGAGCCGCCCGGCGCGAAGGGGGCGGACGCGGCGAGGGCGGGCGCCCGCAAGCGATCGAGCCCGGCTCCTGCGGAGGTGGCGTGGACGGCCGAGCTGGATGAGCTCGGCAAGGCCTTTCGCCGCGTGTTTCGCAGTCTCAATCGCCTGCGCGGACGCGACACCCATCTCGGCGGCTCGGAACTCAGCCACGCCCAGTTCGAGCTGTTGATCGAGCTGTACGAGCGCGGCCCGCTGCCGGCCGGAGAGCTCGCGGCGGCGGCGCGGCTGACGCCCGCGACCGTCACCCAGATGCTCGAGCATCTCGCCGGCTGCGGCCACGTCGAGCGAGCGCGTTCGAAGACCGACCGCCGTGTGGTCGTCTCGCGTCTGACGGCGCAAGGCAGGCGCAAGATCGAGGCCAAGCGCGCCGCCTGGCAGAAGCGCTGGCAGGCGGCCCTGGAGAGCATGGGGCCGGCTGAGCTGCGCGCCGCCACGCGTGTGCTGGAGCGTCTCAGCGTGGTCTTCGAAGACGCGCCGGTCGCCGGGTCCTGCCCCGAGTCCGCGGGGGGCGCACGGGCGAAGACCGCCTGAAATCCTCTGCTATAGTCGGCCTCGCCTTGCGTCTGGGCGCAGCCGTGCGAGCAGGCCCGCCGCGAAGCCAAGCAATCAAGATGGAGACCTCGAGCAGATAGCGACGCGAGCCGGTCCAGACACGACCAGTAGCGCGCGTGGGCCCGAGGGGCCCATTTTTTTGCCCAAAGCAGGCCGCAGCGACACTCATCTCACAGCCACCAGACTGAGCCATGCCACGTAAGTTCACACTCGCCAACACCCGCAACATCGGGATCATGGCGCACATCGACGCCGGCAAGACGACGACGACCGAGCGCATCCTCTACTACACCGGGCGCACCTACAAGATCGGCGAGGTCCACGACGGCGCGGCCACGATGGACTGGATGGAACAGGAGCAGGAGCGCGGCATCACGATCACCTCCGCCGCGACCACAGCTGAGTGGAAGGGCCATCGCATCAACATCATCGATACGCCCGGCCACGTCGACTTCACCGTCGAGGTCGAGCGCTCGCTGCGCGTGCTCGACGGCGCGATCGCGCTGTTCGACTCCGTCGCCGGCGTGGAGCCTCAGTCTGAGACCGTGTGGCGCCAGGCCGACAAGTACCACGTCCCACGGATCGCCTACATCAACAAGATGGATCGCACCGGCGCCGACTTCGAGCAGGGCGTGCAGACGATGATCGACCGCCTCGGCGCCCAGCCCGTGCCGATCCAGCTGCCGATCGGCGCCGAGGGCGACTTCGAGGGGATCGTCGACCTCGTCGCGATGAAGGCGATCGTCTACAGGGACGAGCTGGGCAAGGAGCAGGACGTGCTCGACATCCCCGAGCGCATGATCGACGAGGCCGCGGCGGCGCGCGAGCACCTGCTGGAGGAAGTCTCGCACTACGACGACCAGCTCCTGGAGCTGATCCTCGAGGAGGGCGACATTCCCGAGGACCTGCTGAAGCAGGCGATCCGCAAGGCGACGCTGTCGACCAAGCTGACACCGGTGCTGTGCGGCTCGTCATTCAAGAACAAGGGCGTGCAGCCGCTGCTGGACGCGGTCATCGACTACCTGCCCTCGCCTCTGGACGTGCCGCCGGTGGCCGGCACTGAACTGGTCCGTGGCGAGGAGGGCGAGCGCGAGGTCACCCGCAACCCCGACGATTCCGAACCGTTCGCCGCGCTGGCGTTCAAGATCATGGCCGATCCCTACGTCGGCAAGCTGACCTACTTCCGCGTCTACTCCGGCAAGCTGGAGGCCGGCTCGCGCGTGCTCAACGTGGGCAGCGGGCGCACCGAGCGGATCGGGCGCATCCTGATGATGCACGCCAACGACCGTGAGGAGGTCCCCGAGGTCTACGCCGGGGACATCGCCGCGGCGGTGGGCATCAAGCAGGTGATCACTGGCGACACGCTCGCCGCGCCCGATGCGCCGATCAAGCTCGAGAACATCGAGTTCCCCGAGCCCGTCATCAAGGTCGCGGTCGAGCCCAAGACGAAGGTCGACCAGGAGAAGATGTCGGTCGCGCTCGGCCGTCTGGCCGAGGAGGATCCGACGTTCCAGGTGCGCAGCAACGAGGAGACCGGCCAGACCGAGATCTCCGGCATGGGCGAGCTGCACCTGGAAGTGCTCGTCGATCGCATGAAGCGCGAGTTCGGCGTCGAGGCCAACGTCGGGCGCCCGCAGGTCTCATACCGCGAGACGATTCGCGGGACGGTGCAAAAGATCGAAGGCAAGTTCGTGCGCCAGACCGGGGGCTCGGGTCAGTTCGGGGTCGTCTACATCGACCTCGAGCCCGCTCCCGGCGAGGGGTTCGACTTCATCAACAAGATCAAGGGCGGCGCGATTCCCTCGGAGTTCATCCCGGCGGTTCAGAAGGGCGTCGAGGAGGCGCTGGAGAGCGGCGTCAAGGCCGGCTATCCGATGGTCGACCTGCGCGTCACGCTCGTGGACGGCAAGTATCACGACGTGGACTCCTCGGAGATCGCGTTCAAGGTCGCTGGTTCGATCGCGTTCAAGGAGGCCGCCAGGCGTGCCAAACCGGTGCTGCTGGAGCCGATCTTCGCCGTCGAGGTCGTCACGCCGGAGGAGTTCATGGGCGACGTGATGGGCGACCTCTCGCGCCGCCGCGGGCACCTGGAGGGATCCGAGCAGCGCGGCAATGCACTCGCGATCCACGCGCGCGTGCCGCTGAGCGAGATGTTCGGGTACGCCACCGACCTGCGCTCCAACACGCAGGGTCGGGCGACCTACACGATGCAGTTCGAGGGCTATGAGGAGGTCCCCCCGAACATCGCGGAGAAGATCGTCGAACAGCGCACGGGGGAGCCCGTGCCCGCCTAGCCAACACGACCAGCTAACACGAAACGCCGCACTTAGATAGATTTTCTAGGTTCGCCCTTTTGACGGCGAACACCACAAGTCGAGATAGGAGCGAACAGAAAGTGGCGAAGGAGAAGTTCGAGCGCGACAGGCCGCACGTCAACGTCGGGACCATCGGTCACATCGACCATGGCAAGACGACGCTGACCGCTGCCATCACGACGGTGCTGGCGGAGAAGATGGGCGGCGAAGCCCGCAGCTTCGAGGAGATCGACAACGCTCCCGAGGAGAAGGAGCGCGGGATCACGATCGCCACCTCGCACGTCGAGTATCAGACCGAGAAGCGCCACTACGCCCATGTGGATTGCCCTGGTCACGCCGACTACGTCAAGAACATGATCACGGGCGCCGCCCAGATGGACGGGGCGATCCTCGTCGTCTCCGCCGCCGACGGTCCGATGCCCCAGACGCGCGAGCACATCCTGCTCGCCCGCCAGGTCGGTGTCCCCTACATCGTCGTATTCCTCAACAAGGCCGACATGGTCGACGACGAGGAGCTGCTGGAGCTCGTGGAGGTCGAGGTCAGGGAGCTGCTCTCCGAGTACGATTTCCCCGGCGACGACATCCCGTTCATCACCGGCTCGGCGCTGAAGGCGCTCGAAGGCGACGAGACCCACAAGGGCAAGATCGTCGAGCTGGCGCAGGCGCTTGACTCCTACATCCCCGAGCCCGTGCGCGAGCTCGACAAGCCGTTTTTGATGCCCGTCGAGGACGTCTTCTCGATCACCGGCCGCGGCACCGTCGCCACCGGCCGTGTCGAGCAGGGGATCGTCAACACCGGCGACACCGTCGAGATCGTCGGCGTCCACGACACCACCTCCACCGTCGTCACCGGCGTGGAGATGTTCCGCAAGATCCTCGACCAGGGCCAGGCCGGCGACAACGTCGGCTGCCTGCTGCGCGGGACCAAGCGCGAGGAGATCGAGCGCGGCCAGGTGCTGTGCAAGCCGGGCTCGATCACCCCGCACACGAAGTTCAAGTCCGAGGTCTACGTGCTCAAGAAGGAGGAGGGCGGGCGCCACACCCCGTTCTTCACCGGCTACAGGCCACAGTTCTATTTCCGCACCACCGACGTCACCGGCGTGGCCAAGCTGCCCGACGGCGTCGAGATGGTCATGCCCGGCGACAACGTCCAGATGGAGATCGAGCTGATCCAGCCGATCGCCATGGACCAGGGACTGCGCTTCGCCATCAGGGAGGGCGGTCGCACGGTCGGCTCGGGCGTGGTCTCAGAGATCATCGAGTAGCACCGACGGCCCCTTCGGGGGCCGTATTCATTTGGCAGTCCGATACGACGAGCAGCTCCGCCGTGAAGGCGCGGTCGGGAGTGGGCTCAACACGCAACCCAGACAAAGAGACAGGCGTTATAGGAACCCATGGCGGCAGCCACCCAAAACAAGATTCGCATCAGACTGAAGGCCTACGACACCTCCGCGATCGAGTCCGCGGCCAAGGAGATCGTGGAGACCGCCACGCGCACCGGCGCCAGCGTGTCCGGTCCGGTTCCGCTGCCGACCGAGAAGAACGTCTACTGCGTGATTCGCTCGCCGTTCAAGGACAAGGACTCGCGCGAGCACTTCGAGATACGCACGCACAAGCGGCTGATCGACATCCACCAGCCGACCCCCAAGACCGTCGACTCGCTCCAGCGCCTGGATCATCTGCCCGCGGGCGTCGACATCGAGATCCGGCTTGCGACCTGACCATGGGCCCGTCAAGAAACATCTTGCGGTCTGAGGCGCCCGCTCCGCGGCGTCATACGCCACCCGCAATGCTCGACGTGCTGGCCGATCCCGGACGATCGGTGGCACGCCTGTGCTTGCGTGCGGCGTCTGCCATCCACGGCCCGATCCCCTCAACTCCACAATCTCTTTCTTGACGAACCCTTCGATGGCCGCGATACTCGCAAAGAAGCTCGGCATGACCCAGGTCTTCCAGGAGGATGGTCGCGTTGCACGCGTGACCGTGTTGGAGGCCGGGCCGTGTCCGGTGACCGCCATCCGCACCGTGGAGCGCGACGGCTATGAGGCGGTTCAACTGGCCTTCGGCGTGGCTCGCGAGAAGCACCTGAGCAAAGCCGAGCTCGGTCACCTGAAGAAGGCCGACGCGCCACCGATGCGCCACTTGGTCGAGTTCCGCGACGAGGCCGGGGAGCTTCAACTTGGCGAGACGGTGACGGTCGAGTCATTCACGGTCGGAGGACATGTAAAGGTCGCGGGAACATCGAAGGGCAAGGGCTTTCAGGGCACGATCAAGCGCCACAACTTCGCCAGCGGTCCCAAGTCCCACGGCTCCCACAACGTTCGCGCGCCGGGTTCGATCGGCGCCTCGGCGACGCCCTCGCGCGTGCTGCGCGGCCTGCGTGGTCCCGGGCATATGGGCAGTCGCCGGGCGACCCAGAAGGGGCTTGAGGTCGTGGCGGTGGACGCCGAGCGCAACCTGCTGATGGTGCGCGGCTCGGTGCCGGGCGCGCGGGGAAGCGTGGTCGAGGTGCGCGGCGATGCCTGACGCCGGCCCAAAGACGCGCTCCAGCGCAAAGACGCCTGAGGTTCCGGTGCTCGGCGCCGGCAAGACCGTCAAGCTGAAGGATGGCGCGTTCGCGGCGCGCTGGCACGAGCCGCTGGTGCACCAGAGCGTGCGCGCCGAGCAGGCCGCACGCCGGCGCGGGACCGCGGCCACCAAAACCCGTGGTCTGGTCTCCGGCGGCGGCGCCAAGCCCTGGCGCCAGAAGGGCACCGGTCGCGCGCGTGCTGGCTCCAACCGCTCTCCCATCTGGACCGGGGGTGGCACCGTGTTCGGTCCTCACCCGCGTTCCTACACCTTCAAGGTCAACCGCAAGGAGCAGCGCGCTGCGCTGCGCAGCGCGCTGTCGCTGCACGCCCAACGCGGCTCGATCGCGGTGCTCGACACCTCGGTGTTCACGGCGCCCAAGACCAGCGAGGCCGCCGACCTGCTCGACGACTGGGGCCAGCCATTCCCGACGCTGGTGGTGCTCGGCACCGACGAGCGCGACGCGGCGCTGTCGTTTCGCAATCTCGCGGGCGTGGCGGTGCTGACCCACGAGAACGTCGGCATCGCCGATCTCGTTGGCGCCGCGTCGCTCGTGTGCTCGCAGACGGCCCTCGACGCGCTGACCGCGCGGGCCGGTGGATCGTCGACCGTTAAGGAGACCCAGGCGCCCGAGGCGAACGCCGCCAAGCCAAAGGCCGCGAAGCCCGCCAAGTCCACGCCGGCCGCCACACCGCCGGCCGCGGCAACCGCCGATAGGGCTGCCCCCGACAGGGAGGAGGCAGCGCAACGCGCTGCCGGTCAAGGGCGGCCGGAGGCCGCACGATCCAATCAGGACGCGGGGCAGGATGCCCCGCGGAGGACTTCATAAATGGACAGCTCCCAGGTGATCATCCGCCCGGTCGTCTCCGAGAAGAGCTATGTCCTCTCGGCGGCCAACCGCTACACGTTCAGGGTTCATCCCGACGCCCACAAGACGCAGATCCGCCAGGCGGTGCAGGAGCTGTTCGACGTGCGCGTGGTCGAGGTGAGGACGCTCAGCGTCAAGTCCAAGCCCAAGCGCCGCGGGACCGTCAGCGGGCGCACGCGCACGTGGAAGAAGGCGATCGTGCAACTGCGTGAGGGCGACAGCATCCCGATATTCCAAGGCCTGGCGGCCCTGGACTAAGAGGCGACTCTGATGGCCATTCGCAAGCCCAAGCCCACCAGCCCCGGAAGGCGCTTCGTCTCCTATCCGGACTTCGCCGAGGTCACGAAGTCCGAGCCGGAGAAGACGCTCGTCGAGGGCTTGAAGAAGAGCGGTGGGCGTAACGCCCACGGGCGCAAGACGGCTCGTCATCGCGGCGGCGGCGCCAAGCGCGCCTACCGGCGCATCGACTTCAAGCGCCGCAAGGACGGCGTGCCCGCGAAGGTCGCGGCGATCGAGTACGACCCCAATCGCTCCTCATACATCGCCCTGCTGCACTACCTCGACGGCGAGAAGCGCTACATCCTCGCGCCCCAGCGTCTGACCGTCGGGATGACAGTCGCATCCGGCGAAGACGCGGACATCACGGTCGGCAACTGCCTGCCGCTCGCGCGCATGCCCGTCGGCACTGTCGTGCACAACGTCGAGCTCCAGCCCGGCCGCGGTGGGCAGATGGCGCGCTCGGCGGGCGCCTCGGTGCAGCTGATGGCGCGCGACGGCGAGATGGCGACACTGCGGCTGCCCTCCGGCGAGATGCGCCTGGTGCGCGCCGAGTGCCGCGCCACGGTGGGCACGATCGGCAACGCCGACCATCAGAACGTCAAGGTCGGCAAGGCGGGTCGCAAGCGCCACATGGGCGTGCGCCCGCAGACGCGTGGCACCGCGATGAACCCCGTCGATCATCCGCACGGCGGCGGCGAGGGCTCGACGACGGCGGGTCGCCACCCCGTTACCCCGTGGGGTGTGCCGACGCTCGGGTATCGCACGCGCAAGCAGAACAAGAGCTCCGACAAGTACATCGTCCGTGGTCGCAGACGCGGGAAGGGCAAGCAACGATGAGCCGCTCGAGCATGAAGGGGCCGTGGGTGCAGGAGCGCCACGGACAATGCATGGCGGCGCAGGATCTGCGTCCTTACCGATCGGAGATCACGGAATCTCCGATCGGCCAGCACGTGTACGCGGTACGCCAAAGCGCTCCCTCGCGTCCTGTTGCCCTGCTTGCCCTGCATGTCCGTGGGAGGGAGTTGCTGATATGAGCCGCTCGAGCAAGAAGGGGCCGTGGGTGCAGGAGCGTCTGCTCGCGCGCATCGAAGCGCTGAACGCCGAGAACAACAAAAAAATGCTGCGCACCTGGTCACGCGCGTCGACCATATTTCCGGAGATGGTCAGTCACACGATCGCCGTGCACGACGGCAAGAAGCACGTGCCCGTGTTCATCAGCGAGTCGATGGTCGGCCACAAGCTCGGCGAGTTCGCTCCTACGCGCGTCTTCCGTGGACATGCTGGCTCGGGGAAAGTGCGATGAGCGCCGAGGAGGAGAACGTGCCGGAGGAGACCCCGGCCGAGCCACAGACGCCCAAGAAGCCGGGCACGACGAAACGACGCGCTGCCTCGAAAAAGCCCGCTGCCGCCGAGGAGCCGGCCACCGTGGCCACCTCGGAGGCTGAGCAGGAGCCCGCTGCCAAAGCGCGATCCGCCGCGAAAAAACCCGCGGCCGCGAAAAAAGCCGCCGGCAAAGAGCCTGTGGCCGCGGCGGACACCGCCGCGCAGGCGGACGAGCCCGCCGATGAGCCGCCGGCCACGGAGACCGTCGCCAGCGAGCACAAGCAGCCTGCTCGTCGCACGTCCGGTCGGCCGCCTCGACGCCGAGTTGTGCAGGCACGTGCGCGCTACGTGCGCACCTCGGCGCGCAAGGCCCGGATGGTGTGCGGCCATCTGCGAGGCAAGACCGTTCCCGAGGCACGCGCTATCCTCGCGTTCACCCCTCGTGAGGTGGCGCGCGACTGGAGCAAGCTGTTGGAGTCGGCGGTTGCCAACGCCGAGAACAATCACGAACTGCTCGAGGAAGATCTCGTCGTGCGCGAGGCCTACGCCGACGAGGGGCCGACGATCAAGCGCTTTCGTCCGCGCGCGATGGGACGCGCTACGCCAATTCACAAGCGCACCAGTCACCTGACGATCACCCTGACCCCCGGCGCCTAGACGCGACCAGCATCCACCACACCACGAGACCACCACACCGACACAGACTCAAGAGATCAAGAGAGAAGCGAAAACAGCAAAATGGGACAAAAGGTTCATCCCGAGGCGATGCGCGTCGGCTATATCCACGACTGGAAGTCGAACTGGTTCAACGAGCGCTCGTTCTCCGAGTATCTCGCCGAGGACATCCGCGTCAGGGAGCACATCATCGGCAAGCTGGCGCACGCAGGGCTGTCGGACATCACGATCCGCAAGGACGCCAACGAACTCGAGGTCAACATCCACACGGCCCGTCCGGGCATCGTCATCGGCAAGTCCGGCACCGAAGTCGACGCGCTGCGCCGCGACCTGCATCGTCTGACCTCCAAGCAGATCAAGGTCAACATCCTCGAGATCAAGCGCCCCGAGCTCGACGCCAAGCTGGTTGCCCAGTCGATCGCCGAGCAGCTGCAGAACAGAGTCGCGTTTCGCCGCGCGATGAAGCGCGCGCTGACCAGCGCGATGCGCTCCGGCGCCAAGGGCGTGAAGGTCCAGGTCGCGGGACGTCTCGGCGGCGCGGAGATGGCGCGCACCGAAAGCTACTCCGACGGTCGCGTGCCGCTGCATACGATGCGCGCCGACATCGACTACGGCTTCTACGAGGCGCGCACCACGTTCGGGCGGATCGGCGTGAAGTGCTGGATGAACAAGGGCGAGATCATGCCCGAGGGTTACACCGGCGCCGACCTCACCGACATGACGGCGCCCGCGGCGCCCAGCTCCGACCGCGATGGGCGGCGCGACGGGCGTAGTGGGGGCGATGGCCGTGGACGGCGCCGCGACGGTGGCGGCCCGGGCGGCGGTCGCGGATTCAGCGGCCCCGGCGGTGGTCGCGGGCCCGGTGGCCGCGGCGGACGCGGGGGCGGTGGCCGCAGCGGTTCCGGAGGCGGCCGTGGCGGCTCGGGCCCCGGCGGCGGCGGAGGACCACGCTGATGCTGTCTCCCAAGCGTGTCAAGCATCGCAAGCAGCACCGCGGACGCCGGGGTGGCGTTTCGCGTGGGCAGGTGAAGGTCCAGTTCGGCGAGTACGGTCTGAAGGCGCTCGAGGAGGGTTGGCTCACCAACCGCCAGATCGAGGCCGCCCGCATCGCTATGACCCGCAAGATCAAGCGCGGCGGCAAGGTTTGGATCAACGTGTTTCCGGACAAGCCGGTCACTAAGAAGCCGGCCGAGACGCGCATGGGCTCGGGCAAGGGATCGCCCGAAGGCTGGGTCGCCGTGGTCAAGCCCGGCCGTGTGATGTTCGAGCTGGCCGGCGTGCCCGAGCCCCTGGCGCGCGACGCGATCCGCCTCGCCGCGCACAAGCTCCCGGTGAAATCCAAGTTCGTGCTGCGCGAGGACTGAGGGCCGCGGTGATGAACGCCAAGGAGATGAGAGACCTACAGACCGCGGAACTGGACAAGCAGATCGCGACCCTGCGCAAAGACCTGTTCGGTCTGCGCTTCGCCAACGCCACCGGAGAACTCGACGACACCGCCGGCATCGCGCGCGCCAAACGCGACCTCGCGCGCGCCCTGACCGTAGAGCGCGAGCGCGAGCTCGCCGCCGAGCGGCCTCGGGGCCACTGATCACAGAACACGGGGACGAGCTGACGAGACATGGCTGACGAACCACACGACGAGACAACCGCGACTCCCACAACGGACACGCCCGAGCAGGCCCCGGAGGCCCAGACGAGCCCGCCCGTGCCTGACGACGCGTCCGCGGGCGCCGAGAATGCCGCGCAGGGCGAGCCGGCCGACCGGCTATCGCCCAAGGAGCGCCGTCGCAAGGCGCGCTCGGCGCACACCGGCGAGAAGGCCCGTCCCGCACGCTCGCCCGAGGACCGTCACGCCGAACGCGTGGCCGAGCGCAAGGTCAAGGCCACCCGTCGCCGCGCCCGCCGCCTGCAGGAACGCGCCAAGCGCACGGCGGCCCGCGAGAGCGGCGCCGTCAGCGCCCCTGAGCCGCTGGCGCCCGTGCACGCCCAGACCGAAGGCGTGCGCAAGGTGCGCCAGGGAGTGGTCGTCTCCGACAAAGCCGACAAGACGATCACGGTGCGCATCGACACCGCCCGCAGGCACCGGCGCTACGAGAAGATCGTGCGCAGCTCGAGCACGCTGCACGCCCACGACGAGAACAACGACGCTCACGAGGGCGACACCGTGCGCGTGATCGAGAGTCGCCCGCTGTCGCGCACCAAGCGCTGGCGGCTCGTGGACGTCCTGGAGCGGGCGCGATGAAAATCGTCCATTCGTGCGCCTGGACGGGGTACGTCACTCTCGAGGGAGCCGACCGGATGGAGGCTCGAACACCTCATGCCACCAGCACCCGGAGGGCCGCCTCGCCCCGCTCGCGCTCCGTCACCGTAGAGGCCGATCGGATGGAGGCCCGGGCATGATCCAAAACGAGACACGTCTGCGCGTGGCGGACAACACCGGCGCGCGCGAGATCCTCTGCATCCGCGTCAAGGGCGGCTCCCGGCGCCGCTATGCGTTCGTCGGCGACGTGATCACCGCCACCGTCAAGCAGGCCAACCCGCAGGGCGCCGTCAAGAAGGGCGAGGTCGTGACGGCCGTCGTGGTGCGCACGAAAAAGCCGATCGGTCGCGACGACGGCACCTACATCGCCTTCGACGAGAACGCCGCCGTGATCATCGACGACCAGAACAACCCGCGCGGCACGCGCGTGTTCGGCCCCGTCGCGCGCGAACTGCGCGAGCGCAACTTCATGAAGATCGTCTCGCTCGCCCCGGAGGTGCTGTGATGGCTCGTCATCGCAAATCTGCCGGCGCGCCCAAACGCCGCACCCTGAAGATCCGCTCAGGCGATCGGGTGCGCGTGGTCTCCGGCAAGGATCGCGGCAAGTCCGGCCGCGTCCTGCGCACCGAGCCCGCCAACGAGCGCGTCTACGTCGAGGGTCTGAACATGGTCAAGCGTCATATGCGTCCCCAGGAAGTGGCCGGCTCGCAGACGCGGACCCGGATAGGTGGCGTGATCGAACGCGAGGGACCAATCCATATCTCCAACGTGATGCTGCTGGACCCCAAAGGCCAGCCGACGCGTGTGCGGATCGACCGCAGCGACGGTAAGCGTTCGCGCGTGGCCGTACGCTCGGGCACGACCATCGACTAGGAACGACGATCGCCGTTCTCACCCAGACCATGGACGCAACAGCCACCCCAGCCCGCCTGAAGACGCGTTACCTGGACGAGATCCGTCCGGCGCTGATTGGGCGCTTCGGCTACTCCTCGCCGATGCAGGCGCCCAAGCTCGAGAAGGTCGTCCTCAACATGGGCGTCGGCATGGCCAAGCAGGACTCCAAAGCGCTGAAGGCCGCCCAGGACCAGCTCGCGACGATCGCCGGCCAGCGCCCGAGCGTGCGCCGCGCGCGCAAGTCGATCGCGGCGTTCAAACTGCGCGAGGGCATGCCCGTGGGCATCGCCGTGACGCTTCGCACCGAGCGTGGCTACGAGTTCCTCGATCGTCTCATCTCGATCGCGATTCCCCGCATCCGCGACTTCCGTGGCCTGAACCCGCGCTCGTTCGACGGGCGCGGCAACTACTCGCTGGGCATCAAGGAGCAGATCATCTTCCCCGAGATCGACTACGACTCGATCGACCAGATCCGTGGCCTGGATATCACGATCGCCACGACCGCATCCAGCGACGTCGAGGCGTTCGCGCTGCTGCAGGCGTTCGGCATGCCGTTCGCCCGCCAGGGCCGACCGCGGGGCTTCGACACCGTCGCCGACCCGACCGAAGCCGACGGCGCCGTGGATACGGATGACACCACCGACACAAAGGACGCCGCCTGATGGCCAAGGTCTCTCTGCGCGTCAAGCAGACGCGCCCGCCCAAATTCAAAACGCGCGCCTATACTCGCTGCAATCGCTGCGGGCGCCCGCGCGCGGTATATCGCAAGTTCGGGATCTGCCGCATCTGCCTGCGCGAGCTCGCCCACAACGGCCAGATACCGGGGATGACGAAGTCCTCCTGGTAGCGGCCGACCTCATCGAACTCCAACCCACCGCACACATCCAACCATGTCCATGACCGATCCGATAGCCGACTTTCTCACGCGGGTGCGCAACGCGATCCACGCCGCCCACGAGACGGTCGACATCCCCGCATCCACCCTGAAGTCCGAGCTCGCGCGAATCCTCGTCGAGCAGGGCTACATCGAATCGTGGTCGGTCGTCCCCGCCCCCGACGGGCCCGGTCAGTCGATCCAGATCACGCTCAAGTACACCGACGACCGCCGCTCGGCGATCTCCGGACTGCGACGCGTCTCCCGCCCCGGCCGGCGCACGTATGTCGACGCCAAGCACATTCCCAAGGTGCTCGGCGGCATGGGCACCTCCATCGTCTCCACCTCCCACGGCGTGATGACCGGCCACGACGCGCGCGCCGCCGGCGTCGGCGGCGAGGTCCTCGCCCAGGTCTGGTGAGCAGGATCATCTAGAGCCATGTCCAGAATCGGCAGACAGCCAATCCCCGTGCCCGCCGGCGTGACGGTCGCGATCGAGCCCGAGTCCGTGCGTGTGAACGGTCCCAAAGGCGAGCTCTCAGAGCGCATCTCCCGCGACATTACCGTCGTCCAGGACGGCGAGCGGCTGCTCGTCTCGCGTCCCACCGACCGCGGCGAGCACCGCGCGCTGCACGGCCTCACCCGCTCTCTGGTCGCCAACATGGTGCACGGCGTCACCACCGGCTACGAGAAGCGCCTGGAGATTCAGGGCGTCGGCTACCGCGCGCAGCTGAAGGGCAAGAACCTCGAGCTCGCCGTCGGCTACTCGCACCCCGTGCCGATTCCAGCGCCAGCCGGAATCGAATTCGAAGTGCCCCAGCCGACGCGCATCGTCGTCAAGGGCATCTCCAAGCAGCTCGTCGGCGAGACCGCCGCGATCATCCGCAAGCAGCGCCCGCCCGAGCCCTACAAGGGCAAGGGCATCCGCTACGAGGGCGAGTACGTGGCGCGCAAGGTGGGCAAGCGCGCATGAGTTCGCATAGCTGCGCTGGATCGGCGTCCTCAGTCGCTCGCGTACGTAGTACGCCACGCTCCTTGCGTCCTTGCCCAGCTTGCTCTGCGGACTCATGCGGGGCTGGGTCGGATAACCGGGAGCGGTTGCAATGACCGTACTCACCAAGGAGCGTCGCCGGCTCAAACGCCGCAGGCGCGTGCGCGCCAAGATCACGGGCACCGCCACGCGCCCGCGCATCTCCGTGTTCCGCTCCAACCGCGGGCTCTCCGCGCAGGTCATCGACGACGTCTCGGGTCGCACGCTCGCGGCCGTCGCCTGGTTCGAGCCCGAGCTGCGCTCCCTGGGCAAAGCGCAGGCCGCCGCGCGCGCGGGCCAACTGCTGGCCGAGCGGGCCGCCGCCGCGGGAGTGTCCGAAGCCGTGTTCGATCGCGGCGGCTACCGCTATCACGGTCACGTCCGGGCGTTCGCGCAATCCATCCGCGAGTCCGGCCTGACCGTCTGACCCCCGCCTCCATGCCGCTACCCTCTTCCGTCTGCCCACCATGACCATGCCCAGCTCATCCGATCGCTCAGTCAGCCCATCCGGCCTGGACCTCCAGGAGCGGGTCGTCGAGATCAACCGCGTCGCCAAGGTCGTCAAGGGCGGACGGCGGTTCTCCTTCACCGCGCTCGTCGTCGTCGGCGACGAGCGCGAAACCGTCGGCGTCGGCTACGGCAAGGCCAACGAGGTTCCGCTCGCGATCCAGAAGGGCGTCGAGCGCGCCAAGAAGGATCTCTTCACCGTGCCGCGCCACGGCAGCACGATCACCCATCAGACGACCGGCATCTTCGGCGCCGGTCGCGTCCTCTTGAAGCCCGCCTCTCCCGGCACCGGCGTGATCGCCGGCGGCGGCGTGCGCGCAGTGCTCGAGCTCGCCGGCATCCACGACATCCTCTCCAAGAGCCTGGGCACCCAGAACCCGATCAATCTCGTCAAGGCCACGATCGAAGGCCTGCGCAGCCTGCGCACGCCCGAGGAGGTCGCGCGGCTGCGTGGCCTGTCGATCGACCAGGTGCTCGGCCTCGGCGGCGCGCCCTCGGGCGGCGCCCCCGACGCGACGCCCGACTCCGCCCCGCCCACCGCGACCGCGACCCCCGAGACGGCCGCCGACGCGACGGCCGACTCCGCTCCGGCCACCGCGACCGCGACCCCCGAGACGACCCCCGGCACGCCGCCCGACACGACGGCGGTCTCCTCCGCGGCGCCCGACTCAGAGGCGCCACAGGCCGAGACGGAGACATCCGCGCAGGCTTCACCGGAGCCTGAGCCCGAGGTCGAGGAGGCCTCCGCCTGATGGCCACCGCCACCACCCTCACCGTCACCCAGCGCCGCTCCGGCAACGGCTCCGACCGTCGCCAGCTGGACACGCTGCGCTCGCTCGGCCTGCGTCGCATCGGCCATACCGTCCAGATCCGAGACTGCCCCCAGGCACGAGGCATGCTGCACGCGGTTCGCCACCTCGTCGAGGTCGAGAAAGGCAAGTCGTGAGCCCAACCGACGACGAGCAGCAGGAGCGCATCGGCCTGCACAGCCTCAGCCCCGCCCCCGGCAGCCGCCGTCCGCGCAAGCGCGTCGGTCGGGGCGAAGGCTCGGGCACCGGCAAGACCTCCGGGCGCGGCCAAAAGGGCGCCGGCGCGCGCTCGGGCGCCAAGCGCCGCGCGCGCTTCGAGGGCGGTCAGATGCCGATTCACATGCGCATGCGCAAGCTTCGCGGCCCCCACATGAAGAAGTCGATGCCCTTCGAGCCCTTCCGCACCCATACCCAGCCGGTCAACATCGGCGATCTCGCCGCCCGCTTTCAGGCCGGGACCGACGTGACGCTAGATCTGCTCTCCTCCGCCGGGCTCGGCGCCCGCAAGGACATCCCCGTCAAGATCCTCGCCCGCGGCGAGCTCACCCACGCGCTCACCGTCCACGCCCACGCCTTCAGCGCCACCGCCCGTGAGCGCATCGAGGCCGCGGGCGGCGCCTGCCACGTAGTCGACGCCTGACCTCCGGCCGCGAGACCGTGCGCGGCGCCGACGGCTGCGGTGACCGGCGCCATCAGCGCCACTCGGTGAACCGGGCTATGGGTCACCCCCCATACCAGTCCGCCCCCATCGCCCCCCGGCCGGGCTAGAATCCCCAGGCCGCGTATCCCGGCCACATACCCACCATGCTCTCCACGATCCTCAACGCCTTCCAGGTAGCGGACATCCGCAAGAAGCTCGGCTTCACGGCGCTGATGCTCCTGATCTATCGCATCGGCTCCCACGTCCCCGTCCCGGGCGTCAACCTCGCGGCCGTCAACAACATCCAAAAGCAGTTCGGCGGCTCGGGAATCCTCAGCTACCTGAACCTGTTCTCCGGCGGCGGCCTCTCGCGAATCGCGCTGTTCGCGCTCGGCATCATGCCCTACATCACCGCCTCCATCATCCTGCAGCTGCTGCAGGTGGTCGTCCCCTCGCTGGAAAAGCTCTCCAAGGAAGGCGAGGTCGGCCAGGCCCGCATCACCCAGTACACCCGCTACCTCACCGTCGGGCTCGCCTTCGCCCAGTCGATCGGCTACGTGTTCCTGTTCCACTCACTCCAAGCGAAAGCCGGCGAATCGGTCGTCACCCACTTCGACGCCCCGCACGTCTTCCTGATCGTCGTCTGCCTCACCACCGGCTGCGTCCTTTTGATGTGGATCGGCGAGCTGATCACCCAGCGCGGCATCGGCAACGGCATCTCCCTGCTCATCTTCGCCTCCATCGTCTCGCGCCTGCCCTCCGGCATCCAGCAGTGGTGGACGACCCAGGATCAGGCCTTTAAGGTGATGATGCCCTTCCTCGTGCTCGCCGTCGTCGCCGGAATCGTGTTCGTGCAGGAGGGCCAGCGGCGCATCCCCGTGCAGTACGCCAAGCGCGTCATCGGACGGCGCATGTCCGAGGGCGGCCAGACCTACCTGCCGCTGCGCGTGAACATGGCCGGCGTGATCCCCGTGATCTTCGCCGCCAGCCTCATGGCCTTCCCCCCGACCGTCGGCCAGCTCGTGAAAACCCACTGGGGCACTTCGATCTCCAACTTCTTCACGCCCAACGGCTGGCACTACATCGTCGGGCAGTCGCTGCTCATCCTGCTCTTCACCTACTTCTACACCGCCGTCACCTTCAACCCCGTCGACCAGGCCGACAACCTCAAGAAGTACGGCGGCTTCATCCCCGGCGTGCGCCCCGGGCGCCCCACGGCCGAATTCCTCGATCGCATCCTCGCGCGCCTGACGTTCCCCGGCGCCCTCTTCCTCGCCGCCGTCGCGGCGCTGCCCGCGATCCTCTTCGCGCGCACCCACCAGCAGTTCCAGTTCGGCGGCACCTCGATCCTGATCGTGATCGGCGTCGCCCTCGAAACGATGAAGCAGCTCGAGGCCCAGCTGATGATGCGCAGCTACGAGGGGTTCCTCAAGTGATGTCTTTGTCTCAGGGGGTGGTCGGGAGGGGACCTGTCCCCCTCCCGCTTCAGAGATGAAGCAGCTCGAGGCCCAGCTGATGATGCGCTCCTACGAGGGGTTCCTGAAGTGAGTTTTCATCGGGGGGTGGTCGGGAGGGGGGCCTGTCCCCTCCCGTGCCAGAGATGAAGCAGCTCGAGGCCCAGCTGATGATGCGCTCCTATGAGGGCTTTCTGAAGTAGTCTCGGGCTCGTGGGGTCCGAGCTCAACTTGATCCTGCTCGGTCCGCCGGGCGCGGGGAAGGGCACGCAGGCCGAGCGCCTGCGCGAAGACTTCGGCCTGCCCCACATCTCCACCGGGGACATGCTCCGCGCGCAGGTCGCCTGCGGCTCGGAGCTGGGCGTGCAGGCCAAGCGCTACATGGACGCCGGCGCGCTCGTGCCCGACGAGGTGATCGTCGGGATGATCGTCCAGCGGATCTCAGACGCCGACGCCGGCGATGGGTTCCTGCTCGACGGATTCCCTCGCAACGAGACCCAGGCCGATGCGCTCGCGCAGGCGCTTGCCGGCCTGGACCGGCGGCTGACGGCGGTGCTCGCGATCGAGGTCTCAGACGAGGAGGTCGTCCGCCGGCTGTCAGGCCGGCGCGTGTGCGTCAAGAACCCCGCGCACATCTACCACGTCGAGTTCGATCCGCCCAAGCACGAGGGCATCTGCGATCAGGACGGCTCGCGCCTGATCCAGCGCGAGGACGACCGCGAGGAGACGATCCTCAGGCGCCTGGAGGTCTACCACCGTCAGACCGAGCCGTTGATCGACCACTACGACCGCGCCGGCCTGCTGCGTCGCTTCGACGGGCGCCGCAGCGCCGACGACGTCCACGATCGCATCCGCGCCACGCTGGCGACGCTGCGGTTGGAGGAGAAGCTGTAGGACGCGCGCCCGGACGGCCTTGGCGGACCTGCGTCCGAGTGGCCTCGGCCGACGCATGAACTCGGGCCCGGCCCAGACCCCGCCGGCGTACATTCGCGGACGCCGCCGGGCCGAACGCTCAAGCTAAGCTCATCTGAGCATGATCATCACCAAGTCCCCCGAGGAGATCGACCGTATGGCGCGCGCGGGCGAAGTGCTCGTCGCGACTCTCGATCTGCTGGAGGACCACATCCGTCCCGGGGCCACCACGGCCGAGCTCGACGCCATCGCCGAGCGTTTCATCCGCTCCCGCGGCGCCACGCCCGCGTTCAAGGGCTATCGCGGGTTCCCCGGCTCGATCTGCGCCTCGCCGGGCGCGATGGTCGTGCACGGCATCCCCGGCGCCTACACGCTCGCCCCCGGCGATGTGATCTCGATCGACGTCGGCGTCACCCTCGACGGTTGGGTGGCCGACGCTGCGCGGACGTTCCCCGTCGGGGAGATCGACCCGGTCGCCCACAACCTGCTCGCCGCGACCCGGCGGTCACTGGACGCCGGGGTGCGGCAGTGCCGGGCGGGCAATCGCATGGGAGACCTCTCCAGCGCGATCCAGCGCGTCGCCGAGGGCGCCGGGCTGTCGGTGATCCGCTCGCTGGTCGGACACGGCATCGGGCGCTCGATGCACGAGGATCCTCAGGTCCCCAACTACGGTCGCCCCGGCCGCGGGCCGCTGCTTCGGGAGGGCATGGTCCTCGCCGTCGAGCCGATGATGACCGCCGGGCGCGCCGGCGTTCGCGTGGCCGGCGACGGCTGGGCGATCTTCTCCCAGGACGGCTCCCCCGCCGCGCACTTCGAGTTCACGGTCGCGATCACTCCCGACGGCCCGCGCATCCTCACCCCGTGGCACCTGCCGCCCGAGGAGCGTCCCACGGTCGCCGAGCCCCAGGCCGCGGCCAGCGCCGGTTGAATTCGGCGCACGGGACTTCGCTCCGGTTCGCCGAGTTGCTACCATTCGGAGTCCTGCTCGAACGCGAGGGCGTCTGCGCGCGCGAAGGCATTTATCCACGACCTGGTAGCGGCGGCCATGACGGCAGCCAGAGCCCGGTCGCCGGACCAGCCGAAAGGGATCATGAAGGTCAGACCGTCGGTCAAGCCGATGTGCGAGAAGTGCAAGATCATCCGCCGCCACGGCGCGGTGCTCGTCATCTGCCAGAACAAGCGCCACAAGCAGCGTCAGGGGTGAGCGGGCGCGTATGGCGAGAATCGCGGGCGTTAACCTGCCCCTGAACAAGCGCTCTGAGATCGGGCTGACCTACATCTACGGCATCGGCCGCTCGACCTCGAACAAGATCCTCGCCGACGTCGGCGTCAGCCCCGACACCTACGTGCGCGATCTGACCGAGGAGGAGGTCGCCAAACTTCGCGACACGATCGATCGCTCGCTGACCGTCGAGGGCGATCTGCGCCGGGAGCGCTCCCAGGACATCAAGCGCCTGCAGGAGATCGCCTGCTATCGCGGCCTGCGCCATCGCCGCGGTCTGCCCGTACGCGGTCAGAAGACCAAGACCAACGCCCGCACGCGCAAGGGTCCCAAGCGGATGCAGGTCGCGGGTAAGAAGAAGGCAGGGAAGAAGTAGTGGCTCCTCCGAAACGCGCCCGCGGCAAACGCAAGCCCAAGAAGAACATCCCCATCGGCCAGGCCCACATCAAGACCTCGTTCAACAACACGATCGTCTCGCTCACCGATACCACGGGCAACGTCATCGCCTGGGAGTCCGCCGGCGGCGCCGGGTTCAAGGGCTCGCGCAAGTCCACCCCCTTCGCCGCCCAGGTGACCGCCGACGCGGCCGCGCGCAAGGGCCTCGAGCAGGGACTGCAGAAGGTCGAGGTCTACGTCAAGGGCCCGGGCTCCGGCCGCGAGACGGCGATCCGCTCGCTGCAGGCCGCGGGCCTCGAGGTCACCGGCGTCAAGGACGTCACGCCGCAGGCCCACAATGGGTGCCGTCCAAGAAAGCGCCGGAGAGTCTAGCGATGGCCAGGGATACGGGCGCCCAGTGCAAGCAGTGCCGTCGTGAGGGACAGAAGCTGTTCCTCAAGGGCGAGCGCTGCCTGACCGACAAGTGCGGCGTCGAGCGCCGCGCCTACCCGCCGGGCGAGCACGGGCGCGGGCGGATGAAACAGAGCGAGTACCGCCTGCAGCTGCGCGAGAAGCAGAAGGCGCGCCGCTACTACGGGGTGCTCGAGCGCCAGTTCCACGGCTACTACGAGAAGGCCTCGCGCCAGCCGGGAATCACGGGCGAGAACCTGCTCGCGCTGCTGGAGTGCCGGTTGGATAACGTGCTGGTGCGCCTCGGCTTCGCCGCTTCGCGCCGGCAGGCCCGCCAGCTGATCCGCCACGGCCATTGGACGGTCAACGGCCGGCGGGTGAACATCCCCAGCTACCAGGTGCGTCCCGGCGAGGTGATCGCGATCAAGGCTCCGAGCGCGGCGACGCAGGTGGTCAGGGATGCGACCGAGCTGACAGGACAGATACCCGCGTGGCTGCAGGCCGATCACGAGTCGCTCACGGCCAAGGTGCTGCGCAAGCCGGAGCGACGCGAGGTGGCCGCGCCGGTGCAGGAGCAGCTCATCGTCGAGCTGTACTCGAAGTAGCAGGTTTGCCCATGCCGTCA
>Ga0210408_10001745_pt1 | contig 22098 bp, 19 predicted proteins | sample IncBWH4MmetaG_FD_155471 | JGI IMG/M metagenome (GOLD analysis project Ga0210408, IMG submission 155471) | Forest soil microbial communities from Barre Woods Harvard Forest LTER site, Petersham, Massachusetts, United States - Inc-BW-H-4-M | ecosystem: Environmental > Terrestrial > Soil >...
CATCATTGTCGATCCTGCCCTCGGACGCTTCGTCTTCACCGCCAACACACTCGGCAACTCACTCTCCGGATTCCGCCTGAATCCCACCACGGGCACTCTTGTTCAAACTCAGGCGACACCCTATCCCACTCTGAACAAGCCCACAGCCCTCGCCTGCATCCCACACGGCAACCACTCGCTTCAGGTCACCACCCCGTAGGGCTCGAAGGATGCCCCAGGTGTCGTTCTCGAGACCTGGGACGCGCGCACCGGCAAAAAAGCCCAGCATCAAGCTGGGCTTTTGTATTTTGGGCTGAATATCTCTTCCACTCACGGAAATAACGACAGAATCTTCGTAATTCCCGCCACCAGTGTCGACGCCGTACCGATATTCTTCGTAATCTGACTCACCTGGTCCTTGATCTTCCCCAGCGCCAGATTGGTCGCGTCGATCTTCGGCTTCAAGCCGATGAACTGCTTCGTCAGGGTCTCAACCTGGGCCGTCGTCAACGTCGTAATAATGTCGCTGATGGATTGCTGCACGCCGTAAATCAGGTCCTTCGACGGCATATCGCTGGCTTCCCAATACGCCTTGCTCAAAGCATCCAGAATCTGCTGGTAGCTCGTGATTAGGTCGCGGGGCTGCAGGTTTTGGGGCAAAGGCGTCGTGGCCACGGGCATCTCCTCCGCTACGTTCCTATTGGACTAACAGCGACTTGTAATACGTCGACAGGTCTTTTCCAGCGGCTTGCAGTTCGGCAATGGTTTCCTTCAGCGAGCCCGGGTTGTTGCCCTGCGCCGCGGCCGCCAGCGCCGCATGCGTCAGCCTCAGCTTCACCACTGCGTTGTTCAGCGCGTCCAACAGGCGGTTGTCAGACTTTTGCTCACGCAACACCCGCATCATCTTCTCCACTTCGTTCCGCTTCTCCACCGCATCCAGCTTGTTGTGCAGCACAAACTGATTCTCGGTCAGCAGAAGCGAGGTGTAATCGCTGTCCGCCTGCGTCTTGATCACGGCAATGTCGGCTTCCAGCAGTCCGCACAACGTCTTCACGTTTTCGTTCATGTCGCCCGTAACCTGGGGCAGCGCATTCTTGATGGTGCGGTTCTGCAGATACTCGCCCAGCGCCTTCATCGCCGTACTGATCATCGCGCCTTGGGTCGTCGAGACCGCGGGCACGCTCGCGAACTTTGTATTCAGTGACGTGCTCAATCCCTGCAGATTGGCTCCCACTCCGGCGGCCGCTCCATTCAGCGCGGCTGTATCTGCCGCCGAGGGCTTTCCCGTCAGCGCCACCAGGCTGTCCGCGTACGCCTGCAGACCATCCAACACTGTGATTCGCGCCGCCAGCTCGTCCGGCGTAAACAGCGGCTTGAACTCCTTGTGCGGATCGAAGCTGACATCGGTTTCAGCGGCGTAATTGTAGGAGTAGACTGAAGCCTCCATCTGCTCCCGCTCGCGCAAATCATTAGCGGCACGATACGCATCCTCCGAGCCCTCGATCACCAGGCTCGACGCTGACGAAAATGCTGCCGCGTGCTTGGCCATCGGCGACAGCGAGCATCCCCCCACAAGTGCGCACAAAGTTGCACATGCGAACGCTTGCGGAAGAAACAAGCTCCTCGCACTCCTGAACTCGCGAAGATACATCACCTTGCTCAAAAGCATGCGTGAATTTGAATCCGCTCTCCTCCTCTTGTCAACAGTACAATCGGTCCTTCCTCAAAGTTTCTAATATGTGCTCTTTTGATAACTTGATCCGGTGTACACTTACTTCCGAATTAGATCCCAACGGGCGTCGGCTCCCCCTATCGCAATTCCTGAGCAGCTTTGCCCGCAGCCGCTGCGCCAGATTCTACGCAACTATCCCGGGTCCCCAACCACATAGCAGCTGTCGGGCCACAACTATTCAGGTATTGCTCTAAGTCGACCGGAGGAAGCTCCATGTCAAAGCGCATCATCTTTTGTTTCGACGGAACCTGGCAGGCTCCGCTCAACGGCACCAATGTCTATCGTCTTTACAAGTCACTAACTGTCAGCTCCGACCAGGTAACTTACTATGACGACGGAGTTGGCGCCGACGCCACCGGCCTCAATCGCGCCCTGCAAGGCGCATTCGGCGCTGGCCTCCTCCAGAAAATCCAGGACGGCTACACCAAGATCGCGCACGTCTACGAAGAAGGCGATGAAATCTATCTCTTCGGTTTCAGCCGCGGCGCCTACACCGCGCGCAGCCTCGCCGGCATGATTGCCAACTGCGGACTGCCCCGCGGTTCCTTCACTGACGACTGCGTCACCAAGGCCCTGGCCGCCTATCGCGACAAGGCCAATCGCGCCACCATCCTCGCCGGCCTCGGCCCCTGCGGCCTGGCTGACGTCTCCATCCGCATGGTCGGGGTGTGGGACACGGTCGGCTCTCTCGGCATCCCCGCCATCTTTGGCGCCGTCGACATGAAGAATTACGGCTTCCTCGACACCGGGCTACACCCCGACGTCAAGAATGCGTACCACGCCCTCGCCATCGACGAGAAGCGCCCCCAGTTCCCCGCCACGCTCTGGAGCAGCAATCCCGCCCCCGGACAAACCATCGAGCAGGTCTGGTTCTGCGGCTGCCACAGCGACGTCGGCGGCGGCACGCCGCCCGGCGCCGGCGTCGACGGCTCCACCCGCCTCTGCGACATCACCCTGGGCTGGATGATGTCCAAGGCTCAGGCCCTCGGCCTCACCTTCGATCCCACCGTATACGCGCAGTTCCAGAACCTTGCCCCCGAGGTCGCACTCGACAAAATCAACGAGAGCTGGAAGCCCCAGGACGGCCCGCAGAACATCCGCCCCATCGTCGCCAGTTCCAGCGTCTCCAACAGCGTTGCCGTTCGCGTGCAGTACGCGCTTAACTACGCGCCGGCCAACCTCACCCTCACCGCCGGCGCCCTGGCCGATACCTACGCCATGGTGAATCTCGTCGATGCCGGCGCAGCCGCCACCGTCGTCACCTAACGACAAGGCGCTTCACGCACACAAGAACAAAAACGGCCATTCGCTTTGGAATAAGCCGGTTAGGGCCTACTGTCATGTCGAATGTGAGATAAATCACTGAAGGCTATCGACAGAGGACAGAAAACAAGAAGACAAGTGAAGAAGTGAAAAGGTGAAGAAGTGAAGCTGTGAACGAGGGGAATGAAGGAGTTGTGGCTGCTTCATTCGGCTTGGGCGCGGGAAACACGAAGCCCCTCCGGGATTGGCGTCCGGGAGGGGCTTTCTTTCTACTCCGTATTTAGTATGGCAGAGTGGAATAATTAATCCCCAATTTTGGAAGAAATAGTTTCGTTTTGTTTTGTTGAGGTTAAACGTTTTCCACAAGCGGGACCTTGACAAGATTTCCACAGTGAGCCGTGGGAGGCAGGGGCAAGGAGGCGAGCGACGAAGGGGCGATTGATCTCCCGGAGATTTTGGACAGATGCGGAGATTGGAGTGGTCGCAATGCCGCGGGCCGCTGCTGCCTGGGGGTATGATACTGCCATGAATGTGACTCGAATCACAGGAAAAAGGCGGTCCATACCCACTTTCGCAAGATATTAGTGGTATTATCATACTATAATCGTAGTAATACGACAGTTTCAGTCCGAATTCCTGAGTCAGCTCTGCTGGGGGAGCGGGAGGGATAGATTTTGCCTCGGATTGTGGACCCGGCAACCGCTCGACTCGTTCGCTGCTGGCCACTGGATGCGGTGACAACCAGGTTGCGTCGCCCCGACTCGGCAAGGCCGTGCCGCTAACAACGACCGTGGATACGGCAAACTTTCCTTTGTGTGACCGCCTCTCACTGGCGGCTTCGCGCCTGGACGTGTTCTGCAAAGAGTTCAGACAGAGGGCATGCGATTTCGCGCGGTGCTGGTTCTCCGCTCTTCGCCTGACTCTGTGGGCCGCGCGGGAGTGTGTACTGCTGCGTGAACACGGCGCCACTAATAGAGCATCCTTGATTACGGAGGTGCTCAGATTTCGGAGACAATTTTCCTCGACCTCCACGCTGTAGAGGCGCCTCTTCGAGGGCCGACGCGATGCGTACGTGATTCCGCACGGCGCTGGTTCTCCGCTCCGCGTCTGAGTTTGCGGGCCGCGCCGAAGAAGTGTCACAACGCAGTTCCCGGTCAATACGAAAAGTTTTGCGGCTTAATCCTGGATCATCACCATCGCGAAGATTGGAGGCGGCTGTCAGGGGTTGCGGGGATACTTAAGTCCCTCCCGCCCTGGCGGAGCTAGGACGGAGCATTCCGATCGATGGTTAGGGTGGGCCAGGCGCCTCCCGTTATATCCTTGCTCCACCCGTCATTCCCCTGGAGGCCCTTGTGCGTAATCTCTGGGTGATTCTGCTCATCGCCATTCCCTCGTTCGCAATCGCCGAATCCTCGTTCGTCATCCCGCGAGAGCAGTGTGCCTGGCGCGCCGGCGACGACCCCGCCTGGGCCGTGCAAAATCTTGATGAGTCCGGCTGGAAGTCTCTTTTTGGTTTCGGAAGCGCCGCTACGCGCGTCTGGGTGCGCTGTCATGCAGATCTATCGCCGCTGAGGACCTCGACTGACCCATCGTTGCAAGTGTGGGTCGAAGGTGCGTACGAGCTCTTTCTCAACGGCCAGCTTCAAGGGAAGTCCGGGAATCTCGCCACCGCCGACAGAAGCGTGGACACGGTGCGCTCCTATCCTGTGCCCGCTGCGTTCCTGAATGGCGGGCCTGTCGTCATCGCCCTGCGCCTTGCTTACCGGCCTTACTACGGCGGCATCGATACGCCCGAGTTCCGCGCTGGCGATTCCCTGAGCCTCCGCGCCATGCGCGCACTGCGGGCGCTCGAAGGCGTCGATTACGTCGAGGTGTTCGCAATCCCGCTCTGCGTTGTTGGCGTCATTGGTCTGTTGCAGCTAGCCTGTTTTTTCTTGACCGCACTCGCCGAGACATTCTCTGGCTTGGTATCGCCTGCGTGCTGCCAGCCTTCAGGGGCGTTGCTCTTCTCCTGAGATGCTTTATGGTCAACTACTCCGCTCAGGCCGAAGTCGCCATGTTTCTCGTCTCCAGCTTTAGCGGGATTTTCGCAATGCTTTTCTTCTTTGCCCTCGCTCAGCGTCCTGTGCCTCGCTACTTTTGGCTGCTTGCGGTCCTTTCGCACTTTCGGCAACTAACAAACATCGTCGCCTGGTTCGCAACCCCGGCTATCGCCTGGCGAATCACGGCAATCAACGATCCCCTGCTCATACACTCCATTCTTCAGTGGGCGGACGCCTTTTTCAGCCTTTCCCCATTCGTTGCCTTCTGGCCCTGGGCACGCCACCGGGCAACGATGCGCCCGCTTATCTTCTGCTGTTTCCTATGGGGCGCTGTCGACGTTCTTGGATCCGCACCCGGCGCTCTCGGAATTGCCTTTTTCTCTGACCATTTCCGTCAGCTGTTCATAGTCAGTGCAGCTTGCTCCTGCGCAGCCATCCTCGCACTCCTTTGGCTCCTCTTCCGCGATCAGCGCCGCATCACGCAGGAGCGCGCTCTCCTAGCCGGCGAACTCCAGGCCGCCCGGCAGATTCAGGCGATGCTTGCCCCCGCGCGGATCCCGACGGTCCCCGGCCTCGCGATCGACGTTGCTTTCCGTCCCATGCGTGATGTTGGCGGCGACTTCTATCTCTGCCGCGTCCTCGACAACGGCCGCCAGCGCCTTCTCATCGGCGACGTCAGCGGCAAAGGCGCGGCAGCCGCCATGACCGCGGCTCTACTTATCGGCGGCGCCGAAGACCACGACGACTACGCTCCGGCCCGACTTCTCGCCCACCTCGACCGCGTTCTCCGTGAAAGCCAGGTGGGCGGCTTCGCCACCTGCCTCTGTGCCGACTTTGCTCCCGACGGACGCGTCACCCTCGCCAACGCGGGCCACCTCCCGCCCTACCGCCGCGGTCTCGAGATACCCGTAGAGCAAAGCCTTCCTCTCGGGCTCAGCGGGCACAACAGCGACTACAGCGAGCTTGAAATCTCCGTAGAATCCGGCGACACCCTTACTTTCTTTTCCGACGGCGTTGTAGAAGCCCGCAACACCACGGGCGAACTCTTCGGCTTCGACCGCGCCGCCGCCCTTTCGACGGACTCCGCAGCCAAAATCGCAAAAACGGCGGAGCTGTTCGGGCAGGAAGACGACATCACCGTCCTGACCCTCACCTTCTCCGGGGTCCCCGCCCTGCAGCCACAAAACTAGGTACCCCTGCCCAAGAGCGCGCCACTCACGCCGCCGCGTACCGGGTCTCTCCTAACTCCCTTTCGTCCAGGTGCGGGCCATGAATCGGTCGGTTTCTCCGGAAAGGACCTTGAGAGCCCGGGCAAGATTGCGGGCGCGAGCTTCCGGCGATTTTAGCTGGGCGAAGTAGCGCAGTACTTCTTTTTTGCGGCTGGGTATCAGCTTTGTCCAATTCCGCCAGGTTTCCGGATTCTCGGCGAGCGCCTCTTTGAACCAGCGCGGCATGGGCTGCAGCGGCCCATTGCGATAGATCGGATCAAATTCAATCTTCACAGAGACAAGGTCGCCAACCGACACGCCGGCCTGGGTGCGGATCACGTTGTTCAGGTAGAGGTAGAAGCTCCCGTCGCCCGCCGGCATCATGTTGATGCGGTGCGCTGTTTCGGGCTTGCCATTGATGCGCACCAATACTGGAAGCGGCTTGCGCCAACCCGTTTTGATCGCCGCCGCCTGCGATGCGCTGACTTCAATCAACGGATTGATCCCGCGAATCTTCACGCTCGCATTGAAGCTTGAATTCGACATGCGCTTGTCATCCGATCACGAGAGCAGGCACGGACGGTAACTTTCCGGCCGGGTTCCCTCTCCCCGCCGGGGCTGCGTCAACTCCCGTCGCGCTCTCGCTATACGCCGACCTGCGGACAATTGGATAAATCGCTTTTACTACAATCATAGTAACCTTTGGCCGCACAATCAAAAGGTTGCAAATTCGGCAATCCCTTCGACCGCCTCTCCGCCCTTTCGCTCCCCGCTGTCCTCAGCTCTGACAAGCCGTGTTGCTCTGCAAGCGGTGTTATGGTGAAGGCCTTTTTCGTTGCGACGCGCCAGCAAGCGCTGTCGATAGGAGCATATTACCAAGGCCTCCAGGGTGCGATAGTGTGCATGGTCGATGGCAATCATGGATTGCACAGCATCTGTGGTAACCTGCAATCTGTAAGTACGGATCGGCCAGAGGGCTCTTCACCTTCGATCCCCCCTGGCCGCTCCAATCAGCCTCAATGTCCGCATTCCTCGTCCGCGGAGTTTCCAGGCGTGAAGTGCAGCGCGTTAAAGCTTCGGTGCCTGGCCGTTGATCCGAGCCGCTTTTGGCGGCTCTTTCTTTTGCGGATGCCGGAGCACTGCCAGCAAAGATGGCTCGAGGGATTCTAATGCCAGGCAAAAAAGCCGTGTCCACCGAGGTTCCACCAGTTCGAGATGATCGAGCAGCACCGGAAGACAGCCGCGAGAGAATCTTCGTTGGCACATCCGGCTGGGCGTATTCGAGTTGGAAACCGGAGTTCTACCCCCGGGAGATTCCCCAGAAGAAGTTTTTGGAGTACTACGCGACGCAGTTGAACTCCGTCGAGGTGAATTACACATTCAGGCAGTTGCCGAGCGCGGCTATGCTTGATGGCTGGATGGCTTCTACCGGCGCTGGCTTTCGCTTCTCATTCAAGGCGCCCCAACGGATCACCCACATCCTTCGGCTAAGAGATTGCGGGGACGCAGTCGCGGCCCTCGCGCAAGCGCTTGCGCCGGTAGCATCAGCGGGACGAATGGGTGTAGTACTCTTCCAACTGCCGCCCAACTTCAAAGTCGACTCACCGCGCCTGGATGCCTTCCTCGAAGACGCCAAAGCGTGCCGCCTCCGCATGGCTTTCGAATTTCGGCACAGCAGCTGGTTTTGTGAGGAAGTCTACGGCGTGCTGCGGAGTCATGGCGCTGCGCTCTGTGTTGCCGAAAGCGAGGATTTGGAGACGCCGGACCTGGTGACCGCTCCGTTCCTGTGCTACCGTTTGCGCAAGAGCGGCGGTTACTCAGCCGCGCAACTGAATGCGATCAAAGACAACCTAGTCAGCCGTTCGTCTGGCGGTGAGGTCTTCGCCTATTTCAAGCATGAGGATGAACCAACTGGCGCACTGTGCGCGGTTGCCGCGCTGACGCTGCTACGCCAGCGGAGCGCCTAAACACAATCCTTTCGGGTCCGAGAAGGAGTGCTCGGCCCTGTGCCTGCGCTCCGCGTGCGACGAGACGCAGTCAGAATGCGTTTTCATGTCTATGTTAACCTACTTCCTGTATGTTCAGGTAGCTAACGAAGTCGCGATGGTTGATGTCACCTAGCTATCCGGGTCATTCGACACGCGTGCGCGCACACTCTCCGACAAGGCTTTCGTGATTCAAGATCGGTTTGACAAGACTCCGCCTGCAACCAAGTGCGCGTCCCAGGAACACTTTGAATGGCTCAATGCGTTTTCGCCGCGGAGAGGGCTCTTCAACGGACACCTGCAAACCATAGTGGGCAACTTTCTGCCTCGCCCCCCATTTCACTTGATCTCGGAGGCAGAAGCGGTAGAGGTCGATCCGACTGACGGAAGCCGCGTGCTCTGCCATTGCCATTGGCAAAGCGACCGGGCCGCGGACGAGCGTTTGACGGTGGTACTGGTGCACGGGCTTGAAGGGTCCTCCGATTCCCGATACATTCAAGGACTGGCGATGCGGGCCTGGAATGCCGGCTGCAATGTGGTGCGTATGAACATGCGCAATTGTGGCAACTCCGATGCGCTGTCCCCTACCCTTTACCACTCCGGCCTTTCCGGCGATGTTGGCGCGGTAGTCAATCACTACACGAAGCGATTCGGGCTACAGCGAGTGGCGCTGGTTGGTTACTCCATGGGCGGGAACCTGGTGCTGAAACTGGCCGGAGAATGGGGTACGCGTCCACCCCTGAACTCTGTCGCGGCGGTGTGTCCGGCAATCGACCTTGCCGCTGGTTCCGATGCGCTCCACGAACCCGCCAACAGGATTTACGAGTGGCATTTCCTGCGCCGCCTGATGCGTCGTTATCGCCTGAAGGCCTCGCTATTTCCTGACGTTTACACGACGCGCGGCGTCGGCCCCGTTCGCTCGCTCCGGGAATTTGACGACAAGATTGTGGCCCGATATTGCGGCTTTCGCAACGCCGATGATTACTATTACCGCGCCGCCGGCGCGAGAGTAATCGATCGCATCGCGGTGCCGGCTTTTATCCTCTTTGCACAGGACGATCCATTCATCCGTTTGACCGCAGAGACGCGCGCAAAGATTCTTGCCAATCCGAACATTCAATTTGTGGAGACCGCGCACGGTGGGCATTGCGCCTATCTGGGAACCGAGCCCGGAGACGAAATCCACTGGGCCGAATCTACGGTCATACGGTATCTTCTTCAACCGGACGGTGCATCGAATGGAAGCGGACTGGGAAATTGAAATCGCGCCAGACGCGCCGGTCATCGATGCTGCATGGGAGGGATATGTCGACCTGCGCCAAGGCCCCGTGCATATTGTTGAGATTCGAGAAGCGGATCAACTGCGTACGCTGGCAGACACGCTGATCCGTCTGAACTCTCCGTCTTCACCCGTTTGGACAGTCAAGTGCGATGTGTGGCCAGTCGATGGATTCGATCCGGACGAACTGGATGCTGACCCGAAGCAAGCCGCCCAAGCGTTGGGATGCTACATCGACCTGATTCCGGTTTGTGCCGAAATTCCTTCGCCGCTCGATGCGATCGTAGATTGGTGCAGACAGCTGTGCCTCCGCCTTCGTTCGCGGCCTTTGCGTCAGAGCCGAGTGGATACGATTGTGCGCCGCGCCCTCATCACATCCGACACGGTCGGGCTTGGTATTACTGCCTACGTAACGGCATGTGGATCCTCAGCCCAGGAGGCTGAGGAAGTGCTGTCCAGCGCCCTCGATGTCCTGGCAGATTCTGTGCTGGCCATCGGCTCTACCGATCAGGGAAGTCCGAAGTACAATCAAGATATCGTGGGCGAGTAGCTCAACTGGATAGAGCACCGGCCTTCTAAGCCGGGGGTTGTGGGTTCAAGCCCCGCCTCGCCTACCACAGATTCTAAATGAGTTGTCTGGAGTTTTAGCTCCGGCCATGCCCCGCCACAAATGTCCAGCACCAGAATCTAAATAGATGCCAAGGGGGCTGCGTTCATCAGTGGACATGAATATCTCCTGAACCGGTTTCGACGTGGACCAGGGGCCCGCCGCCATTCAGATTTCCAGTGATGTGATGGTGATCGAGAGAGCCTTTCACCAACATTTCGTGATCGCTGGTCACCGAACCTGATCCCGTTGATCCATCGAGGGTGAAGGGCGCGCTGCCAGACCAAATTTCGACGTTTCCGGAGCCGGTCTCGAGAGTCCAGGGCGCCGAGGGCGTGCCAGTCGCCTTGATGTCCCCCGAGCCGGTTTGAGCGTGGAAACTGCCGTGGACGTCTTTGATCTCAATATCTCCCGACCCGGTTTCGGCTTTTACATCTCCTTGTCCGGTTTGTTCCGCGGTAATGTTTCCGGAGCCGGTCTTTACAACGAAGGCGCCCTCGAGGCCATTGGCACGAATATCGCCTGAGCCTGTTTCGAGCTTTGTATTCTTGCCAACGCCTTCGTCGACGATATCGCCCGAGCCCGATGTCGCACCAAGAGACGTTCCGGCGGGGGCCTCGATCTGGTAGTCAATGCTGATTCCCTGCCAGTGCTCTTCGTGTTGCTTTCCAACGCGAATCACATCGCCGTTCTGTTCGATTGGAGGATTCGCCACGATCTGACGAGCTTGTTCCTGGCTGCCATCATCGTTTACATGGACCTGGCCGTGTATGTGGATCTGGGAGCCGGTGGCGCGCGTGAGATGGATATTGCCTGAGCCAGTTGAGATCAACAATTGCGTCTCGCCGCTGACCGAGAGCGCGCGATCAAAAGACATGGAGCCGTTCGACTCAGATTGAGTATCGATGGCAGGAGCAATCGTTGTCACCGAGGATGGGGTCGTCGCAGCCAGGTGAGCGACAGCAATCTCAGCTCTCGCGGTTGAAGGCGCTGCTGCTGCTTTTGGGGAAGAACCAGCGCTAGGCAGAAAAGCGAAACTGCCAGCAGGCGTTCCTGAAGCAGCCTGCACCCGTACTACTTCGGTTGCAGCGAAAAGGGCCACGGGCACGAGCACGACGGCCACGAGCGCGCGGCGGCCGTAGGCAAAGGACTGGCGAAAAGTATGGTCATTGAGTAAACGTTCAATCCGCCGGCTGAGACTACCAGAACGTGCCATTGCGACTCCTAATGCGGTTGGGCGCGGAGCGGCCGCGAATTCAAGAAGGATGGCCGCGTAAGAAGTGCGGCTTCGAGCTTCTTCGATTCCGGCATGATCGCTGATGGCCTCGGCCAAGTCTGCGAGTTGTTTTTTCAGCCACCAGCCCAGCGGGCTGAACCAGACAAGGGCGGCGTAAAGACCGGCAAGCAGTTGCAGGTAAAAGTCGCCTTGACGAATATGGGAGCGCTCGTGAGCAAGCACAATGCGAAGCTTTTCCTGGTCCCATTTTTCATAGTCAGCGGGGAGCACGATGCCAGAACCAATGGTCAGGGGCGAGGAGACTCTTGTGCTGGCTCGCAGTCGAAGCCAGGCGGGGATTCCAGACATTTCGGAAGCGGTAATCGGCGTGGCCGTGAACCACAAGCGAAGCGCCATCCTCAGTCCAAACACGAGTCTCAGCAGCAGCGCCGCAGCTATGGCGAGATAGATGGAGAAAGCCAAAGCCGAGGGCGAGAAAGCTACGTGATGCTTCCGGGACAGCTGCTTTTCCTCGCCTTCCCGGGCACTGCCGGCGACGGGCTCTCCCGGCACAAGAGTGCGCTGAGTGCTGCTCGGACCGGGCTCTTTGGCGCCCAGGTTGGGCGCGGTATCGGGGGTAGAGCCGGCGGAGGAGCCTTGCGTCCGCGGTGGGTTCTCAGTTACGGCAGGTGCCGCGACGGGGCTCGACACATTCCCCTCGCGGCTCTCGGTTCCGCTCTTGGCAAGGATTTTTGCCTGCAATTCCTCTAGAAGAGTCATGGGATGGATGCTCGCATTCGCGGGCAGAAGTTCAAATTGCTCGGCGACGGGCATCAGCAATGGCATTGCCAGTGCTCCGGCCAGGACGAGTCCCAGAGCCGTCTTTTGCGCGAAGACATTACGGACTCGGAGGGCTCGCAGACCAATGGCGACTATGAAGGCGACTAATAGTGAACGCAAAGCTGCTTCGATCAGGAAAGAGATCATTGATCCTCCTTCGTCACGGTTGTGGAACTCTTCTGCGCTGTGGCAATAAGCTTGGCGAGGCGTTGCAGCTCGGACTGGTCAAGCAAATTGGAGTCGACCAAGCCCACCAACAATGCTTCGACGGACCCATCGCAGAACCAGTCAGCAATTCGTTGAGCGGCGCGGCCGGCTACACGCTGCCGCGATTGTGCAGGACGGTAAACAAACGCGCGGTCGTCGAGGCCGTGAGTTATGTACCCTTTCTCCTCGAGGCGTCGCAACACCGTGCGAACTGTTGAGTCCGTGAGCGGCCGGCTCAGTTCCTCTCGAACTCGGTCAGCGGTCACCGAGCGCAGCTGCCAAACAATGAGCAGAACGCTTCGTTCCAGCTCGCCCAACCCGGCGGGATCGTGATTCGACCTGGTGTTACCGTCCATAATGTTACCGAATGTAACACATTGGTCCGCACAAAAGGCAAGTGAATTTTTTAGGGGCCTTGAACGCAGCCTCGTCGATCTGCAACTTGAGGCATTCACTGTCATTGGCGTAGTGGTCCTGATGCTTCAGTTGATCGCCTGCGCGAGAGTCCGCCAACCTGATGGCGGCGAAGACAGCGACAAGAGTTGGCGAGATGGCATAGCGGTTTCGATCGGCGCCAGGCGGTTGCAATTGGTGCGGCTGGTCAACCAGAGCCTGAACGGGTGCCACCCTTCACCTGTCGCAACTTCCTCGGCATCTTGCGCGGAAGGCCAAAGGTGCACCAGCACCTAGATCAAGATGCTTGGGAAACGACTCTCAATCACCGCTCAATCAACTGATCGATGGGCAAGCAACCGGCTGGGCATCACAGTAATTGACGTTCCCTGGGGCATAAGGCACTCTAGGAGTAATCATGAACATTGAGCGCGTCCAAGTTGGGGTTAAGGTTGTGTTGCATGTGGCCGGCCGCATGAACGCCGAGAACGCCGCTCATTTTGAATCAGAGTGCGAGTCCTGCATGTCGGAGGGGTTTACGAGCCTCGTTGTCGACTTAGGCGATCTCGTATACATCAGCAGCGCAGGTCTTCGTTCTGTCCTTACAATTGCCAAAAAGTTGAAGGACAAAGGTGGAGTGCTCCGGATCTGCCGTCTGACGGGCATGGTCCTGCAAGTGTTCGAAATAACCAGACTCACCCAAGTATTCCCTCCGCACGACTCAATCGAATCGGCGGTTATGGAGGACTGAGCGATAGCTTGGCAGGTACTCTAATTCGACGCTGGTTGTGAAAGCCGAATTGCTCGGCCCTGTTTCCGAGCTTGTGAGGAAAGGGGAGCGAACCTGCCGATGCACAGTGGCGATGTACTTCGCGTCGTATTAGCTTTGGTGCCCGTGCTTCTGTTTCTCGCCGCGCTTCGAGCGCTAGACAGCTATAAGCTGGTCTCATCGCGCACGGTCCTGGCCTCGCTCGGGGCCGGCGGTGTGGCCGCGGTGCTCTGCTTCGCAATCAATACGGTCATTTTTCAACAGTTCCCAGGAAGCCAGGATGAGTACGCCCGCTTTGGCGCTCCAGTAGTGGAAGAATTCGCCAAGGCGATTGGCTGGATATTCCTTATCACCACGGCGCGCGTGGCGTTCATGGCGGATTCGGCCATCTGCGGGTTCGCCATTGGTGCGGGATTCGCGCTGGTCGAAAACATTACATACCTCCATTTGCTGCCGGGGAGCGGGCCAGGCACTTGGATCTTGCGTGGGCTTGGCACAGCCATCATGCACGGAGGAGTGGCGGCACTCGGAGCGACTATCTCCGCCTATCTGCTCGAGAGCCGACAGTGGCGCAGTGTTCGTCTTTTCGCGCCTGGCCTCCTGGCCGCGATTGTCCTTCACTCGCTATTCAATCAAAGTCTGCAATTTCCGATTGTATCCATGGTTGCGGCGGTGGTGGGGCTTCCGTTGATCCTGGGCTTCGTATTCTACTTCAGTGAACAGTCTCTGCGGCGTTGGCTCGGGGGCAAGATGGACCGCGACATTGAGATACTCAACATGATCGGGTCGGCACAATTCCAGCAGACGCGGGTCGGCGCCTATTTGATGTCTCTCCAGGAAGCATTCCCGCCGGAACTCCGCGGCGACATGCTGTCTTTTCTTCAGTTGACCGTCGAACTCAGCGTGCGCGCCAAGAGCAACCTTTTGCTTCGGGAAGTGGGTCTCGAAGTCGCTCCTGACCCCGAACTGGAGAGCATGTTCACGGAGTTGACCTATCTGGAGAAAAGTATCGGACCGATCGGAATGCTGGCAATCCGGCCGCTGCTCCCGCAGAGTCGCCGCGATCTGTGGGAGATGCATCGTCTTGGGCAGGGGATAGGTTGAGGGTAAGTGCCGGGTTGCCACCAAGACAAGCGCAACTACGCGACGGTCCGATGTATCATACGGAATCATTCCGGAGATTGGGAAACATGGATCCTCACGGCGAGATCACCAGCCTTCTCACCGCCTGGGGCAAGGGCGACGAGGCCGCGCTTAACGAACTAATGCCACTCGTATACAACGAGTTGCATCGGATAGCACGACGCGCCTGGAAAGGGCTGGATCAAGGCAACACGCTTCAGCCAACAGCGCTGATCAATGAGGCATATCTCAAGCTGGCCGGCGCCCAAAACGCTTCTTTCCAAAATCGCTGCCATTTTTTCGCTGTTGCCTGTACCGCCATGCGGCAGATCCTGGTGAATCATGCCCAAAGCCGTCATGCTCGAAAGCGTGGCAGCGGGCAAGTCGCAATATCGCTCGACGACGTCCAGCTTGCGGTGCATCAGGAGGCCGCCGAGGTTGTGGCGCTTCATGAAGCGCTCAAACGTCTGGAGACCATTGACGCGCGCAAAAGCAGAGTTGTGGAGATGCGCTACTTCGGAGGCCTGAGTATCGAGGAAACCGCCGAAGCCCTGGGAGTATCCGTCATCACCGTGAATCGCGACTGGCGCCTGGCGCGCACCTGGCTGATGCGCGAGATGAACGGCGAGGGAGCATGAATCCAGGGGCCGAATGGGAAGAGATTGAACGGCTGTTTAACGAAGCGATCGATCTTCCGGCAAACGAGCGCCAGGCTCTGCTCGCTTCCGCGAGTCCGCCAGTGAGGGCAGAAGTTGAATCGCTTCTCAAGACGGACGACGGAGCCTTCTTCGCCGCGCCACCCGTTCATCTCGCGGCGGACCTGCTGGAGAGTCAGCCCAGTGCGCTTGACCCGGGCCAGCGGATTGGGAAGTTCGAAATTGAGTGTCTGATCACCGTTGGAGGAATGGGCGAAGTCTACCTGGCGCATGATGCTTCAGGAATCCCGGTCGCGCTGAAGATCTTGCGCCGCCATCTTATTGCGAGCCCGCACGCAGTTGACCGCTTCCAGACGGAAGCCCGCGCAGTCTCGGCGCTGCACCATCCCAACATCGTCACGGTTTGCGATTCCGGAGACTCGCCTGCAGGATTGTTCATTGCGATGGAATGGGTTGAGGGTCCCACCGTTCGCAAACTGATTGAGGCTGGCTTTGTGGATGGCGCACAGGCCGTGGATTGGTGTGAACAGACTGCTCGCGCTTTGGCTGCGGCCCACGCCGCTGGAGTCGTGCATCGCGATATCAAACCCGAGAACATTATCCTTCGCAAAGACGGAGTGATGAAGGTCCTGGATTTCGGTCTCGCCCGCCTTGCCGGACCCGTGTCTCTGGAGCCGAATTCCACAGGTGCGTCCGGAACCATATCCGGCACGCTCTCGGGCACGCTGCTGTACATGTCGCCTGAGATACTCCGCGGCGAGATGGCCAGCAGCGCATCGGACGTGTTCTCGCTGGGTGCGCTGTTATACGAGTTGTGGGCGGGGCGGCATCCCTTCGCGGGGGGCACGCCTCTGGATGTGTTTGAGGCCATCGAATGCGGTACTGTAGCGGCGCCTTCCACGCTGCGCGCCGACATTCCTCCGGAGATCGATGCATTGATCTTGCGCATGCTCGATCGCGATCCGGCGCTGCGTCCGTCAGCGAGCGAAGCCTGCGACGTCTTCAGTAGATTTTCAGCGAGAACATAACTTCGGTTCCAGTGTGTCCGGCATCGTCACGCGCGGCGGCGAACCCCGACGAGAAAGTTGACTTCACCTGAGAAAACCATACGAGCCGGAAATCGGCCTGAGCACCGCCGTCCACGTGGCCACTTCGCTGATCGCTGAGCGGGTTTGCCCCCAGAGCACCCGTAAACAATGCGAGCCTTGCCCAATTGCTGTAAAGCTTTGTGGTTCCCAGATTGCGGAAGTGCAGCGGGGTCAGGTCCCATTCGGCCAGAGACTTGGCGAAGCTCTTGGCGCCGATCTGATCGATATGGAGGCCGGGAAAGCTATAGTACTGGCGATAACGGCTGAAGTCGCCCTTGTCAACCCAGTTATTTCCGAAGGCTCCAAAGTAGAAGTTCGCGAACGGATCGTTTGCGTCGCCAGAGGCCGCGCCCGCGGACGAGCGGATCCAAAGCGACGAGTTTCTGAGAGGGAGAAGGAATCCGCGGGTGTATTCCCCCCACAGGTGGGGAAAGACCTTGGGGAAGGTGTCATCCAAGTCCGCGTTCACCTTCCATTGCACTCCGCGTTCGTCTTCAATTGCGCCCAGCGATTTTTGCAGATCCGAATACGCCAGTTCCGCCGTGCCGCGGACAAACTTTGTGTGCGACGCGGTTACGTTCTGATAATCGGGCAGCCGGTCCAGGCCGGAATATCCGGCCAGATTCACGGTCAGGTTGAGCGTACGCTCCGAATCGTGAATGAGGTTTTTGTACTTTCCTCCGACCAACCCGAAGCCGCGGCGCCCCACTTTCGTAGGCCCGAACAGATCGTAAAAGTCGGCTTTGTTGAAATACCCGGAGAGCCGCCAGTCCCAGTAGTTAGCCTCCAGGCCGAAATGGAGTCGATCTCTCAGCGCCGACGAACTGCCGGGAGAATAGGTCAGAGTCGTCGCGATATGACTGACACCCAGGCTATCGCCGAAGTCCGCGCGCAGGCCCCCAGCCTTGGCGTCCTCATAGCCCTGCACGATCGGATAGATTGACTGCAGCCCGATGTGGCGCAATGGACGGTAAAAGCCCGCATAAGTGCGCAGTTGGAGATCGTCAATGTTATTCCGAGACTGGAGCTTCCACGATTTCAGTTCCGGGTACTTGTCGACGACAGCTTGTCCGAGGTACGGAATCGCGTTTACATCATCGATCACTCGAACCGGCAGGTTCACCAAGCGAAATCCCCGGGTCGAATACTCAAACGCTGCCAGAGTTCCATCCGGTAGCAGCAGCGGACGAAAGAGTCCCGTTTCAGTGTTACTGAGCGCCTCGAGCTTCCTGGTCTCCAAATCGAAACGAAACAGATTCGACGCGCCGGTCAGATACGATGACCCGGTCAGATAGCGGCCATCCGGCGAAAAGGTGAAGCTGTCCGGTGAATCGAACTCGAAGTCATGCAAGACCTCGTGCTCCGTCTTTCCCTCCAGCAGGCCGCCCGTCTGGTACCGGACGAGTCGTTGAGTTCCGGTCTCATCGGTCAGCGCACCGGTCAGTTGCGTTCCATCCGGCGAAAAATCGAGATTGGAAAAATTGGAGGCGTAGGGAAGAGTGTAAAGCGCTTTCAGCGATTTGAAGGGAGCCTCCAGGCGCACAATGCTCGATAGGCCATTGTTATGCATCACTCCCCATAGAGAGCCGTCCTTGCGGCAATAGACAAGATCGCCCACCCGTACGTTAGAGCCGATGAGAGCGCGCTTGCGGGTTTGCAGATTGAAGACATACAGACTGCGCAGCCCACGATTGTTATTGGTAGTAAAGAAAAGCCGGCGACCGTCGGGATCAAAGGCGAGTGAAGCGACATCGTAAACCGCACCGCCGCGCACTTCCGTGAGATGTTCCACTCGGCCGGAGTCGAGATGAATCGCCGCCAGATACGGCATAGCGCCGGTATGCCGGATACAGACGTAAATCACATTATCTTTCGTGTCGTAATAAGACCGCGAAATGGATCCAAGAATCTTCGGCGAGATCGACTTCACCGTTGTCACCGGATAGTGCCTAATCAATTTCAGGTTAGCGTCCTGCCACTCCCGCTCGCCCGCAATCCACTGGTGCCACTCTTCGCGGAGAGACATGCCATATACCTTGCGGAACTGGCTTTCGAAGTAGGCGCGGCTCGAGTTGCTGCGGACAAGCCACGACGTAAGTTTCTCGGGGCCATACTGGCGCGCCAGGTAGTTCATGAAACGCGTCCCGTATAGATACGAATTGGCGCCGACCTGGAAATCGGCAGACGTTCCTTCCGACTCGAGACCCACCACGTCATACATATAACGCTGGTCGCGGGCCATTGAGCGAAACATCATCTCGTCGTAACCGCCCAGCGCTCGTCCGAGCCCGCCTCCCATCCACGTTTCCATAAAAACTGCTCCCCCTTCATGGAACCAACGCGGGGAGTACACGCGCGGGCTGCCCAGGAAACTGAAAGGGATCGAGATCGGATCGTCGCTATTCGGCATGACCTTGCCGGAGAAAATCATCCGGAACTTGGTGTCGCTCGGGGCCGCTTCGTCGCCCATCACGATATGCATCAGCTCATGCTTTGACATCAGCCCCATCCGCTCCGCCGATGGCAAAGTCTCAAAGACCTGATTGAATGGCTCGATGCCTATCTGAATGAAATTGACGGGCACCGTTCCGGCGCCCCCATATCCTGAGTCGTCGAAATCCTGGATCAGGATGGCGATTTTTCCTTTGGGCTCATAGCCGAATTTCTCGCGATAGAATTGCGCCGCGTTTTCCAGCGAGCGGATCAGCAATGGAGCGAGGTATTCGTGCTGGGGTGAATAGTAGATGATCCGGAACTGCCTGGTTTCCTGCGTGTAGAGCCGCGGCTGGGCCCGCGCCGAAAAACTGCCGGCCAGTAACATGCAGAGCATCAGCGGCCAAATGGCGCTGCGAAGAGTCAATTGTCGCGCGGGCCTGAATTCGCCCCCTACGGGTCTCTCATCCATTAGCAGGTTCCGAGCATCGGTGAGCTAGGGGCGGGGGCTCCCGTTGCTTTAGTAAGAGAGGCGCCATCCTCTTGAGGGCGTTTACCGCTTCATTTGCGCCTGAATCCAGCCAGTCGTTCAACTAAAACATCTGGCCGTTGTTCATGAACAGTTGGCCGCTATTCAACTGGTTCAACTGGCCGTTGTTCAGCTGGAATAACTGTCCGTTGTTCAAGAAGTACATCTGGCCGGTGCTCAGTTGAAACATCTGACCGTTGTTCATTGCGACTGCCTGACCATTGGTCAATAGAGCCACCTGACCGTTGTTCATCTGGAACGCCTGGCCGTTGTTCAGTTGATACATCTGGCCGCTTTGCAGCGCGACCAGCTGCCCGTTGTTCATCAGGTACACCATGCCGTTCTGGAATTCGAGCATCTGGCCGTTTTGCATGGCAACAACCTGGCCGTTTTGCATGGCAACAACCTGGCCGTTGTTCAGTTGATAGAAGTGACCGTTATTCAACTGAAACATCTGGCCGTTCTGCAGTTCCGGGATCTGATGGTTCTTCATCCGCTCGGCGGTTGCCTTCATTGCCACCGGGGCGGCGCCGGGAGTAACAGATGCGTCCGCCGGCTGCTGAGCTCGATAAACGTCGCGCTTCCCGATGGCGCCGAGTCCGTGGTGGCTCAAGATCGGCGGAAAGATTCCGAGCGAATATACCAAGGCTCCCGCGACGACCACCGAGGCGCCCCCGAAGAGTATCAACTTTTTGATGTTCATCGTCTGTTCCCCCTCGATCCGATTCTTAGCGGCGATGTAAAGCGCAGTGATGACCGCTTATTGTAGATAACAATAACGCCGGGTATTTCGTATCATCATGGGGCAATTTGTTAGATCTGGCAACTGCATTGCGCCAACTTGCGGCAGCGCAAACTGCGTCGTGGGTAACTTCGATTCTGCCCCGCAGAGATCTTCCGCCTCGGTCACCATCTGAAGTGCGTGCCCCTGCTGGAGAATCGCATCAATGGTGGGGACGAATCTGATGCGTGTCGGCCCTTCGCTGCTCAGCGCGACAGCACAGAGGGTGCTCTTGAAACTGAACCGCCGCAAATGTCAGCGGAACAAGGGTCAACGCGGCGACAAACCCAACCCGGAGAATCGCAAGTGAGAGCGAGTTCAGTCTTCTGTGGATGACTGAGGGCTATCTTCCCACTGCCGAATTCCCGCGAAGGGAACGTCTTCTTCCAGATTCACAGCCTCGTGTACAGGAATCAAGTCCGCAACCCGACGCAGAGTGTCTACCCAGACCACAAGAAAGATTCCATCCCGGCCTAGAATCACTACTCTTTCTCGAACTCGCGGAATTCTCACTGTAACCTCCGCCCTGCTGGTTGATCTGCAAGCACAGTGCCAATCTATGTCGCCGGAAATGTTGGCAGATAAGCAGCGTACTATCACCGATATAGACAAGACCCTCGCGACGAACGCCCGCGCTGGTGATATAGAACAATTTGGTCACAACGGGATTGCAATGGGTAATTTTACCCAGTCCGTTGCGAGCAAGCATTCGCCAGTGGAACCTTACATCGGGAATATCTCGCAAGATCTTGTGCGTCACGGTTGCTTTCGCTGTATATCAACTTTCGTACGGCCAAAGAAATCAAATGGCGCAAGCAACTCGATCCTGCACAGGCAGCAAACTCGTCAGACACCACGAGCATCCCTCTCTGTCGAGTTATGGATCATGACGCTGCCGAGGCGGAAAGAGAGAGTGAATATCAGACTCGCCCAAAGGGTCCCGGCCAAGGCTTGTAACCGGCCAGACAACGACTCCAAAACCACCACTTGCGCCGTCGCGCCGCGCGATGTTCTAGCGAACTTGCCGTCCTTCCAGACGACGTCGAAGGTCACCCAAGTCCCTTCATTTGCATTTTTGCGGTGAGCGTTCTATTCGCAATCACAACCCAATATATTGTGCTTGACCTTACCTTAGCCCCTCATAAGGTACATTTAACTTCGCGGTGTCTGATCGCACGATCGGGCTGAAAAGGCCCCGCAGCGGTAAGCAGGAACGAAAGCTCCAAGACCAGGCACTGGTTCAGCCATGAACTGGGAAGCCGGAGCAAGTAGGCAGCCTGCGAGTCCGAAGACCTGCCGAGAAGCCCTGCCCACAACGGGCAGGAACGCACACGCCTCCGAGGGGAAGGCCGGGTGATCGGGTTGCAGTGTTCTCTCTCCGCCGCCGATTTGTTTCCCGCCTGTTGCGTTTTTCGCCACCGGAGATTCGATTGTGTCGAATAACCTGGTGCTCAACCGTGCAGTTCTATCTCACGCTGCTTGATAACTATGTTCCCGATCCCGATGCAAGGGCCGCGGCGTTTGCGGCGATCGAGAATATTCCGAGCATTACCAGGAAAGCCGAGTTCTGCATGAAGTGGATGGACTCCATTCAGAACCTAGATCAAATTCGGACACCCGGTGAGCAGAGGCAGTTTCTGCTGAACCTGGTGTGCTTCGCAGCTTGCATTGAGGGCCTCTTCTTCTTTGCCGCGTTCGCTTACGTCTACTTTTTACGCTCGCGCGGCCTGCTAAATGGCTTGGCTGGAGGAACTAACTGGGTCTTCCGCGATGAGAGCTGTCACCTAGAGTTCGCATTTGAGGTTGTTGGCATAGTCCGCAGACAGTATCCGAACTCTTCGACGCGCAGTTGGAATCGGATGTCGTCGAGATGGATGCGCGAGGCAGTGGCCTGTGAATTACAGTTCGCGGAAGATCTGCTTTCCGGTGGCGTGGCCGGTCTCTCGGTTCGCGATATGCGGCATTACCT
>Ga0210408_10001749_pt1 | contig 22057 bp, 12 predicted proteins | sample IncBWH4MmetaG_FD_155471 | JGI IMG/M metagenome (GOLD analysis project Ga0210408, IMG submission 155471) | Forest soil microbial communities from Barre Woods Harvard Forest LTER site, Petersham, Massachusetts, United States - Inc-BW-H-4-M | ecosystem: Environmental > Terrestrial > Soil >...
AAATCCGGCGTGTAGTCGGGCCCAAAATCGACCGCGGACGGTTTGAAGGCGTTCCGAAAGTCCGCGTAGATGACCAATTCATCCTTGTCGAGCGCCCAGGTGCGAAAACTCACGCCCAGGGTTTCCGACGGCCGCAGCATGGTCTTGCTGACGCTCTCCGAAGCGAGCTGCGGCGGCGGAAGGATCAGATCGCTGGAATTCTTGTGCTCATAAGTCTCGTTGAAGCGAATGCCGCCGAGCACATCCCATCGATCGTCGGGTTTCCAATCAAGCTGGGCATACTGTCCCGCAAATACCCGTCGATCGTCGACTGTGCCAATCTCGCTGACCGGAACTCCGCTGGTCGGCGGCGGCAGCACGGAGCCGTTGAGAGGCACCGTGTAGCCGCTGTTGCCGTTCAACGTCGTCTGACGTCCGAGGCCATAGAGGAGATCGGCGCCGACGACCAGAGCGGTATCGCGCGCAAGTGCGTGGGTTAAATGGCTGTCGATGTAGCCGTCATCGATGTGACGGCGCTGATTTTGTGTGTCGGCCGTGCCGCTGAGATCCGGATGCAGGAAGGCCCGGATGTCCCTGATGTTCGAATAGGCATAGGACAGCAGGGTATCCCAGTCGCCGCCGGCGACGGGCTGCGTAAACCCAACCACGACATGATACTGGCCTTCGTCGATCTTGGCGTCCGCAGGATTGAAATTGGCATTGATGGGACTGAGCGTCGTCAGCCCGGCTCCTTGCCGACTCACCGGACTGGGCGGAACGTCGCGAACGAACGTGAGATCCGCATCGATGCGCAGTGTACCGGTACCCAGATCCATCGCCCCGCGATAGAGAATCCGTTCATGGGACACGGTCTCGCGGGCGTCGGCGAATCCCAGCCGCTCGCCGTCGATGGCGACGGATTGACGATAGCCGGCTGCTTCGGGCAGAGCTGCGGAGACCGACCCGCGGATGGAGCCATACGTGCCGTATGCCAGGTCGGCCTCGTCGGCGGCATCGCCGGCCGGATAATGAATGGCGTGCACCACGCCGACGAACGACGTTGCCCCGTACATCACGGGAGCGGCCCCTTTGAGCACCTCTACGCGCTCGACGTCGGTGAAATCCAATGTCGTTATCGCCGGATTGAACGCGCCACCCCACGGGACGCCGTCGACGACCAGTAGAAACGCGTCGAATTCGTGCAGCCCCCAAAACGAGGGCACCGCACTCGACGGCCCTGCATCGCCTCCCGCGGGAGCCTCGACGCCGGGCACGAGGCTCAGCGCCCCCGCCATATCCGACGCGCCGCGTGCGATCAGTTCCCCACCGGGAACGACGGAAATTTCCGCCGGAATTTGATCCGCCGGCTCTGGAATCCGCGTCGCCGTAACGACAATCGCGTCGATCGGCTCGGCGACGGCGGCGTTGACGGGTGCGGCCGCCGCCAGCAAAACGCCGCCCGCCCAGCCGATGAACATTGCATCAGCGAGACGCATACGCGTGAGGTAAAGACCTTGAGTGCGGTTGAAAATAGTTGGCGAATATACAGCACGCCAAAAGGAACGCACTATTTGAATGGATACGTCGGATTGGCCGCTTGACGCACGCAGCCGGGACGGTCGATATATAGAGCTGATTGGCCCCTGCTGCAGCCGGGCATGTTTGAAACGAATACCTCGCGCGAATGCAGCACGCTCAAGGGGTTCGGCATCGTCAGGTGGGCAGAATCATCCGAGGCGGAGCGCGACTCAGCGAGGCACGCCCCAAGGTATAGTACAGAAATGCCGGTACGAGCAATCCCACGATCCAAGAGATATCCACGCCGCCGAGAGTCTCGACGAGCGGACCCGTGTAAAACGCGGTGGCAAGGAATGGGATCTGAATCAAAATTCCTATCAAGTAGATGACGATGCCGGTCATATTCCATCGCCCGTATCGCCCATTCGGATCGGATAATGCGGGCACGTCGTAACGCGACCGGGTGAAGCAATAGTAATCGATCAGATTGATCGCACTCCAAGGCGTGAACGCCGCGAGCAAGCACAGGATAAAGGCCTGGAACGACTGCAGGAACGATTGCCGGCCTGACAGCGCGAGAATCGCCGATATGCCGACCATCGCGACGATGTAGAGGAACCGGTGTTGCACCGAGATCCGAAGGCCGCGTCGAAAGCCGCTGACCATCGTCGCGATCGACATGAAACTGCCGTAGGCGTTCAGCGACGTGACCGTGACCTTACCGAATGCGATACTGAAAAAAAGCAGGCCCGCGACCTTGACCGTGGACCCGAGACTCACGATATAGCCCACCTCATGATGCGCAAATTGCTTGCCGGCAAGCGCCGCGGCGAGAACGCCGAATGTCATGGATATCTGCGAGCCGATGACGGATCCAAGCCCGACGGCGCCGAATACCCCGGCCACCGACGTGTCCCGCGGCAAGTAGCGGGAATAATCGGCCACGTATGGACCATAGGCTATCTGCCAGGACGCCGACAGTGACATCGCCAATAGAAACTTACTCAGCGAAAAATGCCGCTCTGCCAACAGGGCGGAAACATCTTGGGTTGCAAACAGTCTGCTGAACATGTAGGCGAATGCAACAGTCCCGACGACGCTGGCGATTCGCCCAAGAATGTGAATGAATCGATACCCAAACAGCGTCACGATCACGATCAAACAACTGAAGATCACGATGCCGATGCCGTCGCCGACATGGAGTAGTTGACCGACCGCTTGACCGGCCAACACGCACCCGCTGGCCGAAAAGCCAATGTACATCAGGCACACCGCCACGATCGGAATGATTGCGCCATAGACGCCGAACTGCACGCGACACGAGATCATCTGGGGCAGCCCGAGCTGCGGACCCTGCGCCGCGTGAAGCGCCATGACGGCACCGCCAACCAACTGACCCAGCAACAGTGCCACGAGCGACCAAAACACGTCACCCCCGAACACTACGGCAAGTGCGCCGGTTACGATCGCCGTAATCTGCAAATTGGCTGCGAGCCACAACGTGAATTGACTCGCCAGTCCGCCATGGCGCTCCTCATCCGGCACATAATCGATCGATCGGACCTCGATCGAGCCCGGCACGGCCTTGATGGCATTCGAGAGTGGCATCAAATCTCCTATTGGCTGAGCGCAGTCAGCGCAGTCAGCGCAGTCAGCGCAGTCAATGAGTCCATATAGTCCCGCCCGGTTCCGCGATTGGCTTGGCCGCAAAGGGTCTGAAGGTTGATGCGATCAAGAAGGCGCCGATACCCATACCCCACGCACCGATATAGAGCCCTCCGTAACTGCCGAACGTGTCGTAGATCAAACCTCCAGCCAGCGGGCCGGTCGCCATGCCCAGACTGCCGGCCATTGCTGTTCCGCCGATGATCGTTCCCATCATCCGCAGCGGGAAATTTTCGCGCGCGAGTACTGAATAGAGAGGCATCACACCGGCGTAGATGAAACCAAACAGGGCCGCCACGGCGTAAAACGCGCTCAAATCGCGCACGAAGAAATAGGCCAGCGCGCCGAACGCCTGCAGCAGCAAGCCTGAGACCAGAACGCGTTTTGCTCCAAACCGGTCGCCCAGGAAACCGAACGCGACACGACCGCCCAGGCCTGCCAGCCCTTCAACGCTGTAGATCGAAACGGCGGCGACCAACGGGATCCCGCAAGTTATCGCGTAGCTCACCGTGTGGAAAATTGGCCCGGAGTGCGTGGCACAACAAAAAAAATTCGTCAGCAGCAGAGTGATGAATTGCGGCGATCTGATTGCCTGACCGAGGGTGATCCCCGATTGCGGCTCTTCGTGTGCTGCAAGCACGACATTTGCGGATTCCAACGCCGGGGGGCGACGCACCAGCAACGCGACTGGAATCATGACGACTGCGGCGAATGCGGCGAGGATTTGCAGGGAGGTTCGCCAATCGTGGTTGGAAATGAGCCGCGCCGCCAGCGGAGACATGGTCATCGGCGCCATTCCCATGCCGGCGGAAACGAGGGACACAGCCAGGCCGCGATGTGTGTCGAACCAGCCTGTCACGCAGGCCATCATGGGCGCAAAGATGGCCGCTGTCGCACCGCCTACCGCCACGCCGAAGATCAGCTGAAACTCGATCAGCGATGTCGCCCGGCTCGCGAGCGCCAGAGCCGTGGCCAAGGCAGTGGACCCTATCAGCACTATCGTCCGCGGACCGAAGCGGTCTGACAGGTTTCCCCAAATGATGCTTCCCAATGCCATGGCGAGAAAGCCGAAGGTCATGGCGCTGGATACGCCGGTAATGGACCATCCGGTATCCCGCGAGATGGGCCGGAGAAAAACAGGCAGTGAAAACATGGCGCCTATTGCGACGCAGCCCAAGAGGCCGCCGGCCGCAACTATTACCCAGCGATACTGAGATCTGCTCATTTTGTGCTTCCCTTCCAACCGGTCCGGCTAATTGTAACGACGAGCGAGAACAGCCATATTGGACACTGACAGGCATTTCTTGCCGACACTGCAAGTTGGCTGGCGCGCGTCGAGATAATTACTCTAATCTTTTGAATTGTAACGAGAAATCCTGCTCCCTACTCGGCTGGCTTGTAGCCGCAGTTGCCCAAGGCCCGCAAACCGTGCAGTCATATCGCGAACGCTCGGATAGACTGCCTCGATAACATCAACGAGCCAGGGAGGCACCGCGTGATCTTTAAATATATCGTCCTATCGGCCGCGATGTTAGTCGCGTCGATGTCGCCGGCGCAGGAGAAGAAGCCATTCGACGCTGCCGCCGCATTTGGCGCGCGGCCGGGCGTGGAAAACATGAGTCTTTCGCCGGATGGTAAGAGTGTGGCGTATATCGCTGCGACCGCCGGACCAGGGTCGGCGTTGATGACGCTCGACCTCGCCGCCGGAAGCAAGGCACATTTCGTTATCGCGGCCAGCGGAAAGCCCGAGCGCTTTGACCGCTGTCATTGGGTGTCAAATGAACGGTTGGTATGCATGGTTTACTACGTGAAGCAGAGCGCGGTCGGATTGCTGCCATTCACCCGCACCGTGGCGGTAGATCGTTCCGGAGGCAACGTCAAGGTTCTGAGTACTGAAAGCAATGGGTACAGCCGCGGATACCAGTTGGACGGCGGCAGAGTTCTGGACTGGCTGCCCGATCAGGAGGGTGTCGTTCTGATGAGCCGGGAGTATTTGCCCGACGCTCACACCGGGTCACGCGTAGGATCGACACGTGAAGGTCTGGGAGTCGATCTGCTGGACACGCGAACCTTGTCGGTGAAAACCATCGAGGAGCCTGCCTGGAACACAATCAGCTACATTTCCGATGGCCGCGGGGAAATTCGAATCATCGGCCAGAAGATGAAGGCCGGCCCCGAAGATGAAGACTCCGGTATTCGCGGTTACCGTTATCGCAAACAGGGCTCGCGAGAATGGCTCACGTTGAGCGAATTCAATCGTGTCGATGGAACCGGCTTCGAACCATTGGCGGTCGACCGCGACCTCAATGTCGCCTACGGCAAGAAGAAGAAGGACGGCAGATGGGCCATTTACTCCGTCGCGCTCGACGGATCATTGGGCGAGAACCTTGTATACGCTCGGCCCGACGTCGACGTGGCGGGACTGTTCCGAATCGGTCGGCGGAATCGCGTCGTCGGCGTTTCCTACACAATTGATGCGCCCCAGACACACTTTCTCGATCCCGATATCGACAAGCTGATGAAATCGTTCGCGCGAGCATTGCCGGCGCAAATAATCAGGCTCGTTGATTCGAGCGTGGACGAACAAGTTCTATTGATATTTGCCGGAAGAGACGACGATCCTGGCTTGTACTATGTATTCGATCGGCCATCCAAGCAGCTCCGGGCGTTTCTTGTCGTTCGAAGCCCACTGGAGGGCGTCAAACTAGCCAAGGTCAAGCCCATCAGTTACCCGGCTGCGGATGGCGTGATGGTGCCCGGCTATCTGACTCTACCTCCCGCCAAGGAAAACGCAAAAGATCTGCCGGCGATCGTATTACCTCACGGCGGTCCTTCGGACCGTGATGATTGGGGATTCGACTGGCTGTCTCAGTATTTCGCAGCTCAGGGGTTCGCCGTCCTGCAGCCCAACTTCCGCGGCTCGGCCGGATACGGCGACGCGTGGTTACACAAGAATGGCTTCAAGTCGTGGCGTATCGCCATCGGAGACGTTCTCGATGCCGGACATTGGCTGGTCGCTCAGGGAATCGCCGACCCGGCCAAGCTATCCGTCGTCGGCTGGTCTTATGGTGGTTATGCCGCTTTGCAGTGTGCAGTTACGGAGCCCGGCCTATTCAAAGCCGTGGTCGCGATTGCGCCGGTAACGGACTTGGAGATGCGAAAGGAAGAGTTCCGGCATTTTAGCAATTTTTACTTGGTCAGCCAGGAAATAGGTGACGGCCCCCACACTCGCGAAGGATCGCCCGCAAAGAATGCGGACAAGATCAAAGTTCCCGTGCTGCTGTTTCATGGTGAGCTGGACCGCAACGTCGGGATCGGGCAATCGCGTCTGATGGCAGAACGCCTCACCAAAGCCGGCGTGCATAACGAGTTGATCACATGGGCCGATCTCGATCATTCCCTGGAAGACTCCGATGCTCGCACGCAGATGCTGCGCAAGAGCGATCAGTTTCTGCGTCAAGCGGGCGCCGGGAATCAATGATGCAAGCGTGGTCAGCCTGCGACTCCCCCTAGTGAGCGCGGTTGCCGTGTTCGCCGCGGCGGTGCCGCTGCATGCGCAGGCGCGTTGTCAAATAGGGAATGTCGCCGTAATACCCGTTGCGACCGATTCGAATCAACTTCTCACGCGAGGTGCCATCGACGGCCACCCGGTGCGCGTGCTCATCGACACCGGCTCGAACATGAGTTTCATCTGGAGGTCGGCGGCCGAACGGCTCGGGCTGCGCTCGATCGGCCGCACGCGAATGCGACTGTTCGGATTGGGCGGAGAGTCGAGCGTCGACGCGACATTCGTCGAGGAATTGCAGGTGCAGGTCTTTACGGTCAAAGGCGTGCGACTTCCGGTGGCGGGAGATCTACCGAGCGACATTGATTTCATTTTCGGCCAAGACTTCCTGGCGCGCAGCTCGGTGGAGTTCGACCTGCGGCATGGCGTCGTCAGGACCATGAAGACCTCCGGATGTTCGCCGGCCGAGCTCCCGTATTGGGCCAAGACTTACTCGATGGCCGACCTGATCGCCTCGCCACGCGACGCACAGGCGATTCGGGTCAATGTCGTGCTGAACGGACACGCCGTTCGCGCCCTGATCGATTCGGGCTCATCGGTTTCTCTCCTGACGAAATCCGTGGCCGATTCCATCGGCGTTCGCTACATAGGCAGCAACGCTCGGGTCGTGGGCATCGGACGCCGCTCACTCGCAACCTGGATTGTCGACGTCCAGAGCTTCAAGCTGGGTGACGAAAGGATCAACAACACCCGGCTGCTCGTCGCCGAGCTCGGGAAGTATCAAACCATGCAGCGGATCGGATCGCGAATTCCCGTTGTTGCCGGAACCGAGCCCGCCATGCTCCTGGGGATGGATTTCCTTCGGGCGCATCGCGTCCTCATAGACAACGCGACGCGAAAGATGGTGTTCACCTACGAGGGCGGTCCGATATTTCAGATCAGCAAGCCCGATGAGTCCAACGCAGCTTCGTCGGACACCGCGGGTCCGGCGTCGGCAGGAAACTAATTTCCGTTCTTTGGCCGGGGCCGCAAGCTCGATTCCAGCGGCGGGCCGCCGCCGATCATGGGCACGCTCGGTCTCCAGTTATTTTGGAAGAGCCACAGCACCGTATCGGGTTCGCCACACATGAATGTCGTCTCGACAACGTGCGAGCCGGTTCGCGCACCTTCCTCGATCATGCAGTAGTAGTGCTTCGAGTCGTGCGTGAACGGTACGTAACCCCACTTGACGAGTAGTGGGTTCACCCATGGCGCGTTTGTCTTTACCTGGGACCATGGTGAGCTATCGCTGACCTGCCACGTGGGACGTTGGTTGTCGATTTTGTAGTAGCCGCGCAGGTAATAGCTTGGAGTCGGCCCGGTCTGCGTTGGGGGTGTTGCGAACGCGACTGAGCCCATGGCGGCGGCGAGACACGCGAAACATCCGACAGTCGTGCGCATAACTGCTCCTTTTCCCCGGCTAAGCGATTCACACGCTGAAGTCAGTCTACTCCTTTGATACGTACACAGGTACTGCAGAGTCTGGGCACGCGCGTGCTCGCAAACTTTGCCGGCTTTGGTGTTTGTTCCTCGGCGCCTCACTGACCGGATAGGCGTTTCGCGAACGAAACTGCATACGCCGGCGAGCGGAATAGCAAAATGGGATCGTTGGTCGGGGCAATACCATCAGCCATGACCAACGGGTCGAAGTTTATCGGTTCACAGGCAATGCCCTTCTGTTGCGTCGTCGCCTGGGTGATATTGAGGGTGCCGGCGATGAAATGCTTGCGCGTCTCCGGCCAAGCCAACGTCGGATTGTCCTGCGGATCGCCGGGCTCGCCGACGTAGACCACCATGTCCCACACCGCCGGCCCTTTGCGGGTGCGCTCGATGAGATTCTTCTCGAGAAAGTCATGGGGCGCCACCTTCATTTCGGCAGCGGTCATCTCTTTGGTGCCGTCGCGCGGGATGAAGCGCCACTTCACCAGGTGCTCGGTACCCTTCGCATCGATGAACTTGAACGTGTGAATGCTGAAGTATGTAGTCTGATAATAGTTCGCAGTTGGCGTATGGTGGCTCGCCAGCGTCGTCAGAGCCATCGCATCGGGGTGGGTAGCGGCATAGGCCTTGAGCCTCTCAGGGTCGGGCCGGCCGGTGTTGGGATCCGGCTTGGCGGCGACGATGGCATCGCGGAATGAGGCCGGTGACGCAGCGGCGAAGATCGGCACGTTGATCATGGTGATGTGCTGCAGCGCGCCGCCGGGAGGATGGAACTCGAGCGCCATGCCGCGCGGAGCGGGCGCCGCATCCGGTACTTCAGGACTACCCCCGCCAAGCGAGAAGCGAGCGATGACGGGAATCGCTTTTCCCGAAAACAGTATCGAGCGGCTGAGGACGGCCGCGTCAGCAGTCCCGACAAACTCGCCTGCGGCGCACGTGCCTTTGATGTGGTTCCTGCGCTGGCCCGGATGTACGCCGAAGGTGCCTTCGAAAGCGTCGATCATTTGCGGGGCGTTGACCTCGGTGGAAGGAGCCGGTGCGCCCGCGGCCAACATGGGAGCGCTGGATGTGGCTGACGCAAAAGTCAGGAACGCGAGTTGCGCGCGGCGGCGGAAATAAGACGACTTCATTTCGGGAATCCTCCAGCGGATGCGGTGGCAAACCATTTAAACATGAGCCTGCAATTCTCGAGCGTAGATGAAATTTAGCACCGCAGGCGTCGCGTGCGATAGCGGCTCGGCGCGACATGTCGACGCATATCTCGAGCACGAACCCGGCAGCGCGTTATCGTGTCGCCAGGATGTTTTCTTCAGGGGTGTGAGGCCGCTACTGGACATGGCGTCTTGACTTGGGCACTTTCGACCTAAGGGCAACCCTATGTCGAATATATTGGCAGTAGCCGGCCGGGCTCGAGGCATCAGGTTCCTGGTGCTGCGCCAGCGCGTGTCCTCCGTACGATTCAACATAATGCGCGCGCGCCTCTGGCCGGTAGTCTGGCGATGCAGACTCGCCTATTACTGGCTCGTCGGCGAGAAGGACAATCTGGCGTTCCTGGTGATGCTCGGGCTGCCGATCCTCGTTCTGGCAGGCATCGTCTATTTCGCCTACGTGGACGGAACGCGCATCGAGCCCGCCCGCATTCAGGCCGTGCAGCGGGAAGCAACACACGCGCGTCAGCGCGCCACTGATTTGCAATGCCTCGCCGAGAACATCTATTTTGAAGCTCGCGGCGAACCGCTCGCGGGCCAGTACGCGGTTGCCGAAGTCACCTTGAACCGGAGATGGGCCCAGAACTTCCCGCACACGATCTGCGAAGTGGTCCACGAATCTCGGTGGGATCCGAGCCGCCGGCGTTTCGTTGCGGATTTCTCATGGACGGAGCTCGGCACACCGCCCCCGCAGGACGGACCTGCCTGGAAGCAGGCCGTGGCTGTGGCGAGCGCGGCGTACGATGACCTGGTCACGCCGGTGGTGCCCGGCGCGTTGTTCTATCACGCGACCCGCGTCCGGCCCGCATGGTCCAGGAACAGAAGAGCCGTCGCAACGATCGGCAATCACGTTTTCTACCGATGAGAGTCCCGCAGAGCGCGCAACTCTCTTCGGCAGGCTGTTCAGCCGCTCGTGAGCCGACCATTTCCTCGAGCTCCAATCCTTGGTTTCGTGGACCGACTTGCGCACGAAATAGATGGAGATAATGGCGAAGGCGGTATAGAACCCGTAGGTCCCGGGGCGCGAGGTGAATGTTCAGGTGAGGTACAAGCTCTGATTCTTGCGGGAGTCAGGCAGCGACTTTCGGCTCAATCGTGGGTTTCGTTCGTGCCGCCCCGGGTTGCGTTGCGAATGAGCGGTCGCGCCCATATGCCGACGCTCAAAACGAACCCGAAGGTGAGATACAGAAACAGCATTCCAAATCGCAGGCCGTACAGATCCCCGAGCCAGCCAATGACAAAGGGCACGAGCGCGCCACCCATGATCCCGGAGCACAGGATCCCCGCGAAGGGGCCATGGTGCTGGGGCACCGAGTTTAAGCCCAGCGACACCAGTGTGGGCCACATGATCGAGGCGAAGAAACCGATGCAGGGAAAGGCCACTCGGGATACTTCGGCCGAGCCAAACAGGGCCACCGACAGCATGCAGAGCGCACCGAGCGAAAATCCGATCAATACGCGGCGACTGTCGAAGAGCTTCAGCAAGCCCATCCCCAGAAGACAGCCGGCGGTCATGAGTCCCCAGTAGTAGGCCACCGCATTCGCACCTCCCGTGTGGGGATCGACATGGTGATAGCGCTCGAGAAACGGGGACATCCAATCGGCCGTGCCCTGCTCGCAGCCGACATAGGCAATTATCGCGAGAAAATAAAGCCAGACGTATGGATTGCGCAGAAGCTGCCGGTACATGGAAAGCGTGCCCGCCGACTCCTCGGCCGTACGCTCCACCTCGGGTAAGCGCAGCAATGTGATCAGCACCACGCAAGCGCCGGAGACTACGGCAAATATCCAATAAATCGACACCCACGGAAGCGCGGGAGTTGTAATGCGCCCGAGGACTGCGTAGAGGCCCTCAAGATCGCGATGCGCGGGATCGAGGTGCCTCACGAGATCGGAATAGACCAGAGGACTCACGAACGAAGCGGCGCCGAAGATGAGCTGTGCGAACGCCGAGTTGAATGCGAAATGCTCCTCCCCTCCGGCCACACGCAACAAGGGATTGATCGCCACCTGCAGTACGGCCATCCCCGCCCCGATCATGAAGAGCGAAGTCACGGCCATTGAATAAGTGGGGAAGGCGGCGAAACTTGCCGCGCCCAAGGTCGCCGCAACGAAGGAAGCGACCATGGGCTTCTTTTCTCCCCAGCGCTGCACCGCAAAGCCCGCAGGAATCGACATCACGCCGTATGCAATGAAAAACGCGAACGGCAGGATCGCGGCCATCGTGAGCGACACGTGGAAGTCGGCGATGATGTCTGGAACCAATGGCCCGAGGATATTCGTGAGAAAGGAGATCACGAAAAACACGAAGAACACGACCGCAACCAGAAATCGGCTTCTGCCCCCCGTTGCAACGCGCACCGCGGATGTCATTGTCATTCGATCGTCCCTTGTTGATGTTTGGCGGGTCGCGGCTTCGGGCCACTACACGACCGGCACTTGGCTGATGTTATTCTTCGGGTCCATCCAGAACGATTCGTTGACGAAGCGGCTGAAGATTTCGCGCGGCAAGATGGGAGTGCGCTCGATCGGTTCCACCTTTGGGCGCACCGTGTGCAGGCCCGGCATGCCGACCCTGGCGTCGAACTCGTCTGCGTTGTAGGAAATGTGGTCGAAGTCATGGTCGAACCAGGGTTCGCCGATGAACTGGTAGACCGCGCGCATGGCCGCCGAGGGATTGCGCGCCAGGCTTTCGTAGGTCAGCAGCAGCAAGTGACCCGGGGCATATTGGCCATAGAACGCATCCTTGGTGGCCTGGAAGGAGAACCCTACCATGCCGCGCGGATCGGTCAGCGCCTCGACTCGCGAGTACACCGTGGTGTTGGTGTCGAACCGGAACACCTTGCTGACGCCGACCGGTTGCCTGCGCACCAGCCGTTCCATGCTATCCAGTACCCAGGACAACTGGCGAACGCACGCGATGACCTTGGCCTCCGGAAACAGTCTCTCCAGCAACTGCATCCGGCTGCACCACAGGCGGCTGGTGTCGAACACAACGCCGGCGTCCGCTTGTCCCGCGTAGAAGTTCTCGACCAGGCCGCGTAGCATTGCAACGCGTTGCTCGTCGGAGACATCGAACGAAAAATCGTTCTTGCTGCTCGTCTCCGCCATCACTACCCCCATGATGTCGGCCAGCGGGCTGGTCATACCGGAACGGAAACGCGGATTCTGGTTGAGGATGGCGGCCAGGAGCGTGCTGCCCGAGCGCGGCATCCCGGAAATGAAGTGGAACCTGCGGGCTGACTTCGCGACGTGGGGTGCGGCAGGCATGTGGGCCCTCTCCTGTGATCGGTGATGCAGATTGTATAGCAGCGCGCCAATCGGCATCGATCGGCCCCCACGTCATGAAAGTCCGGCCGGATTCAACGAATCGTTTCCTGCAAAGCGGCCGTCCGGCTCCCGACGACGACCGGGACGCTCTGCGTTGGAGAGTTCCATCCGCTCACTTCAACGACCGAGGTCTCCGCACCCGGCGTGGCGAAATGCGCGGTCAAGGTAAGCGATTCGCCGGGCCACAGCGTGACGTCGTTGTCGCTCCATAAGATCGGCACCATTGGTTCACCGCCCGCGGGCCGCTTGATCGACACGTGCTGGAACAGCGCCACGGCTTTGGAGGATGGGGGTACCGTCAGCGTGACTGTGGCGATGTCCTCGGCTCCCTCGTGCCGCATCGTTGCCTGGACCTTAGCTGTAGCGGTCTGCAGGGACTGCAACGGGGTCAGGTCCGCGAATTTCGTGACGGGCGTTAGATACCAGTTCGAATGTGCCCAGTCGAGTTCGTCGGCTTGGGTGGAGAGCCAATAGACATTGCGGCTGATCGGTTTGCCGCCGGGCGATGCGAGCTCGAGTTCGATGAAGTAGACCCGCGACAAACCGGCCGGCGTCGGCAGCGTCGTCAATTGTCGCGTGCCATTGCCCGCGAGGGCGATGTCCTGCAGGCGCTTCTCGTAGGCCACGCTGCCGTCCAAGTTGCGTACGCGGATGCTCGCCCGCAATCCATGCTCACCGGTGAGCGTGTGATTGACCACCGTGATGGCGCGCGTATCGTAGGCATACTGGATGTGCACCGGCTCATTGGCGATCTTGGCGCCGAAATAGGCGCCGGCCGGATTCAGGAAATAATCGTACAGATGCCAGTGCAGCGAGGGCCAGGCGTTGTTGAGCATCCAGTAGATGACGCCGGTCGAGGGCTTGGCCGCATCCATGTGGGCGTTGAACGCCTCGAATTGCGCTCGGGCGTTGTCGTAGTTATCGAGCTGGGACTTGGCGACGTAGTCCTCCAGGCTCTTAGGCGGGCCGTAGCGCTTCGCCAGCGCGGTATCGAACGACTCGATGGTCGCGAATACCGACCAGGCGGCCGAGGCGTGAAACTGCCGCGTCTGCGGGTATTTCCACAGAGCCTCCAGCTCCTGCGGCGAGAGCATGCGGTTGAGGTCGTCCAGCAGTGGAATGGAGGCGCCTGCGCTGACTTCGGAGTCGAATCCGAAGGCGCCGCCCAGCTTGTCGGCATACCAATATGCCGGTGGAATCCAGGCGTAGGGCCCGGCCATCTTCATGCCGGACGGGCCGGTCACGGCCGTGGCCGCGTCCACCGCCGCGGCGATGATCGGCAGCGGCCAGTCTTCGGCATGCAAGGTGTCGACGTACATCTTGGCGATCGCAGCCGACGGCGCGTTATCGCTGCCGATCAAAAATCCGATCACCGACGGATGGTTTCGAAGCAGTCTCGCCTCGCTCGCCATCGAGGCTTGAGCCACCTTCTCGTCAGCAGCGTCCCACGGCTCGCCGCCCGTCTTGGCCCACGATTCCCATTTGTCGCAGCATTCCCAGCCGGCGAGGATCATGATGCCGTTGCGGTCGGCGAGGTCGTAGAATCGTGCATCCTCGAGCTTGCCCTCGCTGCGGATGGTGTTGAGCCCGAGGTTCACCACATAACTGAACTCGGCCTCCATGCGCTTCGGGTCCTCGCGCAGGAACATGTCCGGCGCCCAGCCCCCGCCCCGGATCAGGACAGGCTTGCCATTGATCACGAACTGCTGATAACCCTGGGGGGTGAGGTGAGCGCTGACGCTGCGTATGCCAAACGTCGCGCTGGCCCGATCGGAGACCACATCATCAACGGCAGCCGTCATCTGCAACGTGTAGAGCGGATGGCCGCCCATACCGACGGGCCACCAGACCTGCGGACTTTTAAGATCAAGGCCGGGATCGCTCTTGGGAGAGAATGTCACGGTCTGCGTCTGACCGGGACCGAGGTGTATCGTTTGCTTGAGTGAAACGCCGGCCAGCACCCCCGCGATGGTTGCGTCGTGTGCCGATGCATCGAGATTTCGCGCCTGCACTTTCACGGTCAGCGTCGCGCGGGAGAGATCTGGAAGCGACAGCGTCGATGTCACCTGCGGAAAACCAATCTCGACCGGCCCCCTCCGCACGATATCCACGCCCCGCCACGGGCCCATGTTATTGTCCGGTGGCGTCGGGTTCCAGTCGACCCAGCCTACGACCAAGCTTGTCCTCGAGTCGCCCGGGTGCACGCGCAATGCGAGGGTGTTGACGCCCGCGTGCACCCAACGTGTCACGTCGAGCTCATGCACGGGATAGGCGCCGGCGACGGCTGCCTGTTCAGCGACAAGGTTTCCATTCAGCCAAACGTCTGCACTGGCGATCATGCCATTGATACGCAGCAGCGTGCGTGCCGCTCGCCCTCCTTCGGTCAAGGTGAACTCGGCGCGGTACCACCAGGGAATCACGAATAAATTGCCGCTGGAATCGGGCTCCTCGGCCGCACGCAGGTTGTCGCTGTAGAACACGTTTTTGTACGTGCCATTCTCCAACAGCCCCGCCATCACCGTCGCGCGCCTGCTCACCGGGTACCAGTCGCGGGTTGAATAACCGGCCGAGGAGACTTCGGCGCCGCTTTGCTGCGCTTTGGCGCTTGACTGAATCTGCCAATGGGCGATGGCCGTTTCGGACCCGGCATCGCCACCCACCTGAGTGGGCGCGTAGGCGTTTTCGGCGCTAGCGAGCGATGCGCCCGCCAGCGTGGCCAGCGCCGCCATCGCCCGGATTGTGGAGATGGCCCGGATTCGCTTCACCACTGCCCGCGGACGCCGAAGGTGAACATGCGTTCGGCGAAGTTCGAATGCCCTGGCTGGTCCGACCATACCAGATAGTAGCGCTGGTACTCGTTGGTTAGGTTCGTGCCGTCCGCAAACACTTCGAGGTACTTGTTGAACTTATACGCGACCGATGCATCGAGGTACTTCTGGGGCGCCTCGTACTCCTCCAGGCCGACAATGCCTCCAATGCTAGCTTGGTAGGCTCGCTTCGAACGGTAGTTGTACGCGACGCGAGCCTGGAAGTGCTTGTCCTGGTACCAGAGAATGAAGTTCCCCGACTCGGTCGAGTTGTCCTGGAACGGGATCTTGTTTCCGGCGAGATCTCTTTCTCCCGTGTTGCTCGGCGCGTAGGTGAAGTTGAACTCCATGCCGGTGTAGGAGAGGAACGACGGCAGGAACGTGAACCCTTGCCGATAGTCGAACTCCGCGCCTTGGATGCTGTTGCCCGAGCCTTGCAGCGGTTCGGTGATCGAGATGCAATGGTTGCGAACAACACCGTCCGCGTCCGGCAGAGAGCAGTTGATCACGGCGCCACTCTTGATGAAGCTCTGCACGTTGATGTGGAACAGTTCGAGGTTCACCAGGCTCGTGGAGTTGATGTAGTACTCGAACGAAGCACCGTAGTTCGAGGAGCGCCACGGGTCGAGCGTTGGGTTACCGTTCGAGCTGCCCGTCGCAACTTGGTAGATCGGACCCGTCTTGGTTTCCTGCAGCGAGTAGTTTAGCTGCAAGCCTCCGCCCCACTGGCTCAAATTGAGGGGCATCATGTTCTTGGAATAAGAGAGGCGCATGGTGAACTGAGGCGTCACATTCAGCGCGAGGTTGATCGCCGGCAGGACGTCGTTGTAGCTGCGTTGGAATACCTGTGTGCCGGCCTCGGCAGGCTCGGTGATGTTTTGACCCGGAAGGCCGGTCAAGAACTGGGTGATGTTGAGATTGGTGTGGATCAAGCGCGCACCCACGTTACCGCTGTACCGCATGCTGCCGAGCTCGCCGTTGAAATCGGCCTGCACATAGCTCGACAGCTCCTTCTGCCATACGGCCCAACTGGTTTCAGGCGAAGCCTGTGTCGTGGTATCGGGATAAAGCGACTTCCAGTACGCCATGGGATTATCCAGGGCGTGCGGGTTCACCGCCCAGAAGGTGACCCCAGAGCCCAGCAAGTTGGTGTATTTCTGAAAGTTGTTGGCGAGGGGCCCGGCGCTTTTCAACACCTGCAGCGACGACAACTGGCCGGCACGGAAGGCGCCGAGTGAGTTGCCCGCGGTACACCACGTATTGGGTGTAGTGGCGGTCGCATTGCCACCTAAGATCACATCGGAACCGACATAGCGCACCAGACAGCCGTTGGGGTCGCTCGCCCCCATGCCGGCGTACACGGATGTGACCAACGTGTACCCCTGGTTACTGCCGCTGCGAATGCTGTTGCGCACGCCGAAATTGAGGTGGAATGCGTCGCTGAATAGGTAGTGTCCATCGAAGCGCAGCGCGGTAAGCGCGGTGTTGCGGTTGTAGTCTGCGCCCGATTCCAGCGTCTTCATGGTCCAAGCGTTGGGATTCGCGAAGTCGGCGGCAAGCGATGCCGGCATGCCGATGGTGAGGTTCCGGCCCGTGAAATTCGCGATGATGGGGACCGTATTCTGGGGAATACCATTGGCGTTAAATACACGGGGCCCGCCCAGTTGAGTGGGATAGTTGAAGGTCCCGCAGGGCAATGAGCTGTTGGGGTCTGCCCACAGGCAACCGTCGGAATCGGAGATATTGATGTCGGTTTCGATGTAGTCCTGCTTCGCCGTTTCGCGGATGCCGCGCAGGCCCCCTTTGAAAGGACCGCCATTGTCGAAATCCAACTGGACATTGAAGTTCTGCGCGGTGGATCGCCAGCGGTTGACTTGGGAGTACGATTCAACGTCGCCCGGCCATTTTTCGTACACCTGTGTGGTGTAGATGTTCGAACCGGCCCAGTTGGGATCTTGCGGCGGCGTGTTGTACTGACTTAGGGCGGTACTCCCGGTGTTTCTCGACTGCAACGGCACGTAGGTCGCGCCTTGCCAATTGGTGGAATTGAACTGGATGCCGACGGTGCGTTCCCACTGATCCTGATGTGCATAGAAGTAATCGCTGGTCAATTTGAGCCCGTGGTCGAGATCCACCTGGAACGACGCGTTGGCGGCCTCGCGCTTGCGCTGAATGCTGCTGTTGTAAAGGCCGATGTCCTGGCTACCCATGAACACGCCGTTGGACTTCCCGTCGCCGTTCACGTCGACACTGCCGTCGGGATTTTGCACGATGCCCTTGGGAATCGGCGCACCGTTCCATGCACCGAGGAATCCGTTGTAGGCGGCTGCGCTGTAACCGTTCTCGCCGTGGAAGATAACGCCATACTGGTCGAGGCTCTCGCTAGCGTTTGCACCCGAACCATATTTGCCCGCCGTGCCGTACCGAGTGGTATCGGAAAAGTCACCGTGCATCAGAAAACCCCAGCGACCATCATCATTAAATGACACGAGACCACTGGTCTCCGGCCCCGTTTTTCGAGTGGTACTGCCCCGTTCCGCGTCGGCGGAATAGTTATAGGTAAAGCCATGGGGCAGATCCCAGGGCCGATAGGTGTGTAGATCGAGCGCACCTGAGATGCCGCTCGAGGTCTGGCCCGCGGTGGCCGACTTGATGACGTCCACCTGATTGAACAGTGTCGCAGGCAGTGTGGTGAAGTCGGGTTGTTGCGAGTCGATCTGATCGGGCGTGATGAATACTTCACCGTTCAGCATGGTGCCGACCTGAGGCAGGCCGCGCACGGCCACCGAGGTCCCAACGCCCGCGTCGCGGTTGATTTGCACGCCGGTGATGCGCTGAAGGGCGTCCGTGATGGTCACGTCGGGCAATTGACCGATGCTCTCCGCCGAGATGCTGTCCTGGATGCTCGGAGCGAGGCGCTTCACTTCGATCGAGCGTATCTGCGACGCACGTACGCCGGTCACGGTGACCTCTTGCAACTCGTCCGCCTCTTTGGCTCTCGGTGTCGTCGGTGCGCCCTGTTGCGCAGGGTTCTCCGCCCCCGCGTTATCCGCGGCGGAATCCGCGCGCTCTATCGCCGTGGCCGATGTCGCCGCGGCCGATGTCGCCGCGGCGGCGAGCAACGCCATGGACACGGCAATTGACAGGGGGTGCTTGCGATATACGTTTGACACGGCCTTTCCCTCGATTGTTATCTTCCGGATCTCAAATGCCCTGCGACGTGCGTTCCGCCGATTTCGAAAATGCCACTCGCGCCAACACCCATTGGCCATCGCGCGGATCGCCAGTGGTGAAAATGCACAGGTCACGATCGTCATTGAGCGTCGACCTAGAAACCTTTGCGCTAAGTTCGTTTTGCCCGTTCCCCTGCGCCGCAGTCGCCAGCGGCAGTCTGGCAAGCAATGGCCCCGTGCAAGAATCGGCGTGGATCTCGAACTCGCCTGCCGCGCTGGCCTTGGGGCGTACGACTGCTCCCTGGGCCTCGTCACCGAAGCGCCACGCCACGCGCCCGACGGTCAAGGCAACGTGTTCGACACCTTCCAGCGGCGCGCGGCGCCACAGCCAACACATGTTGCCGATGTCCACCTTGTAAACCGGCTTCTGCCCCTGTGCCGGCTGACTTCCGTCCAAGCGCGTTCCCGGCTGGTTTGAACAAGTTGCGAGCTCACTGCCGTCGCGGCTGAGCAGGGTCGAGGCATCCAGCACCCGCGTGCGCGGCGCGGCAAGGTCGAAACCACCGGGCGCGAATGTCGCCGCGCGCAGCGCCGTCTTCCCTTCTGCCGGAAACTCCAGCGGGCGGACATACTGCGTGGAAGTCGACGTTGGCGCAGAGCCGTCCGTGGTGTAACGGATCTCGCCGAAATTCGCCTGATTGGAAAGCGCGACGCGCAGCATTCCCGTACTACTTGAAGCGACATCGAACGCTGGTGCAAACGCCGTGTCGGCATAGCCGATGCCAAGTGCGCGGTAGCGCGCGAGCTCAGCGGTCAGGCGCTGCAGGAATTTGTTCCAGTCATGCTCCCCCGCCGCCGACCACCCAACTTCCGACAACGCCGCGATGCGCGGGTAGAGCGCATGCTGATCGTTCGCGAATCCGGGCATGAACTCCGTCCACAGATTGCCCTGCACGCCGATGACACGCCTTGCTTGGGCGGGGGTTGCACCGTTCGGAATGACGGCAGTGTCATAGGCCTGCCGCAGAGTCGTCATGGGAGGCTGACCCGGCCACTCGTCGGGCAGGTCCGATTGATAGTAATCGAAGTACAGCGACTCCGTAGGAGTCAGGACCACATTGTGACCTTGCGCGATCGCTTCAAGTGCAATGTGTTGCCCGTCGCTTCCGTGCCAGGACATCACCACTTGCGAGGCCGGAAGCTTCACACCCGCAATCAACTCGTCGTCCCAGCCAACCGGCGTGCGCCCATGCTTGACGAGATGGTCGGCGACCTGGTTGGTGAACCAGCCCTGTAGCTGATCCATGTTCGCGAGTCCGAGCCGGCGCATCTGCGCACGCAGCTCAGGCGATGCGTTCCACTGCTGCTTGTCAGCTTCGTCGCCACCGATCGAGATGTATCGCGAGGGGAACAGCTGCATCACCTCATCGAGCACGTCGTCGACGAACTGCAAGGTCTTCTCGTCGGGTTTCAGCAACCAGGGACTGATCCCCCAGTCCGTCCACACGGGCGGACGTTCGCCGGTGACGCCAAGCCACGGATACGCGGCCACCGCCGCCTGCGAGTGTCCGGGGAGGTCGATTTCCGGAACGACGGTGACGAAGCGGGCGGCGGCATAGCGCACGATGTCGCGCACTTCGGCTTCGGAATAGAAGCCGCAGTAGGGTTTGTCAGGAGCGCCGGTCAATTCGATGTCGAGGCCCACCGCCTTGCGGCATGCACCGGTTTTCGTGAGTGCGGGGTACTTGGAGATCTCGAGGCGCCAGCCTTGGTCCTCAGTCAGGTGCCAGAGCAACACGTTGAGCTTGTCGAGCGACATCCAGTCGATCATTTTCTCGATGTCGGCCGCGCTCTGAAAATGCCGTCCTGAATCGAGGAGCAGCGCGCGCCATGCGAAACGCGGGTGATCGTCGATGACACCCTCGGCAATCTCAGCCGGGGTGCCCCGGATCCAGCCCGGCGGCGTCAGCAATTGCCACAGCGTGATGCCCCCATAGAACGCGCCGCCGGGCGAGCGCGCGATAACTCGGATTCCTTGGGCGCTGACCTCGATGCGATAACCGGTGTCCCCCACGACACTCGCGTGAGGATCTACGTTGAACGTGATTGCGGGGTGCTCGTCAGCCTCACCCGCAGCGGTCAACTCAAGTCCGCGCGAATTGGCCACCAACTGCATGAACCGATCCGCTATGGGCTGAACTTGCTGAAGGTCCGCGCCTCGCACCGCGACCAGAGCGCCATTCGCAATCTTCACCACGCCGGACCGGGCAAGGCGCACATGGACAGGCTGGGGTAGCAGCGACCAGGTGGTGGATGCGGTCGGCGCCGCGATTGCGACCCCCACAGTCGCGAACCACACGACCGCAATCGCGAACCCGTGACGCACCCCGATTGCCCCGCTCATCCCGTGCCCTCAACAATCTATTTATTCGGTCGATTGACGAATCAATTTCGCATGATGGACGCTTTCCGTCAAGCATAGGTGGCTTTCTCAGCCAATACGGCTATGATTGTTCGGAGAGGTGACGAATCAAATGAGTACTCCGATGCCTTCCCCACCCATCAGCAGCGTGACCCGCCAGCTGTCGCGACGCAGCGTTTTCGAAGCCCTTCTGCACCGCAGCCCCATCTCTCGGGCGGACCTTGCCAAGGTGACCTCTCTGTCGAAACAGACGATGTCGGAAGTCATCGACGCATTCGAGCAGCAGGGGCTGGTTCGCCCGGTGGGGCGAACCAGCGGCAATGTCGGACGGACCGCCGTGTTGTACGAATTGAGCCCAGACGGCGGACATGTGCTCGGCATCGACCTGGGAGCCCGACGATTGACTGTCGCTCTCACCGATATTGCAGGCAGAGTTCTCGCTGAGGCCGACGAACCCACTGACAGCCGCGGCGGAGCCTGGACGCTCGACCAGATTGCCCGGCTCTCTGATCGCCTGGCGCGTGACAATCACACCCACCCCAGCCGAATTCGCTCCATAGTGATGGCCACCCCCGGGGTGGTAAACCCCAAGAGCGGCGCCATCGAGATGGCTCCCAACATCACCGGCCTAGATCACCTCAATGTCGTGGGCCTGCTGGGTGAGAAATTGGGCAGTCCCGTCGTCCTTGAAAATGACATCAATCTCGCGCTGCTCGGGGAACTATGGCATGGCTGCGCGCAAAACGTCGACAACGTGGCATTCCTCGCGCTCGGCAGCGGCGTTGGACTGGGACTCTATATCAACGGCCGGCTCGTTCGCGGCGAGAACGGCGCCGCCGGTGAGATCGGTTATCTGCCGATCGGTGGCGATCCGCTGCAAACCGAGTCCCGCCTGCAGGGCTGCCTCGAGTACCAGATTGGCGCCACTGGTGTCGTGCGACGATACCGGGAGGCCGGCGGTTTCGATGTCG